>JAANMW010003039.1_pt1 | contig 13857 bp, 7 predicted proteins | sample 7279671 | NCBI WGS metagenome assembly JAANMW01 (sample SAMN14094541, study PRJNA606508) | bioreactor metagenome | isolation source: A lab-scale SPAN reactor treating ammonium-rich wastewater day 247 | place: Ireland: Galway | collected 2017-09-19
TGCCGCTGGTGACGCGCGAGGGCGGGCCGTTGCCTGGGTGCGGAGAGGCGGCGGCGTTGTTGGCGGGTGTGCGGCTGTATCCAAAGACGCATGGGTTTGTGTTGGCGGAGTGGTGCGTGGGGTCGTTGTGCAAGTGGATGATTGAGCGGCGGCTACCGCTGTTCATGTGGCATACCGAGTTTGAGTGGGAGTCGGTGTATCGGCTGGCGAAGACGTTCGGCGATCTGGCGATCGTGATCGAGAGTCAGCCGCGGAAGGTTATTTATCAGTTGCGGCCGTTGATGGCCCTGTTGCGGGACTGTCCGAATGTATCCCTGGAGATTTCCAATCTGACCGGGCCGGCGTTCGAGATGATTCTTGCGGATTTCGGGGCAAGGCGGCTGATCTATGGGAGCTTTCTGCCAGCCAACGATCCGCTCGTACCGGTGGGGATGATTCTCGACGCGTCGGTTTCGGATGACGATCGGGCGTTGATCGCGGGCGGGAATCTGCGGGGACTCGTCGAGGGAGGGCAATCATGAGCAAGCCCTTCATTATTGACGCACACGCGCATTTCGGGCCGGCGGGACAACTGGTTGCACGGCCGCAGACGGTTGCGAACATGCTCGCGTGGATGGATCGGCTGAGTGTGGCGATCGCGGTGTGTTCGGATCACACCGCGGTCATCGAAGGGTACGCGACCGGCATCGAGCGCATGGCCCGGGCGTTTGACGAGTCGGGCGGCAGGTTGCGGTGCCTGGCAGTGTTCGATCCGCGAGCGCGTGAGGCGTGTGCGCGGGAGATTCGCGGGGCGGCCGGGCGGCCGATGCTGGCGGGGATCAAGATTCATCCGTCATGTCATGGGGTGCCGGCCGACGCGGCTGCTTACGCGGGGGTCTGGCAGATCGCGGCGGAGTATGACCTGCCGATCCTGGCCCATACGTGGAGCGTGTCGGACTACAACCCGGTGCAGGTGCTGTCCGTGCCGACGAGGTTCGAGCGGTACGTGCGGGCGTTTCCGGCGGTGCGGCTGATCCTGGGGCACGCGGGCGGACGCGGACGCGAGCGGCATGACGCGATGCGCATGGCCCGGGACTATCGCAACGTGTGGCTGGACATTGCGGGGGACATCTACTGTCATCGGCTGATCGAGTCGCTGGTCGAGTGCATGCCGGCCGATCGCATTCTGTTCGGGTCGGATTATCCGTGGACGGGAGCGAGCGACCATCTCACGCAGGTGCTGCTGAGCGGGGTGAGTGATGAGGTGAAGGGGAAGATACTGAGAGGAAATGCAACACAGGTGTATCGGAGCCTGTCGAGATAAGGACGCGATAACACGGGTGCGGCGGAATTGCAGAACCCCCCTCGGTCCCCCCTTGGTAAGGGGGGAAGGAGAAGTGAGCCGGAAGGACGACGGTTGAGAATCCAAGGTGATGTATGTTGACGATTGATTTGACGAATCGGGTGGCCCTGGTGCTGGGGGTGGGTGCAGCGGGCGGCAAGGAACAGAAGATTGCCACAGCCACCAACGCCGAGGCGGCCGTGGCCGAGGCCTCGGGAAAGGTCGCCCTGGCCCAGCAAAACGAGGAAAACGAGCTGAGGGCGCGCAGCTTCAAGAATCTGGCGCTCGGCCGTGTCGGTGCAGTCAAATACACGGTGCCGGGCAAGGACGGCGAGGCCGCGCGGGAAGAGACACGCTATTTCGAGTTGCCAGTGCGCATGCTGCCGGGCCTGGTGGCCCGTGCCGTGGATACTGCCATTGCCGAGTACTGCGACTCCAGCAAGGAAGACAAGGTCCTGCGCATCAACAATCCCGGAGAAGGAAGCGGCAACGCGTCCATGGTGCTCAGGCCGACGCTCTATGAAACGGCGCTGGTGCCCCTGGAGGCTCCCGCCGCCGGCGAGACTGCCAGTCCGGATGCGCCGCGCTACTTCACCGCCAAGCGCGAGTTGCGCTACGAGGCCTCCCTGGGCGCCATCGTTCAGCTGGCCTCGCAGCAGGCGGCCGCAGTGGATCGGGCGGCGGAAGTGCTGGTGGGCGGCCGCGACGGCAACGGCGGTCTCGTGGCCCAGAAGCTGGCGGCGGCACTGCTGGCTGAGCTCAAGGCGAGCAACCAGCTTGAGGGTTTGAGCGAGCAGACGATCAAGGACATCAAGTGGGAGAACCTGACCATCAAGGTGCTCTCCGACGTGACTCCGGGCAACACTGCGCTGATGGTGGGCGCCGGTATTCCCGGCAAGCCTTTCCTCCAGGATACTCTGGGCGATCGCACCAAGCTGGACAAGCGGTTCTTTGCTCCCTTCCGGGTGCAGGTCACGCTGAGGCTGGACTCCATCGAGCCTCCGCCGGCGGAAGCAACGAAGCAGTAATCCGGACTTTTCCTGAAGCGGCAAACAGGAGTTGGACTCATGAAGGACTCACTGCATTTCATCATCTTCGGCGTGCTCGGCTTTCTGGGCCTCGTCATGACGGGGGTCGGAGTCATGGTCAAGTCCGGCGCCGAAAGCGACCTGACGACGGCAGCCAACAAGCTCCAGGCCGCGGCCAAGCAGAGTGTTCCCACAGCCGGAGACGTCAAGGACATCCAGGCCCGCCAGGCCCGCTTCGTCAAGGACGTGGAGGACTTCCGCACAGAATGGGAAAGCAAGCAGGGCAAGGAATTGCTGCGCTCCGAGAAGACCTACGCCACGCCCGACGATTTCAACAACGACGCCTCGCGGACCATTTCCGCGCTTCAGATGCGCTTTCAGGCGCTGGAGACCGAGTGGCCCCTGCCCGAAATCCTTGTCAATCTGGGTCGCAGGATGCAGGCCGAGGAAAACGAGGCCGCGCGTTTCTGGGAGCAGACAGCCTCGGACATGCGCCGTATCCAGCAGCAGGAAATCGTGATGATGCAGGCGCGCCTGCGAGTGATGTCCGAAGTGCTGGTGGCATGCGAGTGCCTCAAGAGCATGCCTGAGTACGCCTCGGCACCCTTCAGCTTCAAGAAGTTCGAGTTCGGAAGCTTCAACAACGAACCCCAGGCCGATGACAAGGAGCCGTGGCTGCGGCATGAGTTCCAGTTTGTGTTCAACGCCTCGCCGAGCCTGGCCCTGGCCATCACGAACAGTCTGCTGGTGCCTTCAGACGCCACGCTGGCTTCGCGCTCCGGCAAGCGCGACGGACTGCCGCTGGAGCTGGTGTCCCTGACCGGTTTCCAGTCGCAGCGGGCCCATGACACCGGCTACGAGATTCTGGCTCAAGAGCGTGCCAAGTGGGAAATTCCGCCGGACGTAACCGATGAGCAGTGGGACAACAGCAAGCGCGCCGAGGTGGCCCGCAAACTCGAATCCGACACGGTTTACGGCGTGTCCATGCGATTTGAGCTCAAGTTGTCGGCGCTGCGCTCCAATCCGCGCTGGGCGCCAGGCATCAAGGCCGAAGCCGCAGCGGCCGCCCAATAGGCCCGACGCAGCCCACAAGAACTAACGCAACATCAAGCCCCGCAGGAGGGCCGGACATGGCAGAACTCAACAAGAGCAGCGCCCTTATCAAGCACGGTCCCATGGGTGCTCCGATTCTGGGCGCCGTACTCATGGTTATCTTCATCGTGGCGGTATTCCTGGTCGGAGACACCGACAAGCCCGCCCGGACCATCGCCGACACCGTCGCCCAGGTCAACAGCAAGCTCAATGACCCCAAAGTGACCGGTAATGTCAAGTTCAACGCCCATGGCATCGACGGCGCGGCGGCGGGTTTGGGTCCTGCCGGCAAATTGCCGGTGCCTGGTCCTGTTGCGAGCGAGCGCAAGGCTCTGGATTTGCCCCTGCAGTTCCGCGTGGTGCTTGGCGCTACGGAAGGGCTGGATTTTGCCGACGCCGATGAAAACCGCGATGGCAAACTCTCACGTGATGAGTTTGACAAGACGAGAAAGGCACGCCAGGGGCGGACCTTCGACGAGTTGGACAAGCGCGCGCCCATTGGTTCGCTCGATGAAGATGAATACAGCGAACGCGAGGTGGACCCCCGCCGCAAGCAGTTTGACGATCTCGACCGCAACAAGGACGGGAAGCTGACCGAGTCCGAGTATGCCGCCTCGGGCAAGAGCGATTTCAAGTCCAAGGATGCCAACGGCGACCGCTTCCTGATTTACGAGGAGTTCATCGCAGGCGCCGCGCCCACCGTGACGGAGTTTGACCTCGGGGCGCCGGACAACGTTGTGGCGGTGGCGGACGCCAGGAACTTCAAGATTACGATTACCTGGAACGCGCCCAGCCTCAAGGATGCCCCGTCGGACCTCGCCTACTGGGTCGAGCGCTACAGTCCCACGGACGCAGATGCCCGCAAGACGCGCTACAACCGCGAGGATTTGCCCCGCTACCGCGACGCTGAAGGCAAGTGGCGTGCGCGCTTCACGGCCTGGCAGAAGACCGAAGGCAACAAGAGCAAGTCGGAGCGGGACTACGAACTCGAAACGAAGGACACCCGGCCCACGCGTCCGCCTGAACCCTCGGACTGGGAGCTGATCACGCTTTCGCCCGTGACGGAGACCAGCTTTGTGGACACCACATTCAATACGGAAACGACCTACCGTTACGCGGTGCGCGCCACGACTAAGGAGAAGCTGAAGGCCGGCGTGAAGTCGGACGAAAAGTTCGTGGAAGGCAGCAAGACCTCCGATCGCGCCGAGCAGGCACACCGCCCGGTAGTGATCTACAACCGCGTCTACCTTTCCTGGCAGTCCAAGGGCACGCAGGACGCCAAGGTTCGCCTCTCGCGCTTTGCCCAGGTGGGGGGGGAGTGGCGTCGCGTTGAAATTGTCGAGTCCCTGGTGCTGGACGGAGCCAACCAGTTGGGCGGCCGCTACAACTTTGCGGCCCTCAAGGAACGTGAAGTGAGGGTCCTCGACGCCGAGGGCAAGCCCGGAGCCGACCTGCTCAAGACCCTTTCCTCCATGAAGGACACACTGGACTTCACGACGCCCTGGGCTTTGTCGGGCTTCTCGGGTTCAGACCTTGAACTGTCCGATCGTTCCGGTATGCGCTTTGTGCTGCCCCGCGATACCAAGGATGCGCCCACCATCGAGAACACCGATCCTGCGGGCATGAACAACCCCATCGCCATCCGCACCTATGCCGCCAACGGCAAGGCTGGCAACGCCCGCTTTGAGCTGACAATCTGGAAGCAGGTTGATAACCGCTGGTATCGCATCGTGGTCATGCACGACGTCAAGAAAGGCGAGGCCATCGGCCTGGATGCCGCGGGCATCAAGAAACTGGCGGGCACGGCCGGCATGGTCCAGTGCTTCACCGACGGCGGTGTGGCCGTGAGAACGGCCGATGTCACCCGGCTGGCTTTGCTGGACATTTCCAGCGAGACAGGTCTCACGTTTGACGGGGTGGACAAGCGCATCATCAAGCTGGGTTCTGCTCAGATGGACATCTTTGGCGTCCACTACGTCGACCGTTGATTGCCATGGCCCTTGTATGAGGATAGGGGGCCCCGGTTAGCCGGGGCCCCTTCCGTTTCGCCCCATGACGCATCAATGACGCGCAATGCCATGCAGGTTGTTGACAGGCCATCCCCCGCAGCTACATTGAAGGCCCCCAGAGAAACTCTATCCCCTCACGCTGCGTCCCCGGGTTCCCCGACGCTGTGGAGCAATTATGAAGAAGCTTAGGCTTCAGAAGCGCTTGGCGTACGTTGCCGTAGCCGCGTCATTTGGCTTCATTGCCGCCTGTGCCTCCTCGACCAAGCCGGTCGACAACGTCTCGGTGAATCCGACGACGGACGACTACGTCGCGAAGTTCGACGATGGCAAGGAAAACGGTGCCGATCGCGCGGGCCGCAAGGAAGCCCGCGAAGAGGCGTCCAAGCCTGCCGCGTCAGGCGAAGGCGAGGCCCGCGAAGTTCAGGGCGGCCGCGGCAGCCGGGCGAGCAGCGGCAAGTTCAACGAGGGTGAACTCAAAGCCCTGGCCGACCACTACGCTCAGGAAGCCTACACGTACTACCGCGAGGCGAACTACGACAAGGCGCGTGCGCTGGCCAACGATGCTCTGGACATGGATCCGGGCAACGCAAAGGCCGCTCAGGTGCGTGACGACGTCGAGCGCGTGCTGGGCCTTTCGCGTGGCGAGTCCTCGAACGTGGCGCGCGCCCGCAGCAGCGAAGACCAGGCACTGCGCGCCGAGGCCATCTACGAGATTGACGCCGGCCTTGATCGCGCGGACCGTCTCATGCGTGACGGCGAGTACAACAAGGCGATTGCGGAGCTGGAGAAGGTCCTCGATGTCATCCGTTGGACCGGCTACATGCTTGATACCGAGGCCAAGGAGCGCGAGGCCCGCCTGATGATCGAAGAGGCGCGGCAGAAGCGCGAAGAGGCCCGCGTCAAGGATTACGTCACGACGCAGGAGCAGGAGCGTCGCATCCGCGAGCTCGAGATGCAGGAAGAGCTCGACCGTTACCGCGAGCAGATTCGCAACCTGTATTCCAAGGCCAAGGAATTCTTTGACCGCCGCGAATACGGCGAGACCATTCTGGTGCTCAACCAGATCCTGCGTGAAGACCCCTACAACGCCGAGGTCGCCCGCTTGAAGAACATCGCCCGCGACCTCGAGCGCGGCAAGGCGGATCGCGACACCTGGGAGGCCTTCAACCAGAACTGGAAGCAGGTGATGGCCCAGATCGTGCACACCAACGTGTTCCCCAAGAGCACGGTGGAACTGCCCGACTATGAGGATTGGCAGCGCACGGAGCAGCGTGCGGACCGTCTGGAGCGTTCGCGCAAGACACCGCTGTCGAAGGAAGACTTGGCCGTTCGCAGCGCCCTGGAAACCGTGGACCTGCTGCTGAGCTTTGAAGAGCAGACGCTAGATGACGTCATCAAGAAGCTGAAGGCGGACGGCAAGATCAACATTCTTCGCGCCCGCGACGTGCCGGGCGAAACTCCGGTGACCATTGATGTGGGTCGCGTGAAGCTGCGCCAGGCCCTGAACCTGATCTGTGACTCCATTGAGCTTTCGTGGCGCGTGGAAAACGGCGCGGTCATCATCGGCGCCAAGGGTTCAGACGAAGGCCGTAACGTGGCGCGCCGCGTGTTCAACGTGGCCGACTTGCTGGTGAACCTGCGCACCTTCAAGGGCGACGAGCCCCGCCTGCGCACGGACGCCAACGACACGGATCGCTTCACCCAGGACCAGGACCGGCCCGAGGCCGACCCCCTGACGATCGAGGACCTGCAGGGCGTGATTGAAGAGTCGATCGACCCCGACAGCTGGAGCAAAGAAGGCCACGGCATCTCCACGCGCCAGCAGGAACTGATCATCCTGAACAACCCCGACAACATCGAGAAGGTGGCCCAGTTGCTCAACGACCTGCGCCGCTCGCAGGGTTTGACCGTCAGCGTGGAATCGCGCTTCATCACGATCCGCGACGACTTCCTCGAGGACATCGGCCTCGACTTCCGCGGCGTGGGCGGCAGCCCGCAGATTCCCGCGCCGGGCAACCCGCCGGTTCCCGCCGCGCTGGACGACATCCAGTTCGGTAACAACGCCAACCCCGCCGGTCCCGGCGGTACGGGCAATGACGCCGGCTTCTTCTTTCAGGACATGCCACCCTCGGGCAACGTGCGCATTGACCAGCGCGCCCGCGTCGAGAACCTGTTCGACAAAGCCCTGGGCGGCACCCGCGGCGGCTTTGGCCTGACCAACTCGGGCGGCGCTTCGTTCCAGCTTGCCTTCGTGGACAACCCTGAGATCAACGCCATCATTCGCGCCGTGCGCAAGCGCGAGCGTGCTACGCTGCTTACGGCTCCGCGCATCACGGTGCACAACACCCAGCGTGCTCACGTCAGCGTGCTCAACGAGGTGGCCTACATCTCGGACTTCAACACCAGCCAGGCCACTGGTATCGCCGTGGCGGATCCCGTCGTCAGCATCATCCGCGACGGCATCGTGCTGGACGTCCGGCCCACCGTCAGCGCTGACCGCCGCTACATCACTCTGGAACTGAGGCCGACTCTGGCGCTGCTGCTGCGCCCGATTCCGACCTTTGTGACTTCGCTGGGCGTCGGTTCGCCCGTCGCCATCCAGACGCCGCAGCTCACCCTGCAGCGCATCCGCACCACGGTCACCGTGCCCGATGGCGGCAGCTTCGTCATCGGCGGCATGCGCACCATGAGCGAGACCGATGTGGAAAGCGGCATTCCGATCCTTTCTGATTTGCCGCTGATTGGCTCGCTCTTCAAGCGTAAGGGCAAGAGCACCGTCCGTCAGGACATCATCATCGTCGTGACGGCCCGAATCATCGACCTCGAAGAGGAGATTGAGCGGGACCGTCCCTCGGGCCAGAACGCGCCGCGCGATCGCTGATTTTCCATAACAGACGCACAGGCCGGGCTTTTGCCCGGCCTGTCTGCTTTCCGCCTTGGTCACCAATTCGTCAGGGCCCCTGAACCTTGGGTTGTTTCAGCCGTTTGGGATGCTATACCGAACGCCCCCCAAGGCGTTCGACTGGGCCCTACCGAGGTTAGCTACCTCGCACAACTCCGAGGCAACACGGAGACGTTTCCATGTTCACACGCGGCAATTACCGGCTGTTCTTCTCCACGCTGGCCCTGATTCTGGCGCTTGGCGCATGCGCGGGCCAGGCCAAGGCTCGGGATCTTTCTGACTACGGCTATTACCTGGGCGTGCGCCTCAAGATGTACGACGAGGCTGAGAGGCTTTTACGCCGTCAGATGGACCGCGGCAGCGACGACGAGAAGGCCCGTGCCCGCTCCGCGCTTGCTCGCGTTTTCAAAGCCAAGGCCGACGACGATTTCTCGCGTAGCGGCGACCTCGATGCTCGCAGCAAGGGCTACGAAAGCGCGGAGGAAGTCTACGGCAATCCGGAGGACCAGGATGGCCGCATTGAGCTGGCCATCCTGCGCATTGAACTGGCCAGGGCCAAGGCTCGCCTCAACGCCGAAGGTGCGCGTGCGCTGGCCGACAAGGCCCTGGGCACGCTGAAGGAGGAGCGTGCCGCGCTTGAGACCAAGCGCAACGAACTGGGCACGGCCTTCTGGGACAACAACAAGCTGGCTCACAACTATCGCCAGGCATTCCTGAACATCTGCATCGCTCTTTACGTGAAGGGTTTGACCTATTCCGAGGGCAGCAGTGAGCGCGCGGGCTTCTTCCGCCAGGCATCCAATGAAGTCAGCGAGCTGCAGTTCAGCTTCGACATCAGCGTGGAATGGATTGATGCCGTGCTGCTGCTGGGCGACATTGAACTGGCCCTGCGCAACCCTGAAGGCGCGGTCGCCAAGTATCTCGAGATTCCGAGTCTGCTGGCCGACTACCCGGCGGGGCCTGACGTCGGTTCCCAGGCCCTGCGCGGCTGGCTGCGCGCGGCTGAACTCCAGACGGGTGACCTGGGTTATGAGAAGCGCTTTCTGCAGCAGTGCATCGACCAGTACCAGAAGGCCTTCACCCAGTACGGGGCCATTCGCGAACTGGCGACGGACTTCAAGCGCTTCAACCTGTTCCGCATCAGCGCCCAGATTCGTCTGGGGGCCAATGTCAACCAGGCGCTGGATGAACTGTTCAAGCTGGCGGCGGACAACGACCTGATTTTCAAGCGCCAGGCGCTTTCCGTGCTGGCGGACATCGGCGCGGGTGATGGCGTCTCGCCGGAGCTGCGCCTGCGTTGCGGCAAGGCCGTGATCAAGGACGCGGTGATTGTGGGATACGGCCCGATCCTGAAGGTGCTGCGTGCCTACCAGCTGCTGCTGGCGGAGTGCACCAGTGTGCAGACCTTTGAAATGTACGCGCCCGAGTGTTTCTCGAAGATTGCCTCCATCTACTCCGACCTGCTGCACCGCTATGTCGACGGCGCCATGGCCTACCGCGAGGCCTGCCTGCGCACCTGGTACTTCATCTACAAGTTTGGCAAGGACAACGGCGATACTGCACCTGAAGCCGGCCAGCCCGTGCCGGACCACATGAAAAACATGTGCGACCTGATCACCGACACCAAGTCGGCTTACGACTTCCCCGGCGAGATGGCCAAGGCCTACTCGAAGGTGGCCGGCTGGCTGGTAAGCAGCAAGTTTGGTGAACCGGGCAACAAGACGTTCGAAGGTCTCAAGACGGAAGCTGATGACTATAAGGCCAAGCTTGGCGGCGAGGATGCCATCAACGATCTCGCATTTGCCAACGCCGGCAAGCTCTACAACGCCAAGAAGTTCTCCCAGGCTGCCGTGCGCTATGCCTCGCTGCCGGTGCGCTACAAGAAGTTCCGCATCGCCATGTATTTCGCGGCCACGGCCTACGCCAACCAGATTGAGGACCCGGCGGCCCGCCACCCCAGCCGCTCCGGCGAGGCCAACGAGCAGGAAACGTCGGAGTTCTTTGCCGAGCAGAAGGCCCGCCACGCCCGTGACTTCGAGGGCCTGCCCAAGCAGATCTGGGAGAAGCAGGAGGAGGCCCACTTCGCCGCGATGGCAGACACCTCGCTCAAGGTGGATGTCGCCATGTGGCACAAGGCGATCTACTACTTCAAGAAGTACATGCTGGTGGTGGTGCTGCGCAACTGGGACGACATCAAGGAGCGCGTCAACCCGGACAAGGACAACCTTGTGCAGTGCTTCCTGGCCGTCGCGGAAATCATGCAGGAGCGCTGGAAGCAGCAGCCGGAGCGCTCGCGTCAGCCCAGCGATGAGATGGAAATGATGGGCCGTGCGGCCTACTGGTACGCCTTTCTGATGCGCAATCCGGCCAAGTCAGACGTCAAGCGCGACGAGTTGCGCAACGCCAACCGCGCGACGGCGCTCACCATCCTCAAGCGCCACTGGGACCTCTTTGGCTCCCACTTCGCGTCGGCGGCGGAGGTGCAGCGCGCGGTGATCGAGCTCTCCTTCTGGGGCCTCGCTGAAGAGCAGGACGGCGACGGTGCGGAGGCGCTGCTGCGCGCCTATGAGGCGGCCTTCCCCGACCAGAAGAAGAAGATCGCGGACATGATCGCCCGCATCTACACCATCTTCATCGACACCCTCAACCCGCGCACGCAGGCGCTGACCAATGCTTCCACCAATCTGCGCTCACTTTTCAATCAGCTCAAGATCGGCCTGTTCAAGGCCGAGGGAAGCTTTGGTTCCAACAAGGAAAAGCTCGACAAGTACAACGCGGCCAAGACCACGCTTGAAAAGCATCGTCTGCTCGCCCAGCACTTCTGGGATGAGTGGCTGGTCAAGGTGGCCCTGGGCACCGACAAGAACGTGACGACGCTGGTGACCCCTGAACTTCTGCCCATTCTGGAGAAGCGCTGGAACGAGTACGCGGAGTCATATCCCAAGCGTTGGGGCGACGCTGTGCGCGCCGAATTTGACGCGCTGATCAAGGACAAGGCTTACGATTCCATCCGCTCCGATGCCCAGAAGCTCACGACGGGTAGCAACACGGAACTCCTTGACCGGCTGGATGCTCAGGCCCGCGACACCAAGCTGCCGGCGGACAAGGCCGGCCTCTATGCCACGCTGAACACCCAGGTCAGCCTGAACACGGCGCACCTGGCTTATTTCGTGGGTACGACCTTCATCTATGACTTCGGCGGGTTTCTTGAGGAGACTTCGGCCAGCCTCGATGAGCGCATGCGCCCCATGCTCACCAAGGTTCTCACCTACTACGAGCGCTGGCGTGAAACGCGCGGTACCGGCAACACCGATCTGCCGGCCGCGGACCTGCTCATCCTCGGCAAGAACTACTTCCGCGTCCGCGACTGGAAGCGCGCCATCCAGTACTTGCAGCAGTGCCTCGACCTGCACCAGAAGAGCAAGTACTTCGGCAACGAACTGCTGATTCCCACCAACCGCCAGGCCAAGCCTCCGGTGTGCGGCGGCACCAAGAGCGGCGAGGAACTGGAACTGAAGTACCAGCTCGGCCGCGCCTACTTTGAGCAGTACAGGGAGAGCCGCAATGTTGAAGACTTGAAGAAGGCGGCCGTGCTGATGAGGCGCGCCTACTGCTTCGTCATCGTTCGCAACGTCAACGAAATGGCCAAGAGCCAGCGCGGCGGCGTTTTGTTCGACCTGACTTTCAAGTCGCAGATTGAACTGTATTACCTTGACACGATCGACACGCTGATCGCCATTTTCCTTGAACTGCATGCCCTCAAGGGCCCTGCCGTCGAGTATCCGCCCTTTGTCGACCAGTTCAACGTGTGGCTCGAAGCGGATCCCAAGAAGGTTCAGGCTCTGCCCAAGAGCGAGGCCGACTATCTGTGGCGCGCGCGCCGCATTCACCTCGACCAGTGGACGAGTTTTGCCCAGCTTGACGACCATCCGTATCGTCCCGAGTACCGCAAGAGTCTGCTGGCCTGGGGACAACTCACCACCGACTGGCTGCGCAAGTACGGCAAGCAGGCCATGGGCATCGAAGAGATCGCCAGCGAGGCCCAGGTCAAGCGCGAGGTCGACGACACGTTGACGCTGCTTCGCAACAAGGCCTTGCCGAATATCGGCTTTGAGGACGCTGAAACCAAGAAGTTCAAAGGCGAATTGACCAAGGCCGCCGATGCGCTCGAGGCCGAGGCCAAGAAGCTCAAGATGCGTTGATCGGGGTAACGCGGGAACCAAAACGGGAGAGACACATGAACAGGTTTGCACTCACCGCAATTTGCGCGATTGCCCTGACTCCTGCCCTCTGGGCGGCTGAAGGCACAGTTTTGCGCAAGGACGGCAGCACCACGCCATTTCGCTCCATCGAAGCGGAGACGCTATCCGGCATTGAGTGGAAAGACGCCAACAGGCAGCCGGGTTCGCGTATCGATATCTGGGATGTCGAACAGGTGCGCTACACGCTCAACGGCATGGACCAGTTCAACGGTCTTACCAAGAAACTGCAGGCTGGCCGCGGCGATGCCCTCGAGAAGGACGCCCAGGGCTACCTTGACAACCCGCCCAAGGGCTTGACCGACGAAGGCGACAAGCTTCGCGTCAAGCTTTGCTCCCTTTACTTCGTGGCCCGCGGCAAGCTGCTGCAGGGCATGTTCGCGGACGCGGCGGTTTCGTTTCTGGCCTACCTGAAGGAGGCCGAGGCGGCGTCGGCGTTGGGGCCCAACAAGCCCAACATCCCTTCGAACCCGGTGCGCGGCGTGGCCTTTGCCTCGCCCACGGGCGCCGCGGTCAAGGAAGCCGGGGCGCTGCACCGGCTCTATCTGGATGCCCTGGAAGGTCTGGGTGATGCCCTGGCCCGTGACGGCAAGAACGACGAAGCTTTCTCAAAAGGTTACGGCAAGCTCGAGGAGTTGACGTTGGCGCTCAATGCCAAATCAGCCCGTGCGGAGTACATCGACTGGTCAATCCGCGCCCTGCGCGCGGCCGGCGCGCTGGCCGAGTCGAGCAAGGATGGCGTCAAGCGTGCCCGTGAAATCTACGAGAAGCTCTCTTCGGCCGCGCTCAAGCGCAACGGCGGCCGCCCCAGTCGCGACTCCATTCAGGCGAGCCTGAAGGTGGGCTTCCTGCTGGTGCAGGAGGGCAACCCCACGGGCGCCCAGTCGCGCTTCTCGGCTCTCGCATCGGCGACGGGCTTCCCCGGCGACGTTTCGAATCCCGTCGTCTCGCAAACCTAGTACCGGAACCGGACGGTCGCACCGAAAACTATCGACCATTTCAACGGGAGAGCATCGGGGGCGAGACGATGCGATCAGGTGAATTCTCGCCGGGAATCGCCGGAATTCCGATTACTCCGATCAGCCGCCGTCGCGAATGGTCTCACTCCGCGAATTCCCAGTGCGAGTTGAAGATGCCTGCGGACTCAACCATCTCGTTCCAATTGTCATTCTTAGACTCAAATCGAATCACGGCATAATCCCCCAGCTTTGGAAACAGCAGGGCGTTACTTGCAGCGGCAAGCCAG
>JAANMW010003046.1_pt1 | contig 13825 bp, 17 predicted proteins | sample 7279671 | NCBI WGS metagenome assembly JAANMW01 (sample SAMN14094541, study PRJNA606508) | bioreactor metagenome | isolation source: A lab-scale SPAN reactor treating ammonium-rich wastewater day 247 | place: Ireland: Galway | collected 2017-09-19
AAGTCGCGGAAGCGCTCCTCGCTGGCCTTGAGCTTCGCCTCCGCCGCGCGCTGCGCGGTGATGTCGCGCGTCGTGCCGCGATAGCCAAGGAACGCGCCGTCGACGCCGAACACGGGCTTGCCGCTGAGGGCGAAATGGCGATCGGCCCCGTCGACGCCGCGCACCCGATATTCAACGTTGCGGAACGGGACATGGAGGTTCATGTCGCGGATGAGCCGGCGCCACTCGGGCGAATCGGGATCGGCGCCGCCATATTCCCAGCGCCGCTTGCCGAAGGCGAAGCCGGCCGCGACCGGCGCCGGGCCTTCGAGCTTGGTCACGCGGTGCTCGGCATCGGATTCCCAGAGCCAGTCGACTCCCACCTCGGCGAAGTCGCGGAAGCGCTGCTCGCTCGCCCTGAGCGCCTCTTCGGCTTCCTTGCGCGCGGTGATGTCGCTCACCATGCCGAGCGCGCCGGTGAAGTTGCCGTTGGCATCCTTCATCGCGGCAGCGCTCACCTGGGCCCAGAACACCGTTCCGTCGAGGCGCGTGAAGCGCGCCTCGCGCTGCTCGCTGACGCCTTGTCGCCGCCGCATCCAGCGCTCGTCGCGCCCCACGCGGTCTTCCACGGGGCGGAAATCGGAGACGTCGCGGCCGAGCACTTCCTCGGGCTTGTAGCCGAGCATCTCGGCCATGCGCGCGTTGACGAACACGGTGCGCCGATTTTCGTCGGTGATCCACACGCCCTCGTTGGCCGTCTCGACGATCGCGCGATACTGGTCCGCCGCCTTGCGCGCCTCCGCTTCGGCCTCGCGCTGTGCGGTGAGATCGGTGGCGGTGCCGCGATAGCCGAGGAATTCGCCGCCCGGCGCGAAAAACGGCTCGCCGCTGACCGACACGTAGCGCGTGCGACCGGCGGCATCGATCCGCGTGTATTCGAAACTGCGGAACGGGCGCCGCGCCTCGAGGTCTTCGATGTGCGCGCGCCATTTGGGATCGGTGAGATCGGCGCCGACCAGTTCCCATCGCGTGACGCCGTAAGGACGGTGATCGAGCGTTCCCGCGCTGCCGACGAAGTAGGTGAACCGGTGCTCGACGTCGGTTTCCCAGAGCCAGTCGGACGCGATCCCGGCGAACTGGCGGAAGCGCTCCTCGCTCGCCCGCGCCGCCGCCTCGGCCGCCCGCGCGGCGGTGACGTCGGTGGTCGCACCGCGATAGCCGCGGAACCTGCCGCTCGCGTCGAACTGCGGGCGCCCGTTGACCCGGACGTAGCGCTCCGAGCCGTCGTCGATCGTCCAATGGTATTCGAAGTTGTGGATCGGGCGATGCGCCTCGAGATCGGCGATGTGCGCGGCCCAGAGCGGATCCGCGGGGTCCGCGCCGACGATCTGCCAGCGTGTCTTGCCGAGGAAGGCGGTCGCCGGCCGCCGGCTCTTCCACTCCGGGCGCTCGGAAATATAGGTGCAGACGTGGTTCTCGTCGGTCTCCCAGAGCACGTCCGAGCCGAGATTGGCGAATTCGTAGAACCGGCGCTCGTTCGCCTTCGCCGTGGCCTCGGCCTCGCGCAGATCGGTCACGTCCTGCGTCGTGCCGCGATAGCCGGTGAAGGCGCCGGCGGCGTCGAACTGCGGCTCGGCGTTGAGGCGGAGCCAGTGCAGCTTCCGGTCGCCGAGTTCGGCCCGATACTCGAAGCCCCGGAGCGGCCGGTGGGCCTCGAGGTCGGCGATGTGCGCGGCCCAAACCGGGTCCGTGGTGTCGAGGCCCAGGGCTTCCCAGCGCGTCTTGCCGATGAACTCCTGCGGAGGGCGCCGTAGCTGGAATGAGCCCTTGGCGATGAACAGCGTATAGCGGTGCTGCGCGTCAGTCTCCCAGAGCACTTCGTTGCCGAGCGTCGCGAAGGCCTCGAAGCGGCGCTCGGCCGCCGCGCGCGCCTCGAGGTGGCGCTGGTTCTCGACCGCGAGGGCGCCGAGCCGCGCGAGCTGGACCAGCACCGCCTCGTCCTCGGCGTCGAACTCGCCTTCGTATTTGTCGGAGAGCTGGACGAGGCCGAGATTGGCGCCGTCGCGCGCGACCAGCGGAACCGCGAGCCAGCCGCGCATCGGCGGATGGCAGTCTTTCGCCGCGCCGAAGCCGCGCCAGGCGGGGTGCGCCTCGAGCTCGGCCTGGGTGAGGCGCATCGGGCGGTTGTCCGCGCAGACGCAGGCGTAGATGCCCTTGCCGGTCGGCTTCTCGTCGTAGGTTCGCCAGGCGGCGTATTTCTCGGACAGGAGAACGCTCTGGATCGCCTGCGACCAGTCCGGCCCCACGGTAAGGCTGGTCACCGCCTGATGTGCGCCCACGAGATCGCGCGCCGCCTCGGCGATGAGACGCAGCGTTTCGTCGAGCGAGCGTGCGGCGAAGATGCGGGCCGAGGCATCCGCCAGGCCCTGGAGGCGCGTTTCCATTCAGCTTCCCTGCGAGACGTTCAGGGTCGCCCGGCACGGTTAAAAGGTGCCTAAGCCTAGCTCAAGACGCCGCTTTCGCCGCATAGGCCGGAGGGACTAGCGGCGAACGGCCTGCCGGGAAGGGCGTTGATCCGGCGGAGGGGCCAATGCCGGACGCGGCGCCGTTCGCGGCGCAACCGGCCGACAAGCGGGGCTGACGTGACCAAGCGCAAGATGATCGCCTGCGGTGCCTGCAAGGGGGCGAAGCAATGCACGAGCTGCCGCGGCTCGGGCATCGTCGAGCGCGTCGGCGTGCGCATGTCCTGCGCCGTGTGCAACGGCGGCGGCAACTGCCTACCCTGCGGCGGCGCCGGCGAGGTGGAAGGCGGCGGCGACCCGCCGGCCGGTGCCGGATGACGAGCGCGCGGGGCAACGCCGGGCCGCGCATTTCGGCCCTGGGCCTCGGTAGAATCGGCTAGTATCGTTTGCCGAACGCACCCCAGGGAGGACACCGATGAAACGTCTCGTCATCGCTGCAATGTTCTGCTTCGCGGCTGGCGCAGCGCATGCGGAAACCGCCTCGTGCAAATCGGAGGCCGCGGGCAAGAAGCTCGCCGGCGCCGCGCTCGCGAGCTTCATGAAGAAATGCGAGGGCGATGCGGCCAAGGCCTGCGATGCGAAAGCCGCCGAGAAGAAGCTCGCCGGCGCCGCCAAGACCAGCTTCACGAAGAAATGCGTCACCGACGCGGTCGAAGGCATGTCGTGCAAGGACCAGGCCGACGACAAGAAGCTCGCGGGCGCCGCCAAGACGAGCTTCCTCGGCAAGTGCAAGGCCGACGCCGAGAAGGCCTGCGACGCCGAAGCCGCCGCGAAGAAGCTCGCCGGCGCCGCCAAGGCGAGCTTCACGAAGAAGTGCGTCGGCGACGCCTACGGCGACTGACGCCGCCGCGATCGAGCCCGATGAGGCGGCACCGGAGCGGAGCGCCGGCGTGATCGAGCTTCACTACGTGCGCACGCCGAACGGGCTCAAGATCGCGATCATGCTCGAGGAGACGCGCCTGGCCTACCGGCTCGTCGGCTACGACATCTTCGCCGGCGATCACCTGCGCCCGGAATTCAAGCGGATCAATCCGAACCACAAGCTCCCCGCCATCGTCGATCTCGAGCCGGAGGACGGGGGCGGCGCGTTTCCGGTCTTCGAATCGGGCGCCATCCTGATCTATCTCGCGCGGAAGGCCGGGATGCTGTTGCCCGCGGATTTCCGCCGGCACCATCTCGCGCTGCAGTGGCTGACCTGGCAGGTGGCGGGGCTCGGGCCGATGGTGGGCCAGGCCGCGCATTTCGTCCGCTATGCGCCCGAAGGGCAGGCCTACGGAATCGAACGCTACACGCGGGAGGTCCGGCGCCTGCTCAACGTGCTCGACGGCCGTCTGCGCGAGGCCGAATACCTCGCCGGCGAATATTCGATCGCCGACATCGCCTGCTGGCCCGGGGTGCAGAACATCCGCAACTTCGACATGAGCTTCGACGAATTTCCCGCGATCCGGCGCTGGTCCGAGGCGATCGCGGCGCGGCCGGCGGTGGCTACCGCGGTCGCCTCGCCCGAAACTGGCGTTCCTTCCGCCTATGTGAAGCGCCGGATGACGCTCACGCCCGAGCAATGGTCCAACATGTTCGGTGAAAACTTGTGGCGGGCCACCGAGCGCCAGTAGCGGCGCAGGGGTCGGGAAAGGGGTCAGACCCCTTTTTCGCCAACAAATCCAATGGCTTGAATTCAGATCATTGAAAATAAAGGAGAAAAAGGGGTCTGACCCCTTTTACGCCGCGCGGAACCGCACGACGCCGCCCGTTTCCGCGCGCACGGCGCGGCCGCGGCCTTCGAGGCAGGCGAGATGCGCGAGCGTCTCGCCGAGCGCGAAGCCGATCTGGAAATTGTCGAGATCGGGCCGGAACAGCGCCGGCAGCAGCTCCACCGTGGTCTTGCCGTCGCGCGACAGCGCCTTCTCGAGCGTATCGAGCCGCTCCTCGTGGTGGCCCTGAAGCTGATCGAGCCGGAGATTCAGGCCGGTGAACGGGTAGCCGTGCGAGGGCAGCACGAGCGTATCGTCCGGCAATCCGCGATAGCGCTCGAGCGACGAAAGGTAGTCCGCGAGCGGATCGGCCAGCGGCTCGGTGGCCCAGACGCCGATATTGGGCGTGATGCGCGGCAGGATCTGGTCGCCGGCGATCAAGACGCCGGCCTCCGGGGAATAGAGGCAGGCCTGCTCGGGCGCGTGGCCGAGGCCGACGATGACGCGCCATTCGCGGCCGCCGATCGTCATCGTGTCGCCGTGCTTCAGCCGGTTGAACGCACGCGGCGGCTCGCCGACCACCATGCGGTAGGTGTTGCCGCGCTGCGCCACGTCGGCGACTCGCGGCGCATCGAGCCCGTGATGCGCGTAATGCTTCGCGATGTCGCGCTGGCCCTCGCCCTCGGCGTCGAGCCACAGCATGCGGCCGAACAGCCATTCCGCGCGCGTCGTCCACAGCTCGGTCTCGTATTCGCGCACGATCCAGCCGGCGAGGCCCATATGGTCGGGATGGAAATGCGTGCAGACGAGGCGCGTGACCGGCCGATCGTAGTCGCGGCCGATGCGCATCGCCTTCGCCACCTCGCGCCAGATCGCCTTGGTGCGCTTGCTGCGGATGCAGGTGTCGACGATGACCCAGCCCTCGCCATCTTCCAGCAGCCAGAGATTGATGTGGTCGAGACGGTAGGGCAGCGGCATGCGCAGCCAGTGCACGCCGGGAGCGACCTCGAGCGTCTGGCCGGGGCCGGGCTGGCCGGCGCCGCCGCCGAAGCGGTCGCGAAATGGAAAAATGAGCGCGTTCATGCCGGGACCTTGATCCTTGCCAGCAGCCGCTTCAAGGCGCCGAGCACCGCAGCGCGCTGATCGATGTGCGGCGAGTGGCCGCAATTCTCGAGCAAAGCGATCTCGGCCCCGCCGCCGGCGTGCTTTTTGATCGACTCGAGTTGCGCCGGCGTGCCGTACTCGTCCGCCACGCCCTGCACGAGCATGACCGGACATTCGATGCCGGCAAGCTCGGCCTCCACGTTCCAGCCGCGCATCGACGGCATGAGCCAGGTGACGTTCCAGCCGTAGAACGCGCTGTCGACGTCGGCATGGAAGCGCGCGAGCTTCTGGCGCAGCTCGCCCTCTTCGTAGGCGGCGCGCGCCTTGGCCATGCTGACGATGCCCTCGCGCTCGAGGAACACGTGCGGCGCCATCGCCATCACGCCGAGTGCCGGCGGCGCCATGCGGTGCGCGGCATGCAGTAGCGCGATCGTGGCGCCGTCGCTGTGCCCGAGCAGCACCGGGCGCGCGACGCCGAGCGCTTCGAGCACCGCCGCCAATTCCTCGGCGCCCTCGTGCATCCAGCGCGCCGAGCGCGGGAAATTCCGCACCGGATCGGATTTGCCGTAGCCCCACCGGCTGTAGGCGAGAACGCGCAGGCCCGTGGCCTCGTGCACCTGCTTCGGAAAATCGCGCCACAGCTCCAGCGCGCCGAGCCCCTGATGCAAGAGCACGACCACCGGCGCCCCGGCATCGCCGAGGCCCGTCCACTCGTATTCGAGGCGATGCCCCGCCGCTTCGATGAAGGCCATGAGTCCTCAGCGCAGCCCGTCGCGATGTCGAAATCTCGAAAAGTACTTGTCGTCCCCGCGAAGGCGGGGACCCATACGGCGCTTCCGCAAGGCGTACTTCTGCAGCGTACGCACGCCGCCGGCGAGATGGGTCCCCGCTTTCGCGGGGACGACAGTATCAGGGGCGATGCTTTCAACGGACAGCCGCGCGCGCTCTTGCGAGTATGCGCCTCGACGCCGTCCGGAACTTAGACTGTCGGATTTCATGCGTTGGCCAGCGCGCGGGAGACGTGGCGCTGGATGGCGCCGAGCGTGGCTTCTTTCTGGTCGCGGTGCGGCGAGTGGCGGCATTTGGGGATCAGCACGATTTCGGCGCGGCCGCCGCTTTTCGCCCGGATCGACTCGAGCTGCTTCACGGTGCCGTATTCGTCCTCTTCGCCCTGGATGGCCGTGATCGGGCAGCTGATCCGCGTCACGTCGTCTTCGATGTTGAAGCCGCGGATGAAGGCCGGCAGCAGCCAGGTGCAGTTCCAGCTATAGAACGCGCCGTCGACGTCGTCGTGAAAGCGCGCGAGCTTCGCGCGCAGATCGCTCTCCTCGTAGGCGACGCGCGCCTTGGCGATGCTGATCGTCGAGACCGTTTCCACGAACACGTGCGCGGCCATCGTGATGACGCCGAGCGGCCGTGGCGCCACGCCGCTGCCGGCATGGATGAGGGCGATCGAGCCGCCGTCGCTGTGGCCGAGCAGGATCGGGCGGGCGATGCCGAGCTTCATCAGGAGCTCCGGCAGCGTCTCGCGGCCCTCCGGGTTCATGTAGTCGGGCGGGCGCGGACCTTGCGGGATCGGCTCGGACTTGCCGTAGCCCCAGCGGCTATAGACGAGCACCGGCAGCTTCACGGCCGCGGCCACGGCGGCCGGGAAATCGCGCCACAGCGCGACCGAGCCCAGCCCCTCGTGCAGCATCACGACGGCCGGTTCGGCGCCGCGCGGCGGCGCGCCGACCCATTCGTATTCGAGGCGGCGGCCGCCGGCGGCGATGAAGGGCATGGGCGAGATCGGCTCTGGGGGCTGTCAGGCGCATCATTTGCGGCGTCGACGAGCGCATGTCCACCCCCGGCGGCGCAAGGGCGGGGTGCCGCGCGTCTAGGCTTCTTCCCTGCAGACGGCGACGGCACCATCGCCGTCGCCGCCGATTGCGAGCGTGAGCCTGCCGGCTTTCGTAAGCAGCGCGTTGATGCGCGCGTTGCTGCCGATCTCCATCAGAGCAAAGCGCCGCTCGCCGCGTTCCGGGCGCTCGTGCGCGATCTCGGCGAACGATCTCGACTTGCCGCCGGTCCGGATCGTGGCCGTTTTCGTGCGAAAATCGATGACGAGGACCTCGGTCTTGTCCTTGGCGCCGGCCGGCCGGGTCTTGCACTTGCCCGGCCCGGAGCAGTGCGTGACGTTCAGCGGCACGCACGCGATCTTGGGCGCGGTCAACACATCCGCCCTGGCGAATGCCGGCGCGGCAAGCGGGGCCAGCGCGAGCGCGAGGCCCAGCGCCGGCGCTATTGCGGCACGCCTCACGATTCGATCGTGCAGGTCGCCTCGCCTTTGCTGCCGTCGGTGCCGATCGCGAGCGTGAGCTTGCCGGCTTTCGTGAGCGAGGCCTTGACCCGTTCGCCGCCGGCCTTGCCGGGCTCGCCGAGCACGAAGCGGCGCTCGTCGCCGGCCTGCGTATCCTCGACGATGTCGGCGAACGGCCGCGCTTCGCTGCCGCGGCGCACCGACACCTTCTTCCCGGCGAAGTCGATGACGAGGATGTCGGCCTTGTCGCGTTGATTCGCGGCGCGCGTCGTGCACTGGCCGTTCGAACAGCGCGTGACGCTGTCGGGCAGGCACGACACCTTGGGCGCCTTCAGAAAGTCGGCCTGCGCGAAAGCGGGCGAGGACACGGCCGCGGCGAGCGCCAGGCCGGCGAGAGAACGGGAAACGGGAATCACGGGGAAATCTCCGAAGATGCAATGATGCGAAGGGCGGGAGCGGCGCATCGTGCCCGCTCCCGCGCCGCGGCGCCAGTTCGGGCGCTGCGTTAAGACGCCGCCGTGCAGGTGGCCTCGGCCTTGTTGCCGGCGCCGCCGAAATCGATCGAGAGCTTGCCGTCCTTGCCGAGCTTCATGTGCGCGGTGCGGGCGTCGCCTTCCTTCATGACGATCAGGCGCACGCCGCCTTCCACTTTGTCTTCCGTCACCTTGCCGACCTCGCGCGCCTGGTCGCCGCGCTTCATCGACACCTGCTTGCCGGCGAAATCGATGATCAGCACCTGCGCCTTGTCGCCGGGGCTGGCGTCGCGCGTCGTGCATTTGCCGGGCTCCGAGCAGCGCGTGACCGTGTCGGGCACGCACGCGACTTTGCCGACCGTGGCGAAATCGGTCTGCGCGGCGGCGATCCCGGGCAGCGCGGCGAGGCCGGCGGCGAAAGCGAGGGCGGCGGCGAGCGGGCGGTTCATGGCGAGTCCCTTCTGAATGAGGCGGATCACATAACGCAGACCGGCGCCCGCCTCTGTGAGCGCGATCACACCCGGCGCAGCGACGCCGATCGTCTTGCCGGGCGGCGCGTCAGGCCCTGAGCGCGGCACCGTCGAGCGACTGGAGGCGCTCGATCTCGTTGCGCACGGCCAGCCAGATGCGCGCGCCGTCGGCATCGCCATGGGCGAGCTTGCTGCGCGCGCGGTCTCCGGCGATGCCAGCCGCATCGATGCCGTACCAGTCGATCAGAGCCTTGGCGCTCATGCGTACGAACCGTGCCGCATCCGTCATGACTGTCCCCTCGCTCTTGCACTCGGCCCCCGCAGACCGAGGCGGGAAGGCTAGTGGGGGCGAAGATGAACAGGTGTGATGGCCATCACACCCTGCCCGCGCTGGACGCGGGACGGCTATTTGTTGAAGCTCATCTTGCCCTTGGGCTTGTCGCAGGCGGTCGTGCGCTCGCGCCGGCCCTTGGCCGGATCCCAGACGAGGCGCTTGTCGCTGATAGGCAGCGGCGCCTCGGGCTGTTCGCCGGGCCGCGCGCCCGCGGTCCAGTCGGGCGGGCAGATCGCGGTGAAGCTCGCATAGCCGCCGGTCCCGCCCTTCAAGCGCGGGAAGCCGACGGCGACCAGCGCGCCGGTTTCCGGCACCTGATCGAGGTTGGCCACGCCCTCGGCCTGCATGTAGCCGTTGTTCATGAGCCAGTCTTCGCCAATGAGCGTCGGCGTGGCGTCGGTGTCGAGCGGCTCGTGGCCGTGGAACAGGATGTTGCGCTCGAGGTGCAGGTATTTGAGCGCCTCGAGCGAGACGCCGGGGAACTTGCCGTCGGCCGGCTGGAAGCGCGCCGCATCGGGCCAGCGCTTATGCCAATCCGAGCGCACCATGACGATGCTGCCCGCCGGCATCGCGCCGTGGCGCCGCTCCCACGCGCGCACGTCGTCGGCGGTGAGCGCATAGGCGGGGTTCTGCGCCACCTGCGGCGCGATCGAGATCACGGCGAGCTTCCGGAGCGCCAAGGTCGCCGGCAACTCGTCGATCGCCGGAAAGCACTGGTGCCAGTGCGCGGGCGGATCGAGCTGCGTGCCGAACTGATCGGTGGCGAACGCGTAGGCGCTCGTCTCGAGGCCGAGCTTCTCGTAGGTGAACGCGGCGTAGGCGCTCTTGTCGTCGAGCCGGCCGGTGCCCTGCTCGAACTTCGTCGTGGGCGGGAAGCCCTTCCACACCGGCGCGTCCTGCGTCAGCACATGCGAGAGCGAGACGAAGCGCGCGCGTGCGAACGCATTGTCCCACACGCTCCAGAGGCCGGGCGCGGCCTGCGCCCCGACGGCGCGCGGCAGAACCGCGGCCACGGCGGCCGAGGCGGCGGCGACGGAGGTGAGCTTCAAGAGAGAGCGGCGATCCATGGGGCCTCCGGGAACGCGCGACGGAAGCCGCCGGCCCCCTGACCGGAGTCACCTGCCGTCACGCCACCGAACTGTTACCCCAAAAAAGCGCGCGCGTCCGCAGCGGCTACTGCGCGCAATACTGCGCCACGGCCACGCAGGGCATCGTGTGCATTCCGGTCTTCCGTGCCCAGCGGTCGTCGGCGACGAAATACTGCCCGGGATGCTGGTCGCTCGTGTAGAGCCAGCCCGTCCGCCCGTTGTTGCACATCAGCCGCCGGTTGCCGGTGCGGATGTTGGTTTCACGCGGGTAGTGCCAGTTCCAGGTGTCGGTGAGCCGCTGCGCGCCGTATTGCCCGCACTCGTTCGCCGCGGCCGGCCCCGCCAGGGCAAGTGACGCAACCCCGATTCCCAATGCCAGTATGATCGAACGCACGATTCTCTCCCTTGCCATTCTGGGCAGCATGGCGGGCGCGCTGCCGCGGTTCAAGCGCGCGCGGCCTGCGGTGACTACGTATGCCGCTGCGCGCGGTCGCGGGGACTTATCCCGGCAGATAGGCCCCGAACTGCGCCTCCACCGCCTTCGGGTCTTTCGCGAGGCCGGCAGCGACGCCCTGCGCCATGTCGCCGGGATAGACGTCTTCGGTCCCTGCTTCGATCGCGGCCAGCGCGGCCTTGGCGACATCGGCCGGGTTCATCTTGGGCGGCGGCAGCATCTCGGTCATGCGCGTCTCCACGGCGCCGGGCATGACGCCGATCACCTTCGTTCCCTGCGCCTTGAGCTCGGCGCGCACGCCCTGCGTCATCGACAGCGCCGCGGCCTTCGACGCGCACAGCGACCCCATCAGGGGCAGGTTCACGCGTGCGAGAATCGAGAGCATGTTGACGATCGTGCCGCCGCCGTTGGCCTTCAGGACCGGCGCGAAGGCGCGGATCATCGCGAGCGTGCCGAAGTAGTTCGTGTCGATCTCGGCGCGCGCGTTGGCGAGCGAGGCGATGCCCATCAGCGGCGTGTTGAAATTCACGCCGGCGTTGTTGATCAGCAGCGTCACGTCCTTGCAGCGCGCGGCGGCCGCGGCGACATCCGCCTCGCGCGTCACGTCGATGGCGAGCGGCACGATCACGTCGCGATCCGCCGCCGCGACCGCCAGCGACCCGGCATCGCGCGCCGCCGCGTAGATGCGCTTGGCGCCGGCCGCGCGCAGCGCCTTCACGAACTGCTCCCCGATTCCGCGATTGGCGCCCGTGACGAGCGCCACGCATCCCTTGACCTGCATGATCCGGTTCCCCCGCTGCGAGTTTCCGCTCCCGTTGTGTCAGAAACGGCGGCGCATGGGGAGGCGAAACCGCACCGCTCATCCCGCCGCGCGCTGAGCGGCGGCGCATCCCCGAAACGCGAAAGCAGCCCGGGGCGGGGCTCCGGGCTGCTCTCTCGTCTGGAAGGCGGCGCTGCTTAGTAGCCGTAGCCGTACGGGTAGTACGGGCGGAAGCAGTTGCGCTTGATCATCTTCGCGCGCCAGTAGCCGAAGCGCTGCACGAGCATGAAGAACGGCAGGCGGCAGAGGCGGTGGTAGCCATAGTGGCCGCCCGGGTAATAGGCCTGGGTGACCGCCGCGTCGGTGCTGACCGACGGGATGCCGAGGATCGACGACGCGGGCGAGGCGCTGGCCGTGCCGGCCGAGAGCGACGCGCCGACGGCGATGACGCCGGCGATGACGATGTTGCGGATGTTCATGGGAAGGCTCCTGAGCGGGGGTTGCGGTGATGCCGTGACAGGCGCGGTTATACGCGAGCGCCCGTGAACCGAGCCTGAGGGCGCCGTTCAGCCGGCGATCATGTTCGCGCCGCCGCCCTTGCCGTCCGCGCCGCGGCCCGAGAGGATCACGCGGGCATCGAACATCGGGAGGAGCGACTTCATGCAGCGCCGCGTCTCGAAACCCCGCCGCGCCACGGGCCGCGCGACTTCACGCGCGGCTCGCCTCGTCGGCGCATGGTCCCTGGCCGAAGTGACCGGCGAGCGCGCCGACGGCAGCCGCTTCGCGCCGTTTGGCCCGGCGCCCAAGGGCATCATCATTTTCGCCGCGGACGGGCATTTCGCGCTGTTCCAATCAACCGGCGCCGTGCCGCGCATCGCGGCGAACGACCGCGCCAGGGCGACGGCTGGCGAGGCGCTCGGCATCGTCGCCGCCGCGATCGCCTATTACGGCACCTGGTCGCTCGACGCCGCCGGCAAGACGCTCTCGGTGACGCTCGCCGGCAGCACCTTCGCCAATCTCCTCGGCGGCCCCGCGCAGACGCGCCACGTCACGAAGCTCACCGCCGGCGAGCTGCGCTTCACGAACCCGCGCACGCCGCAGGGCGTCACGCTGATGACGGTGTGGACGCGCGCCCGGCGGCGGTGACAATCGGCGGCGGGGCGCGGCGTCAGCGCGTGCCCGAGCAGTTGTCGAACTGCGGATTGCACGTCCGGTTGAGGCAGTTGTACCAGCCGTTGCTGGCGAGCTCGCCCGAGCGCAGGCAGCGCGTCTGGCAGCCATGGTACTTCTGGAGGCACGTCATCCGCTTGGCCTCGGCGGGCGGCGCGATCAGCAGCGTCGCCGCGGCCGCAATGCCGAGCGCGAGCGCGAGAAGGGAAAACTTCCGGAGCGAAGAAGCGACGAGAGGCGCGGTCATTGTTCATCCTCGAGGGGCGCGCAGCGGCGCCCCGATCGCCTCGCTGTCCGGCAAGGCTGCGGTTCCTGTCGTCGCGGGGGAGACTAGGCGAACCGGCGCGCGGACGCAGTGCGCGCGCTCACTGCACGATCTTCCAGTACGAATCCTTGCGGACCACCTTGCCGCTCCGGAACGTGTAGAAGTCGCAGCCGCGCACCTCCGTCCGCTTCCCCTCGCGATTCGTGCCGGTGAGCGTCCATTTCGAGATGCCGGTGCCCGCGGCCGCATCGACGAAATGCTCGTCGTGGCCGTAGTGGACGTCGGGCAAGCCCTGGAAGCGCGTGGCCAGCGCGTCGCGCACGCTCCGCTTGCCTTCGAAGCGCGCGCCCCAGGGCTTGTCGCCGCGCGGCATCTCCAGCACGCAATCGTCGGCGAAGAACGCCATGATGCGATCGAGGTCGTGCGCGTTGAACGCCTCGCAGAGCTGCTTCAGCGTCGAGCGAATGTCCATGGCCGTCTCCCGTCCAGCAGGGTCGCCGATATCTTACGCGCGCGCGTTCGATATCCGAAAGGCGGCCTTGGCCGAGGCTGCTGCGAATTCGGCGCGGGATGCGCGTCAGGCCGGCGCGCAATGGCCGCGGAGCGCGAAGCGGCCGTCGTCGCCGGTGCCGGAGAGGGCGCCGCCGGGCGCGATGCGGAAGACGAGCGCGCGCTCGCGCGTTTCGGGCCGGCGGGCGGCGACGATGATGCGGCCCCCGGCCTCGACGCGATCCTCGACGACGACGCCCATGCGCCACACGCCCTTGGCGTGGTGCATCTCGAGCCGCTTCAGCGCGAGATCGAAGCGCAGGCGCTCCTCCTTGCTCTCGTCCGGAGCGCGCCGCGTTTCGCAGGCCCGGAACCACGCGCCGCACTGCGTGAACGCATCGAGCCGGCACTCGATCGCCCGCGCCCGCATCAGCGCCTCGCCCTCCGCCAACGCCGCGGACGGCGCGAGCGCGAGGGCCAGCGCCAGCGCCGCGAAATCGGCGGCGCTGCGGGCGATGGGGTTGCCGCCGCGGCGTCTGACGTTCTGGTCGGACGAGGTGGAGGACATGGGAGGGATCTCGAATCTGGCTGGAAATTCTGGACAGAAATGAGCGGTGGACGCGGAGCGGTCAAGGAGGATCGCCAACGAAAGCAAGGCGACAATTTCCCTTTTCGCCTTGCAACCATGTCGTGAATTTTATATTCTCCTTTTGTTCGCGATATGCCC
>JAANMW010003047.1_pt1 | contig 13819 bp, 6 predicted proteins | sample 7279671 | NCBI WGS metagenome assembly JAANMW01 (sample SAMN14094541, study PRJNA606508) | bioreactor metagenome | isolation source: A lab-scale SPAN reactor treating ammonium-rich wastewater day 247 | place: Ireland: Galway | collected 2017-09-19
ACAAGGTTATTCTGATCGGCAATCTCGGCGCCGACCCGGAGATCAAGCGGACCCAGGACGGACGGCCGATCGCCAACCTGCGGATTGCCACCTCTGAAACCTGGCGCGACAGGACCAGCGGCGAGCGAAAGGAGAAGACCGAGTGGCATCGCGTCGTGATCTTCAGCGAAGGCCTCTGTAAGATCGCTGAGCAGTATCTGAAGAAAGGCTCGAAGGTCTACATCGAGGGACAGTTGCAGACCCGAAAATGGACGGACCAGAGCGGCGTGGAAAAATACTCCACCGAAGTGGTGCTTCAGAACTTCAATTCGACTCTGACGATGCTCGATGGCCGCAATAGCGGCGGCGGCAGCTTCGGACCTGACGATGCCGGCGGCGGCTTCGGGTCGGGAAGTCCGTCCGGCAGCGCACCGCGCCGCGCCGCGGCTGCCGACAGCCATCGCGGCGACATGGACGACGACATTCCATTTTAGGCGAGGGAGTGAATGTAAGCCTGCTCGGCGCTGCGGCGATTTTGGCGATCCCGGCAGGATTCGAACCTGCAACCCGCGGAGTAGAAATCCGCTACTCTATCCAGTTGAGCTACGGGACCGTTGAGACTTCATCCCACCGCAATATGAAAAAACCGCCTTCGCGCCAAGCCCGGATCCGAACCATTTCGACCGGGCGAACGACGAATATGCGCGATCCGCTTGTCTCGGGTGATCCATTATCGAAAGCCTTGTTACCGGTTGGATATCGGCTGTCCGAAAATGGTGATCGAGATTCGGCGGATTGGTCCTATATCGTAACAACGCCAGGTAAGGCCATGAGTTAATCCAGCTTTTCGTGCATTTACGGGCGCGGACGGCTTGTGCGACGCTACGCTTTGCGTTCAGACCGGTATTGTGCACTTAAATGACAAACGTCCATCGGTAAATATAGATTGTTAGTGGAGTTTTAGCTGTAACCGCAGCCTTTTAGCTGTAACCGCAGCCTTGGACGCGAGGTCGGGGACGCGAGTGTCAATTCGATCCGGCACAGCGCGGAAGTCGATCCCGGAGAACGCCCAAGCGACATTTGCGCGCGCGTGCGCGCGGGGAGAGCTTTCATGACCAGGCTGGTTCGTGCCGTAGCCTTTTGCGCGACCTTGCTCATCGGGCTGGGATCTATCGCCCAGGCGGCGGATAAAGCCTTCAAGCGCGACGATCTGGCCGATGCGGCGATCAAGCTCGAAGCCCAGATCAAGAGCGAAGCCGGGGCGGTCGCCAAATCGGGCCCGATGCTGCGTACCGATGCCGATACGGCCTTCAAACGAGCCGATTTTCGCAGCGGTCTTCAAATACTCGGCCAGATCGCAACCGTCGCGCCGAACGATAGCGGCAACTGGCTGCGCCTGGCGCGGACCATCTTCCAGATCAGACCCGCCACAAGTCAGGAGCAAACCTTCCTGATGGAGCGGGCGTCCACCGCCGCTTATCTCGCCTACCAGCGGGCGACCGAATCGGCGACCGAAGCTGATGCATTAGCGGTTCTCGGTCGCGCCTTTTCGGATCGAAAGCTGTGGCGGCCGGCTCTCGATGCGTTGCGGCTCTCGCTCGATCTGCGCGAGGTCGCAGGCGTTCGCGAACAATACGAAAAAATGCGGGACGACCACGGCTTCCGGCTGCTCGATTACACGGTGGATTCGGATTCGGCATCGCCTCGGGTCTGCTTTCAGTTCTCTGAGGATCTTGCCAAGAGGGTCGACTTCTCACCCTTCGTCGCGCTCGCAGGAGACGACCGGCCAGCGCTGTCCTCGGAGGACAGACAGCTTTGTGTCGAGGGGCTCAAGCACGGTGAGCGCTACAATATCAATCTGCGCGCCGGCCTGCCGTCGACCGTGAAGGAAAGTCTGCCGAAATCCGCTGAGTTCAACGTCTATGTGCGCGACCGCAAGCCGTTCGTCCGCTTCACCGGACGGGCCTACGTGCTGCCGCGCACTGGCCAGCGCGGCATCCCGCTGGTCAGCGTCAACACCCAGAACGTGACCGTCAAGGTGTTCCGGGTCGGTGACCGAAACCTCATCAACACCGTTATCGAGAGCGACTTTCAGAAGGCGCTTAGCGGCCATCAGTTATATGAGCTCGGCCACGAACGCGGGATCAAGGTCTGGTCGGGCGAGGTGACGACGGCCTCCACCCTGAACGCCGATGTGACGACGGCGTTTCCGGTCGATGAGGCGCTGGGAAACCTCCAGCCCGGCGTTTACGTGATGACGGCCGCGCCCAAGGGTCCGGGTTCGACGGATGACGACGAGTCCGGCTCGCTAGCGACCCAGTGGTTCATCGTCTCGGATCTGGGCCTGAGCGCCTATTCAGGTAATGACGGCATCCACGTTTTCGTCAATTCGCTGGCGACAACCGATGCCGTGGACAAGGCGGAAGTCCGCCTGGTCGCCCGCAACAATGAAATCCTGGCAACCCGGAAGACGGATGCATCCGGGCACGCGCTATTCGAGCCGGGGCTGGCGCGAGGCGAAGGAGGTCAGTCGCCCGCGCTGCTGACGGTCAGCACCGACAATGCCGATTATGCGTTCCTCAGCCTGAAGTCGAATGCTTTCGATTTGACCGATCGCGGCGTTTCGGGCCGCGCCGTGCCGTCGGGAGCCGATGCCTTCCTTTATGCGGAGCGCGGCGTCTACCGCTCGGGCGAGACCGTGTATCTCACTGCGTTGCTGCGGGACGGGCAGGGCGTTGCCGTGACCGGCGGCCCCCTGACGCTGGTGGTCGAACGGCCTGATGGCGTCGAGTACCGCCGCGCCGTCGTGTCGGATCAGGGCGCGGGGGGACGAAACCTGACCCTGCCGCTCAATTCAGCGGTCCCGACCGGAACATGGCGGGTTCGCGCGTTCACTGACCCGAAAGGACCGTCCGTCGGCGAAACCACGTTCATGGTCGAGGACTATGTCCCGGACCGGATTGAATTCGATCTGACCACCAAGGCGACACAGATTCCCGCTGATACTCCGGTGGAACTCAAGGTCGATGGCCGTTTCCTCTACGGCGCTCCCGCGTCCGGCCTGCAGCTCGAAGGCGATTTACTGGTTGCGCCTGCCGACAGCCGTCCAGGCTATCCGGGGTATCGGTTCGGCGTGCCTGATGACGAGGCCACCGGTAACGAACGCACGCCGATCGAAAACCTGCCCGAGGCCGATGCAAACGGCGTCGCCACGTTTCCCGTCAGCCTCGCGACGGCCCCGTCATCGGACCGGCAGCACGAAGCGCAGATTTTCATTCGCATGGCGGAGGCGGGCGGCCGCGCGGTCGAGCGAAAGATCGTGCTTCCGGTGAAACCGTCCGCCGCCATGATCGGTGTCAAACCGTTGTTCGCCGACAAGAGCGTCGCGGAGGGGGACAGAGCCAGATTCGACGTCGTCTTTGTGGCGCCGGACGGAACGTCGCTTGCCCGCAAGGGTCTGCGCTATGAGCTGCTCAAGCTGGAGAGCCGCTATCAGTGGTATCGGCAGAATTCGTACTGGGAATACGAACCGGTGAAATCGACCAGACGGGTGGCCGACGGCGATCTCTCGGTTGCCGCCGACAAACCCGCGCGGATTGAACTCTCCCCGCAGCCGGGGCGCTACCGGCTCGACGTCAAATCATCCGATTCAAACGGTCCTCTGACATCCGTTCAGTTTGACGTCGGCTGGTATTCCGACGGCAGCGCCGACACGCCCGACCTGCTGGAAACCTCGATCGACAAGCCGGATTACCAGTCCGGCGACACCATGGTCGTTTCGGTCAACGCCCGGACCGCGGGCAAGCTCACGATCAATGTTCTTGGTGACCGGCTGCTGACAACCCAAACCGCCGAGGTCAAGGAAGGCACGTCTCAGGTCAAAATCCAGGTCGGCAAGGATTGGGGCACGGGAGCTTATGTGGTGGCGACGCTGCGGCGGCCGCTCGACGTCGCCGCGCAGCGGATGCCCGGCCGCGCGATCGGCATCAAATGGTTCGGCATCGACAGGAGCGCGCGTACCCTTTCGGTCAACCTCTCGCCGCCGGAACTGGCACGACCATCCGCGCCGCTTAAGCTGCCTGTGAAGGTCGGCGGCCTAAGTCCCGGCGAAGACGCCAAGATCGTCGTCGCCGCCGTTGACGTCGGCATCCTCAATCTCACCAATTACAAGCCGCCAGCACCCGACGACTACTACCTGGGCCAGCGTCGCTTGACGTCTGAAATCCGTGATCTCTACGGACAACTGATCGACGGCATGCAAGGAACGCGCGGCCAGCTCAGGACCGGCGGCGATTTCGCGGGAGCGGAGTTGCAGGGCAGCCCGCCGACGCAGAAGCCGCTCGCGCTCTATTCGGGCATCGTCACGGTCGCCGCGGACGGCACGGCGGAAATCAGCTTCGACATTCCGGAGTTCGCAGGCACGGCGCGCGTGATGGCGGTCGCCTGGACCGCGACCAAGCTCGGGCGTGCGACGGTCGATGTCACGGTACGTGATCCGGTGGTGCTGACGGCGACACTGCCACGCTTTCTGTTGACCGGCGATCGGGGCACGATGAGCTTCGATCTCGACAATGTCGAAGGTCCACCCGGCGATTATACCGTCAACGTCGGAACGTCGGGGCCGGTGAAGGTAGCGGGCAATGCCACGACCGCGATCAGGCTCGCGGCCGGGCAACGCAGTTCGATGGCGCTGACGCTCGATACCGCGGGCTCCGCCGGCTCTGCCCGGTTCGACATCGATATCAAGGGGCCGAACGGCCTGACGCTGGCGCGGCATTACGACCTCGAGGTCAAGCCCGCGACCCAGATCCTGGCGCGCCGCTCTGTGCGAACGCTGGCGAAGGGCGAGAGCCTGACGCTGACCTCGGACATGTTCTCGGACCTCGTGGCGGGGACGGGAGGGGTGTCGATGTCGGTCGGCCTGTCCTCGGCGCTGGACGCAGCAAGTGTCCTGAAGGCGCTCGACCGCTATCCGTTCGGCTGCTCGGAGCAGATCGCAAGCCGGGCGATGCCGCTGCTCTACGTCAATGATCTCGCAGCGGAAGCCCACCTCGCGATGGATACCAGTGTCGACGACCGCATTAAAAGCTCGATCGAGCGGCTGCTGGCAAGGCAAGGCTCGAATGGTTCCTTCGGCCTGTGGTCGTCCGGCGGCGAGGACTCCTGGCTCGACGCCTACGTCACGGACTTCCTGACTCGCGCTCGCGAGAAGGGCTTCTCCGTCCCGGACCTTCAGTTCACGAGCGCGCTCGACCGCATCCGCAACTCAGTGGTGAATGCAGCCGAGCCGGAGAAGGACGGCGGTCGCGACCTCGCTTACGGGCTTTACGTTCTCGCCAGGAACGGCGCCGCCCCGATCGGGGATTTGCGTTATCTGGCCGATACCAAGCTGAACAATCTGGCGACGCCGATCGCCAAGGCGCAGCTTGCCGCGGCGCTCGCACTGGTCGGCGACCGGGCGCGCGCTGAACGCGTTTATACTGCTGCGGCTGAAAGCCTTGCGCCGAAGCCGGCGCTCGAATTCGGCCGGACGGACTACGGCTCGGCGCTCCGCGACGCCGCGGCGCTGGTATCGCTCGCGAGCGAGGGCAACGCGCCGCGAGCCACGGTCACCCAGGCGGTGCAGCGGGTCGAGGCGGCGCGAGGGTTGACCTCCTCAACCTCCACGCAGGAGAACGCGTGGCTGGTCCTGGCGGCGAGGGCGCTTGCGAAAGAGTCAATGTCACTCGACGTCAACGGCGCGCCCGTTAAAGCCGCGCTTTATCGCAGCCACAAGGCGGCCGAGCTGGCCGACAAGCCGATCAAGATCACCAACACCGGCGCAGCCCCGGTGCAGGCGGTGATTTCCGTGACCGGCGCGCCGGTTACTCCCGAACCGGCGACCTCGAACGGCTTCGTAATCGAGCGTAGTTACTTCAACCTCGACGGAACGCCCGCGGATCCAACCCAGGCCACGCAGAACGACCGCTTCGCCGTCGTTCTCAGGATCACCGAAGCCAAGCCGACATACGGCCACATCCTGGTGGCGGACTATCTTCCGGCAGGATTCGAAATCGACAATCCTCATCTGGTGTCCTCCGGCGACAGCGGGACGCTCGACTGGATTGAGGACGGCAAGGAGCCGGTCAGCACTGAATTCCGCGACGACCGCTTCACCGCCGCCATCGATCGCACTGCGAGCGACAAGGCGGTGTTCACCGTGGCCTATGTCGTGCGCGCGGTGTCGCCCGGAAAATACGTGCTGCCGCAGGCATACGTGGAAGACATGTACAATCCCTCGCGCTACGGCCGCACGAGCACCGGCCGCGTCGAGGTGCGTTCAGCGAAATGACCGCGCCCGACACCCCTGCAACGACCGGGCGGCCGCGCCGCTGGCGGCGGGTGAAGCTGGCCGCGGCGATGATGGCGGTTGTCGCGGTCGTCACCACCGGAGTGGTCGCGGGCTGGGTCGTCTCGCTCGGACCGCTGCCGCTGGCGAAGGCGCACGAGGTTTCGACCACCGTGCTCGACCGAAACGGCAAATTGCTGCGCGCATTCGCCATGGCGGACGGCCGATGGCGATTGCCGGTCGATGCCACGACCGATGTCGATCCCGGATATCTCAATCTGCTGCTGGGTTATGAAGACCAGCGGTTCTATTCGCACGCGGGCATCGACCCGCTCGCGCTCGGCCGCGCGGCGCGGCAACTTCTGACTCGCGGTCACATCGTCTCCGGCGGCTCGACCATCACCATGCAGCTCGCCAGGCTGATTGAACCGCGCCAACGCCGCTCGATCTACGCCAAGCTGCATCAGATGGTTCGCGCGCTTCAGATCGAGCACGAACTCACCAAGGGCGAGATCCTCAACCTTTATCTGACCCTCGCGCCGTTCGGCGGCAATCTCGAAGGTATTCGCGCGGCGTCACTTGCCTATTTCGGCAAGGAACCGAAGCGGCTGTCGCTGGCGGAGTCGGCCCTGCTGGTGGCCTTGCCTCAATCGCCGGAACGACGGCGCCTCGACAGACACCCTGCGGCTGCGCGCGCGGCCCGCGACCGCGTACTCATGCGCATGGTTGAGGACTCGCGCATCAGCGCGGAAGACGCAAGGCGGACGATGGCGGTGCCGGTCCTGCGGACGCGACGGCCGTTTCCAATGCTGGCGCCGCATTCGGCGGATCAGGCTCTGGCTATCAACAAGGATTCGAACCTGATCCGGCTGACGCTGGAATCCGGATTACAGCGCCAGCTCGAAGCGCTTGCGCGCGACCGCGCGGCGGCGCTCGGACCGGAAATTTCGATCGGCATCATCGCGGTGGACAACGCCACCGGCGATGTGGTCGCCCATGTCGGCTCCGCGGATTATTTCAGCGAGCGGCTGGCCGGGCAGGTGGACATGACTCGGGCGGTGCGCTCGCCGGGATCGACCCTGAAGCCGTTCATCTACGGACTGGCTTTCGAAGACGGGTTTGTTCATCCGGATAGCCTGATCGACGATCGCCCGGTCCGGTTCGGCAGCTACGCGCCGGAAAACTTCGATATGATGTTTCAGGGCACCATCCCGGTGCGGCGGGCCCTGCAACTATCGCTGAACGTTCCGGCGATCGAACTGCTGGATCGCGTCGGCGCGAGCCGGCTGTCGTCGCGGCTGAAGCAGGCGGGCGCCAGTCTGGTGCTCCCCAAGGACGAAGCTCCGGGTCTGGCGATGGGACTGGGCGGCGTCGGCGTGACGCTCCATGACCTGGTGCAGGCCTATTCCGGCATTCCCAGACTGGGCAGCGTGATGCCCTTACGCGAGATCGAGCGCAACGACTCCAGCGTCCGCTCGCCTTTGCGGCTGCTGGATGCCGTTGCCGCCTGGCAGGTCGGCAACGTTCTTTTGGGAACGCCCCCGCCGGAAAACGCAGTCCGGAACCGGATCGCGTTCAAGACCGGCACGAGCTACGGCTATCGCGATGCGTGGTCCGTGGGCTTCGACGGCCGTTTGACCATCGGCGTCTGGGTCGGACGGCCGGACGGTGCGCCGGTTCCCGGTCTTATCGGACGTGTCGCGGCTGCGCCCATTCTTTTCGATGCCTTCGCGCGCACCGGCCGGTTGCCCGCGCCGCTCCCGAAGGCTCCGCGCGGAACACTGATCGCCGCCAATGCAAAACTTCCGCTTCCCTTGCAGAGGTTTCGTTCCGCCGGCGAACTCATCAGGACCGCCAATCACGAGCGCAGGCTCCATATCCAGTTTCCGCTGAACGGCTCGCGGATCGATGCCGGAGCAGGGCAGGGAACGCTGTCGCCGCTGCCGGTGAAAGTGGCGGGCGGTAGCCCGCCGATGACGATGCTGGTCAACGGGAAAGCGGTGGGAGCGATCGACGGCCGCCGCCAGCGGATGATCGACCCTCCCGGGCCGGGCTTCGTCCGGCTGACCGTGATGGACGCGGCTGGCACCACGGACACAGTTACGGTCAGAATTCAATAGCGGCCGGCTCAGCGGTTGTCCCTGCCTCGGGTTCAGCGTATGCGCAATCCCATGGCCGAGCCCCATTCCAGTCCCCGATTTGGACGACCACGCGAGCCGAAGAACCCGTTGCCCATGGGACGGGGTCTGGCGATCGTGATCGGCTTCGTCGTCGCCAGTCATCTCAGATCGGCACTGTTTCTCACGTTCTTCGGCCTGCTGTTCTTTCTGCCTGGTTTCTTCAACATCCCGCCAATCGACCGCGACGAGGCCCGTTTCGCGCAGGCGACCAAACAGATGGTCGAGACCGGCGACTTCGTCGACATCCGCTTTCAGGGCGAGGTGCGTTACAAGAAGCCGGTCGGCATCTACTGGCTACAGGCGGCCGCCGTCGAAACGGCTTCAGCTCTCGGCCTGCCGCGCGCGCAGATTCGCATCTGGCTCTATCGCGTGCCTTCCCTGATCGGCGCGATTGGCGCTGTGCTTCTGACTTATTGGGCGGCGCTTGCTTTCGTAACGCGGCGTGGCGCTATCTTGGCCGGACTGATCATGTGCGGGTCGGTCCTGCTCGGCGTGGAAGCGCGGCTCGCGAAGACGGACGCGATGCTGCTGCTGACCATTGTGGCGGCGATGGGCGCGCTTGCGCGAATCTATCTGTCGTCCCAGCGGGGCGAGAAACCCGAGCATCCGTCCTGGACGCATCCGGCGATCTTCTGGACGGCGATCGCGGGTGGAATCCTGCTGAAAGGCCCTTTGATCCTGATGTTCGTTGGATTGACCATCGGGGCCGTCGCCATTCTGGATCGCTCCGCGTCATGGCTTTGGCGGCTGCGGTCGGTCTGGGGGCTGATGTGGGTGCTTGTCCTCGTCATGCCGTGGTTCGTGGCGATCTTCCTCCGCGCCGGCGACACATTTTTCACGGACTCGATCGGCGGCGACATGCTGAGCAAGCTCGCGGCTCAGGAATCACATGGAGCGCCGCCCGGCACCTACTTCCTGCTATTCTGGATTACGTTCTGGCCCGGCGCCGCGCTCGCGGGGCTGGCGGCGCCCGCGGTCTGGCGCGCGCGGCGGGAGCCGGAGGTGCGGTTTCTGCTCGCGTGGCTGATTCCGTCATGGATCGTGTTCGAACTCGTGTTGACGAAGCTGCCGCATTATGTGCTGCCGCTTTATCCCGCGATCGCGATCCTGTCGGTCTGGGCGCTGGAGCGCCGCGTCCTGTCGCGATCATGGCTGACCAAGGGGACGGCATGGTGGTTTGCCATTCCCGCGATAACCCTGGTGCTCGCGATCGTCGCGACCATTACCTTGACGCGCCAGCCGGTTTTCCTGGCCTGGCCGTTCGCCGCGGTGGCCTTGATTTCCGGGCTGTTCGCCTGGTGGCTCTACGACGACGATAACGCGGAGCGCTCCCTGCTGAATGCCGTTCTGGCGGCGCTATTCCTGAGCGTTTCCGTCTACGGGATCATCGTCGCGGCGCTGACGCCATTGTTTCCGAGCCCGGAAGTCGCGCGCGCGCTGCGAAATGTCGAGTGTGTCGGACCGAAGGCAGCGGCGGCGGGCTACCATGAGCCAAGTCTGGTCTTCATGACGGGGACATCGACGCTGCTGACCGACGGCTCCGGGGCCGCCGATTTCCTCAGCCATGGAAGCTGCCGGTTCGCGCTTGTCGAATCCCGTTCCGAACGGGCCTTCGCACAGCGCGCCGAGGCGATCGGTTTGCGCTACAACGTTGCAACGCGTATCGACGGTTTTAACTTCTCGCAGGGCAAGACGATTTCGATCGCCATCTTCCGCTCCGAGGGAACGCGTTAAGATAAGAGACGACATGTCCACCAGAACGACGGCGCCCACGGTTTCCATTGTCGTGCCTGTGCGAAACGAGGCGAACAATATCGCGCCCCTGATCGAGGAGATCGCGGCGGCGCTCGATGGCCGATGGGATTACGAGATCGTCTATGTCGACGACGGCTCAACTGACGCGACCGCTGAGCGGTTGACGGCGATCATGGCCGAGCGCGACACTGTGCGCCAGATTCGTCACGAAAAGTCATCGGGCCAATCGGCAGCGGTTCGGACCGGGGTGCGGGCCGCACGCGGTGTGATCGTTGCGACGCTGGATGGCGACGGCCAGAACGATCCGCAATTTCTGCCGGAACTCATCATGGCGATCGAGAAGGGCGAGGGACGCATTGGTCTCGCCGCCGGTCAGCGCGTCGGCCGCAAGGATACCGGGTTCAAGAAGTTCCAGTCGCGAGTAGCCAATAAGGTGCGAAGCCGGGTGCTGAGTGATGGAACGCGCGACACCGGCTGCGGGCTGAAAGCCTTTCGGCGGGAGGTGTTTCTGTCCCTGCCTTATTTCGACGGCCTGCACCGGTTTCTCCCGGCGCTGGTGCGGCGGGAAGGCTATGACATCGCCTATGTCGATGTGACGGACCGGCCGCGACGTTCAGGCGTGTCGAATTACGGATTCTTCGATCGCCTGTGGATCGGAATCATTGATCTCGCCGGTGTGTGGTGGCTGATCCGCCGCAAGAAATCGACGCCAGTTGCAACCGAGGTAATGCGTCATGGCTGACATCGCCGGGATGCTGACGAACTATTTCTACGACGTGTTCGTGGCTAATTTCGACGGCTGGGTGGTTCTCGGTTTTGTCGCGCAGGGTTTTTTCACCATGCGGTTCGTCGTGCAATGGATTGCATCCGAACGCGCGCGAAAGAGCGTAATCCCCGTGGCGTTCTGGTTCTTCTCGATAGGGGGCGGAGTTCTTCTTCTGGTTTACGCCCTTTACCGGCGAGACCCGGTATTCATCGCCGGCCAGGCGCTCGGCCTCATTGTCTATTTCCGCAACCTGTATTTCATCATTCTCAATGGACGCCAATCATCGGCGTGAGACGTCAATGCAAATCAGGCGCTGGTTGTTGGGCTGAAGCAATCCGTCAGAAGCCGGAGGCGGGAGCCTTCATTGATGGGCGTTGAAGGCCGCAAAACCCCGATCGAGATCGGCCTTGAGATCGTCCACGTTCTCAAGTCCGATCTGTAGCCGCAGCGTGGGTCCGCCCGGCGCCCACTTTGTCGCGGTCCGATACGACGCGCAATCGAAGGGAATGACGAGGCTCTCAAAGCCGCCCCATGAGTAACCCATGCCGAACAGCTTCAGCGTATCGAGCAGCGCGCTGACCGCTTGCTGCGGCGCGGGCTTGAGGACGATGCTGAACAATCCCGGTGCGCCGGTGAAATCCCGTTTCCAGATCGCATGACCGGGATCGTCCGGCCATGCCGGATACAGAATTCTGGTCACTTCCGGCCGCCGCGCAAGCCACTGCGCCATGTTCATCGCGGCCTGCTGGTGATGATAAAGCCTCACCGCGAGGGTGCGTAATCCTCGCAGAGTCAGAAACACGTCGTCGGGCCCTACGCATAGGCCGAGCAGGCGGATGGTCTCAGTGAGCGCCGGCCAGGCTTTGGCATTGGCGGCGATGGTTCCGAACATGACATCGGTGTGCCCACCGATGTACTTGGTCGCCGCCTGAATGCTGATATCCACGCCTTGCTCAAGCGCGCGGCGGAAGAGGGGGGTTGCCCACGTGTTGTCGTCGATCACAATCGCTTCGCGCGCGTGCGCGGCGGCCGCGATCGCGGGAACATCCGGCATCTCCAGGGACTGGGAGCCTGGCGCCTCGACCATCACCGCGCGGGTTTCCGGCCGGAACAGCGCGGCGATCCCCGAACCGATCAGCGGATCGAAGTAAGTGGTCTCGATTCCGTAGCGCGCCAGAAACCCATCGCAGAACTGTCGCGTCGGACGATAAACATTATCGCAGACGAGGAGATGATCGCCGGCCTTCAGCACGGACAACAGCGCCGTGGAAAGCGCGGAGACACCTGATGGAACCAGACCGACACCCGCGCAATGCGGACCCTCCAACGCCATCAGCGCATCCTGCAGCGCGCGGGTCGAAGGCGTGCCGTGCCGTCCGTACTGGAATTCTCCGCGGTGGGCGTAAAGGTCACCGGCAGTCGGATAGAGCACCGTCGAACCGCGGACGATGGGAGGATTGACGAACCCTTTCTGGGACGCGGTGTCTCGACCCGAAACGACCAGTCTGGTTTCCGCCCGAAGCGAATCCGTGGATCCGTCGCTCTTCGACAAGGTCATATCTTCTGCGTTGCTAAACGAGGCATTTTGCCGCTGACACCCGTCCCGAAATTCGCCGGATGTCAGTTCCAGAGTGGATGGGTAGTAACAGGAAAGAAAAGACCTTCGTCAACCCCCGTGTATCGCACCCGTGTGCCGCGGAGCCGAATGCCAGGCTTGAAACGCGGCCCCGCAACCCATATCGCTCGTTGATCCTCACTTCACGAGGAGGCGTTGCTGGAAACGGATGCGAATGCTGGAGTTCGCCGGTCGTTCAGTAATGGAGTTCAACTTATCGCCGACCCCGGGTAGAAAGCCACTGCGAAGCTTCATCAGTGTGAAGCTTCATCTGTTCTCAACCCTGGTTGATCGACAAAGTCCGTCTTTGGCCTGATTCTGGTGGGAGAAACGAATCGGCCGGTCGCATGAAACCGAACGACTGAACGGCGCGAACTGAAGCCATTGACGTTCTTGAAAGGCATTGCCATGAAATGCATATTGACTGCTATTTTCGCTATCGTTGCTGGTATTTCATTACAATCGGCATCCGCGCAGGAGCAGGAATCCGCGAAGCCGAAGACCACGCTCGAAGCAGTCAAGGCGAGAGGCGCGCTGTCGTGCGGCGTCACTCAGGGGTTGCCGGGATTCTCCGCCCCTGACGACAAAGGAAACTGGACCGGCCTCGACGTGGACATCTGCCGCGCGATCGCGGCCGTGGTGTTCAACGATCCCACCAAGGTCAAGTTTGTTCCGCTGTCCGCGAAAGACCGGTTTATCGCCCTGCAATCCGGCGAAATCGATGTGTTGTCGCGCGATACGTCGTGGACGCTTTCGCGCGACACCTCGCTCGGCTTCGACTTCCCGGCGGTGAATTTCTACGACGGCCAGGGCTTCATGGTGCGGCGCAGCGCCGGGGTGAATTCGGCGCGCGAACTGAACGGCGCGACCATCTGCGTCCAGCCCGGCACGACGACGGAGCAGAACCTCGCCGACTGGGGGCGGGCCAACCGCATCCAGTTCCAGCCGGTGGTGATCGACCGGCTGGAGGAGGTGCTCAACGCCTATCTCCAGGGCCGCTGCGACGCCTTCACCACCGACGTCTCCGGCCTCGCGGCGGTGCGCGCCGCACAGGGCGCGCGGGCCCAGGAGCACGTGATCCTGCCGGAGGTGATCAGCAAGGAGCCGCTCGGCCCGGCGGTGCGCCAGGGCGACCCCCGCTTCGCCGACATCGTCCGCTGGACCTTCTACGGCATGGTGGCGGCCGAGGAGTTCGG
>JAANMW010003056.1_pt1 | contig 13775 bp, 11 predicted proteins | sample 7279671 | NCBI WGS metagenome assembly JAANMW01 (sample SAMN14094541, study PRJNA606508) | bioreactor metagenome | isolation source: A lab-scale SPAN reactor treating ammonium-rich wastewater day 247 | place: Ireland: Galway | collected 2017-09-19
GCTGGTCATGAGCTTCTACCAGGGCATGACCTATCAGGAGATTTCGGAGGCGCTCGAGGTTCCGCTGGGAACCGTAAAATCGCGCCTGCATTACGCCGAGCGCAAGCTGCGCGAGCGCCTGAGGCGGTTCTTCAAGCCGGAAGACGCGGAAAACCCGGCCAAGGGGGGGGCATAAATGCTCGAGGACGAACGCCCCACACAGTCCCTGGTCTCGGCGAACCTTCTGGGTTACGTGCTCGGCGAGCTGGAGCCTGACCAGCAGCAGAAGCTGGAGAGCCAGCTCAAGGAAAACCCGGCGCTCAGGGCCGAGCTTGAGGAGGTCCGCAGTCACCTGAAGCTGCACCAGGCGGTGCGCAAAGTGGCTCCGCGGAGAGGCTCCTTTGACCGCATCATGCGGCGCATGAGCGGTGAGGGGGCCCTGCAGGGAGCCGTGCCCGGTGTGCATTGCATGCTGAGGCGGGCGTTCCTGCTCGCGGCGGCGGCCGGGATCCTGATGGTGGTGCTGATGGCCCTGTTCGGCGACAAGCGCTATCTGCCGGTGCTGCCCAAGGACGAAGTCATCGGCCAGATCATCTACCACGAAGCTTCGGCGGACTTCGGCGGAACGGTGGGCCGCGAAATCGAGCAGGGTGAAGTGCTGGTGGGCACCACGAAGAACACCGGCGTCTACGATGCGCAGATCTGGCTGCCGACGGGAGTCTCGCGCAGCTACTCCATCATCGAATGCGCGCCCCAAACGGAAATACAGTTCGTCAGCTCGCGCGAGGTCAAGCTCAATCGCGGCTTCATGCGGCGCCTGAATATCGCTCCGGGCGCCCTGGGCGAGAGCGCTTTCACCGTGGTCACGCCCCATGGCCGCGTGGAAGTCAGCGGCGCCAAGCTCTCCGTGCGGGTGACTGAAGCCGAGACCCAGGTTACCGTGGGGGAGGGCAGCGCGCGTGTGATCGGCGGAGACGTGCCGCAGGTGGTGCCGACAGGCCACTTCTCTGTGATTGCCCGCGATTCCGAGGCCACGCCACCTCAAGCCCTGCTGCAAATGGGACTGCTGCTGTACAACGATCCGCGCATGACGGCGCCGGTGGTGGAGGTTTCGCTGCACAACATCAGCCCCGTGCCCGCGCGCATAGAGCGCGTCTTCAGCCGTGACCCCGTTTACGTGCTGCAGATTTCCCGCGCTCCCGACTACAGCGGGCCGGACTCCGTGGGCGAACGCTACGAGGCTCTGGAGGTCAACCTCCTGGGCAACCCGCTGGAGCATATGGGAGAGGTCTGGCTCAAACCCAAGGAAGAGTACCGCTTCCGCATTGACGTGTCGCAGAGTCTCTATGGCCGGCCGGCGGCGGAATACTGGCTGGTGGTGGTTTACAAGGGCACGCTCTACGGGCCCCAGGGTGCCGCGCGCCTTGACGTGACCAGCCGCCCGCTGAAGATTGACATGCGCAACAAGTAGTCGGGCCCGGAAGATCGGACAAGCTATGTCGCTATCGCTGATTGAGTCCAAACTCGCGCAGCTTCGCGGACACATCCGCCTCATGTTCCTTTCCCACGGCGTGGGCATGCTTGTCATCTGGGTGGCGGCGCTGGCCCTGTGGATGTTCTGGTCTGACTACCTGCTGAACCTGCCGGCGGGCGTGCGGGTCGGCTTTCTGGTGGTTGCTTGCCTGGTGGTTGCCGTCGTCATCATCCGCAACATCATTTATCCTCTTTCGCGTACTCTGAGCGATGAAGACCTCGCTTTGCTGGTGGAGCGCGAGTACCCGCTGCTCAATGACCGGCTGATCACCTCCCTCCAGTTCCTTAAGAATCAGGAGCGCTACAAGGATGTCGCCAGCGCCAACATGATGCAGATTGTGGTGGGGGAGTCCTTCGATCTCGCGGGCAAGCTGAACTTCGGTGATGCCGTGCGTTCCAGGCGCCTGCTGTTGATCGTGGGCCTCAGCGTGCTGGCCATGTCCACGGTGTTTGCACACGCCCTCTTTGCCCGCGACCCCATGAGCACCTGGGCGCGCCGCGCGCTGGGCGCTGACGTGGCCTGGCCCACGAAAACCAAACTGGACGTGAAGTTCCTTGAGGCCGACCAGTTGGCGCTGTATCCCACCGAAGAAGACCTCATCATCAATTTCAATCACGACCCGGAAAACGACATCTACCAGGTAGCCCTGGACTCGGATTTGCGCATCATCGCCGAGCCGTCGGGCGATATTCCCTCTGCGGCTGAGGTGCGCATTGAGGTTTACGCTGCGGAGCGCGATGCCGCCGGTGCCCTGGTCCGCAAGGGGCTGCAGAGCACCATTAAACGCGAGATGGTGCGTGAGACTCTGGGCGCCGAGGGCAAGAACGAGCGCGTCTTCTTCAGTTACAACAAGCGCTCCGCCCAGAACAGCTGGGAGGAGATTTACATAAAGGCCGGCGACGCGCTGGCCGGTCCCTTCCGTGTGGTGGTGATTCCTCCGCCTGAGCTGGCCCAGCCCCTTGAACTCACTTACAGGTACGCCGAGTACCTGCGCCTGCCCGATCGCACCACGCAAGATCGCGCCATCGAGGGTGTGGCCGGAACGCGTGTCACGCTGAGATTTGCCGTCACCAAGGCTCTCCAGCTCGAAGGCATCGAGGGCTCGCGCCTTCTGGTGGATTACAACGTCGGAACCAGCCGCGCCGAACCGATCACCACTGACCCGGAGCGTGAAGAGCAGCAGCGCCGGGCCACGGATGAGGCAAAGAAAGCCGGCCGCGCACTGCCCCAGCAGGTCTTCCATTATCAGGCAACGGTGACCCTTGGCATGGGCATGACGCGCTACACCTTGCGCGTGGTGGATAAAGGGGGCATTGCCAATGCCAAGCGCCTGGGCGACCAGATGCAGGTAAAGGAAGACATCGCTCCGGCCGTGCGCATCCACTTTTCGGGCGATCCCCTGGTTTCCAACCAGCTTGTGGCCGTGGCGAAAGATGCCGTGGTCCCCGTGGAATATGAACTCTCCGACGACTACGGGGTGGGATCGGCGCGGCTGTATTGGCGCTACATTGAGGAGTCCGAGTTCCGCGAGTTCAAGCCCTTTGCCCAGTCGCTCAAGGACCTGCGCGAGAGGCCCCAGACGCTGTACAAGGGCAGCTTCAACCTTGAGTTTGAGCACCTGACGCGCGACGTGCCCTCGCCTTCGGGATCGGCCAAGCCCACGCTGGAGTGCTTCATCCAGGCCTTTGACCTGCGTCAGACCACGGACCTCGACAGCAAGACGGGGGAGCCCTTGCTGCAGGGCAGCAAGCACAACCCGATCATGAGCTATGAGCTCTACACGGTCGATGACCTGCGGGCCAAAGTCTCCACGCAGATCCGCCAGATCAAGACCATCATCAATGCCATGGTCGCCAGCCAGGGCGAACTGTTGACCCAGTCGCAGGAAGCCTTGGCCAGGCGCGAACTGCTCAACCTTGAAGGTGAGGAAGGGCGCCGCCTGCGCACGGACCTGAACAACGCTTTTCAGAAGCAGAACCAGCTTCTGCGCGACTCCGAAGCCGTGATGGAGCGTTTTGGCGTGTTTGCCCAGGTATACCAGTTCTCGCGTCTCGAGCGCGACGACCAGGCCCGCCCCCAGGAAGCCCGCATCCAGTCGGTGCGCCTGCTGCTGGCCCTGGCCGGCGCCGACCGGGAACTGCAGCAATTACTTACGCCTCCGCTGAATCGCATGCGCGACGCCGAGGGCGGTGAACTGGCTGCCGCCTCGGAGGCCCTGCTGGCCGTCCTGCTGCGCAATGTCAAGCGCGCGCGGCCTGACCCGAATTTCTCGGCGGACAGTTTCGGCATGCTGCTGCAGGAGTCCCGGGTCATCTCACCCGGTTGCGCCGAGCGCGCCCGCTCGCTCTGTGAAGGCGTGCTGGGCACGGGCATCACTCCTTCGGAACGCCGCGAACTTCTCGCCGAGCTCGAGCGCCAGCAGAGGCTGAACCTGGACGTGCTCAAGTCCGTGCAGGCCCAGGTCAAGAAGTGGGAGGGCTTTGACGATCTCCTGGCCGGTTTCCGCGGCCTGCGCGACAGCCAGAAGGACGTCAACGACAACCTGAAGGACGCGGCCAAGAACAAGTAGCCGCCCGCGGCAGACACCGGGCAATTCGAATTTCAAAATGCAAAACCCGAAACGGCCCCTATGTTGGTGCGGCCTCAGGAACCTTGCATCCCGATAATTGACCCCGGCTCATGACCCAGAAGCCAGACAACTCGCGCCAGACTGCTTACCCGCCCAGAGGCGGCGGCTGGTTGGGTGTGCCGCGCGCCTTTGCCGCCTATGCCCTGCTGGCCTGCCAGCTTGTGCTCGTGATGTTCGTGTTCGAGGTGCCCATGCACCTGGCCGACCGCTTCTTGGCAAGGAGGCGCGGCCATGTGTTTGCAGCCATGCAGCGCCACATTGCCCGCTGGTTCTTCCGGCTCTATCCCTTTGGCAGCCTGCGAAGGATCGGTCGGTTGCCATCCGGCGCCGCGGTTCTGGTCTGCAACCACCAGAGCCGCCTTGACCTGCTTGCAGCCCTTGCCCTGGGGTCCAACGCGCGCTGGCTGGCTCCACGCTGGATGTTCAAGCTGCCGCTGATGGGCGAGCTGTTCAAGCTCGGCAAGCACCTGGAGGCGTCTACGGGTGACTCCGGCCTGGCCCAGGCGCGCGAGTTGCTCGATGAGGGCACCAGCATACTGGCGTTTCCGGAAGGACGCCGTTCGCGCCGCGGTGCCATCGCTCCCCTGCGCGGAGGCCTGTTCCAGCTGGCCATTGACGCAGGCAAGCCGGTGGTGCCCGTAGTGATTGAGGGGACGGGGGCTGCCCTTCAAAAGGGCGACCTCGGCATGCGCGCGCCCCGCGTGACCTTGCGCGTGCTCGACGCCATCGAGACCGGCCCTTACAAGGGCGAGGGCGGGGCGGAGCGTCTGCGCCGCGATGTGCGGGCCAAAATGGCTTCAGCGCTCGACGAGTTGCGCCAATCCTCCCGCCGCCTGGCCATGCCCAACGGGCTGGTGACTCGCGCGGCGCTGGGTCTGGCCGCCTTGGCTGTGGCGGCGCTGATTGGAGTGGCGGTTTACGTGCAGTCGGCCTGCATCGCCTCGCCCCCCCCGTATTCGGGGTCGCGGACGTTGGCTTCAAAGTCCATGGGCCGCTTCGGCGAGGCCAGGACACTCGGCGATAACTGGACGCGCGTTCGCAACGGCGTCACGGAAGTGGCCCTTTCCGGCAACAGCTGGGAGCGCGGCTACGCCAGCGCCAAGTTCACGCCCGAGCAGTTGAAGGAGCAGGAAGACCATCTGCTCAAGACAGTGAACGAATTCCTGCCCTGGCCCAGCGGCCCGGTGCGCTGGCTGCTCAAGCAGGGCATTGGCGTCAATAATCGGCGCTTGCCGGAGTATGTAAGCGAGGAAGAGAAGCTCGAGATTCTGGGGCTCGTGGAAGGCAGCGTGGACCATCACCCGGATGACGTGCCGCTGTATCACCGTGTGCTGAACTATCATGCCGCGCACGACATCAGCCACATGCTGATTGACAATCCCCTCGTGGTCAAACGCGACCTTGTGGGCTGCACGGGCTTTGCGGTCTGGGGCCCGGCCACCCAGGACGGCGGGCTGCTGCTCGCGCGCAACTTTGACTGGGAAGCCGGAGAGGTCTTCGATCGAAGCAAGGTGATTTTTTATGTCTGGCCGGAGAAGGGCCTGCCCTATGTGCACGTGGCCTGGAGCGGCATGGCGGGCGCAGTAACGGGCATGAATGCACGGGGCATCGCCGTCAGCCTGAACGCGGCCCGCACCGATGACAGCGGGCGCTTTGGCACCATCGGCACCCCGGTTTCGCTGCTGGTCAAGCGCGTGCTGAACGAGGCCGAGAGCATCGAGCAGGCCGTGAAGATCATCCGCGACACCCCGGTGTTTGTAAGCGACAGCTATCTCGTGGCCAGCGCGCGCGAGAAGCGCGCTGTGGTAGTAGAGAAATCGCCCGGGCGCTGTGCCGTGCGCGAGGCCTCACGGGAGGGAGTCATTCTCCAGGCCAATCACTTTGAGCACGCCGACTACCGGGAAGACCAGGCCAACGCCGAACACATGGCGCGTGCCACCACGCTTTACCGCCAGGGTCGACTCAAGGAACTGGTCGATGAAAGCTACGGCAAGTTCCAGACGGGTACCTGTCTGGGCATCTTGCGTGACCGCAAGGGCAAGGGCGGCAAGGATATTGGCCTGGGCAACCGCAACGCGATTGATGCCTTTATCTGCACCCATAGCGTGGTCATGGATGTGACGGCGGGGGTGATGTGGGTATCCAGCGGGCCTAACACGGTCGGCGGCTATGTGCGCGTGGACGTTCAGCGCATGCTCGACGCCAAGCCGCAGGGCGCCCTGCGCATGGTCTACCACGAAGACGAAAACATGCCGCGCGACATGGAGTACTACTACAAGATCCTGGATGTCATTGAGTTCCGCAAGCAGCTCAAGGCCGCTCGCGAGGCACTCGAAGAAGAGGATGCCGCCAAGCTGAAGCCCATCGTGAAGTCGATGGAGAACATGAACCCGACGGCCTTCGAAACCTCGTACTTCCAGGGTCGCCTGGCCATGCTGGAGAAACGGCCGGCCGAGGCCAGAAAGAAATTCGACGAGGCCCTTAGCCGCGACCCTCACTACGAGGAAGTCCGCGAGGAGATCCGCGCCTGGCTTCTGAAGGCCTCAGAGTAGCGTTTCCTGGTAGGGCCGTGACGCCAGGTTGTGCCGCGCTATGCTGCGCCCATGAAGCTGGTGGTGGCCGTCATTCGTCCCTTCAAAGCCCAGGCCTGCGTTCAGGCCCTGCGAGGTGCCGGCGTGGCCGATGTGTATATCTGCGAGGCCCGTGGCTATGGCCGGCAGAAGGATCACCTGACTGATTACAAGGAGGACCGCTTTGCGGTGGCCTTCCTGCCCAAAGTGCGCATCGAGTTTGCGGTGATGCGCGAGAACCTGAAGGCCGCGCTGGACGCGCTCTTGACCGCCGCGAGGACGGGCCGTCAGGGCGACGGCAAGGTCTGGATTTTCGAGGCAAGCCCGGCGGCCTCGCCCTGAGCGCCGCCAAGCCTGGCCCGGGCATGCAATGGGGAGTAGCGCCCTGAGATTCTGGACGCTGGCCAATTTCTTCACGTTCCTGCGCTTTGTGCTGGCGCCGGTGGTGGGGGCGTTTCTGGTCACGCGCAGCGAATGGGGGGTATGGGCCGCAGGCTGGACTTCCGGCTTTGCCATGATCACGGACTTCCTCGATGGCTATTACGCGCGCCGGGAAGGCAACGTGAGCGATTTGGGCAAGATATTCGATCCTCTGGCAGACGCCGTGTTCTTTCTGGTGGTCATCGTGGCCCTGGGCCTGGCGGGGTACATTCCGCTCTGGCTGGCCGTACCCTTTCTGGCGCGGGAGCTGGTGCAGCATGTCTATCTGCGGCCCACGGCTGCGAAGTTCGGCGTGGTGCTGGCCGCGGTGTTTTGGGGCAAGCTCAAGCTCGTGTCCCAGGCGGTGGTGCTCATCGGCGTCTGCATCAGCGAGGCCATTTCGTTCCGGTTTCCGCAGTTCCTGCCCGCGGGACGCTGGGTCAACTTCACCATGTTTGCCGTTGCGGCGATCTTGAGCGTGGGTTCCATCGCGCCCTACTTTCGCGCCGTGGCCATGGCCCGCCGGGCGTGAAAAAGCCCCGGGCCATGGCCCCCGGGGCTTTCTGCAACGCTTGGGCATCAGCGACCGTAGCCGGCGAAGCTCAGAATGTCTCCGACCTGGGTGATCTGGGCGGTCTCGTCAGTTTCACGGTTCCACGCCCAGAGGTCGTTGGACGTTCCTCCGTTCTCCAGATTCTGGGCGAAGAGCATGTAGATGATCTTGCCCGTGGCATCGGGGCTGACGCAGGTAATGTTTCCCTTGCCGGCTGCTTCTTTGAATACCTTGACCAGCATCCCTTCGCCCGAGGGTGTGGCGCCGTAAAGGCAGGGGGCCATGGTGATGCTCTCTTCGCCTGAGTAGTTGCTGTACCAGCCGGGGATGAGCACCGCGCTTGAATCCGGCAGCCATGCGCCATGGTTGTTGCTCGAGATCCACAGGGTGCCGGGGTCGCCCAGATCCACACGTTTGACGGGCTTGCCTGTCTTGCTGTCGAAGAACAGGATGCTGCGAGCTGTCTTGTAGTCCTCGACACTGTTGTTGGACCACTTGTCAGCTCCGGCGAGGTACTTGCCGTCCGGGCTGGCCATCACCCCGCAGGGGTCGATGAAAGTCCAGTCCAGGAAACTCTTCTGCCAGCCGTCGCGCTTGAGCTTGGGATAGCCGGCGTAGGCGCAGTAGCCGTTGGAAATGCCGGATACGAACAGGCCATCCTTGTGCCAGGTGGGATAGCCAAAGGCCAGATCTACGCGCGGGGGAGAAACGCTGATCTCGCCGATGTCCTTGGTTTCTCCGGGTTTGACCGTGACAGCCAGCGAGCCCTGGGCTGTTGTCATTTCCTGCTTGCTGGTGCGAGGCAGCATGGCCCGCGCATACACCAGGTAGCTTGAGAAGGGCTCACTGGCCGGAACATTCTCGATTACAAACGTGCCGTCGCCTTTGAGGATGGCCAATTCCTCGATGCCGTCGATACGCACGTTGCCGTGAATGAAGTGGCTGCTCTTGCCGCCACGCTCTTCGTCGAACCAAACCAGCTTGCCCTTGATGTTGGCGCGGCCGGTGCCCGTGCGGGGCTTGGCCAATCCTTCGTTGGTAGCTTCGTCGGGCGTCAATTGGTTCAACGCTCCGGATTCGCACTCGATCACGAAAATGTTCCAGGAGATCAGGGACATCTGGTTGTTGAGCTGTGAGGCGAAGGCTACGCGCTTGCGATCCGGCGAAATGGCCACATGGTCCACACCCACGCCCTGGGGGAACTTGGCCAGGTTGGCAACTTCCTTCCTGGCCACAGGGTCATAGACATCCAGGGAGGCGACTCCCCCAGCGGTGTGAACCACGATCAGATGGCCATCGGCAACGCGCCCGATCTTGTTGATCTTGACGCCCTTGGTATCCGGCTTGGACTCGCCCTCCTGAGCGTTGGGCTCCTGACCCGATACCAAGGCCACCAGCGCCAGCACGACGGCACCAAGAACCCATGTGGTTCGCTGCATGTTGGTCTCTCCGATGTTCAGCTATCCCGGCCCGAAGCCGGAAGTATATCACAGCAGTTCACCGCCGCTAATCCGATGTCGCCGGCCCCCCCGGTCGGCATAATGCCGCCATGTCGCGCTATTCCCGACAGGAGCTGTTTGCGCCCATCGGCCCCGAGGGTCAGGCAAGGATTGCCGCCTCACGGGTGCTGCTGGTGGGCTGCGGGGCGCTTGGCAGCCACCTGGCAGAGTTCTGCGCCCGTGCCGGCGTCGGCCGCCTGCTGCTCATCGACCGTGACATCGTCGAGGAAAGCAACCTGCAGCGCCAGGGCCTGTTCACTGAAGCCGACGTTCGCCAATCGATGCCCAAGGCCGTTGCCGCCGCGCGCCACCTGCAGGCAATCAACTCCGCTTGTCGCGTTCAGGCGCTGGTCGGCGAATTCGGCCCGGCCAACGCCGAAGAGCTGGTGCGCGCCCACGACCTGGTGCTCGACGCTACGGACAACTTCGACACGCGGTTTCTGGTCAATGAGGCCTGCGTGAAGTGGGGGGTGCCCTGGGTCTATGCAGCCTGCGTCTCCAGCCGCGCGGCCTGCATGCCCGTTCTGCCCGGCGGTGCCTGTTTGGCCTGCCTGCTGGAGGAGCCGCCTCAGGCGGGAGGAGAGACCTGCGAGACGGCCGGAGTCATCATGCCCGCGGTGCTTCAGGCCGTGGCGTGGTCCAGCGTGGTGGCCTTGAAGATACTGAGCGGCAATCCCGCCGCCCTGTTTCGCCGCATGTTCAGTGTGGACCTCTGGAGCGGGGAGCGCACCAGCCTTGACGCGTCCAGGCCTCGCGCGGGTTGCCCGGTGTGCCAGGAACGTCGGTGGGATTACCTGGAGGGTCGCCGCGGGTTGCGCACGGCCGTTCTGTGCGGCCGGCACAGCGTTCAGATTCGCCCGCAAGGTGTCTTTGACTTCGTCGCCCAGCGCGCCCGCTTGCGCGAGGCGGGGGCGGTAAAACTGGAAAGCGAGTATCTTCTGCAACTCAAAGACGGCGACCTTGAACTGACCTTGTTTGCCGATGGGCGCGGCCTGGTGCATGGCACCAGCGACGAGGTGCGGGCACGCTCGCTCTACGCCCGCTGGGTTGGCTGATGCAGGGGACGCCGTTTCTTCGATTTTTCGCGTGAATCGGAGAACACTTCAAGCGTGAAGAATTCGAGCCCCGTAATCGGCGCGGACCCCGCCGCGCCTAGCTGGCGGCGCCGTGTGTCGCCTTCATGTCCTGCATGGCCGATAGTGTTCGAAAGAGGCTGGTCAGGGTGCGTTCCAGAGTATCTTGCCTTTCTCGTCGATGATTCTGAGGTCCATTTGCTTCGAATGGGGGGAGTAGCCCAACTGCACCCGGCCTCCATTGTTCGGGTCACCTTGGCGAGCCGGTGTGGTTACAACCAGCCCGCCGCCCTCAACTCTCGCTGTCTGCGTTGTGGACGTCTTGGTTGGTGCATCGGGTTCACCCCAGCGTGTCGCCACAGCAGAACCCGCCCCGGTGGAAATTGCGGCAATCCACACGTCTGACTTGAACCGGTGAGAGATCAGACCGGCGCCGCAATCGCCTTCAGCAGTCGAGATTGAGGCTTCAGCACCGCCGTTGTCAGCATGACTCGTGTTCATGAGCAACAAGGTGAAGTCGTCCTTGGCCGCCAACGTCATGACGCGATTCTCATTCTGATCGTGGAAACTGATACGCAAGTCAATATCGTCTGCGTTGAAAGTCAGTCGCTTCTTCCCTTGCTTGTCCACAAGTGTTACTGAAGAAGTAACAAGCGATGCTGGACTCCGCTTTGTACTCTCAGCGCTGATAGTCCGGTCCCTGACGAGCATCTCGGGGAGCGCCGTGCCGAGCAGTCCGCCGGCAAGAATAATCATCAGGCTGATCAGGTGGCGAAGCACGTTCATAAACACACCCTATCACTCATGCGGGACGACACGGTGCAACTATGGCGCCTGCCAGACTTGTTGTCCTTGGCCATTGGTGACTTCCAGCGCCATGTGCTTCAGTTTCTGGGAATATCCCAATGTGACCTTGCCTCCAAAGTGCGGATCCCCCTTGACTCCCGGCGCTGTGGCAAGAAATCCGCCTCCATTCTTGTCGGCCCATTGGGCGGTCCGAGACTCCATGAGTTCCTTGGCTGGACCCCACCGAGTTACCAGGCCCTGCATGGCGCCTTCGGCGCTTGCAATCAGCAAACACTCCGATTGATGGCGGTAAGAGGTCATTCGTTGCATGGCCATGCCATCGGCGACGCCAAACACGGCTTCCGCGCCGCCGTCCGCTGCGCGGGTCGTGTCGAACTTCAGTATGGCCTCCTTGTCGGTGGCGGACATACGTATGACGGGCTTTTCACTTTGATCGAGGAACTCCAGAAAGACGGTGGAGTCAACCGTGCCTGCGGAGATGCGTTTCTTGCCCTTCCCGTCCAGCAAAGTCAGGGAAGTCGTGACGACGGGCTCCGGATGTGCCGGTTCATTCTGTGCTGCGGCATGATTGCCTCGCAGCAACGGGCCGGCCAGAAACCCGCCTATGAGGGCTCCCACAAACAGCACTAACACCTGCGCAGTCTGATTTCGAAACTCCATCGTTGTCCTCCAAGGGCCCACGTTGGGCGTCGCCGGTGACGAGCGATCATTCACAGGTTCAACTGTCATTGGTCCTAGGGTGCGCGCCACGCAGGTTTCTCGCCTGACTCGAATATTGCCGCCTCTACTCGCTTTGTATCCCGATTGTAGCCTGCGGCGAAGCTGGGCGGCCTTTTCGAGCCGTCAAGCGCGGCAGGTCCCGCAGCATAAACGTAGCCGCCCTGTGCATCGGCGCCAAGGAGCGCGCGAGTGAAGATTGCGGCCTCGCCCTGTCCCGCCTCAACCTTGATTGCGTGTTGCACCCCAGTCTTGTTGGCATAGATCAGAGACTCGTTACGATGCTCAATGGACCTCAGGTAGAGACTCGCATTGCCATCGGTGATATTGACGACGAAAGCCGCGCCATCGCCGGGTTTCCTGGCATTGCCGAATTCGAGGTGAGCGCTATTGGCGTTGGCCCAAAGGGCGGCGATGGGTCGCCCGGTGTTGTCATTCAGACTGATAACCGATGTCTCCGGCTTAGCCTCCAGCACGATGCGTTTGGTCCCGGCGCTGTCCACCACAGTCAGGCTGGAAGCGACGAGCGCAGGCGGTGCCGGGCTGCCCTCGGCGTGGACGACCCCCATGGGCGACAGGGAGTGGTGCAGCGTGGTGGCAACGTAGCTGCCCGCGAAGGCACTCATGCATAGCAACGCGATCTTCATCAGGCGCATACAGACCTTTCAGCCGCTTGAACGGCGGCCTAACGGAAAGGGATTGTTATGACTCCCTCTCCTCCAATGATGGGAATACGAGAATTGGGGTCGGCAACGGCTCCTATGCCGATTCGCAGTACGCCATTCTCGCCAATTGGTATCTCGACAAACACGCCCCCGACAAAGGCATTGCCGCCGAGACTCCTTCCGCCCCATAATCCCGTCGGGACATCAACCAACGCAATGGGTCCGATGATGCCCACGCCCTCACGTATCTTGGGAATGCCTTCCTCACGCTTTCGCTGCTCGGCCTCACGCTGATTCGTCGGTGGATCGAACCACCAAGGACGCTCGTGGGTCGTTGGCCTCCCCCAGTCCAGCTCGCGCCTGATCCAATCCCATATGCGTTTGTTATCCCTCCACTCTTCCTGCTTTCGACGCATCTCGTCAAGTTCCAGGAAGGGATCGCGCAGGATGGTGGGCGGGGCATCTGAATCCAGCCAATCCCCCAGTGGGCCCGGCCGGCGGGCCTTCTCCGCTGCTCTCCGGATTTCGTCGAAAATCGAACGGGGCCGCTCAACAAGGTCTTCGGGGACGGGAAACAATTTGCTACCGCCCGGCCTGGGTTCTCGTTCCTTCTCGCCGAGATTCGGCACCGGGAACAAATCTTCACCTTTGGGCTCCGGACGCTCACCTGCCGAGGGGCCAACCTTGATGCCTTCGGTCCTATCCCGGATTCGTTCAAGTATCCGACGCAATTCGTTCGGGTCATCGGAGCGGTGCGTGGTCTCGTCGGCCTGACGACCTCCTTCAGGCGCGGCCGTGGCCTGTGGCTCCAGCCACGGCAGTCCTTCTTGCAGATAAGTCGATGTTTGCTGCCGCGCCAACTGCCGGCGCAACATCTCCACAGAGCGAGTTAGCTGGTGGATATCTGCGAGCACTCTCTCGTCCACGACTGCGCCGCCTGCACTCGCAGAGTTGGCGTCGCGGTCCGTTCGCTGAGGCTCAGCCGCTTGCGTGAACAGCTGTTCGGAATCAAATGGTGAACCGCCATCGGCGAAGGGTGAGCGGCTCAGCCGTTCTACAGCTTCGGGCTCAATGCCGGTCATGTCGCGGTAGACGGTGGGGCCGTGTTCGCCCAGGGGCTTGAAGGCCATGAGGCGGTTGCCGCCGCCGTTGATGGGCGCGGCTTTGTCGGCGCAGCCGGGGCAGTTTCCTCTGTCAGCCATGGGCACCCCTTGATTCAACGGTCAAGTAAACGGTCCGGTCAAGGGAAGTTTCAATCAAAACTCGAAATCCGCAGTCCCGCCTTTGCCCGGTCGCTTGCCGCGCCCCTGCGACAGGACAACCCGCCCG
>JAANMW010003057.1_pt1 | contig 13760 bp, 13 predicted proteins | sample 7279671 | NCBI WGS metagenome assembly JAANMW01 (sample SAMN14094541, study PRJNA606508) | bioreactor metagenome | isolation source: A lab-scale SPAN reactor treating ammonium-rich wastewater day 247 | place: Ireland: Galway | collected 2017-09-19
GGCAATGCCAACCGCATGCCTGCATCACTGTTCTCGCCGGGCACTTCCATTGCATCCACTTTGGCCAATGAATTTGGCGAGGCAGCGGACTTTCACCTGTCCGCATTGTTTGCGTTGGGATTCCTGCTTTTCGTCATCACTTTCGTGGTGCTTTCGGCAGCAAAAATCCTAATGTTGCGGGCGGAAAAGGCCAAGGGTCTATAGGCGCTCTCAAGGCCATCAAAGAGTCTTCATGGAATACAACACCAAAATCTATCAAAAACGGCGGCGCGCCAATGCGGTGGGCCTGACGCTTTCCTTGGGCTCCATGGCCCTGGGGTTGTTTGTGCTGCTCTGGATACTGAGCGTGCTGTTTACCAAAGGTTTTGCTGCGCTGGACTGGAACTTGTTTACCCACTCCACGCCAGCCCCAGGTTCCGAGGGTGGTGGCCTGGCCAATGCCATCGTCGGCAGCCTGATGATGGTGGGGTTTACCGTGCTGGTGTCTACACCGGTAGGTGTCTTGGCCGGCGTGTACCTCGCGGAATACGGCGATCAGAGCAAAACGGCTGAATTGACCCGCTTTGTGACCGACATCATGTTGTCGGCGCCCTCCATCGTTCTGGGGCTCTTCGTTTATGCCATTGCCGTCGCCTCCATGGGCCATTTTTCCGGCTGGGCCGGCAGCATGGCGCTGTCGCTGATTGCCGTTCCGGTGGTGGTTCGCACGACCGAGAACATGCTGCGCCTGGTACCAGGCAGTCTGCGTGAAGCGGCCTTTGCACTCGGCGCACCGCGCTGGAAGGTTTCCATCATGGTGAGCTTGCGCGCCGCGCGCAGTGGTGTGATGACGGGGCTTTTGCTGGCTGTGGCGCGTATCAGCGGTGAGACGGCTCCGCTGCTGTTCACTGCCCTGAACAACCAGTTTTTCAGCACCAACATGAATGCGCCTATGGCCAATCTGCCCGTGGTGATCTTTCAGTTTGCGCTCAGTCCGTACGACAACTGGGTACGCCTGGCCTGGGCCGGCGCACTGCTCATTACGCTGGCGGTGCTGGTGCTCAACGTTGTGGCGCGGATCTTTCTGCGCGAAAAAGACAAGGTCTGACATTTACGCCCTTTTTTGCACGGCCTGTCGATGCAGGTACGTCCTTTAACAGAACTGACAATGACCAACGCTACCGCGACGACGACTCCCACCAGGAATGCGCTGGAATTGCGCAATCTGAATTTCTACTACGGTAAGTTCCAGGGACTGCGCAACGTCAGTCTGGATATTGCCGAGCACAAGGTCACCGCTTTTATCGGCCCCTCGGGTTGTGGAAAATCGACCTTGTTGCGCACGCTCAACCGGATGTATAGCCTCTATCCCGGCCAGCGGGCGGAGGGCAGCATCCGCTTTTATGGGCAGGACATCCTGGACCCGAAGCAAGACATCAACTTGCTGCGCGCGCGTATCGGCATGGTGTTCCAGAAGCCCACGCCTTTTCCCATGTCGATCTACGACAACATTGCTTTTGGCGTGAAGCTCTATGAAACGCTGTCCCCCAGCGAGATGGATGACCGGGTGGAGTGGGCGCTGTCGAAGGCCGCCTTATGGACCGAAGTGAAAGACAAGTTGCACCAGAGCGGCCTGTCGCTTTCGGGCGGTCAGCAGCAGCGCCTGTGCATTGCGCGCAGCGTGGCGGTGAAGCCTTCTGTGCTGCTGCTTGACGAGCCCACTTCGGCGCTGGACCCGCTGTCTACGGCCAAGATAGAGGAGCTGATCGATGAGCTCAAGCACGACTACACGATTGCCATCGTGACCCACAACATGCAGCAAGCGGCGCGTTGCAGTGACTACACCGCTTACATGTATCTGGGCGAAATGATCGAGTTTGGAGCGACCGAAGCGATCTTCTTCAAGCCCGAACGCAAGGAAACCGAAGACTACATTACCGGCCGTTTCGGCTGAGGAGCGATTTATGGCAGACAAACATCTTTCTTCCCAGTTCGACAGTGAACTCAATGGGGTTTCCTCACGTGTCATGGAAATGGGGGGGCTGGTGGAGTCCCAGATCCGACAGGCAATTCACGCGCTATCGCAGTTCAGTCTTGAGGCGGTAGAGCAGGTTCGTACGATCGAAAACCGGGTCAATGCCATGGAGGTGGAAATCGACCATGAACTCTCCACCATCATCGCCCGGCGCCAGCCCACAGCACGCGACCTGCGCCTTTTGCTGGCTTTTTCCAAGGCCACGGCCAATCTGGAGCGTATGGGTGACGAGGCCCACCGCATGGCACGCATGGTGCAATCCATCATTGAAGGTGGTGCGCCGCGCTGCCTGCCCTCGAATGACCTGCGGGTGGCCGCCGACCTGGCATCGGGGCAGTTGCGCAAGGCGCTCGATGCCTTTGCCCGGCTGGACACAAAAATGGCCGTCGCAATCCTCAGGGAAGACGACCTGATTGACAGGGAGTTCGATGGCTTCGTTCGCAAACTCATCACCTACATGATGGAAGATCCGCGCACGATCTCCCCCAGCCTGGACCTGCTTTTTCTGGCCAAAGCCATCGAGCGGATTGGCGACCACTCCAAAAATATTGCCGAACTCATCATTTATCTGGTGAAGGGCATGGATGTGCGACACACCTCTTTGGATGAGATTGAATCGGCGGTCCTGTAAAGGGGTAGAAAAGGAATGAGAAAGCTTCCCCATGTCCTGATCGTGGAAGACGAACCCGCGATTGCTGAATTGATAGCTGTGAATCTGCGACACAACGGTTTTCAGCCCGTTTGGGCTGAAGACGGCGAGACTGCACAGCGTGAACTCGACGCCGTCTTGCCCGATGTAATCCTGCTCGACTGGATGTTGCCCGGCCAGAGTGGCCTGCAGCTTGCGCGCAAGTGGCGTGCCAGTAGCCGTACCAAATCCATCCCCATTCTGATGTTGACCGCCCGCGGGGATGAGCCGGACAAGGTTGCGGGGCTGGACGCTGGAGCGGACGACTACATCACCAAGCCTTTTTCGACCCAGGAGTTGCTCGCACGTATCCGCGCAGTCCTGCGTCGCCGCGCACCAGAGCAAGCACAAGAAAGTGTGACGATGGGGGCATTGGTTTTGGACGCTGCAACGCACCGTGTCTCGTTGGACGGGCAAGCCTTGAAAGTCGGCCCGACCGAATTCAAGTTGCTGCATTTCTTCATGACCCATCCCGAGCGGGTGCACAGCCGCGCCCAGTTGCTGGACAAAGTGTGGGGTGACCATGTGTTTATTGAGGAACGTACGGTCGACGTCCATGTCAAGCGGCTGCGCGAAGCACTGGGTGAGGCGGGCCTGATGGTGGAAACGGTGCGCGGCGTAGGTTACCGGTTTGCGGCTCCGCCACAGGTGCCCTTGCGGGCCTGAGCTCCCATGCTCTGGCGATTTTCTATTTTCCTGTGCTGGCAATTGCTGGGCATGGGTCTGGGGTGGTGGCAAGCTGGCGCCTGGGGGGCCGCGTCAGGGGCTGCGGTTGCGGCATGGATCTGGTTTTTTCTGGATTTGTGGCGCGGTGCCCGAGTGCTGGGCTGGATGCGCACGGGTGAAATGGTCAAGGCACCTGCGATGCGGGGCATGTGGGGTGAGGCAGTGGAGCGCACCCGGCGCCTGGTGCGCAAGCAGGAATCACAGGCCCAGGAGAGCCAGAGCCGGCTGGAGGACATATTGGCTGCCTTGCAGGCGTCGCCCAACGGCGTTGTGCTGCTGGACAAAGTCGGCCGCATTGAGTGGTGCAATGCCATGGCCGCGGCACATTTCGGGTTCGATGCGCAACGCGATGCGCTCCAGTCCATCCGAAACCTGGTGCGCGACCCGGAGTTCAATGCCTATTTTGCTGCCCAGGACTATTCTGCAAGTGTGGTGCTGGAGGGGCGCGAGAGCACGCCGTCCCGGCCGGTACGGATTGCCGTGCAATTGCATCCCTATGGCGATGGCCGCAGTTTGCTGCTCTCACGGGATATCACGGCACTGGAGCAGGCCGACGCCATGCGGCGAGATTTCGTCGCCAATGTGTCGCACGAAATCCGTACGCCTTTGACGGTATTGATGGGTTTTGTGGAAACCTTGCAGACGCTACCGATTTCGGCCGATGAACGCGCGCGGTATCTGGAATTGATGGCACAGCAGGCCACGCGCATGCACAGCGTAGTGCAGGATCTGCTGGCGCTCTCTCGTCTGGAAGGCAGCCCTTTGCCGGGGATGCGCGAGTGGCATCCCGTGCAGACCTTGTTGCTGCGCTGCGAGGAGGAGGGACGGGCACTTTCGAACCTGTTGATCCGTGGCCAGGCGCGTCCGCATGAATGGACGTTTCCGGAGCCCGCCGCAGGGGCCGAGGCGCTCGACATTGCCGGCAGCATGAAGGAGTTGCAAAGCGCTCTGTCCAATCTGGTGGGCAATGCCGTGCGCTATACCCCGGCCGGGGGGCGTATAGCAGTGCAGTGGAAGACACTTGCCGATGGCCGTGGTGTTTTTTCGGTGCAGGATACCGGCCCTGGCATTGCTCCAGAGCACATTCCCCGGTTGACCGAGCGCTTCTACCGCATTGACCGCAGCCGCTCGCGCGAAACGGGGGGCACAGGCTTGGGGTTGGCCATCGTCAAGCATGTGCTGCAGCGCCATGGCGCTGAGCTGCACATTGCGAGTGTGCTGGGACAGGGCTCGACGTTCAGTGTTGTTTTCCCTGCGAACAGGCTGCGCCATGTAACGCTGGAGCAGGATGCAGAGACGCATTGAGTGCGCGTTGGAGCATCCATGCGAAGGCAGCCGCGGTCACGGCCAGCGCCGCTGCGCTCGCCGCCCAGAACGGCGCAGGGGACTGCAGCGCGGGTAGGCTGCCCATGCCCTGGTAGGCCAGCACATAACCGCCCCCTAAGCCCATACCCCACAGCATGCAGCCATACACCACAAGGGGCGCAAGGGTGATGCGGTAGCAGCGCAGCACGAACACACACAGCGTCTGGACCGCATCGAACAAATGGTAGACAGCGACCCAGACCAGCAGTGCTGACGTCAGCAGGATGACGTCAGCGTCATTGCTGTACACACGAGCCAGAGATTCTTTTGCTATAAATAATATAGCTGATAGCGCAATACTGGTAAGCGCTGAGAGCCAAAAGACCATCCAGACGGCATGGCGGGCCAACGCATCGTTGCCGGCGCCGCGCCAGAAGCTTACCCGTGCGCTGGTGGCAATGGCAAAGGAGAGCGGAACCATGTACAGCACGGCAGCCAGATTGGCTGCAATCTGGTGTCCGGCGGTCGCCAGGGTGCCCTGCCGCGCGATGAAAAGCGCCATCAGCGTGTACGAAGTAACCTCCACCGTGATGGCCAGGGCGGCGGGGACGCCCAGCCTGGCAAAAGCGCCCAGCTGCGTCCAGTCAGGGCGCTCCATGGATCGCCACAGGCGCAATGGTGTGTAGATGTCCTGGGTGCGCAGCAGGTACAGCCCCAAGCCGAGCAGGGTGCAGTTCACCACCAGTGTGGCCCAGGCGCACCCCACAACCCCCATGGCAGGCAGGCCGGCGCCGCCAAAAGTGAACCAGATGGACAGGGGGATCTTGACGAAAAGCGCGGCCACCTGCAGCCACGTCACCAGTTGGGGATGGCCCAATGCCTGGTTGAGGGTGCTGTACAGCCGAAACAGCAAGGCCGGTGGTAAAGCCAGTGCCAGAACGCCCAGGTATTGGGAAACCGGTGCACGCAGCGCTGTGGGTACATCGGTCCATTCAAGGACGGCATCTGGGAACAGCAGAGCGGCCATGCCCAGCAGACAGGTGGCAGCGCACAGGTAAAGTGCTTGGCGGAATGTACGGCCAATGTCTGCCGGATTCTGAGCGCCGCGCTGTTCCGCCCAGACCGGCAGGAGCGCCTGCAGCAACCCCATGAGCGCCACGTAAACACTGATGAAGATGGCTGAACCAATCGACAGAGCGGCCAGTGAGGCCTCGGCATGTCGGCCGGCCACAATGGTGTCCGTGACGCCAAAGGCCATGACGGCGAGCTGACCCGCCAACACAGTCAGTGCATGGCGAGTAATCGCCGATCGTTCCGACATTGTTGTCACACTCATTCCACCCACAAGCGCTTAAGGTGCGCTGTACCGGTACAGCAGCAAGGCGTCGTTGCGGTCGGTGGGGCGTCCTTGTGTGGTGTTGAGTGTCCAGCCGTTCAAGTCAGGCATCCATGGCGGGCCCATGGGCAAGTCCGTAGCATCTATTTGCTGAGCCCACACCAGCCATGGGCAGCTGGGGGGGCTGGCGAGGGGGGTCAACCGTAGCTGGCCATGAAATTGCAAGGCTGCAATCTGGCTGCGGCCCAGGCCGAACATGTGCATGCAGGGCGGTTGGTGGGCCGCCGACACAATGGCATGCATCTGTGGGGCATCGCTGCGGGCGTAGTTGAGCATAGGAAGCCAGAGTGTCATCAGCAGCAGCCAGCTGAGCGTGGCGCCGGAGGCAGGAAGCACCAAACTTTTCCAGATTGGTTTGCGATCCCGGCCTGTACGCCACCCTACCAGAGCGCACCACGCCGCGGTGGCAGCCAACGCTACGGCAAATGCCAGAAATGAGAACTCGGGCTCGAACCCGCGCGCCAGTTTGGCGACGTTGGCGGCAGGCTTGGCGGGAATGCCGGTCTGTGTAGAGACCCAAACCACCCAGATGGCGATGGCGGACACGGAGAAGAACAGCAGCGTGAACCAGTCGATCAATGCGGCCACGCTGCGGCGCAAGGTAGGCAGGGCAAAAGCCGCCAAAGCCGCCAACGCGGGTAGACCCAGCAGCAGGGCACGGTCGGCCGGCTGAGTGCACAGGCTGGCGCCCATCGAGATCAATACAAACCACAAAGGTAGCATCAGATGACGGTGCAATTGCCGGTTCCAGATTTGCTTGCGCCAGCGCCAGAGGGTCCACAAAGCCAAAGGCCATGCGGGCCAGGTAAACCACACCAGAAGGCGTCCCAGGCTGGGCCAGTCCTTCGTATCGGCTTGGGGCCAAACAATCCGCCAGCGCCACAGGTCCAGTTGCCAGGCTAGAACGGTCACGGCCACCGCCAGCAGGGAAATACCCAGAGCCAAGAACCGGGCACGTACATGGGATGTGCCTGCGTTGTTCGGGTCGCAAACGCACATCATGCTGCCGCCCAGGCCGTAGAGCAAGGCCAGTGCAGGAGCACCACTGAGCACCAGCCCAGGCAGCCCCACTATCAGGGCCAGGAGTGGTCCGAAGGTTCTATGAGGCGCCGCAGCCAGTCCATAGAAGAGCAGGGAGGTGCAGCACAACTGTACAAGATACGAAGTGGTTTCGTGGGAAGGCTGGGCCAACCCCAGGCAGGCCAGTAGGGCCAGCAGGCCGCCATCGGCCATGGCGCGGGCATAGTCTGCGGGGTCGGCCTCGCCACCAAAGGCAAATGCGACAGGTTGCGCCCCTGGGCTGCGCGCCAGTTCATGAATGCCATACCAAGTGGCCTGAAGGGTTAACGCGAGCAGCAGAACAAATGGAATGCGGACGGCCCATTCAGGCGCCAGCCAGGGCGATGTAAATTGAATAGCCCATGCACCGAGCCAGTATGGGAGCAGGCCATCTGTCTCAGGCGGTAGATCGCCCAGCAGGGGAGACAGCCATGGCGTATGCCCTTGCGCCAGTTCGATCATGTAACCTAAAGCGGTCATGTCGGCGCCACGCCATGGGTCCCGCCCCAGAAAACCCGGCACGATGTAAGCCAGACACAGCAGCAAGAGAGCCCAACGGGGCAAGCGACGCACGGCACTCTGGGGAACGATGGCGGGAGTGGGCTGGTTCACGCTGCAAAAGAGGAAGAGGGTGTGCCGTTTTTAAAAACCTGCGATAGCGTAAAGACAGCGCTTGCGGGCAGAGGTGTCCAGGCGGGATGATCGCAAGTATCCCGGAAATGCAAAGAAAAAGGCAGCGCGGTTGCCCGGGCTGCCCTTTGGCGGATTGGCGAGAATTACTTCGCCGTGGTCTTGCCGAAGCGGTTGCGGAAGCGTTCCACACGGCCACCCATATTGTCCACCGATTTTTGCGTGCCGGTGTAGAAGGGGTGCGATTCGCTGGTGGTATCAAGCTTGAACAGCGGCAGTTCGCGTCCGTCTTCCATCTTGACCATTTCCTTGGCGTTCACGCACGAGCGCGTGACAAACTTGAAGCCGTTGGACATGTCCTGGAAGCAAACTTCGCGGTAGTTTGGGTGAATGCCTTCTTTCATGGCGAATCCTTGTATGTGTATCAACTGCGGCAGCCACTGCAGCACCTATTTGCCACAGCACTTTTCGCGAAAAGCCCTGGATTATCGCATGAATGGGGCGATCAGCCACCGCGCCGCATCATGTCGAAAAACTCGACGTTGCTCTTGGTTGCCTTCATGTTTTTGATCATGAGCTCCATCGATTCGATTTCATCCATGTTGTACATGAATTGGCGCAGGATGCGGGTTTTCTGCAGAATCTCGGGTGCCAGCAGCAACTCTTCGCGGCGTGTGCCGCTCTTGTTGAGCTCGATGGCGGGAAACACGCGCTTTTCGTACAGGCGGCGGTTCAGGTGGATTTCACAATTGCCGGTGCCCTTGAATTCTTCAAAGATCACTTCGTCCATGCGGCTACCGGTGTCTACCAGCGCTGTGGCGATGATGGTGAGCGAGCCGCCTTCTTCGACCTTACGGGCTGCTCCGAAGAAGCGCTTGGGGCGTTGCAGAGCAGCAGCATCCACCCCCCCCGACAGCACCTTGCCGCTCGACGGCACAACGTTGTTGTAGGCGCGGGCCAAGCGAGTGATCGAGTCCAGCAGAATCACCACGTCCATCTTGAGCTCGACCAGGCGTTTGGCCCGCTCGATCACCATTTCGGCCACGTGCACGTGGCGTGCGGCGGGCTCGTCAAAGGTGGAGGCGATGATTTCACCTTTCACCGTGCGCTGCATTTCCGTCACTTCTTCAGGGCGCTCGTCCACCAGTAGCACCATCAGGTGCACATCGGGGTTGTTGGCGGTAATGGCGTGGGCAATGTGCTGCATCATCACCGTCTTGCCGCTTTTGGGCGGTGCCACAATCAGTGCGCGCTGGCCCCGGCCGATGGGCGCAATGATGTCGATGATGCGGCCGGTGATATTTTCTTCGCTCTTGACGTCGCGCTCCAGGCGCATCTGTTCCTTGGGGAACAGTGGCGTCAGGTTTTCAAACATGACCTTGTGTTTGTTCTGCTCAGGCGGGCCACCGTTGACGGAGTCGAGCTTGTTGAGGGCGAAGTAACGTTCACCGTCTTTGGGTGTGCGCACTTCACCTTCGATCATGTCGCCGGTGTGCAGGTTAAAGCGACGCACCTGGCTCGGGCTGATGTAAATGTCGTCCGTGCTGGCCGTGAAGCTTGTGTCCGGGCTGCGCAAGAAGCCAAAACCGTCAGGTAGGATTTCCAGCACGCCATCGGCGATGATTTGTTCCCCGGTCTTGGCGCGTTTCTTGATGATCGCAAACATCAACTCCTGCTTGCGCATGCGGCCGCCGTTTTCGATTTCAAGCTCTTCAGCCTGCTTGAGGACTTCAGACACGTGCAGTGCCTTGAGTTCGTTTAAGTGCATGGATTGACTCCTTGGCGGAGCTGGTATGAATCTTGGGAGAGGGGGGCTGGTGCCGGGTGGGCTGCTGTTTGCAGACCCAGCTTGCCTGGGATCTTGATCCGGCTGCCAATGCATGCAGTCCGGTGATCTGTGGGAATTATGACAGGAAAAAATGCAGAGGCTTTGTGGGCACTGAATCGGGTGGGGCGATAAATGTCGTCCTGGGCCACTGGCCTGTGTTGCCTGTGGCCCCAATAACCGCTGGCTGCAAAGCCAGCGGTTTTCTCGAATCAGGCCAATTGCTGGTCGATGAATGCGGTCAGTTGTGCCTTGCTCATCGCGCCGACCTTGGTCGCGGCCAACTGGCCATCCTTGAAAATCATCAGCGTGGGGATGCCGCGGATACCGAACTTGGCCGGAACTTCGCGGTTTTCGTCGACATTCATTTTGGCAACTTGCAGCTTGCCTTGGTAGGCGCCTGCCACTTCGTCGAGAATGGGGGCAATCATCTTGCAGGGGCCGCACCATTCTGCCCAGTAATCGACCAGGACCGGTGTACCGGATTTCAGTACATCAGCCTCGAAGCTGGCGTCAGAAAGATGTTTGATGAGTTCGCTGGCCATGCGCTTTCCTTGTTGGTGGTGTACCGGTACGTATAAAGTTCTTTTATTGTGACAGAAACAAGGGCGCCCCTGTCGTCGACAAGGCGACGCGGCGCTATGACTGTCATAGCAAAAATCGATGAACGAAATACCCGTTGTGTTCCGTGGGCACCATCGACAGCAGCCGCCTCATTTCACCAGCCTCCAATCGCCGCATGTCGGCATGAACCTTATCCAATATGACTGAGTTGATATCTGTTCCGCCACAGCGCGTATGTGATGTAGCCGTGGTGGGCGGCGGGCCCGCGGGCTTGATGGCCGCAGAGGAGTTGGCCCGCGCTGGCAATGCTGTGCACCTGTTTGACGCCATGCCGTCGGTGGGACGAAAATTTTTGCTGGCCGGCAAGGGCGGGCTTAATCTGACGCATTCTGAACCGTTCGATATCTTTATTTCCCGTTTTGGGGGGCGCGCACCGCAGTTGTTGCCTTTGCTCAAAGAGTTTGGCCCTGAAGAGTTGCGTGGCTGGGCAAAAGCACTGGGTGTGGACACCTTTATCGGCACGTCTGGCCGGATCTTTCCTGCCGACTTGAAGGCTGCTCCTCTGCTTCGCGCCTGGCTGCACCGTTTGCGGACCATGGGCGTGCAATTTCATATGCGCCACCGGTGGTGTGGCTGGGCAGAAGACGGCGCTTTGCGGCTGGTGTCGCCGACGGGTACGCTGTTCGTGCAGGCAAAGGCGGTGGTTTTGGCCCTTGGCGGCGCTAGCTGGGGCAGACTGGGGTCTGACGGCGCTTGGGTGCCGGTGCTGGAATCTTGCGGTATGCCGGTGGCGCGGTTGCGGCCTGCCAACTGTGGTTTTGATGTCCCAAGTCGGGTGGCTTTGGCCGGAGAGACGCGGCGTGAATTTCTGCAGGAACTCATGGGTCAACCGCCAGTAGTGCAGACGGGCTGGTCGCCACATTTCGCGCAGCGCCATGCAGGCCAGCCTTTCAAATCGGTCGCCATTACCTTTAGCAGCCGCGATGGCCGCAGTTTTTCGCGCAGAGGCGAGTTTGTTGCCACAGTGACCGGCGTGGAGGGTAGTCTGGTCTACGCGGTGTCGGCATTGTTGCGTGATGAGATCGAGGCCCACGGCAGTGCTACGTTCCAGCTGGATCTGCTGCCCGATCACTCGCTCGAGCGCGTGCTGACGGAGGTGTGCCACCCCCGTGGATCGCGTTCTTTGACCAGTCATCTCAAAAGTCGCCTGGGCCTTGATGGCATCAAGATGGCCATTCTTCATGAGCAACTGGACAAGGCGCAGATGAACGACCCGGTAGCTTTGGCGCAGGCTTTCAAGGCCTTGCCCATTACCGTGGTGGCGCCCCGGCCATTGGACGAGGCCATCAGCACCGCTGGCGGCGTGGCTTTCGAAGGATTGGATGACCAGCTTATGGCTCTTGGTCGTCCAGGTGTCTTCTGTGCAGGGGAAATGCTCGATTGGGAAGCCCCCACCGGAGGCTATCTGTTGACGGCGAGTCTGGCAACAGGGTTTCATGCCGGGCGCGGCGCTGCGGCATGGCTTGAGGCCAACGAGCGAGGAGCAGCGGCGGTCCCTTGAAGAAGTGGGGCGCGCAGAGGGTTCTGCGTGATGTCATCACTTGATCTAAACTGCTGACGATGACAACCACTGTGTCTTTGCCTCCATGAGTTCAATCTCGACGGTGGTCTTTGCCGACCTCTCCGGGAGCACCTCGCTCTACGAAACGATGGGCAACGAGCGCGCGGCCAAGACGGTCATGCGTCTGACGCAATGGATCGCCGAAGTCATGCAGGCGCACCAGGGGCGTGTGGTCAAAATGCTGGGGGATGGCGTGTTGGGCATCTTTGCCAGCGCCAACCAGGCAGTAGCGGCTGCCGGCGAACTGCAGCGCAGCCACCAGATTCATCTCCAGCGCTGGCCCGAAGTATTGCGCATGGAAATGCACGTAGGCGTTGCCTGCGGAGAGGTTTTGGAAGTCGACGGTGATGCCTATGGCGATGCCGTCAACGTGGCATCCCGGCTGTGCGAGCGCGCGGGACCAGGCGAAATCTGGACCAATGATGTCACGGCTGTGGATGCTGGGGTGGTTCCGCATGTGCGCTTTCGCAAGCTGGGCGTTTTTGAGATACGCGGCAAGACCGAGGCACAACTCATCTACCAAGCCGAATGGCGAGAACAGGATTCGCCGGAGCAGCTGACCATGCAAGCGGGTCTTCACAGCAATGTTGCGCCTTTGGACTCGTTGCCGGGTTCGATCGAGTTGGCATGGAAAGGCGAGACACTTTTGTTTTCGTCGGAGGATATGCCCTTGCACATTGGCCGCTCCAGTGCGGCGCAGGTCAGCATTGCGGACCCCCGTGTTTCTCGTATGCACGCCCGCATCGACTGGACGAATGGCGCCTTCGCACTGACCGATGTCAGCAGTTTTGGCACATGGGTTCAGTTTGCGAACAGTGACACTGCCGTTCCTTTGCGTCGCAGTGCCTGCTTGCTCCATGGTGAGGGACGGTTGGCCCTGGGCATGCCTTTTGATGCCGGGGCGCCGACACTTGATTTCCGCGTCACTGGCAGCAGCATGCATCTGGGGTAGGTGCGGCTATTCTGCCAAGCGGGCAGCAGGGTGCATTCAGGGTCAATTTGGCGTTTAATGGAATGCACTGTCCATACCGCAAACCTGCCATGTTTGAACGACTTCGTTCCGTCTTTGCACGCAGCCAGGAGCCTGTCCATATCCAGGGCATTGCAACGCCTGCGCAGCTTGCGCTCTGGGCTGCTGCGCAGCGTTGGTCTTTCGATTTTCAGGGTGAACCGGCACGGTTTCAGCTGAGCGGTACGGTGGTGGGGCAACCTTGGCTGCTGGAAAGCGGATCGCCTACGCGCGACTATCTGAAGGGTACGGAGTTGCGTGCCAGAACCGACCCGCATGCAACCCCTGATGCCAGTGTCATGGTGATCAGTCGCACGCTGAAAGAGGTTTTGGAGGGGCGCGTTTATGGCGCCATTACGGAAACCCTGCAGACCGCTGTGGACGAAAGCCTGCCCCAAGAAATGCGCTGGCTTGCCATGTACGAGGAAGTGCAGTGGCCTGAACTGCCGCCTTCTTTCATACGGTTTTTTGCCGTGGTGGGCGACCGCAAAGAGCAGGCGCGCCGTTGGATTAATGCAGCCGTGGTGTCACATCTTCTTGGGAGCCGCAGTGCAGAACAGGCGGCGTTGCCCCTTGTGCTGATGCTGTCGGGCGGCCAGTTATCGCTGCGGATGCAGACCATGGACTGCTACCTTCCCGACCTCGAATACGCTACCACCCTGTTGATGGCCGCAGCTACCGTGGCGGCGCAGAAGCTGCCGCCTGCGTCTGACTCGGGGCCCGCCACGCTGCCGCCCGGGTGAGGGCGGCAGGTATCTGCAAATTTAGGGCAATGCTGAACAAGTCCCTCACGCGCTGTGCATCCGTACCTCGGGCGGTCTGCAGCGTTGCAAATCCTCGCCATAGCTGCGGCTATGGCTGCGGTTTGCGCCTTGCATCCCATCCCGATGCACGGCGCGCATCATCGCGGTGACTTATTCAGC
>JAANMW010003060.1_pt1 | contig 13735 bp, 14 predicted proteins | sample 7279671 | NCBI WGS metagenome assembly JAANMW01 (sample SAMN14094541, study PRJNA606508) | bioreactor metagenome | isolation source: A lab-scale SPAN reactor treating ammonium-rich wastewater day 247 | place: Ireland: Galway | collected 2017-09-19
TAGGGGATACACCATGAACAAGCAGCAAGGCTTCACCCTGATCGAACTGATGATCGTGGTCGCGATCATCGCCATCCTGGCCGCCATCGCGCTGCCGGCGTACAACAACTACCGCATCAAGTCGGCGAACAATGCCTGCCTTGCAGAGGCGAAGGCCTACATGAACTCGTGGGTATCCGCCGTTAAGGGTGGCTTTAGCACTGCCCAGCGCCCTGTTTACACCGCTGCCGCCTGCACTGCAGGCACTGCACCGAACGCAGCGAATGCGGAAGCCACCACCATTACCTATGCCGCTTCTTTCACCCCGAAGTCGCCCGGCACTGGCTCCGTCACCTGCTCGGAGCAGAGCGCTACCTGCCGCCACCAGTAATTCGAACCGTCGATTCCTGATGACGTCGCCAAGGACAAACCCCGCTTCGGCGGGGTTTGTTTTTTGGACATCGCCCAACTATGCAACCGGCCCGATACTTGCTTGAGCTTGGAAAATCAGGAGATGCACATGAATACCAAGAGCGCAGGCTTCACCTTGATAGAACTCATGATCGTGGTGGCCATCATCGCCATCCTAGCCGCCATTGCCCTACCGGCGTACAACAATTACCGGAAGAACGCATCAGAGAACGCCTGCCTGGCCGAGGCCAAGGCATACGCCAACAACGCGCTGGTCACTCTGTATGAAGAACAGACCCCACCTGCTGCAACACCAAGCGCGTGCATCAGCATCTCCGGTGGCGCTTCCATCGGCGATACCGTCACAGGAACCCCACGCATGCCGGGGACGCGGACTACCACATGCCAGATGGACGGCGCCAGCGGCCAAGGCAGCTGCAACCTGAACTGATCCGAAAGGCAAGCAGCCGCCCCGCGTCACCGGCTATCCTGAGCAACCACCTGATCAGGGCAGCCGGATGACAAGCAAGCCGATGCGTTTTTATCTAGCCGCCCTGGCTTGCGCCGTACTGGCTGCACTGGTGTTCCTGAAGGGGCTTGGGGGCGACTTCATCTTTGACGACAAGCCCACCTTCATCAGCAATACCGCAGTCCAGATCACCTCGCTGGATGCAGCGTCCCTGCAGCAGGCCGCCTACAGCTTCAACGCCGGCAGCGGCTCCCGTGCGCTCCCCATGCTCAGTTTCGCCATGGATCACTGGCGTGCAGGCCTAGACCCTGCCGCGTTCAAGCTGACCAACATCGTGATTCACGGCCTGACCACGCTGGCGCTGGCCGCGTTTTTCCGGCTCCTACTTCTGCTGGCAGGCTGCCAGCCTCGACGAGCCGGCGCCGCGGCGATTGTTTTGGCACTGGCCTGGGCGCTCCACCCGCTGCAGGTCTCCTCGGTCCTTTACGTCGTCCAGCGCATGCAGACCATGGGCACGCTGTTCCTGGTCTTGGCTCTGTTCGCCTACCTAAAAATGCGACAAGCACAGATTACCGGCGAACGCAGTCGGCAATATGGCGTGCTTATGGGCCTGTGCTGGGCGTTGGCGCTGGCTAGCAAGGAGGATTCCGCCCTTTTGCCTGCCTACACCCTGGCACTGGAACTCACCGTGCTGCGCTTCAGGGCGGCCAGCCTCACCGTGACCCGCGGTCTGAAGCGCAGCTATCTTGCCTTGGCCGTGCTCGGGATGGCCGGATTCCTCCTGATTGCATTGCCGCACTACTGGTCCTGGGACGCCTATCGCTATCGAACCTTCAACAGCCCGGAGCGCCTGCTTACCCAAGCCCGCGTCTTGGTGATGTATCTGTGGCAGATCCTGCTGCCACTGCCGTCGCACATGCCTTTTTATTACGACTGGCTGCAACCTTCACGCGGGCTGCTGCAACCCTGGACCACCCTCGCCAGCCTGCTGTTGATAACCATCCTGCTGGCCGCAGGATGGTACTTGCGTCATCGCCGCCCGCTGTTTGCGCTGGGCATCTTCTTGTTCTTTGCGGGACATTTCGTCTCCAGCAATATCATCGGGCTGGAGCTGGCATTCGAACACCGAAACCATTTTCCTTTGATCGGGATTGTTCTAGCCGTCGGTGACATGATTACTGTCGTTTGTGAGCGCCTAAAGCTCAAGGCAATGCCCAGCATGGCCATCGGCGGCGCCCTCGTCTGCACCCTGGGGGTCGCGACCCTGGTCCGGGCAACTACCTGGAGCACACCACTTGGTTTCGCCAAATACAGTGCCTCGCTTTCACCGCAGTCGGAACGCGCACAAGGAGAACTGTGCCGCGCGTACTACGATCACAGCAACGAAGATCCGGCCAGCCCCTACTTCAAGAAAGCTCTTGCGGCATGCGACCAAGGCGCACGGATTCCAGACGGCGCCACTGCTCTGACCAGTTACATCATCTTGAGGACCATAGAAGGCACGGTTACCCAAGCAGAATGGGACAGACTATTTGATCGGATGCAACACGTCACAATGTCTGCCAGCAATACAGATGTCGCGTGGCATTTCGTTCGCTACTCAAATCGTGACTCACGCGTCGATCCGCGCAATGTTATCCATCTCCTTGACATCCTAGACAAGCGCGCCGGTTTCCGACCCGAGGAATACGCCGTATTCGGCTATTACGCCGCAAAGCACACGCTGGACGCCGCGGCTCTCCGCTATTTCAAGCGTGCCGTACAGGTCGCGCCAGACCGGAGCAACTTCCCGGAAATACTGATTGCAGACATGCGGTCGGAAGGCTACGCGGTACTGGCCAACGAGGTGGAAAATTCGCTCCAAGGAAGAAGCAGCCCCACTATAAAATCGGATACCCCATGAAAGCCGTCATCCTCGCCGGCGGTCTGGGCACCCGGATCAGCGAAGAAACCACCGTGCGCCCCAAGCCCATGGTCGAGATCGGTGGCATGCCCGTCCTGTGGCACATCCTCAAGACCTACTCGCATCACGGCATCAACGACTTCATCATTTGCCTTGGCTACAAGGGCTTCATGATCAAGGAGTACTTCGCGAACTACTTCCTGCATATGTCTGACGTCACGTTCGACATGCGCACCAACCAGCTGGAGGTACACGAAAAGCACGCCGAACCATGGCGGGTGACCCTGGTCGATACCGGCCACAACACGCAGACAGGCGGGCGCCTGAAACGAGTAGCGCCATATCTGGATAACGAGACATTCTTCTTCACCTATGGCGACGGGCTGGCCGACATCGACATCGGCGCGGAACTGGCCTTTCATCGTGAGGGGAACACGCTAGCCACGATGTGCGCCGTGCAGCCGCCCGGGCGCTTCGGCGCCATCGACATCGATGGACACCGCATCACGCGCTTCGAAGAAAAGCCGCTCGGCGACGGCAGCTGGATTAATGGCGGCTACTTCGTACTGGAGCCCGGCGCCCTCGACTACATCGAAGGCGACGAGACCGTATGGGAGCGCACTCCACTGGAACGACTTGCCCGGGACGGGCAGCTGTCGGCCTACCCGCACCGCGGCTTCTGGCAGCCCATGGACACCCTGCGAGACAAGAACAAGTTGGAAGAATTGTGGCTTTCTGGCAGCGCACCGTGGAAAGCATGGCCTTGAACCTGTTCGGCGGCACCTATGAAGGACGGCGAGTACTTGTCACCGGCCATACCGGTTTCAAGGGCTCTTGGCTAGTGCTGTGGTTGCGCCGACTGGGCGCAACCGTTACGGGGCTTGCACTGGATCCTGACACGCAGCCCTCGCACTGGGCGCTGCTCGGCTTCGACGACGTTACCGACCATCGCGTGGACTTGCGCGACGCCACCGCGGTGCGTCACGTGCTGGACACCCAGCAGCCCGAAATCGTGTTCCACCTTGCAGCGCAGCCGTTGGTTCGCCGCAGCTATCGCGCACCTGCAGAGACGTTCGCAAGCAATGTAATGGGACTGGTCAATCTGCTGGATGCAATCCGGGGATGCGCCTCGGTGCGGGTCTTGGTCAACGCAACCACCGACAAGGTCTATGCCGAACACGATTCACCGGGGGGGTATCTCGAAACCGACCCACTGGGAGGACATGACCCCTACAGCGCATCCAAGGCCTGCGCGGAACTGGTCACTGATAGCTACCGGAAGAGCTTTTTCAACGAAGCGGAGGCATCAACACGCATCGCAAGCGCGCGCGCAGGAAACGTCATTGGCGGCGGCGACTGGGCGGAGGACCGCCTGGTGCCTGACATCGTTCGCGGCGCCATCGCGGGGGATACTGTGCGCATCCGCAATCCGTCAGCAGTGCGCCCGTGGCAACACGTGCTGGAGCCCCTCTCGGGCTACCTTCGCTTGGCGCAGATGCTCTGGGATGACCACCACTTCGCAGGCGCATGGAACTTCGGTCCAGGTGTAGAAGGAGAGATCAGCGTAGGTGCACTGACCGCCCAACTGAGTGCGAACTGGCCTGCACTACGCATTGAGCATGATGCCGGGGCACACCCGCACGAGGCCGCGATCCTACGCCTGAATTGCGACAAGGCATGTTCACAGCTGGGATGGCAGCCGGTCTGGAGCATCACTACCGCACTTGAGCGCACCGCTGACTGGTATCGCCAGCTCGACGCATCGGGGAAGCTTCAGAGCGCCGACGATCTTGCGGCCTACATCGACGATGCACGGCGACGGGGGCTGGCATGGGCGGAATGACGATCCATCCGACGCCGATCCCGGGCCTTTGCGAAATCCGACTCGCCCCGATCGACGATGCGCGCGGCCGTTTCACCCGCTTGTTCTGCGAGCAGGAACTCGCGGCAATCCGGCCCGGGCTGCACTTCTCCCAGATCAATCTCTCGCAAACCTACGGCAGAGGCACCTTACGCGGTATGCATTACCAGTCGCCGCCTGCCGCCGAAGCCAAGTTGATCCGCTGTCTGCGAGGACGCGTGTTCGATGTCGCAGTGGACATCCGCATGGGTTCGCCAACGTTCCTGCACTGGCAGGCCATTGAATTGTCCGGGGATGGCAATAATGCCGTGTTCATCCCAGAAGGCGTTGCGCATGGCTTCCAGACCTTGAGCGAGGATGCATGGCTCTTGTACATGCATACCGCCCCTTGGACACCCGCCTGCGAAGCCGGTCTGCGGCACGACGATCCACGCCTGTCGATTGATTGGCCGCTTCCCGTGTCGACGATTTCCGAGCGCGACTGCGGGTATGCATTGATCGACGATGCATTCGCCGGAGTCTTCGCATGAAGTGCCGTTCCTGCGGAACCCCACTGCACGACGTGTTCTTGGACCTTGGCAGCGCGCCGCCGTCCAACGCCTTCCTGCGCGCGGAAGACCTGAGCGCGCCCGAGTCTTGGTTCCCCTTGCGCCTTTACACCTGCACCAGATGCCATCTGGTGCAGGTGGACGAAGTACAGAGGCATGACGCGCTGTTTTCCAGCGACTACGTCTACTTTTCCTCCTACTCCCGAAGCTGGCTTGAGCACGCCGAACGCTACGTCGCCTACACTTCTGAACGGCTCGACTTGGGCGCAGGCAGCCTGATCATGGAGATTGCCTCCAACGACGGCTACCTGCTGCAATACGTCAAGGAACGAGGCATTCCTTGCATCGGCATCGAGCCGACCGCCAGCACGGCGGCAGCGGCGCGCGATCGAGGCATCGAGACGATCGAGCGATTCTTCGGCCGTGCGTTCGCGGAGGAGTTTGCGACGGCGCGACGCAAGGCCGACCTGGTGGTTGCCAACAACGTGCTCGCGCACGTACCCGACATCAATGATTTCGTCGCTGGCCTAGCCATCGTGTTGGCGCCCGAGGGCACCGTCACCATCGAATTCCCACACCTGCTGCAACTGGTGGCGCAGCACCAGTTCGACACCGTCTACCACGAGCACTTTTCGTACTTCTCGCTCCACGCCGTCCAGCGCATCCTTGGCAGTCATGGGCTGCGTATCTGGGACGTCGAGGAACTCACCACCCACGGCGGTTCATTGCGGCTGTGGGTTTGCCATGCCGGCGCAGCGAACCGCGAAACACCGGCAGTTGCCAGCCTGTTGGCGAAGGAAGCCGCCGCCGGGATGCTGGAGATGAGTTACTACCATGGCTTCCAGCGTGTAGCCGATCAAGTCAAAAACGACTTCCTGACCTTCCTACTCAACTGCAAGCGCGACGGCAAGCATGTCGTGGGGTACGGCGCCGCAGCCAAGGGCAATACCCTGCTCAATTACGCCGGCCTGCGCCCCGACCTGCTTGGCTATGTGGTGGATGCATCGCCGCACAAGCAAGGTCGCTATCTACCCGGCTCACGCATTCCGGTCGTTGCCGAAGCGAAAATCCGCGACACCCGGCCCGACTACGTGGTGATCCTACCGTGGAACCTGCGCGACGAAATTACCGCGCAGCTGGCGTACATCCGCGAGTGGGGGGGTAAGTTGGTGACCGCGGTTCCAAGCCTGGTGGTGTCATGAACTCCGAATTCGCACGCAGCCGCATCCACTACACCAAGCCGTCGATCACCGACCTTGAAACCCGTTATGCCGCCGATGCCGCCGCACACGGCTGGGGCGAACGATGCTACGAGTACATCGAGCGCTTCGAATCCCTGTTCAAGCAGCATTTGGGGGTGCGCCACGCCATCGCCACTTCCAGCGGCACCGGCGCCTTGCATCTGGGCATGGCGGGGCTTGGCATCGGCGCAGGCGATGAAGTCATCCTGGCAGACATCAACTGGATTGCGTCGGCAGCCCCCATCGTCCATCTGGGGGCAACACCCGTGCTGGTGGACGTGCTGCCAGACACCTGGTGCCTAGATCCCACCGCAGTGGAAGCGGCCATCACCCCAAGGACCAGAGCGATCCTTGCCGTCCATCTGTACGGCAATCTCTGCGACATGGACGCACTTGCCGCGATCGCGAGCAGGCACGGCCTGCATCTGATCGAGGACGCCGCCGAGGCGATCGGCTCGGTCTGGCACGGTCGACGCGCGGGCTCCATGGGCACCTTCGGCGCGTTCTCATTCCATGGCACCAAGACCATCACCACCGGCGAAGGTGGCATGTTCGTCACCAATGACAGCGAGTTGCACCAGCGCGTCCTGACCCTGTCCAACCACGGCCGGGCGCGCGGCGAGGTCCGCCAGTTCTGGCCGGAGCGCATCGGATTCAAGTACAAGATGTCGAACGTCCAGGCAGCGATCGGTTGCGCGCAGGTTGAGCGGATCGACGAACTCGTCGCCGGCAAGCGACGTGTGTTCGAGGCCTACCGGAAGGCATTGGCCGGGCTGCCCATCTCCATGAACCCCGAACCCCCGGGCACAACGAATGGCTACTGGATGCCCACGATGGTCGTCGAAGAAGGCGTGCCTTTCGACCGGGATGCGTTGCTGTCGGCATTCAAGGCGGACAATATCGACGGTCGGGTCTTCTTCTGGCCGCTCTCCAGTCTTCCTCCACTCGAGGCACGCCAGCCATGCAGCGTTAGCCGCGTGTTGTCGGCACGGGCAATCAACCTCCCCAGTTATCATGATTTGTCCAGCGCGCAGATGGCACGCGTCGCACACCACGTCATTTCGCACCTTGGCGGCACTTCGCCATGACCCAAGCTCCCCTATCAGCAGACCAGATAGACGCATTCCAGCGCGACGGCGTGCTGGTCGTCCGCGATTTCTACGAAATCGCCGCCCAGCTTCTTCCCATCCAGACTGGCATTCACAATGTGATTGGACAGGTCATGGCACGGCACGGGTTGACCGATAGCCGCCCCCCCTTCGATCCGGAAAAGTTCGATGACGGGTATGCCACCTTGATCGGCAAGAAACGCTCTTGGGGGGGCGACGTATACGACGCCGTCAAGCAGATCCCAGCCTTCATCCGCCTGCTGGCGGATCCGCGACACGAGCAGGTGTTCGCCCAGCTGCGCCCGGGCTCGGCGCCCGCCATCGCCGCGGGCGGCTACGGCATCCGGATCGACAACCCCGCGGAAGATCGCTTCCGTGCAGGGTGGCATCAGGAATACCCTGCGCAACTTCGCAGCCTCGACGGGCTCGTGTTCTGGAGCCCGCTGCGCGCGGTGACGAAGGATCTCGGCCCCGTTCGCTTTTGCCCCGGCTCGCATTCCGCTGGCCCCCTCCCGGTGCTGGCCGAACCAGAGCCCGGTAGTGAGCGCAGTGGCGCATACGCCTTGCGACTCGAGAACGAGCCGCAACTGCTGGCGCGCTATGGCGAGGTCGCGCCGCTGACCAAGCCCGGCGACTTGGTGCTGATCGACTTCCTCACGCTGCATGCGTCCGGCCACAATCGGAGCACGCGCTCGCGCTGGTCCATGCAATTTCGCTATTTCAACTTCAACGACCCGATTGGCCGTGCACATGGCTGGACCGGCTCGTTCGCGGCCGGCGTGGACTTCCGCCAGATCCACCCTGAGCTATGCGCAGACCTATGACGACATCCGCAACCAACGCCTGCAATGTATGCCGCGGCCCACTAGACACCCCGCTTTACCACTCGGCGGAAGGCCAGTCGTTGACTTCGCTATGCCGCCTGCATCCCTCCACCATCGAGGTGTGCGCGTGCGCGCGCTGCGGACACCTGCAAACGCGCACAATCGAGAACGTCGACGCTTTCTACGACCATGATTACGACATCTTGGTCGACAGCGAGGAAGAAGATCAGATTTACGAGATGCGCGCAGGCACGCCGATTTACCGCACTGCGCATCAAGTGCGCGTCCTACGCGATACGTTGGGGGACATCGCCCCCCCCCTGCTCCTGCTCGATTATGGCTGCGCCAAGAGTTCAACCATACGCACGCTTTGCGAGCAGGAGCCGGGCATAGTCCCGCACCTGTACGACGTCAGCGCGCGCTACGAGCCATTCTGGGAGAAGTTCGTCCCGCCCGGGAATTGGGCGATCAAGCAGACGCCGCCAGGATGGCTGGGGCGCTTCGACGTGGTTACATCGTTTTTCTCGCTCGAGCACATTCCGACCGTTATCGCCACGATGCGCCACGTCGTATCCCTGATTCGCCCAGGAGGACGCTTTTACGGCATCGTGCCAAACGTAGTCACGAATGTCGCCGACTTCGTCGTGGTGGACCACTGCAACCACTTCACCGTCCCATCGCTCGCGCGACTTCTTTCGGACGCGGGCTTGATCACCGAGCGCATCGATGACTCGATGCATCGCGGCGCGTTCGTGGTCGTGGCGCGGAAGCCGGAAAGGGGCACGGCCCCTGCAGAATCGAATGACGGCCCGACTATCGAGCGAACCTGCGCGGCTTTGTCTGGGATCGCCGACTTCTGGCGCGATGCCGCTGGGCGGGTGCGCCAGTTCGAGCGGACCCTACCCGGCGATGCGGAAGTCGCGGTCTATGGCGCGGGGTTCTACGGTGCGTTCCTGCGCGCGAGCCTTGCCGAGGCTGAACGCGTTGCATGCCATCTGGACAACAACCCCTTCCTGCAGGGCAAGTCCTTCAATGGCAAGCCAGTCCTGCCACCGGCGCAGCTGCCCGCCCATGTCGGCGCGGTGCTGATCGGCCTCAATCCCGCGCATGCCCGGCGCGTCGTTGCCGACATCCCTGCATTGGCCCGTCCGGACCTGAGGCTCTTCTTTCTATGATCGGCCCGACTCTCACAGGCGCTACGGTACAACTGCGCGGCTGGCATGAATCTGACTTACCAGCGCTGTCCGTCCTGCGCAGCGATGTCGCCTTGCAGGCGAAATTGATGGCGCGCGCCACCCCTGATTCGGCCGAACAAGTGCGCGAATGGCTGGCCGCACGTGCGACCCAACCGGACATGCTGCTGTACGTAATCGCCGCGCGTGGGAACGATACGGTGCTCGGGTACGTGCAAGCCGCCGCGCTGGATATGTTCCATGGCCACTGCGAGCTAGGGATCTGCCTATCGCCCGAGGCACAAGGCAGGGGCATCGCCAGCCCAGCGCTCGACCTGCTGTACTCATACCTGCGCAACGAATGCGGGATGCGCAAGATCGGGTTGCGCGTACGCGCAGACAACGGGCGCGCCATCGCCTTCTACCTGCGCGAGGGATACCTCGAGGTTGGCCGACTTGCGAGTCACTACCGCGAGAACAACACCTATGTCGACGTTATCCTGATGGAGCGATCCTTGGCCGGGGTGGCAGATCGGCAGACTGTGCCCGCATGAAGGTCGTGATTTCGCAGCCGATGCTGTTCCCATGGGTAGGCCTACTCGAACAAATCCGCCTAGCCGACATTTACGTCAACTACACGGATGTGCAGTTCTCGAAGGGTAGCTTCGTCAACCGCGTCCAGGTCAAGACTTCCCGCGGCCCGCGATGGATGACCGTACCGCTTGAAAACCTGCACTTGGGCCAGCGCATCGACCACGTGCGCATCAACGACAGGCAGCCCTGGCGCGAGGAGCACTTGGTATTGCTGGCCGAGGCCCACCGAGGAACACCATACTGCGAAGACATGCTCGATCTGGTACAGGGCGTGTACTCCCGCGACTATGCAGACCTCGGATCGCTCGCCAACGCATCCCTGCGAGCACTGTGCGGATACTTCGGTATTGATCGTGGTCGGCGCTTCGTTGACGTTGGCGAATTTAGCATCGATGGCAGCGGCAGCGCGCGCGTCCTCGACATCGTGCGCGCACTCGGCGGCACCACCTACGTTACGGGCCACGGTGCCGCGAACTACCTAGATCATGCTGCCTTCGACCGCGCTGGCATCGCGGTGGAATACATGAATTATGCCAAGGCGCCATATCCACAACTGCATGGCGAATTCACCCCGTATTTATCCTCGCTTGATCTGGTTGCCAATGTCGGGCCCGGTGGAGTCGAATACATCCGCCCGCGCACAACCCCTTGGAAGGACTTCCCTACTCATGAACGATATCGAACGCTTTCGAGCTGAGGTTGCAGACAACGTCGCCGGGTTGAAGCAGGACATCGATGTTCAGGCGCTATCGCGCATCTGGATGCGCGAGATTACCAGGCACAAGTACGCCTACAACTTTCGCTGGCTGGGCCGACCCGTGATCCAGTTCCCTCAGGATATGGCCGGATTGCAGGAGCTCGTCTGGAGCGTGCAGCCCGACCTGATCATCGAGACCGGAATTGCCCACGGCGGTTCATTAATGCTCAGCGCCTCGCTGCTGACCCTGCTGGACTATTGCGAAGCCGCCGAGGCGGGCATAGCCCTCGATCCGCGCGCACCAAAGCGCAAGGTACTAGGCATCGACATCGACATTCGCCGCCACAATCGCGAGGCCATCGAAGCCCATCCGATGGCGGCTCGCATCGAGATGATCGAAGGCTCATCGATCGATCCAGATGTAGTGCGGCGCGTGCATGAACGTGCGGCGGGAAAGCGTGCCCTGGTCCTGCTGGATTCAAACCACATCCACAGCCATGTGCTCGCAGAGCTCGACGCGTATGCCCCTCTAGTCGCGCCCGGGAGCTACTGCGTGGTCTACGACACGCTGATCGAGAACATGCCGGACGACCTCGTCAGGGACAGGCCGTGGCGCCACGGCGACAATCCGAGGACGGCCGTGCGCGAGTTTCTGTCGCGCAGTTCCGATTTCGTAGTGGACGAGGACATCGAGGCAAAATTGTTGATAACGGTGGCGCCCGGCGGCTATTTGCGCCGAATCTAATCCCTGCCTTGGACTCAAGCGCATCACATCTCGGATACACCGCTCGCAGATACTTGCCATGCCAGAAGCTATCCCGCCCCCCACCCCTTTGGTCAGCATCGGCGTGCCGGTTTTCAACGAAGCGACGCATCTTGCAATGACGCTCGACTGTCTTCTGGCGCAGGACTACCCGAACATCGAGATCGTCATCTGCGACAACGCGTCGACAGATGCCACGCCAGATATCTGCGCCCACGCCGCGAGCCGCGATCCACGAGTGCGCGTGCTACGCTCCGCGGAAAACCGGGGCGCAACGGCCAACTTCCAGCGCTGCCTCGACGAGGCCCATGGTGTTTTTTTCATGTGGGCAGGTGGCCATGACCTTTGGTCGTCAAACTACGTTTCACAGTGCATCGCGGCACTGGACGCGCACCCAGCTGCCGTTGTCGCCGTGCCTGAATCTGACTGGATCGACGAAAACGGACAGGTCTACGGCTCCAGAGCCAGCGTCCTCGATACGCGCGACATGGCTCCACTTGCGCGACTGCTAACACTGCTCTGGGCCAACATGCATCCCATCTATGGCCTGATCCGGACCAACAAACTGCGTGCCTGCGGACCTTTGCCGAACTATCCGGGAGCTGACCTAGTGCTTCTCGCACGTTTAATCCTGAAAGGGGACTTCGTCCCCGCGCCAGCGGCACTTTGGTCACGCCGGCAAGCGCGCACGCAGGAAAATTACCGTGATCGCCAACGCCGCTATGCCAGCAGCCAGGTCAAAATCCATGGCGGACGCCTCCCTTTGCTTAATCTCGTCCACAAGCTCTGGGGCGTGGCTTGGTCATCCTCCCTGCCATTGGGCGATAAGCTCGCATTTACGCTCGCGTTCTCGGGTTCGTTACCCGCACGCTACCTTATAGCTCGCAGGCGCGTGATCTGAGTGATTGCCACGGTCGCCCGGCTGCGAGAACTCGCCGCATCCCCATGGTTATACCGACTCCGCCGCGGGTTCATCCCGCTGGGATTGGCTTTTCTCGCCTATTCCGCCTACCGGGCAGGCGACTCCCTGCTACCGCTATTGGCGACCGTCTCTGTTCCGCGCCTGCTGCTAGCGTGCATGCTATGGAGCCTCGCCCAATGGGTCGGCCCGCTGGCGTCGCTGGCAATGGTACGCATCCTTGATATCCGTCTTGGCTATCGGGAACTGGCACTGATCTCCGTGTTGCGCTTACCTGCCAAGTACCTGCCGGGCGGAATCTGGCAAAGCGTGGCCCGGTTCGCTGCATACCAACGCATGGAGATCAAGAACAGCGACTCGATGACAATCCTGATCGCCGAGCATGTATTCGCACTGGGCACCAGCGTCGCCTTGGGCGCGTCATTGCTGCTGTTGGAGACGCGTTCGCTCAACGCTTCTCGGATTGCAGCAGGCCTTCTGGCACTCTCAATCATTGGCTTGCTGTTTTCTTCCGCCTGGCTGCAGCGCAATCAGGACCGCGCACGCGGCGCTTCGCGCTGGATCCTCAAGTTGGTGCTTTCAACCTGCCTGTTCTGGATACTGGCCGCTGCCAGCTTCTGCGTGTACTGGATAGCTGTCTTTGGTAGTGAGGCCGCAGATCTTCGCTTGGTGGGCTCGTGCTACCTACTGTCATGGGCGGCCGGATTCGTCGTCATTTTTTCACCACAGGGCTTGGGCGTTTTCGAATGGACCGCCGCCCACCTGATGCCATCGACACAGCCCCTGAGCGTCGTTGTGACTGCAGTCGCCGGCTTCCGCATGATTGCCATCATCGGCGATCTGGCGACGTGGTCATTGGGTGTGGCCATGTCACGCCACGGGAATCGCGGGTAGGAATCCTGCCCCTGATATCCCTATTGTTTCTGGCAATTCTATCGGCCCGCCAGTCAGCAGCATCGCAGGAATCAACCATCGCGGCGGTATGTCAGATTGGTGATCTGCTCGGAAACAAGTCCGATCAGGAAGATGATGACAGCGGCACTGAACAGCAAAGTGCTCATATTGGTCAACCGGCCCTGCGTGGCAAAGGTATAGCCATACCATCCAAGCGCCGCAAGGAAGAACGCCGCCGCAGTCGGCGCAAACAGCTTCAGCGGCGAGTACAGGCTGGCGATCTTGAAGATGATCAACAGGAAGCGGACGCCGTCCTTGAACGGGCGGATATGGCTGTTGTTGCCCACCCGC
>JAANMW010003063.1_pt1 | contig 13731 bp, 14 predicted proteins | sample 7279671 | NCBI WGS metagenome assembly JAANMW01 (sample SAMN14094541, study PRJNA606508) | bioreactor metagenome | isolation source: A lab-scale SPAN reactor treating ammonium-rich wastewater day 247 | place: Ireland: Galway | collected 2017-09-19
GCATTGGATTCGGCTTCGGTCATGATTGCGGTCTCCCGTCGGTGCGGACGATCCTGACGGTCTGCTGGCGGTCGCCGCTGCCAAGGCGCAGCTCGGCCGCGCCGAACAAGCGATCGACGATTAGGATGTGTTGATAGATGCGGGTATTGGCGATCTGCGCCTCGCCCTCGGGGCCGATGACGAAGATCGGCGGCATCTCGCCTTGCACGATGCCGCGCGGGAACACGACATAGACGCGGCGGCCGTCGTCGAAGACGGATATGGGCCGCCAAGGCGGGCTGTCGCCGGTCAGGCCATAGCGGTAGTTGCGCGCGGCCTCGGCCGGGATAACCGGTGCGGCCGGAACGGTCTGGCGCTGCCCGATCGGCGGCGCGGGATAGGCCCAGGCGACGGCCGGCATGTAGAGCGATTCCCGTGCGCGCAGCTCGATCATGTAAGTGCGCCGGTCGGTGGTGACGACAAGATTGGTTGAGATGTCCGGCCGCGTCGGCTTGACGAGGATATGGACGCGGCGGGTCGCGCCGCTGCCGCTTTCGGTGTCACCGATGATCCAGCGTGCGGTGTCGCCGGCCGCGATCGGGCCGGCGCCGGTCAGGCTTTCACCTGGCTCCAGCGCGATGCTGGTGATCTGCCCGACTGCCGCATAGACCTGATAGAGCGCACCTTCGCTCCACGGATAAATCTGGATCGCGTTGTAGTAGCCCTCACGGCGCGGTTCGACGCGGGCGGCGGTATTGGCGTTCTCGACGCGGCCTGCCGGTGTCGTGGCTGAGGTGCCGCCGCGTGCGACCGTCCATGCGGGCGGCGTGTGCAACGGTCGGGGCCGCTCGTCCGTGACGGCGGCCTGCACCACGGGCAGCGCCGGCACATCGCTGTCGTAGCTGAACTGCGGGGTTGTGGTGGCGCAGCCGGCCAGCATGGTTGCGGAGAGCAGCAAAGCCGCCAATGCGGATTTACGGAAAACTTGCGAGCCGGAATTGCGAGGAAGCATGGCGGTCATTGGCTCATCTCCCGCGACCAGTTGATGGCGTTGACGTAGATGCCGAGCGGATTGGCGCGCAGCCGCTCGGCGTCGCGTGGCGGCTGAATCACGATGGTCAGGATCGCGGTCCATCGCTCGGTCGTTGAGAGCTGGCCGTTCTCGTAGTGCCGTTCCGTCCAGGCGACGCGGAAGCTGTCGGGAGATGCGCGGATGACCGACGACACCTCGACGGCGATCTGCTGGCGGCCGACACGGGTGAACGGATCGTTGGCGCGGGCATAGTCGTTGAGCACCGCCGCGCCCCGGTCGGTCGTCCATTCATAGGCGCGAAGCCAGTTCTGCCGGACGATGATGGCATCCGCCGGGATCGCGCGAACCTGCTCGATGAAGCGGCCGAGATGAAATGCGATCTGCGGATCGGTCGGCCGATAGTCAGCGACGGCCGGCGCGACCGTCTGTGCCTGTCCGATGCGATCGACCTGCACCACCCAGGGCACAACGGTCCCGCGCGCCGACTGCCAGACAAGCGCAGCGGCGAAGCCGGCCGACAGGAACAGCGAGCCGAAGGCCATGTAGCGCCAGCTCTTTGCCTGGACGCGGGCCGAGCCGATGCGCTCGTCCCAGACCTGCGCGGCCTTCTGATAGGGCGTCTCGGGTTCGGGCGATTTGCCGTAATGAGTCGATGGTCGTTTGAAGATGCTCATGAGCGGTCACTTTCAGAAAGATTGACGGAAGAGCCGGAGCCGTGGCTGTCGCCGGAGCGCACCGCATGGGCGGCCATGGTCGTGCCGTGATTGAGCGCCTGGCCGCGCTGCATGCGCTGCGCCCAGGCCGGAGGACCGGCGGGAGAAGCCGGCGCTGCGGCTTCGGGTGCAGCGCTCGCACCGCCGATGGAGCCTGCGGTGGACGTGCCGCCGGTCGCGCCGAAGCCCGCGCGTGCGCCATCGGTGAAACTGGATTTGACGGATTCGGAAGCGCGTGAGGCGGCCCGTTTGAGGGGCGATACAGCGGCCGAACCTGCCGCGCGGGCGACGCCGCCAAGGCCCGAAGCAACGCCGGCCGCGCCGGACTGGCCGAGTGCGCCGACACTGTAGGCGGCCGAAGCGGCTCCTGCGGCGGCGGCACCGCCACGAACGGCCGCGGCTCCGCCGGAGAGCGCAGCAGCGCCGCCCTTCGCGCCGAGCATGGCCGCGCCACCAGCGGCCGCACCGCCGGCGAGGACCATGCCGCCTGCGGCAAGGCCGGTGCCGACAGCAGCCCCAGCGCCGAGCTGCGGCCCGCCGCTGACGAGGCCGGAGGCAATGCCGGGACCGAATATGCCAAGACCAAGCAGGGAAAGCGCAGCCAGCACGATCGCCATGGCGTCATCGATAGATGGAGTTTGTCCGCCGAAACCTGCCGTGAATTGCGAAAACAGCGTCGAGCCAATGCCGATGATGACGGCGAGCACCAGAACCTTGATGCCGGACGAAATGACGTTGCCAAGCACGCGCTCGGCCATGAAGGCGGTTTTGCCGAACAGGCCGAACGGGATCAGCACGAAGCCGGCAAGCGTCGTCAGCTTGAACTCGATGAGCGTCACGAAGAGCTGCACGGCCAGGATGAAGAAGGCGAGCAACACCAGTGCCCATGCGAACATGAGGCAGGCGATCTGGATGAAATTCTCGAAGAAGGACCAGTAGCCCATCAGGTCGGAGATGGAATCGAGCAGCGGGCGCGCGGCATCGAGTCCGGTCTGCGCCACCTTGCCGGGCCGCATCAGGTCTTGCGCGGTGAAGCTCGTTCCCGAACCTTTCAGGCCAAGGCCAGCGAAGCTGTCGAAAATGATCTTGGCGAGATTGTTCCAGTTGCCGATGATGTAAGCGAAAGCGCCCACGAACAGCGTCTTCTTCACCAGCCGCGCGATGATGTCGTCATCCGCGCCCCAGCTCCAGAACAGTGCGGCGAGTGTCACGTCGATGACGATGAGCGTGGTGGCGATAAACGCCACCTCGCCGCCGAGCAGGCCGAACCCGCTGTCGATGTAGGAGGTGAAGACCCCGAGGAAGTTGTCGATGACGCCCGCGCCCTGCATGGCTCACTGCCCTCCTGCGGGTTGAGGTGCGGCGGGCGCGGGCGTGCGGCGCAAGAAGCGGTCGCGGTTCTCGGCCCAGGTGGCGAGGCAGTCGGGATCGGACACGGCCGCCTCGCCCATCTGCTGGCAACGGCGCAGGTTCTGCCGCAAGGGATCGGCCGGAGGCTGGAGCGCCGGAGCCGATCGAGACGGCACCGGCTCGTCCTTGCGGGTCATCTCGATCACCGTGGCGGTGATGGCGATAGCGATGAATATGATCGCGCCCAGCCGCGCCAGCATCTTGCCGTCCATTGCGTGCCCCCTCCCGCTCGTCAGTTGTTGCCGTTGCCGAACATCCGCGCATTGCCCGGCTGATAGCCGGAGCCCGGCGTCAGGAAGCGCTCACGCTGGACGCGGCCTTGCTCGGCGGCGGTGGCGCGCTCGGCTTCGCTCAGGGCGCCGGCGCGACCGTTGGCGGACATCAGCGCGATCAGGTCGGAAAGCTGCTGCGACTGGAGGGCGAGAAGCTGGTTGCCGGCCTGTGTCGCCTGCAATGCGCCGGTCGCGCCCTGGCTCTGGCCGACAAGGGCCGACATCTGCGTGCGGTTGGTGTCGATATTGCCGACAACGCCGGCCTGCACGCGCATGGCGTCCTGCAAGCCGCCGACAGTGTTCTGCCAGCGGCTGCGGGCATCCGCGACAAGCTGCTGATCGGTCGCCGAAAGCGAGATGTTGCCGTATTTGCTCTGGAACATCTGGTCGATGTTCTGCACATCGAAGGCGATGTTCTGTGCTTGGCTCAAGAGCTGCTGCGTGCGCTGCACGTTCTGTTGAAGCTGCTGGAGCGAGGAGTAAGGCAGGCTTGCGAGATTGCGGGCCTGATTGATGAGCATCGTCGCTTCGTTCTGGAGGCTCTGGATCTGATTGTTGATCTGTTCCAGCGTGCGCGCGGCCGTGAGCACGTTTTCGGCATAGTTTGAGGGATCGAAGACGATCCGGCCGAAACCGAATTGCGCATGGGCCGGGCTTGTCAGCATGGGCGACAGCGCGACGGGCATGGCGAGCGCCAGGGCCAGCGCCGTAGCGCCGGCGATGCGGGGAATGGGAATGTGGATCATGGAAGGGTCTCCTCTGCTTGGGGGGTGTCCAGCGCGGCCGGCGCGGCGGTGTCCGGTCGGTCGGCGAGATTGGTGAGATCGGGGATCAGGTCGGCCGCCCAATCGACGCCGCGCAGGCGCAGCCAGGCGGCGAGAAAGCCGCCGCGGCCATGCTCGGCGACAATCCGCTCGATGGCGGTCTGATCGGATTTGGAGGACGTGGCGCAGAGCGCGAGGCCAACTTCGGACAGGCCCAACTCGAACAGGCGATTGCCACGCCGCGACTGGCAGTAGTAGTCGCGCTTAGGCGTGGCCCGCGCGAGGATTTCGATCTGACGGTCATTGAGGCCGAAGCGGCGATAGATGGCCGTGATCTGCGGCTCGATGGCGCGCTCATTCGGCAGGAGCAGCCGTGTCGGGCAGCTCTCGATGATGGCGGGCGCGATGTTGCTGCCGTCGATGTCCGACAGGCTTTGCGTGGCGAAGATGACGCTCGCGTTCTTCTTCCTGAGCGTCTTCAGCCATTCGCGGAGCTGGCCGGCGAATCCTTCGTCGTCCAGCGCCAGCCAGCCTTCGTCGATGATGAGCAGCGTCGGGCGGCCATCGAGCCGGTCGCCGATGCGATGGAAGAGATAGGCGAGCACCGCCGGGGCCGCACCGGTTCCTACAAGCCCCTCGATCTCGAAGGCTTGCACATCCGCCGAGCCGAGATGTTCATTCTCAGCATCGAGCAGTCGGCCATAAGCGCCGCCGACGCAGAACGGGCGCAATGCCTGCTTCAAGTCGTTCGACTGAAGCAGCACACTCAAGCCAGTGATGGTGCGCTCTTCGATCGGCGCGGAAGCAAGCGAGGTCAACGCCGTCCAGATATGTTCCTTCACCTCGGGCGTGATCGCGATGCCTTCGCGCATCAGGATGGCGACGATCCAGTCGGCCGCCCAGGCGCGTTCGTAGGTGTCGTCGATGCGAGCGAGCGGCTGTAGCGAGACCGAACCATCCGCCCCTTCGGTCAGGCCGCCACCAAGGTCGTGCCAGTCGCCGCCCATGGCGAGCGCCGCGGCGCGGATCGAACCGCCGAAGTCGAAGGCGAAGACCTGACTGTTCGCGTAGCGGCGGAACTGGAGCGCCATGAGCGCGAGCAGCACGGATTTCCCCGCGCCCGTAGGCCCGACGACGAGGGTGTGCCCCACATCGCCGATATGAAGGGAAAGCCGGAACGGCGTCGAACCCTCGGTCTTGCCGTAAAGCAAGGGGGGCGCACCGAGATGGTCGTTCCGTTCCGGCCCCGCCCACACGGCCGAAAGCGGGACCATGTGAGCGAGATTGAGCGTCGAGATCGGCGGCTGGCGGACATTGGCGTAGGCATGTCCGGGCAAGCTGCCGAGCCAGGCATCGACGGCATTGACGGTTTCGGGCATGGCCGTGAAATCGCGGCCTTGAACGATCTTCTCGACTAGGCGCAGTTTTTCGTCGGCAAGGCGCGGATCGGCATCCCAGACCGTCACTGTCGCGGTGACGTAGGCCATGCCCGCCATATCCGCGCCGAGTTCCTGCAAGGCCATGTCGGCGTCGAGCGCCTTGTTGGCAGCGTCGGTGTCCACGAGCGCGGACGCCTCGTTGGTCATCACCTCTTTCAGTATCGCGGCGATCGACTTGCGCTTGGCGAACCACTGCCTGCGAATTTTGGTCAGCAGCCGCGTCGCGTCGGTCTTGTCGAGCAGGATCGCGCGCGTCGACCAGCGATACGGGAAAGCCAGCCGGTTCATCTCGTCGAGCAGGCCGGGCGTCGTCGCGGTTGGAAAGCCGACGATGGTGAGCACACGCAAATGCCGATCGCCCAGGCGCGGCTCGAGCCCGCCGGTCAACGGTTGATCGGCGAGCAGCGCGTCGAGATGCATCGGCACCTCGGGCACGCGCACGCGATGGCGGTTAGTCGAGATGGTGGAATGGAGATAGGTCAGCATCTCGCCGTCATCGAGCCAACGGCATTCGGGCATGAAGCCGTCGAGCAGCGCGAGCACGCGGTCGGTGCGATCCGTGAAGCCGCGCAGAGCCTCCCATGGATTGACGCCGGATTGCTCGCGGCCCTCATAGAGCCAGGTTTCGGCGCGGGCGGCGTCCTCGGCAGGCGGCAGATAGAGGAAGGTGAGGAAGTAGCCAGACACGAAGTGCGTGCCCGCTTCCTCGAACCCGGCCTTGCGCTCGGCATCGACCAGCGCCGACGCCGCATCGGGAAAGGTGCTGTCCGGATAGGTCGCCGCCTCGCTGCGCTGCGCCTCTACGAAGATGCTCCAGCCGGAGCCCAGGCGGCGCACGGCGTTGTTGATGCGACCGGCGACGGCGACCAGCTCGGCGGCGACAGCGGAATCGAGATCGGGACCGCGAAACTTCGCGGTGCGTTGGAACGAGCCGTCCTTGTTGAGCACGACGCCGGAACCGACCAGTGCGGCCCACGGCAGATAGTCGGCAAGGCGGGTGGCGGTGCGGCGGTATTCAGCAAGGTTCATCATCGTGCGTCTCCGTCAAACCGCCAGATGACCGGGGATGCGCAGATGCCGGCGGCCGACTTCCACGAACAGCGGATCGCGCTTCGCGGCCCAGACCGCCGCGAAGTGACCGATTGCCCAGATGGCGATGCCGACCAGCCAGAGGCGCAGGCCGAGGCCCACGGCCCCGGCCAGCGTGCCGTTCATGATGGCGATGGCGCGCGGAGCGCCGCCGAGCAGGATGTGCTCGGTCAGCGCCCGATGGACCGGGACGGTGAATCCCGGCACCGTGTCGAGCTGTTCGAGGACAGCCGCCATCAGACGAGCGCCCCGCCGCCGAACGAGAAGAACGACAGGAAGAAGCTTGATGCGGCGAACGCGATGGACAGACCGAACACGATCTGGATCAGGCGACGAAAACCGCCCGAGGTGTCGCCGAAGGCGAGCGTCAGGCCGGTCACGATGATGATGATGACGGCGATGATCTTGGCGACCGGCCCTTCGATCGACTGAAGGATGGATTGCAGTGGCGCTTCCCACGGCATGGACGAACCGGAAGCATGGGCGGCCGGGGCCATGAACAGGCTGACATAGCTGACGGCTGCGACCGTCGCGACGTGGCGGCGGAAGCGTAAGGCATTGCGGATCATGAAGGGTCTCCTTCTTGGCTGGTTGCGGGGGTGATGCGGTAGTCGCCATCGGGGCCGAGCCCTTCGACGCGAACGAGTTCGGCCAGCCGCCGCGCGGAGCCGCGCCCGGACAGGACAGCCACGAGGTCGATGGTCTCGGCGATCAGCGCGCGCGGGACCGTGACGACGGCTTCCTGAATGAGCTGTTCGAGCCGGCGCAGCGCGCCGATGCCGGAACCGGCATGGATGGTGCCAATGCCGCCGGGGTGACCAGTCCCCCAGGCTTTGAGCAGGTCGAGCGCTTCAGCGCCGCGCACCTCACCGATGGGGATACGGTCGGGGCGCAGGCGCAGCGAGGAGCGGACCAGATCGGAGAGTGTCGCCACGCCATCCTTCGTCCGCATGGCGACGAGGTTGGGTGCAGCGCATTGCAGCTCGCGCGTGTCCTCGATGATGACGACGCGATCCGCGCCCTTCGCCACCTCGGCCAGTAGCGCGTTGGTGAGCGTCGTCTTGCCGGTGCTGGTGCCTCCCGCGACGAGGATGTTGGCGCGGGACGCGATGGCTGCGCGTAGCGTCAATGCCTGATCGGCGGACATGATGCCGGCCGCCACGTAGTCGTCGAGCGTGAACACGGCGACGGCGGGCTTGCGGATGGCGAAGGCCGGTGCGGCGACGACCGGTGGCAACAGGCCCTCGAACCGCTCGCCGGTCTCGGGAAGCTCAGCCGAGACACGAGGACTGCGCGGATGAACCTCAGCGCCGACATGATGCGCGACCAGCCGCACGATGCGTTCGCCATCGGCGGGCGACATCATCTCGCCGGTATCGGCCAGACCCTCGGAGAGCCGGTCCACCCAGATGCGGCCATCCGGGTTCAGCATCACCTCGACAACCGCAGGGTCTTCGAGAAACCGCGCGATGGATGCGCCGAGCGCGGTGCGCAACATGCGCGCGCCGCGTGCGATCGCCTCCGGTCTGTGGTGGTTGGCAGTCATGTCGGCCCCATTCTTGATGGGGCGCTCGACAGACGGTCCCCGCATCGGGGTCGATTAAGAAAGCCCGAAATCGGGCCTGTTCAACAAGTATTTACGCGCGTGCGGCAGTCGGCGGCCATCGGCGGCAAATAGGATGGGCTGAAAAACCTAGGTGTGGTCGCTTTCAGTCTCGGGCTGCTCTTGCGCTGAACCGTCGGGAAGCGAATCCATGTCGCGCGAAAGCTCTTTCAGGAACCTGTCTCCGGTCGCCAGCCTGCGACCGAGGTTCTGCATGAAGCCCTCGAACCGCTCGTTCCCCTTGATCCGTGCGGATTGCTTGGCGCTGTCTGGCAACGGTGGGGTCATCGTCAGCCAGAAGTGGATGAACAACGAAAGGGTCTCGCCGAGCACGGCAAGATCTTCGTCCAACGTGTCGAGATGCCGGCCGATCTTGTCCAGGCGGCGCGACATGGCCGCTTCCAGCCGATCCGACGTGTCGCCCGACAGGAAGGATGCGACCGCCGCCTCGATAATGGCGGACTTCGATATTTGCCGGCGCAGCGACAGCGCCTCGACCTGTTTGAGCAGTTCCGGGTCGAAATAGACATTCATGCGGGTGCGGGTTGTCATTGGCGGCCCCTCAAAGCTCTATGCCGTCATTGGGGTCGAGCGACGCTTGCCGGGCGATCATCCGCATCCGCATCCGCGAGCGCAGCGCACGGGCCTTGGCCGAGTCCACGTCCGGCTCATCGTCCAGAATGTCGAACTCCTGGGCGGGCGCTGGTGTAGGCGGGATGATTTCCTCATGCTCAGGCAATTCGGGCTCGCGGCGGATGCCGGCATTGTCGGGATCGCCCTCGGTCCCGCTGGCTGCGCTGGTCGCAGGCTTGCCCGCCGCAACGATGACGCGGCTCGTCCAGTCATCGGTTGGAACTGACGGCGCTGCGGTCGACGTGGCTGCCGGTTCGGGCGGCGGTAGGATGCGCTCCTGCAATCGCGCATCCTCGAAATAGCGCGCCTTCTTCGCCCGGATCGGCGGCGTGCCGGCCACCATGACGATTTCGTCGGCGGGCGGAAGTTGCATGATCTCTCCGGGGGTCAGCAGCGGCCGCGCCGTCTCCTGCCGCGACACCATCAGATGCCCGAGCCAGGGGGCGAGCCGATGGCCGGCATAGTTGGTGGAATCGCGCATCTCGGTCGCGGTGCCGAGCGAATCCGATACCCGCTTGGCGGTGCGCTCGTCGTTCGTGGCGAAGGCGACGCGCACATGGCAATTGTCGAGAATGCTGTTGTTCGGCCCATAGGCGCGCTCGATCTGGTTGAGGCTCTGGGCGATCAGGAAGGATTTGAGTCCGTAGCCCGCCATGAAGGCGAGCGCCGATTCAAAGAAATCGAGCCGACCCAATGCCGGAAACTCGTCCAGCATCATGAGCAGGCGATGCCGTTTGCCGGATAATGTCAGTTCCTCGGTCAGCCTACGGCCGATCTGGTTGAGGATCAGCCGGATCAGCGGTTTCGTCCGGTTGATGTCGGATGGCGGAACGACAAGGTAGAGCGTCACCGGCTTCTTGCTTCCGACAAGATCAGCAATGCGCCAATCGCAACGGTCTGTGACGCGCGCCACGACCGGATCGCGGTAGAGGCCGAGGAACGACATGGCGGTGGAAAGCACGCCCGACCGTTCGTTCTCGGATTTGTTCAACAGTTCGCGGGCTGACGAGGCGATGACGTGATGAACGCCGGCTTCGCCCAGATGCGGCGTGTCCATCATGGCGCGCAAGGTCGCCTCGACCGGACGGCGGGGATCGGACAGAAAGTTGGCGACGCCCGCCAGCGTCTTGTCCGGCTCGGCATAGAGGACGTGCAGGATTGCGCCGACAAGCAGACTGTGGCTGGTCTTTTCCCAATGGTTGCGCTTGTCGAGGCTGCCTTCGGGATCGACCAGAATATCCGCGATGTTCTGCACGTCGCGGACTTCCCATTCGCCCTGCCGCACTTCCAGCAGCGGGTTGTAGGCGGATGATTTGGTATTGGTCGGATCGAACAGCAGGACGCGACCATGCTTTGCCCGAAAGCCGGCCGTCAGCGTCCAGTTCTCTCCCTTGATGTCATGGACAATCGCTGATCCCGGCCATGTCAGCAGCGTCGGCACCACGAGGCCGACGCCTTTGCCCGACCTGGTGGGAGCGAAGCATAGGACGTGCTCCGGGCCGTCATGGCGCAGATAGTCTCGGTCGTAACGACCGAGCAGGACACCATCAGGACCGAGCAGTCCGGCCGCGTGGATTTCCTTGTTCTCGGCCCATCGCGCCGAGCCATATGTGGCGACGTTGCGGGCTTCGCGCGCCCGGATGATCGACATGAAGATGGCGGCGGCAATGGCAAGGAAGCCGCCGGACACGGCGATGATGCCGCCCTCGGTGAAGATCGCGGGCGCGTAGGCATCGTAGGAGAACCACCACCAGAAGAAAGCGGGCGGATAATAGAGCGGCCAACCGGCCAGCTCGAACCAGGGGCTTCCGAGTTGGGGCTGAAAGCCAAGCCGGAACGCTACCCATTGCGTTGCGGCCCAGGTCATCACCATGACAATGGTGAAGACGACGGCAATCTGACCCCAGAGTATTCGACCTCCGCGCATAGTGGCTCCAATCGGCAAAAGAGACGGAGCCGATCAGAGAATGGGCTATGTTGAGCGGAGCAACAGCAAAGGCATGGCCGTAGGGCTGCCGGATACTATCGGCGGCAAATCGGACGGTTGGCGGCGGCACTATTCCGGCACTGTTCGCGGTGGACTACCGCGAATCAGATTTCGGCCCATTTTCATTGCCAGGCGTGGCCCGCTCGGCCGGGAGATGGCTGACAGACATCCAGCGCCTGAAACGTTCAGGTCGATCGGGTTGACCGGCTATTCTCGCTGGCAAGCGAGAATAGGTTTCGGAGTGCAGCACTGCGGTTTTGCGGAGACCAGACCGCCGAAAAAATGACAGGCTCGGGCTCGTCTGTGATCGGCAGCAACACGACCCCGGCTGTCGGGAAGAGTCCGCTCGCCGCCCCAAGGAGCGTGACGCCGAATCCCTGTGCGACCATGGATAGCAGTGTACCGCGCTCCACCTCGAAACGCTGGATAGCCGGCTGGGGCCAACGCCCTGTAAGGCGCAAAACGATGTGGTCGTGAACCTGCGGCCCGGTGCCGCCATGACGGACAAGGAACTGCTCAGATGCGAGTTCAGCCCAGGTGACGCCAGACTGGTCAGCGAGACGATGGTTCACCGGCATCGCGACCACGAGCGGCTCTGTCCAGATCGGTCGAGAATGGCAATCGGGCAGATCGAACATGCCGACGATAAATGCAACGTCGATCCTGCCTGCGCGAAGCTGCATGATTGCATCCCGCGCAGTCGCTTCGATCACCTCTATGGCGATGCAAGGATGGTCCTTACGGTAGTCGGCGAGCAGGTTGTCGAGGAAGCTTCCCGCGATCAGGCCATGAACGCCAATACGCAAGCGACCGCATTCTCCCGATGCTGTCATGCCGACCGTCTTCACGGCATGGTCGAGTTGGTTGATGCCCGCAGCTACCCGTTCGACAAAAACGCGCCCGGCTTCGGTGAGCCTGACGCCACGAGTGTTGCGGTTAAACAGGAGCACACCAAGTTCTTGCTCCAACGCTTTCACTCGTGTGCTGACGCTCGACTGGCTGGTGCCGAGCGCCAGAGCGGCGCGATGGAAGCTGAGATGTTCGGCAACGGCGAGCGTCTGGATCAGAGATGCCAGCGGAATGCGCGACCCGAGCGAGGTTGGTATCCCCCACTGACGGTCGACCGTCTGTGCCGAACGCCGCCGTCGCATATTCAGCTACCGACTCATGCAGGCGGCTTGGATATTTGCTGCATTCCGCTTTCCCAGCCATGCGGCTGCTTGCGATAGCACTTCGGCCATCCTGCCGTTGCCGTTCGCGTCCGCCATGCCGTGATTGAAGCCGGGGAACTCCCAATAGGTCAGATTGCATCGCCCGGCGGCAGCAAACAGATCGTTTGTCGCGCGGGCCGCGCTGACCGGCGATGAAGGATCGTTTCCGCCCTGAATCAGGAGGAATGCGGTATCGGCGCGAAGCATATCGTCGGCTACCCTGCGGTCGATGATGTCCGCCCAAAACCGCAGGCTCGATCCGGCCCATAGTTCGCTGCTGTCTGGATTCTGCCGGGCCTTCTCAAAAGCCGCGTCCACGGTCGGCCATCCTTCCTCGGGGATGGATTGACGGACGATCTGGCCAAACGGCAAGCCGCCGGCCGTGGAAAATAGGATCGCTGCGTCAGCCTGCACCTGTGGCGCGAGGATCGCCATCGCCAGCCCACCTTCGGAGCCGCCGAACAGCAGCAGTTCGCCATTCCACCACGACGCTCCGTGCAGGTCTTCGATGATCTGCCGGTAATCCGCGACACGCTGCGAGACCGTATGATGTTCGCGGAATGCCTCCGAACACTCCGTGTGGTCGTCAGCCGGGTTGTCGCCGGGTTCGACGCCGTATTTCTCGACCGTCAGGGCTGCAAACCCTCCGAAGATCGTTCGGGTCGCGGCCAGATTGCCGTTGGTCACTACGGAGAGGCAACCTGACCCTTGCGCCAGAACGAGCAGCCCCGTCTTCTCCGAGCCTTGTGGGCGGTCGAGCGTCCAATGGATAGCGCTGCCATCGGCACGGGACATCTCGAAAGATTGAGGGGCGGCGGATGCTGCGGCCGGCATCATGAAGGCGGAAACGGCAAGCGGGAACAGATAACGGGAAAGCTGGATCATTGATGGGCCTGAACATTGGAACTATCGCCGTCCGCCCAACGGAGCAGGAACAACGGCGCGGCTGCGGTGATGAGAAGTATTGCGACCTGTGTGGCGGAAGGCGCGGACAGAGCCAGCGAGATCGTTCCGCCTTGATCTGCGGTCGGAAGCTGACTTTGAAGCTCGACCGTTGACGCCATGACGATCGTAAATCCCATGCCGAGCAGCGGCCACATGGCACGAGATCGCTGACGCAATGCCGTGAAGGCCAGCAGCCATGCAGCCACCAAGGGGACGACCAAACTCGCGAAGTGTCGTGCCGTGTGGCTCGCAGTATCGAACCAGTCAGGAACCGTGCCGGGAGATGTGGCGGAAGCCAGCGCAAAAGCGAGAGTGGCCATGACAACGGCATAACCAAGGATCGGAGCGAACAGGAATACCGCCCAAGGCACTCTGGCGGTCCAGCTATGGAACCGCCTGTCCGAGATCATCGGAGTGGCCAAGGCATCAATGCTTCCGAGCTGAGACAACGCAGCTTCCTGCGCCTCTACTCTCGACAAGCCCTTCGTCTCCAACTCGGCGATCATATCATCAAGGTGATCCCCCAGTTCCGCGACATAGCGGTTGGCCGTTCCCGGCCTGACGCCAGCTCGCAAAAGGCGCTCCCGCAGCGGTGCAAACGGTTCACGCATGGCGCGGCCCCTCCAGCACACTGCGGATGGCTTGCGCGATGC
>JAANMW010003065.1_pt1 | contig 13725 bp, 13 predicted proteins | sample 7279671 | NCBI WGS metagenome assembly JAANMW01 (sample SAMN14094541, study PRJNA606508) | bioreactor metagenome | isolation source: A lab-scale SPAN reactor treating ammonium-rich wastewater day 247 | place: Ireland: Galway | collected 2017-09-19
GCGCCCTGACCGCCATCGTCTATGGCCTGGCCAGCCCGGAAAAGTGGAACGCGCGCCACAACCCCGGGGCCGCGCCCGACGCACCGGCCGGTGGCACCAACTGGCTCACCGTGTTCGCCCTGGCGACGTCGCTGCTGATCGGCACGGCGGTCCTGATGGCCAGCCTGGCGTTCACCTTCCAGCGCTACTTCGAGTACCAGATCGAGGAAGCGCACAAGATCTCGCGCTGACCGGAAATTCTGGGTCAAATAGGGCTCTAGCGCTTATGGGAGTAGCGCAGACAGCTATCTTCACGATAGCATCCGCACGCCCCGTCAATACAGCTGCAGGCTGATCCAGTAGGCGATGGCGGCGACGAAGGCGCTGGCCGGGATGGTGAGAATCCAGGCCCAGACGATGTTGCCGGCCACGCCCCAGCGCACGGCGCTGGCGCGCTGCGCCGAACCCACGCCGACGATGGCGCCGGTGATGGTGTGCGTGGTCGAGACGGGAATGCCCAGCAGGGTGGCCATGAACAGCGTGATCGCGCCGCCGGTCTCGGCGCAAAAGCCCCCCACGGGCTTGAGCTTGGTGATCTTCTGCCCCATGGTCTTGACGATGCGCCAGCCGCCGAACATGGTGCCGAGCGCAATGGCGGTGTAGCAGCTGATGATGGTCCAGATGGGCGGCGAGGCGTCGCCGGCCGGGGTGTAGCCCGTGGCGATCAGCAGCAGCCAGATGATGCCGATGGTCTTTTGCGCGTCGTTGCCGCCGTGCCCCAGGCTGTAGGCACCCGCGGAGACGAGCTGCAGCCGGCGAAACCACCGGTCCACGCCGCTCGGGCGCGCGCGGCGGAATATCCACGCCACGGCGACCATCATCAGCGAGCCGAAGACGAAACCGAACAGCGGCGAGAGAAAGATGAAGGCCACGGTCTTGAGAATGCCGGAGGCGATCAGCGCGCCGGCGCCCGTCTTGGCCATGACGGCGCCGACGATGCCGCCGATCAGCGCGTGCGACGAGCTGCTCGGGATGCCGTAGTACCAGGTGATGACGTTCCAGGTGATGGCGCCCACCAGGGCGCCGAAGACGACGTGGGTGTCCACCACCCCCGGCTCGACGATGCCCTTGCCGATGGTGGCCGCCACGCTCAGGTGGAAGACGAAGATGGCGATGAAGTTGAAGAAGGCGGCGAACACCACCGCCTGCCCCGGCTTGAGCACGCCGGTGGAAACCACCGTGGCGATCGAGTTGGCGGCATCGTGGAAGCCGTTCATGAAGTCGAACACGATGGCCATCGCGACGAGCAGCGCCACGACCCACAGGGCGGTCTGTACGGTTTGCATTGGTCGGCTGCCCGCGGGCTCAGGAGTTTTCGAGGACGATGCCCTCGATCAGGTTGGCCACGTCCTCGCACTTGTCGGTGATGGTTTCCAGCAGCTCGTAGATAGCCTTCAACTTGATCAGCTCGCGCACGTCGGGCTCCTCGCGGAACAGCTTGCTCATGGCGCTGCGCAGCACGCGGTCGGCGTCGCTTTCGATCTTGTCGATCTCCTCGCAGGTCTTGAGCGCCGCCTCGGCGGTGGCGGCGTCGGCCAGCTTGTTGAGCAGGCGCACGGCGTCGCGCATGCGCTCGACGGCCTTGACGCTCAGGTCGGTGAGGCGGGCGATCTCGTCGGTGATGGAGCGCACGTCGTACAGGCTCATGGTCTCGGCCGAATCCTGGATCAGGTCGGCCACGTCGTCCATGGTGTTGATGAGCGAATGGATCTGCTCGCGGTCGATCGGCGTGATGAAGGTCTTGTGCACCGCCTTGTTCACCTCGTGCGTGACGCGGTCGGCCGCGCGCTCGGCGTTGTCCACCTCCTGCGCATAGCGCTCGCGCAGGTGCGGCTCGTTGTAGTGCGCCACCAGCTGGGCAAAGGCGTGCGCCGCCTCCACGATGCGCTCGGCGTGCTGGTTGAACATGTCGAAAAAGTTGCCTTCGCGCGGCAAGAGCTTGCCAAACAGCATATGGAACTCCAGGTGGGAAATGGGTAGGCGGGCGGGCGCAAGGGCGATGGGCCCCCGTTTCGCGATGGGGCGAGTTTAACGACGCACAGGGCGCGAGCCTGCCCGCAGGCTGACGAATGGCATGACGGAGATCAAGCGCCGCGGAACACGAAATACACCGCGCCGAGCAGGCACAGCCCCGCCCAGAGGTAATCCCACTTGAGCGGCTGGCCCAGGTAGAACACGGCGAAGGGCACGAAGACCGAGAGGGTGATGACCTCCTGCAGGATCTTCAACTGCCCGATGTTGAACTGCGTGAAGCCGATGCGGTTGGCCGGCACCTGCAGCAGGTACTCGAACAGCGCCACCCCCCAGCTGACCAGGGCCGCCGTGTACCAGGGCGCGCTCGCCAGGTTCTTCAGGTGGCCGTACCAGGCGAAGGTCATGAAGACGTTGCTGGCGATCAGCAGCAGGACGGTCTGCGCCGGCACCGGCAGGGATTGCAGGGCGTTCATCCGGTTCTCATCGGGCTGTCTTGAAAAAAAGCACTAAAACAGAGCCCAGCGCTTGCCAGATATACCTTCATTGCTAGCACAGAAATAGCAAAACCGGCGCGAGGCCGGTTCTGATTGGCTGCGGCGGCGTTATTCGCCCAGGTACGCGGCGCGCACCTTCGGGTCGCTCAGCAGCTCCTGGCCCGGGCCGGTCATGGTGATGATGCCCGACTCCATGACGTAGCCGCGGTTGGCGATCGCCAGCGCGCGGCTGGCGTTCTGCTCGACCAGCAGCACCGTCACGCCCTGGGCGTAGACGTCGCGCACGACCTCGAAGATCTTGTCCACCATGATGGGCGAGAGGCCCATGGAGGGCTCGTCGAGCAGCAGCAGCTTGGGCTGGCTCATGAGCGCGCGCGCCATGGCGAGCATCTGCTGCTCGCCGCCGGACATGGTGCCGGCGAGCTGGTCGCGGCGTTCCTTCAGGCGCGGGAACAGCACGAACATGCGCTCGATGTCGGCGGCGATGCCGGCCTTGTCCTTGCGCACGAACGCGCCCATCTGCAGGTTCTCGGTGATGGTCATGCGCGCGAACACGCCGCGCCCCTCGGGCACCATCACCAGGCCCTTCTTCACCAGGTCCCAGGCGCCCTGGCCGCGGATGCTCTGGCCCTGGTACAGGATGTCGCCGTCGGTCAGCCCCAGCGTGCCAGTGATGGCCTTCATGGTCGTCGTCTTGCCCGCGCCGTTGGAGCCGATGAGCGAGACCAGCTCGCCCGAGCGCACATCGAAATCGATGCCCTTGACGGCCTGGATGCCGCCGTAGCCCACCTTCAGGCCGCGTACTTGCAGGAGGATGTTGTTCTGTTCGGCCATGCTCAATGTCCTCCGGTGCCCAGGTAGGCCTCGATCACTTTTTCGTTCTTCTGCACGTCGTACGGCGTGCCCTCGGCGATCTGCTTGCCGTAGTCGAGCACGGTGACGCGGTCGCACAGGCCCATGACGAGCTTGACGTCGTGCTCGATCAGCAGGATGGTGCGGTTGTCGTTGCGGATACGGTCGATCAGCTCGCGCAGCATCACCTTCTCGGTGGCGTTCATGCCGGCGGCCGGCTCGTCGAGCGCGATCAGCTGCGGGTCGGTGGCGAGCGCGCGGGCGATCTCCAGGCGCCGCTGGTCGCCGTAGGACAGTGTGCGCGCCTTGTAGTCGGCGTAGCCCCCGATGCCCACGTATTCCAGCAGCTCCTGCGCGCGCCGGGCGATGGCCGCCTCTTCGCGCTTGAAGCCCGGCGTGCGGAAAACCGCGCCAAACAGGCCCGAATGGGTGCGGATGTGCCGGCCCACCATCACGTTCTCGAGCGCCGTCATTTCCGCGAACAGGCGGATGTTCTGGAAGGTGCGGGCAATGCCCGCCTTGGCCACCAGGTGCACCGCCTTGGGCTGGTAGGGCTTGCCCGCCAGCTCGAAGGTGCCGCTGTCGGGCGTGTACAGCCCGGTGATGACGTTGAAGAAGGTCGTCTTGCCGGCGCCGTTGGGGCCGATCAGGCCATACACCTGGCCGCGCTGGATGGTGATGCCGACGTCCGAGAGCGCCTGCAAGCCGCCGAAACGCTTGGAGATGCCGGCGACCTTGAGCACCACATCGTTGGATTTCTCTGCCATGTTCTGTCTTTCTGCGTGTTCAGGACTTCTGCGTCAGGCTCTTGCCATGCTCGGGCGCAGGCCACAGGCCGCGCGGACGCAGCAGCATCACGATGATCATGGCCAGCGCGATCAGCAGCTGGCGCAGGATGGCCGAATCCAGCCGGCCGTCCGTCATGGCCTGCAGCGGGCCGGCGACGTAGCGCAGCACCTCGGGCAGCGCCGAGAGCAGCACGGCGCCCAGGATCACGCCCGGAATGTGGCCGATGCCGCCCAGCACCACCATGGCGACGATCATCACGGACTCCATCAGGCTGAACGATTCCGGCGAGACAAAGCCCTGGAAGGCAGCGAACATCACCCCCGAGACGCCGCCGAACGAAGCGCCCATGCCGAAGGCCAGCAGCTTCATGTTGCGCGTGTTGATGCCCATGGCCTTGGCGGCGATCTCGTCTTCGCGGATGGCCATCCAGGCGCGGCCGATGCGCGAATCCTGCAGGCGGTAGCAGACCAGCACCGTCAACAGCACCAGGGCGAGGAACAGGTAGTAGTACATCGTCACCGAGTTGATGTCGTAGCCGAACAGCTCGTGGCGCTTGCCCAGGTTCAGGCCGAAGATGCTGACCGAATCGATCTGACCTATCCCCTTCGGACCGTTGGTGATGTTCACCGGGTGGTCCAGGTTGTTCATGAAGATGCGGATGATTTCGCCGAAGCCGAGCGTGACGATGGCCAGGTAGTCGCCGCGCAGCTTGAGCACCGGCACGCCGAGGATGACCCCCGTGATGGCCGCCGCCAGGAGCGCCAGCGGTATCACCCACCAGATCGAGATGTGCAGGCCGTTCGGGAACATCGCCGCGAAGGCGGCGAAGTTGTCCGCCAGCTGGGGCGAGGCGAGCAGCGCGAACAGGTAGGCGCCGACGGCGTAGAAGGCCACGTAGCCCAGGTCGAGCAGGCCGGCGTAGCCGACGACGATGTTCAGCCCCAGCGCCAGCATGATGTACAGCAGCGAGAGGTCGGCAATGCGCACCCAGGCGTTGCCGAAGGATTGCAGGATCAGGGGCAGCACCAGCAGCGCGACGCCGCCAGCGACCCATTTGGCAAGGTTCTTTTGGTCCATGGGGGCTCCTCAGGCGCGGTCGGCCACGCGTTCGCCGAGCAGGCCCGACGGCCGCAGGGTCAGGATGATGATCAGCACGATGAAGGCGAAGATGTCGGCGTAGTGGCTGCCGAGCACGCCGCCCGTCAGCGTGCCGATGTAGCCCGAGCCGATGGCCTCGATCAGGCCGAGCAGGATGCCGCCGATCACGGCGCCGGCCAGGTTCCCGATGCCGCCGAACACCGCCGCCGTGAAGGCCTTGAGGCCCGGCAGGAAGCCCATGGTGTGCTGCGCCGTGCCGTAGTTCGACGCATACATGATGCCGGCGATGGCCGCCAGGATGGCGCCGATGATGAAGGTGGCCGAAATCACCATGTCGGGAAGGTTTAATTTTTAGCGATCGGTTTGGTTCTAAGCTTATTAATAAAAATGATATTTATATTATTAAAATCGGTAAAGAAAGAAGATATGATAAATCTAATCCATTAAAACTTATAAGGATTAAAATTAAATCAAGGATAAGACCAATAATTATAAGACCAAGTGATTATGAAAATGAAAATGAATTAGTTAAAAGATTTCATCAACTTAAAACTGAAATTGAAAAACCATAAATGTTTAAGAATATTAAAAAAGTTCACTTCGTCGGAATAGGCGGTATAGGAATGAGCGGAATTGCAGAAATTCTGTTCAGTCAGGGTTTTATAATTTCAGGCTCCGATAAATCTTTAAGTGAAGTTACAGACAGATTACAGAAAATTGGAATAACAGTTTATGAAGGACATTCACCGGAAAACCTGAAAGATGCTGATGTATTGGTTTATTCTTCTGCTGTTTCAATGGATAATCCTGAAATTAAAGCAGCAATTGCAAAAAAAATTCCTATAATAAAAAGATCTGAAATGCTTGCTGAGACAATGAGAATGAAATATGGAATCGGTATTGCTGGAACGCATGGTAAAACTACTACAACTTCAATGGTAGGTTTAACATTAACCGAAGGCGGTATTGATCCTACAATTATTGTAGGAGGAAAACTTAGCAGCCTGGGCGGAACTAATGCAAGATTAGGGAACGGAGAGTTTATTGTGGTTGAAGCTGATGAATTTGACAGAACATTTTTAAAGCTTACTCCAACTATTGCCGCAATTACAACTTTGGAAACTGAGCATCTTGATACTTATAAGGATCTGGATGATATAAAAGGAGCTTTTACTGAGTTTGCAAACAAGGTTCCGTTTTACGGATTTGTTACTCTTTGTATAGATGAACCAGCACTTAAAGAAATAATGCCGCGGATCAACAAGAAAATTATTACTTATGGATTAAGTGCCGAAGCGGATGTAAGAGCTGTTAATATAACTCATAACGGGTTTACAAGTTCATTCAAAGTAGAATATTCTGGAAAAGAACTCGGCGAAATAACATTAAAAATTCCGGGTGACCATAATATTAAAAATTCTCTTGTAGCCGTTGTAATTGCAATTGAACTTGGAGTTGATTTTAAAATTATTAAATCGGCACTTGAATCATTCTCCGGTGTTTTCAGAAGATTTGAAGTTAAATATAATAAAGAGATTTTGGTTATTGATGATTACGCACATCATCCGACTGAAACAGAAGCAACATTAAAAGCTGTCAGAGATGGATGGAACAGAAGATTGATAGTTGTTTTTCAGCCGCATCTTTATTCACGTACAAAAGATTTTTATCAGGAGTTTGGTAAAGCTTTTCTTAATTCGGATGTTTTTATTTGTACAGATATTTATCCGGCAAGAGAATTACCGTTAGAAGGAATTACAGGTGATTTAATCGCATCAACAGCAAAGAAGTTAGGTCATAAGAACGTTAATTATGTTGCTGATAAAAAAGAGATACCGGAATTTTTGAATAAAATAAAAAAAGATGGTGATATAATTATTACAATGGGCGCCGGTGATATCTGGAAATACGGAGATCAGTTTGTAACAATGCTTAATTAGGTTTTATGAAAAAAGATTTTGGAAAATTATTCAGTGTTATTCTTTTATCAGCAATTGTCGCGTTAACAGCTTATTTATCTCTTGTTACTTACAGTAAAAAAGGAAAAGAGGATATTAAAATGATAAACATTTTTGGAAATAAATTACTGAACAAAGATATATACATGCAGTTTGCTAATATTGATGAGTTATCAGTTTATGATAATATAAGTCTTAACATAATCAAGAAAAGAATTGAAGAGCATCCTTACATCGCAAAAGCTGAGGTAAAATCAGATGGGCGGGGTAATGTTGATGTAAGAATAAAAGAAAAAGATATTTATGCCATTCTGCTTACGAAAGCAGAACCGTTTTTTGTAACAAATGATTTTGAATTGTTAAGAATAATGCAGCATACAACTTATTCTGATATACCGGTCATAAGTAATTTCAGATTATCAGAGAAACCAGTTCCACAAAAATTATTTAAGACCGAAGATATTGTTGAGGCATTTAAGATAATTGATGCAGCCAAGATTACTGATACCAATTTAGCTAAAAGAATATCGGAAATAAATCTGAAAAACGGCGGTGATGTTGTGCTTACATTTTCAGGAGTTAATTATCCGGTAGTCTTTGGCAGAGGAAATGAATCGAAGAAGATGATTTATCTTAGTTTGGTCTGGGAAAGAATTAATAACTTAAAGGCTGCTTATCAGAATACTGAGTATATAGATTTAAGATTTAATAACGAAGCTTACATTGGAAGCAGAGAAAATACAGGATTGATTTAATGGAAAAAGATATTCTGGTTGGATTAGATCTTGGTACAACAAAAGTTTGTGCAGTAATTGCAAAAAAGGTTCCTGAACAAAACAGAATTGATGTACTTGGATTTGGTATTGCCCCTTCTGAAGGATTGCATAAAGGACTGGTAGCAAATATCGGGAAAACCGCAGAGGCAATTAAAACGGCTATGGATATTGCTGCCAACAGAGCTGGATTTGAAGTTACAACTGTAAATGTTGGAGTTGCCGGCGAACATATTACAAGTATCAGACATAGAAATTATGTTACAATTAATCGTGAAGAAAAAGAAATTATAAAAGAAGATCTGGATAGATTAGAAGCTGATGTAAGAACAATTAGTATCCCGAGCGACAGGCAAATTCTTCACATTATTCCTGAAGAGTTTTCGATTGATCATCAAGGTGGAATTGAAGATCCGATTGGTATGTCAGGCTCAAGATTAGAAGCAAGTAATCATGTTGTGCTTGCATCTATTCCTGCAATGGAAAATATAAGAAAGTCAGTTGAACGCGCAGGGTTTCAGGTTCAGGATTATATTTTACAGCCAATAGCATCCAGCGCATCAGTGCTGGAAGAAAGTGAAAAAGATCTTGGGATTGCTTTGATAGATATTGGAGGAGGAACAACTGATATTGCTATCTATCATAAAAAAGCAATTAAACATACAAGAGTAATTGGTGTTGCCGGTAATCAGGTTACAAATGATATCCGTGAATCACTTGGCGTAATGACCGATGAAGCCGAAAGGTTAAAAAAAGAATATGGCTATGCAAGTGAGAGTGCAATTATAAAGGACGAAGATATTTTAATTAAAGGTGTTGGTGCAAGAGGAAATACTAAAATTCCTATCAGTTTACTAACACAAATTATTAGTTTAAGAATGAAGGAATTATTTACACTTGTAGATAATGAATTACGCACAGCCGGATTTAAATCAAAGATCAAAGCCGGAATTGTACTTACGGGCGGCGGATCATTATTAAGAGGTGTAACAGAATTAGCAGAAGAAGTTTTTGGGCTGCCGACACGAATTGGCGTTCCGCAGGAGCTTGGAGCCGGATTATCAAATGAAATTGAAAGTCCTGAGTTTGCAACTGTCGCAGGATTGATAAGAGGAATACCAGGCGGCAAGTCAAGTGAATATAAAGGCTTGATTAAAAAACAGAAGGATAAATCGCAAGGGCGGTTTATCAAAGTAATTAAAAAAGTAAGAGATTTTTTTAACGAATTATAAAATCATATTTAGGAGGACCTATGTCGCGATTTGCAACCATCGATAAAGAAAAACCGATGTCAGCAGTTTTAAAAGTTGTTGGTGTTGGCGGTGGTGGCTGTAATGCCATCGATAGTATGATAACACGCGGATTAAATGGTGTTGAATACATTGCTGTAAACACAGATGCTCAGGTATTAAGAAGCAGTACGGCAAACTTAAAAGTGCAGGTAGGTAATTCAATTACCAGAGGCTTGGGCGCTGGTGCTGATCCTAACATCGGAAGAAAATCTGCAGAGGAAGATCGCGATCAAATTGCAGAAGTTTTATCCGGAAGTGATATGGTATTTATTACGGCAGGTATGGGCGGTGGAACCGGAACCGGTGCTGCTCCGGTGATTGCTTCAATTGCAAAAAGCATTGGCTCTCTTGTAGTAGGTATTGTTACTAAACCTTTCAAATGGGAAGGTAAAACAAGAATGATGAATGCTGAAAAGGGAATTCAGGAGTTGCGCCAGCATGTTGATAGCCTGATTGTAATTCCTAACGAAAGATTGTTAAGCATTCTTGATAAATCTTCAAATGTATTTGCTGCTTTCGATAAACCTAATGAAGTTCTTTATGAAGCAACACGCGGAATTGCCGATATAATTACTATCGAGGGTTTGATTAATGTTGATTTTGCTGATGTGCGTGCTGTTATGAATTCTAGCGGAGAAGCTTTGATGGGATGCGGAATTGCAAGCGGTGAAAATCGTGCGATAGAAGCTGCACAAAAAGCTATCTCAAGTCCGCTGCTTGAAGGAGTTAATATTAAAGGTGCAAAAAGTGTACTTGTTAATGTTACCGGATCAAGTAATATGACAATGCAGGAAGTTAATGAAGGTAATAATGTTATTTATGAAGCTGCTGGTGAAGAAGCTAACGTGATTTTCGGTATTGTTAAGAAGGAAGAAATGAACGATTACATTTCATACACTGTAATCGCAACAGGATTTGATAGTGCCAGACAATCAGGTTTTGGCAAAGCTTCAAATGGCAGAAAAACTCCCAAATTTGTTACTGATAAGGTCCCGAGTGGTTTTGTTGATCTGTTTAACAATAGTACTGCAGATACAAATGTTGATACAAATAATCTTGATGTTCCTACAATTTTAAGAGTTAATAGTCCAAAGGCATCACTTGATGATGATGAACAAAAAAATACTCCAAGCGGATTTACAGTTGAGAACTCAAGATATTCCTGGGCAAAGGAAAAAAATGAAAAGAAAAACGATTCAGATAATGATGACGACAGCTCTTCATTTTTAAGAATGATTATGGATTAGTTATTAGTTTTTTTAGATCTGTTTAATCAACAATTTTAAGAGAGGATTTATGAGTGATAGCCATTCAAATTCTGAGTGTAAAGAGATTCTCTCTGCTGGTAATGCTGAAAATGAGTTCTTCGACGGTAAAGAATATTTCGAACAACTTGATAGGACTATTAAATTAAACGGTAAAGTTATTGTTTATCTTTCCATCATCTACGGGGCAATAATTCTTTTGGCATTAGTTTATTTGCTTATATCTTAAACGGATCTTTTTATAAATAATTAAGAAGCAGAGTTAAGGCAAAACATTTATTTATATAATTGGAATCAATACTCTTATTCATCAATCAATCGTGATTCAATCATTATTTCTTTATCATAATCAACCGTAACAATTATGCGGTTTGGTCTGCAGCAGATTCTGCAATCTTCTATAAAATCCTGTTTGCCCTCAATCGTTAAGTCAATCCATACAGAATTTTCTACGCCGCAATATTGACAAACCCAGTTTAATGTATCATCAGTTTGCATAGTAACCTCGCTTGAAAATTTACACTTCTAATAAGGCATTAAAATTATTTAAAATCAATTCTTAATTACGCTATTGATTCTTTGATGCAAAAATTTTATATAGTGCACAAGTGTTCACTATTTTATTAATATTGAATCTGAAAAAACAAAGAATTGTCATCCTTATAAATGGAGCTTGAAGAATTAACATATCAGCCGCCCAAAGAATGGCGCGAAAGCATAAAGCTGCTTTCACTGTATCCGCCCATACCGCGAAACACAAAGAAAGTTGATTTTGATATTTATGATTTTGAAATGCTTTTTAATGATATAAAAACAAATGAACTTATTCGTACAGGACAAACGATTGGATGTTTTTATATCGAATCACCGGGAATGAGATCATTGCTTCGCAAACTGGATGTACACGATTTTGAAATGTTAACTGCTGCAAGTTCAATTATTCGTCCTGGTGTTGCAGAAAGTGGAATGATGCAGGAGTTTATTGCACGCCACAAAGATCCGGCTAAACGAAAATATTTTATTCCGGAAATGCAAAAAGTTCTTAGTGAAACTTATGGAGTTATGATTTATCAGGAGGATGTAATAAAAGTTGCACATCATGTTGCAGGCTTAACTTTGGAAGAATCAGATCTTCTCAGACGGGCAATGAGCGGAAAGCTTCGCTCTCATACAACAATGCAGAAGCTGACTGAAAATTATTTTTCTTCGTGTAAAAGAAAAGGGCTTACAGACAAACAGGCTGGTGAACTGTGGAGACAGATAGAATCTTTTGCAGGATACGCATTTTGTAAAGCTCACAGTGCATCGTTTGCACTGCTTTCTTATCAGGTTGCTTTTTTAAAATCACATTATCCCGCCGAGTTTATGGCAAATGTATTAAGCAACGGCGGGGGATTTTATTCTGCAGCAGTTTACATTTGGGAGTGTAAACGGCTCGGATTAAAGGTTCTGCTGCCGTCTATTAACAAAAGTAATTACGAATACACCGGCAGAAATGATGAAATACAAATTGGTCTGATGGCAATAAAAAACCTTTCTTACAACAGTTGTCAAAAAATTGTTAATGAAAGGAAAAGAGACGGAGAATATTATTCATTGGCAGATTTTCTTATTCGCACCAAACTTGGATTTGAGGAAACATCAATACTTATCAAATGCGGGGCGATGGGATGTTTAAAAAAAACAAGACCGGAGCTTTTACGTCTGCTTGATATTTATATTCATAAAAGAAAAATACTCATCGAAAATTATGACGATCTTTTTTTACGCGAAGCATTTTTGCTTGAAAACGAAGTAAGGACAAATCTAAACTTCAGTGTCGAAGAAATCTGTAAAGCTGAGTATCAGGCTTTTGATTATATGGTTACTCGCCATCCGCTTTATTTTTACAAAGTTGAAACAGAAAAATCTGATGTTGTAAAAGCAAGGGATCTTGAAAAGTATCGAGGCAGAAATGTTAAGCTTATTGGGTGGTATATGACTTCAAAACGAATCAAAACAAGAAAGGGAGAGATAATGAAATTCCTTTCACTTGAAGACAGAACAGGAACTTTTGAGGCAGTTATTTTTCCGCGTGAATATGAAAAATTTGCTGAGCAGACAATCTCTATGGGTCCCTATGTTGTTGTTGGTAAAGTTGATAAGAGCGATGCGACTAATGTTGTTGTAAGCAGCTTATCCATTTTATCATTTGCATCTGTAAAGGCTGCAGAGCAGAAGGACAGCGTTGATAACAAATATTTTGGTGATGTGGAAAAAGTAAGCGAGGAAGATTTTATGCTTCTGGAAGGAATTGATAAAGAAAAATTAAGATTAGCGTATGCAAGTTGAAATTTATTATTACAACATTAAATGAGAATAGAATTATTTCATATTTACAAATTGAGTAGGGAAATCAAGTTCTGAATCTTTTATTAATTTTATAACCGCCTGCAAATCATCAATCTTTGGTGCAGTTACCCTGATTTGCTCATCTTGTATTTGTGCATTAACCTTTAACTTTGATTCCTTGATCATTTTTGTAATGATTTTTGAGTTATCTTTTGAAATGCCGCTTTGCAGACTAATCGTTTGTTTTAATCTTCCGCCGGCAGCAGCTTCCGGTTCATTAAACTTTAAGGCTTTGATAGAAATGCCTCTTCGTATAAACTTTGTTTCAAGAATATCAATTGATGCCTTGCGCGAATAATCATCTTTAGTATTGAGCGAAAGTAATTTGTCTTTTTTATTTAACTCAATCTGGGTTTTAGAATCCTTCAGATCGTAACGCTGGGTAATTTCCTTTAATGCCTGATTAACAGCATTATCTACTTCCTGAAAATCAATTTCAGATACTATATCAAAAGAATGATTTTGTGCCATGATATTTTGTGTTACTGTTTAATAAATATTTACGGAGGAATAGTGGAATTTTGGAGTGCCGGAACAACAAGAATTATTGATCAAACCTTAAAACAATAAAAATAGTTCCGTTATTCCAAAACTACACTGCTCCTATTAAATGAGTCGGGGCGAGAGGATTCGAACCTCCGACCTCCTGGTCCCGAACCAGGCGCTCTAACCGGGCTGAGCCACGCCCCGAAAAAAAAGAGATTAGCTGAACAAATATAAAAATAATTTTAAATACAGTTCGATAGTTCTTTACTTTAAAATCTTTTACCTTTAAGTTTGGGCAAATAAAATTAACCTTT
>JAANMW010003069.1_pt1 | contig 13707 bp, 9 predicted proteins | sample 7279671 | NCBI WGS metagenome assembly JAANMW01 (sample SAMN14094541, study PRJNA606508) | bioreactor metagenome | isolation source: A lab-scale SPAN reactor treating ammonium-rich wastewater day 247 | place: Ireland: Galway | collected 2017-09-19
TCTCGGCATGGTGGCCGGTGGCTATACCATGGCTGGGATCATTGAGGCGTACCCCGAATTGACCAACAACGATGTCACTGCCGCGCTTGAGTATGCCAGCCAGGTGATTGACGAAGAGAAAGTCATTCCGCGTGCCTGACCGCTTGACCATCCTTCTCGACCAAAATGTTCCCCAAGCCGTCGTTTCTTGGCTGAAGCTGTTAAAGCCGACGTGGGCCGTCTTCCACACCGGCGAAGTGGGATTGTCTGGGAAGGCTGATGAAGAGGTCTTCGCCTGGGCGCAACAACAGAGCGCTGTCGTGGTGACCTTCGATGAAGACTTCGCCGATGGCCGTTCCTTTCCAGCACAGCGACACCATGGCATTGTGCGCCTTCGGGTTTGGCCGACAACGATCGAAGAAACCGAACAGGCTTTGGGACGATTGCTCAGTGAGGTGACGGAAGCTGAACTCACCACGTCTCTCATCATCGTAGACCGCTCTCGAATCCGAGTGCGGACCCGACCCCAATAGATTGCACGCCCCGCAAAAAGCGAGGCGTGCAGTGTAACCAAAAGTGTAACCGTCGAGACCGTTTTCGGCGGTTTTAGGCACAACACCACAGGACGAAGCACCGCCCACCTAACCCAATGGTGGATCAGGCTCTTCTGTGTGTTTTTGTGGTGTGGAATGAGGTAGTGAAATTACTTGGGGATCGCTTCGTAAACCGCAGGTCGGTGGTTCGATTCCACTCGCCGGCTCCACAAATTTCTCCGACGAATCAACCTGTTGGCGGTTTGCGACACCGCTGCTCTCACCCCTCAATTCTGCCAGTGTAACCGTCTGGTTTTTTTGTCGAAAGTATCTTTGCTCGGCGAGTGGCAATCGCCCTCCCGCTTACCGACGTCCCGCTTTTGGTTCCTATTACTTGGACTGAGCGGCCTATCTTGACAGGATATTCGGAACCTCCTAGCCTAGGCCGACTAGCCGGTTACTCAGGAATTTGCCCGATGGATGACCGCATCATTATCGACCCCCAAATCTGCGGCGGAAAGCCCACGATTCGAGGCACCCGCATTATGGTGAAGAACATTCTCGGCATGGTGGCCGGTGGCTATACCATGGCTGGGATCATTGAGGCGTATCCCGAACTGACCAACAACGATGTGATCGACGAAGAGAAAGTGATTCCGCGTGCCTGACCGCCTGCCCATTCTTCTCGACCAAAATGTCTCCTACCGCGTGTCGGTCATCGGCAGTCGGCCCTCGCTCTCCAGACATTTCGTCCAAGGATGGGACAGGGCTCCGACGCCGGCTCCCACCATGGCGAACGGCATGGCCACGACGAAGAGCGGAATCCCGATCCCGTATCCAGCCCACTGAAGGAGGACGCTGTCCCGTTTTTGGCCCGCCTCCACCATCCGTTCCGCCGGGTAGAGCGGGAAGGTTCCGTATTCGCTTCCGAGGCTGGCGCTCTCCCCCACCGTTCGGCATCGTGCCTCACTCACGGTCGGCAATAGAAGCATCGTTATGACCATGGTAATCACCGTGATGTTCACTGCCAACCTCCTTCATATTTCTGCGATGCGTGCCTGCCCAAACGTACCGCAAGATGAATGCCGAGCGAACAAGGGCTGATGGCCTCAAATTCTTCCGACGAATCTCATGAAAGAACAAGGGCTGTGCGGCATACTCGTTCGCGGTGGGGGCGGTGAGCATAGGCACAAAGATCCGTTCGTTGAGCGGTTTCGCACGCGGCGCACGCATGTCGCCCGCACAGGGAGGCTTGCCCTTCTTGTTGGTGCCGCCGGGCTGTGCTACCCTGGCGGCGTGTAGTCGGTCAAGGTTGGGCGAGGCTTCGGCTCCATCATGAACCAGCATCCGTTTCGTCTCTGTTGCTGCTTCGGATCTAAAGTCTTCATGCTGGTCCTGGCGTGGGTAGTGGTGGTCGGTCTTTCATGGGCCGACCTGCTCGACCTGCAGGACGACATGCTCAGCCCGTTGGCCGATTTGCAACAGGCCATCGAGCCGGACCTTGATGAACTGCGGGACGATCCTTGCGCTCCGCGCCTTGAGTCCGACACCCTTGACCCGATGGCTGCGTTCCAGCTTTCGTGCGTCGCTGCGCACCCCTTCCAGACCAACGCTGCGGTTCCGCTGACCGATCGGTTGTTGGCCAAACTTTCCATCCTTCGAATTTAAGATCCTTCCTTTCAGTCCTTGATTCCGCTGTTGCTCGTCCTTCTTACGAAGGCGGAGCAGCGCTGCGGTCGGATGCCGTTTCATGCGTGGTTATTCGTGAGGCCACAGGAAGGGTTCTTATGATTGAACGGTTGGTGCGTTTGGCGCTGGCGCAGCGGCTGATCGTCTGTCTGGCCGGATTGGCGATGCTGTTCGGCGGATTGTATGCCTTCCACATTCTGGATGTCGTCGCCTATCCGGATCCTTCGCCGCCCATGATCGAAGTGATCACGCAGTATCCCGGTTGGTCCGGCGAACAGATGGAGCGGGCAATCACGCTGCCCATCGAAATTGCGCTGCAAGGCATGCCGGGCCTGGCGGAGATTCGTTCCCTGTCGATTTTCGGATTGAGCGACATCAAGGTCTATTTCGAATTCGGCACCGACTACTTCAAGGATCGTCAGGAGATCCTAAACCGCCTGCAGCTCACCACTCTGCCCCAGAACGTCCAACCCACCATCTCGCCCTGGTCCGCCATCGCGGAAATCTATCGGTATGAACTGACGGGACCCCAGACGTCCCTCACGGACCTGAAGACGATTCAAGACTGGCAACTTCGTCGGGAATTCAAACGCGTGCCCGGCGTGATCGACGTAAGCACCTACGGCGGCACGACCAAGGAATACCACGTCGAGTTAGACCCTGGACAGCTCATGAGCTACAACGTGACGCTCGACCAGGTGATGGATAGCTTGGCGAAGAGCAATACGGATGTCGGAGGCAACTATCTGACGATGGGAGCGCAAAGTTTCAACATCCGCGGCATGGGGCTGATTAAGACGCTCAATGATATTTCCAGCACGGTGGTGACCGAGAAGGAAGGCACGCCGGTGTTCATCCGCAATCTTGGGAAGACCAGCATCGGGTCGAGGGTTCGGTTGGGCAAGGTCGGCATCGACGACCGGGACGATGTTGTGGAGGGCGTCGTGTTATTGCAGCGGGGGGCCAAGGCGCTTGAGGTGCTCGACAAGGTCCATGCCAAGGTTGAGGAACTCAATGCTCGCAAACTCACGCCTGGGGTCGCGGTGAAAACGTTCTACGATCGAACGGTGCTGATCCACACGACCATCGAAACGGTCGTCGATATCTTGATCGCAGGCGTGCTGCTCGTGTCGGTCATTCTCTACCTGTTTTTAGGCCATTTCAGGACTGCGCTCATTGTGGCCTTGACTGTGCCGGTGGCCTTGCTCTTCACATTCGGCATGATGGTGCTCGGCGGACAGTCGGCGAACTTGATTTCGCTCGGCGCGGTCGATTTCGGCATCATCGTCGACTCCACCCTGATCATGGTGGAAAGCATCTTCTACCACCTCGCACATGGGACGCGTCAGGAGAACATGGTATCGCTGCAGATCATGCGGGCGGCGCGGGAGGTGGGGCGACCGATCTTTTTCGCCACGACGATCATCGTCGTGGCTTTCCTGCCGCTGTTCACGATGACCGGGGTGCCGGGGAAGGTGTTCGCGCCGATGTCGCTGACCTATGGATTCGCCCTGAGCGGCGCACTGTTGATGGCGTTCACCCTGGCGCCGGTGCTGTGCTCCTTGCTACTGACGGGCCCGATCAGCGAACGCGACACCGCCGTGGTGGAGTGGATCAAGCGCCGGTATCTTGCGCTGCTGGGGTGGGGATTGCGTCATGAATGGCTCGTGATCGGCATCGCGCTCCTATTCCTCCTCTCGGCGATCGCGGCGGTGCCCCTCATCGGCGGTGAATTCATGCCGGCGCTGGAAGAAGGCAATATCTGGATGCGCACGACGTTCCCTGTCGATATTTCCTTCGAAGAGGCCGCGCATCTGGTGACGGATATCCGAGCGGTCTTCCGTCAGTTTCCGGAGGTCATCAGTGCGGCTTCGCAGTTGGGGCGTCCGGATGATGGGACGGACCCCACGAGTTTCTTCAATGCGGAATTTCTCGTCACGTTGAAACCGTTCAAGCAATGGCGTTCCGAGGTGCCAAACAAGAAAACGCTGATCGACCAGATCGAACGACGGCTGGCGGGCATCCCCGGCGTCACCTTCAATTTTTCGCAGGCTATCCAGGATAACGTGCAGGAGGCCATGTCGGGGGTGAAGGGGGAGAATGCCGTGAAGTTATACGGAAGCGACCTTCAAACCCTGGAGCAACTGGCCAAGCGGATCGAGCAGGTCATGCAGGAGGTTCGCGGGGTCAAAGACCTAGGGGTGCTGCATCTCTTGGGGCAGCCGAATCTCGTCATCGAGGTCAATCGGGATGAGTGTGCGCGGTACGGACTGAAGGTCGGCGACGTCAACGCGGTGGTGCAGGCGGCGATCGGGGGCCAGGCCGTCACACAAGTCTACGAGGGAGAACGCTGGTTCGATTTGGTCGTGCGGTTTCTGCCCGAGTTTCGCCGTGATCTGGAGTCGATCGGCAATATCGTGGTCAGCACACAGGAGGGCGCGAGGATTCCGCTCAAGCAGTTGGCCTCCATCACGGAACAGACCGGCGCGTTCATCGTCTACCGCGAGAACAACGAACGGTACATCCCCATCAAGTTCAGCGTTCGCGGGCGCGACTTGGAGAGTACGGTGCGAGAGGCGCAGGAGCGTATCGCGCAGCAGGTCACATTTCCCCAGGGGTATCGGATCGAATGGCACGGTGAGTTCGATCAATTGCAGGAGGAGAAGGCGCGGCTGTCCAAAATCGTGCCGATGACCCTTGCGATCATCCTGTTCTTGGTGTACCTCGTCCTGAACAATGTGCGCAATGCGCTGTTGGTGCTGGCTGCCGTGCCGTTTTCGTTAGTCGGTGGCGTGTGGGCCCTCTTGGCCACGGGAACGAACTTCAGCATTTCTGCGGCGGTGGGGTTCATCTCGCTGTTTGGGGTGGCAGTACAAGGCGCCTTGATCCTCGTCAGCCGCATGCAGAGCATGCGGGAGGAAGGCTATGAACTGCATCAGGCGATCATGAAGAGCGCGGAAGTCCGCATGCGTCCGGTCCTGATGACGTCACTCGCCGCTGCGATCGGACTCCTGCCCGCGGCGGTCGTCGGCGGGATCGGTGCGCAATCGCAGCAGCCGTTGGCCAGGGTGGTGGTGGGCGGTATGTTGACCTCCGCGGTGCTGATTCTCTTCGTATTGCCCGTGTTGTATCAATTGCTGCACCGCGGACAGGAACGGGTGCAGCCGGGGGGATGTCGGCCAGCCGGCTAGGCCCCGTCCAGCGCCCGGTCAAGATTGAAGGCGGCGCTGATCAGCGCGAGATGGGTAAAGGCTTGCGGGAAATTGCCCAAGGCCTCGCCGCTGTTGCCCGTTTCTTCCGCATAGAGGCCCAGGTGGTTGGCGTATCCGAGCATCCGTTCGAACAGGAGTTGTGCCTCATCCAACTTCCGCCGATCCGTCCGTCCGAGGCGCGTCAACGCTTCCACGAGCCAAAAGCTGCACATGTTGAAGGTCCCCTCTGTGCCGTCCAGCCCGTCGGCTCCGGTTGCGGCGTCATACCGGTGCACTAACCCGTCGGAGACCAAACCACCTTCGTCGGGCGGCCGGTTGATCGCATCCAACATGCGGCGCATTCTCGGATCGGACGGGGAGAGAAAATGGACCAGCGGCATGATCAGGTTGGAGGCATCCAGCGAATCGCTGCCGTACGATTGCACGAAGGTGCCGCGTGACTCGTCCCATCCCTTGGTCATGATCTCTTCGTACACTCGGTCGCGCATGGTCAGCCACTTCAGGTGGTCGGCCGGGAAGGATCGTTTCTGCGCGAGCCGCAGTCCGCGGTCGAAGGCGACCCAGCACATGAGTTTGGAATAGACGAAGTGCCGGCGTCCGCCGCGCACCTCCCAAATGCCCTCGTCCTCGCGGGTCCAGTTCTCGCACAACCAATCGAGCGAGTGCCGGATGTGGGACCAGTGGTGGTACGAGATCGGATTGACGTACTTATTGTAAAGGTAGACGGAGTCCAGCAGCTCTCCGTAAATGTCCAACTGTAGGTGTTGATGGGCGCCGTTGCCGATTCGAACCGGCCGTGACCCTTTGTAGCCGTCCAAATGGTCGAGCCTGTATTCGGTCAGGTCGGTTCGCCCGTCGATGCCATAGACGATCTGCAGCGGGCCCGGCTCGGGCCGATCGTTTCTGGCGCGCGCATCCAACCATTCCATGAACGCCGTCGCCTCGCGCGTAAAGCCGATGCGAATGAGCCCGTAGAGCGTGAAGGCCGAATCCCGGATCCACGTATACCGATAGTCCCAGTTGCGCACCCCACCGATTTCTTCCGGCAGGCTGCAGGTCGGGGAGGCGATGATGGCGCCGGTGGGCTCGAACGTCATGAGCTTGAGCGCAAGCGCGGAGCGGGCGATCATCTCCCGCCAGCGGCCCGTGTAGCGGCTGTGGGAGATCCAGTCATGCCAGAACTGCACGGTGGTTTCGAAGGCGCGCTGCGCGTGATCGTCGGGCAGCGTGGCTCCGCAGCGTGCTCCCTGTTCGATCTCCCGGAGCACGCAGACGGCATGTTCTCCGCGGCGAAGCGTGAACTCACAGAAGACGCCCCGTTCGTCCTGTTTCAGCGGCAAGGTGGTCGCAAGTCCCAATGTGAGGGGAGGGGTCGAAAAGACGGCTCCCTCCGAGTGCAGATGGGTCTCGTGCGACCTGCGCGCGTAATCAAAGGCCGGATGACACTCCAACCGGAAGGTCATGCGGCCGCGCACCACCTTGATGCGTCTGATCAGTTGATGAAAGAGGTCCGGCCCGGTTCCGCCGACCGGCATGAAGTCCTCGATCTCGCCCACGCCTTCGCTCGACAGAAACCGCGTGATCAAGACATTGCTGTCGGGCCAATAGAACTGCTTGGTGGTGATCTCATTGCCCACGGGGGTGATGCTGAAGCGGCCGCCCTTCTTGTCGTCGAGGATCGCGGCAAACACGCTCGGGGAATCGAAATGCGGAAAACACAACCAATCAATGCTGCCGTGGCGCCCCACCAACGCCGTCGTGCGCATGTTGCCGATGATGCCGTAATCCTCGATGGGGTGGTAGGCCATGGAGCGTCCGCGTAATGGAGGAGATGCCGGAGTCTTCCGTGACCATAGCAGAAACGGAGTGAGTTGAGCCAGGCTCATTCGAGGCGAATAGGTATGGCGACGGGAGAACGAGCGGGAAAGGAGCGATCACTCGACGGAAGCAGTCTGGATGATGGTGAGCGCCGTGCGGGGGGGAAAAGCAGCGCCCAATGCGACCTTGCGCGCCGGTCCATGGAGGGTGACGGTCATCGTCTTGCCGTCCCACCGCCAGTCGGCCGACCCGCCCGGCAGCGCCAGTCCCGATACGGACAGCGGATGACGCAGCCAGGCTGCAGGCACCCCTGCGCCGATGACGACCGGGGCGTCTTCGGCACTGTCATCGACAGAGGCCAGCATGTCCTGTTGCAGCAACAGGAGCAGCGCGGCCGTTTCATAATCCGGCGAGACAACATCCTGCCTGTGCCAGCCGCGCAGATATTGCCATCCATCCGCCACGTCGGGTGTCGCCGGTCGTGACCTGTCCCACGTGTACAGTCCCGGCGACGCCTGCTGTTGCCACAGGTGATCCAGTAATGACCATACCGCATCCGGTCGGCCCGATCGTAGGAGGCGATGCGCCTGGGCCAAGGTCGCAGCCGGTCCGGAGTCCGCAAGGGTGGGGCGATAGGCCGCGAGCGGATAGAGGGAGAGCGGCCGGCTGATCGGGGCCAGGACGGTTCGTGGGTGGATTGTCGACAAGTGACTCATCCAGCTCTCCTGCAGTGCCCTCGCCTCCGCCCGCCAGCGTGCCGCCTCCCGTCGCTTACCGAGGCGGGCCGCAAAGTCGGCGGCCGCGGTCAAACCATGATGACTCACGGCATTGACATACTGCGTCGGCCAATCCATTCCCACCCGGCCGACGATGACGCCGTCGCGCGAAGGCTGCGCGAGCATAGCCGTTCTCGCCTGCTGACCGTGTTGCAGATCGTAGGGTGAAGGCACGGTGAAGGGCTCCAGGATCGGATGGGTGGCGGTCCTCATGGCTTCGATGTGCGAGGCTTTCCGCTGAATGTGCGGCCAGAGCCACCGGTCGTGCTGCGTATCACCCAGATAGGCGGCGGCTGTGGTCAACGCCCAAATGGCCAGTCCCGGCGCGTCGGCTTCTGGTCCCGCACCTCCGGCGAAGTCATGGATGGCCAGGAAGCGGGAAAGCACCCAGCCGACGTTGGGATCGCCGACTCGCGCAAGGGCGGCCGTAATGTACGAACCCTCTCGCTGCCAAGCGCGTACGAAGAAGGTCGGATCGCCGGGCCTGGTCTCTCCGCCGACCAACCCCATCATGAGATGGAATCGTTGTGCTTCCATGGACGCGCGAAAGCGCGGATCTGGAACCTCGACCTGCAGCGAGGGAGACGACGGTTTGTAGTATCGGCGCATGTCGATGGGGATCCGAAGGTCCGTCAGCAGCAGTCGATATTCCTGGTCCGGTGTGTCGGCAGTGGGCGCCAACGTCAAGCGGGCATAGCCCCAGCCGGAGTCTCCGCTCCAAGCAGCGGCGGAAGAGCGGGCGGTCAGGCCGCCGGCGTCATTCTCCTCACCCAGGCTGATGTCGGTAGGAGACGGCGTCACGCGCACGACCCAGCGGCGGTTGATGGTCACCTCGTCACCGTCGCGGCTGAGCGCGGTGACCGGTCCGCCGGCCGGGCCCACGCTCCGCAGGAGGATCGCGGGCTTATAGGGACTGTGGTGTTTCAGGCGGAGTTCCCAATGTGTGGCGTCGAGACGCGACCAGGTGGCGTCGTAATAGGGGGTGTGCGTCCTGATGGCGGGGACAGGGGACTGGTCGGAAGGCTCGAACGTTTGTTGAATCTTGCTCATCGGCAGCGTCTGGCTGGTGACCACCGGGCGATCTTCGGCATCGCAGAGCCACAACGAGACCCCGAAGCTGGGCGCCTGCGGGCTGAAGTCTCCGCCCGGCTCATGATAGGCGTGCTCGGCTTCAGGAGACCCTGGGACGGCCAAGAGGATATGTCCCACGGACCGCGGCCACGGGCGGTCGGGGTCCTTCTGCATCCGGTCGAGCATGGCTTCGCGTTGCGGCGTGAACTGCGAGGCCATGGCGACCGACTGACGGAACTGCTGCCAGTTGTTGATGCCTCCGCAAAGAATCAGCAGCCCGGCAACCGCGAGGACCCAGGGGCGTCGGCGCCCGAACGCCCCGAGGGCGGTCAGGGAGAGGAGCAACGGAAGGAAATTCATGCTGTACGTAAAGGTCTCTTCGCCATAGACCATATGGAGGGCAAGTTCGAATAGCAACATGGCCGTCAGTACCAGTCGGAAGCGGAGGTGATGGTTCCATGTGACGAGCCCCCACAGGCCGGTGAGGAGCAGCGCGGACCAGAGGCCGACCGCCGCCAAGCCGAGCGGACCCCCGGACCCCGGCGTGGAAAACTGAAAGGCAAGGCGCTGCGACAGACGGAACGAATCGTCGCCGTATTGGATGTACCCATCGTCATCCATCAGTCGCACGGCCGGCGCGACCACCGTGTGGAAAGCGAACGACGACGCGATGTGGTGCATCTGTCCCGACTGCGGATGGTTGATCCAGTTGGCCTCTTTGCGGCTCCCGATGAAAAACTCCGCCGAGGGAAAGAACAACTTCTGCGCGCCCCAGAGCAGCACGACCAGGCAGAAGGCGTTGATGGAGAGTTGGATCGCCTGCTTCAGCGGCCAGCGCGCCACGGTCGACAGGAGGCCGCTCGCCCAGTTGGTGACGGTGATGCTGAGGCTCAAGGCGCTCGCTGCGACATAGAGGGAGGCTCCGACTCGACGCTGCTCGGCGAGGAGCAGCACGGTCAGGGCAATCATGATCGACCAGGATCCCCACGTACAGGAGTTGGGCACGGGGAGCCAGAAGAAAGCCGATGCGCTGGAGAGCCCGAGCAAGGTGAAGAGGCCGGCATCGAGCCGAGGGCAGCCCAGGAGCCGTAACAGCAGATAGAGGGTTGCGCTCCAGGCGCCGCCGATCACCCCCGTTACGTACAGGGCTGCCTGCAGCGGCGGGAGGGCCAGCGCCTGCCGAATGAGGAACACGGGTGTGAAGGTCAGGAGCGAAAACAGGGGATGCACCGACGTGCGGGAGTGGTCGTCGGTGCGGGAGATCATATTGGACACTTCGCGGATCGTATCGGCTTCGAACCAGAAATCCATCGAGTGGAGGAGAAACGAGGGCATCGTCCCGGCAAGGGCGGCTGAGGCGGTGCCGACGGCGAGTACCAAGATGGCCGAGATGAGCCAGTCGGCTGCCGTCAGGGATGCAGGGTCCGGCGGGGGGGCCGGCGCCGGCGATTCTAGCGGCTCGCGCAGGTCGACCGAGTCATCCGGCTCCGGAAGAGGAAGGGGCCGTGCGGTATTGCCGTCGAAGACCATGGTGCACGCGTGATCGGATGATCCGGCTTCGGACTGAAGCGGGAGAAGGGGCGTCGTGCTGGTGCGTGTTGGTTAGGTTTCTCGGGCTGGTTGCCGATAACGTCGAACGGCTGTGCTCTACTACCTCACATTCTATGCGACTGCCGCCATGCTGGGCCTGCTGTGGAGGTATGCCTTCCGACAAGGCGACGCTCGTCCCACGCTCCGTTTCGTCGTGGGGGCCGGAATCGGTGCGCTCGCCCTGTGGATGTGGAGGTCGTCCGAACCGACGGTGCCCTTCTCCGATTTCACGGCCGCCTACTATCCGGCCGGTCGCTTGGTGTTGGAGGACCTGCCGCGTCTCTTTCAGCGCTGCTGGGATACGCCGGTCTGTGGCTTCGTCAACATCCCGATCGTGGCGTTCCTCTTCACCCCCTTTTCGATCTTGACCCTGCGCCATGCGCAATGGCTGTTCCTCGGCTTCTCCCTGACCTGTCTGGTTCTCAGTCTGGGCTTGCTCTGGTCGATTGCGGAACGCACCAGGGCGCGGCGCTGGGCGATCCTCTCGTTGTTCGCGCTGAACGGACCGCTCATTTACAGTCTGAAGGAAGGCAACCTGACGCACTGTGCGCTGTTGCTGTTGGTTGCCGGCGTGGTCTGTCTGGATCGAGGCTGGGAGCGAAGCGCAGGCCTGTGGTTTGCGTTGGCGGCCGTCATCAAACTGCCGTTGCTGCTCTTCGGCGTATATTTTTTCGGAACGCGCCGCTGGCAGGTGGTGTGGGGGTATGGGGCCACGGTTGCGGCCCTATCGTGCGCCTCATTGGGGTATGCGGGCTGGGCCAGTCATGCCGACTGGTATCGTGAAGTGATCCAACCTTTTTCCAAGCAGGGGCTGACGGCCTTCAACGTTCAATCCGTGGAGGGCCTGTTGTTGCGTCTGCAGGACGGCGCCGCCCTCTATGATTGGAAAGTCGTGCCGGTTTCGTCGGACATCAAGACGATCGGCCGCGCCGCCACGCTGCTGTTGCTGGCTGTTTCCGCCGTGCTGTTCCTGCGCCATCCTGGGGTCCGTCCACGTGAGACGATGTATGTGGACCTGTCGATGGTCCTGTGCCTGGCCTTGATCATCAGCCCCATCTCCTGGACACACTATTACCTGCTCCTGCTGTTGCCGCTCTCACTGTACGTGGGCAACCGCTTGCCCATGCCGCAGGCTGGCCCTTGGCCCATCCTGGTGGGGCTGGCCATACTCCTGGCGTCGCCGCCCGTCATCTTTCCTTGGGCGGAGGGTGCGTCGGTGGGGGTTTGGCAGAAGCTGTTGCTCTCTCATTATCTCGCCGGCGCGTTGCTCCTCTGGGCGTTGTTGGCCGCTGCACGGTGGCTGGTGGCCGATGTCCGCCGACTGCACCTGGTTCCCTCAATGGGTGAGGAGTCGGCCCGGCGCGATAATCGACGGATGCATCTGGCCGAACCGGACGATTCCTACGATCAACGGGCGGCAGGATAATCACCGTCGCCCGCTCCCGTCTTGTCAGGGCAGCGCTTCCGCCCTCACCACATACTGCAAGGGCCCGCCCGGTCTGGTCGCGTCGAACGGAAAACAGGTGACTAGCACCAGTTCCCGGCGATCGTGCTCCAGTCGAATGGCGTCATGCCGCGCATCCATCAGCGGCGGTCCGTGACCCTATAGTAATCACGCCGCCCATCTCGCCCCACCACCTCCAGTCGTTCGCCCACGGTCACCTCCTGTAAGAAACGAAAGTGCGTGTCCCGGTGGCCGGTCAGCAGCATGGTGCCGGGCGCGCCGGGTGACGCTGTCGAACTCACGTGCCCCGGCCCGAAGGCCAGGGTCCGGCCCGACGCCTCGGCGAGGACGATGAGATCGACAGCATGTGCTGGCATGAGCAACCGTCCGACCGGCCAGGTGTCGGCCCAAGGCCATGGTCGTGGCCGTTCTTCTCCCGCCAACGTGCGCTACCAGGCCCGCTCCAGGAGGATCTGGGCGAGCCACGCCTTCGCATGGATCCACAGGCCTTGCGACCCCTGCCAGAGCCCCATCGCCAGCGGGCAGATCAGTAATGCTCGGCAGAGCGTCCGTCTCGAATGGAAGGGGCTCATGTCGTGCAACGTCGCAGGAGCATCCAGCCGAGACAAGCGAGGGCCAGGCTCGAGCATCCGATCAGGAGGCGGAGCCGTCCGTCGGTGGCAGTGCTGGGGAGGCCGAAGATGGCGCGATACTCCTGCCCGTCAGGCAAGTTGGTAGCCAAGATACGGGAGGTGAGCGTGGTGTCGATCGGCTTTGCAGGCGTCACGTCCACCGCAACCAGACTGCTGTAGGCGCTCACGAGGTGGTGGGCGAGGGCCACTGCCAGCACAGCCCGGCGAATGTCCTCCTCCGGGGTTCCCATGACCTTGTCATCCATCAACGAGGCGATCTTCTCCCTGGCCCAGAGGACCGACAAGCCGGACGTCGGCTCGGCGCGCGCAGTGGTGACCGGGAGAGACCAGCGTCGCTCGCCCATCCGTCCCTGCAGGCTCAGTTGCGTCGGAATGGTCCGTGCCTTGACGGCAAGCATCAGCGGTTCTCCGTCATACAAGTCCGGAAGGCGGGGCGGGTAGGACTCCTGCTCCTCCCAGCCGGAGTGATCCAGCGACAAGTGCGTCCAGAGCGGACGTTCCAATTTCCTGAACAGATCGTCGAGCCGCTCCTTGACCTCTATGAGGCTGACGATTGCAGTGAAGGTCCCGTAGCCGAACTGGGCGGCCTTTCGCATCAAGTGGCTGTTGGGGACGGACCCGATGCCGATCGTGAAGAGGCGGCGTGGGGCCTGCGCGAGGGCGACCTTCGCCTGCTCGATGGAGGTGCCGGCCATCGACCCGGACGTGTCGATGACGAAGGTCACATCGCGCGGCAGAGGCGCGCCGCTCTGGGGCTGCGCGGGCGGCATCACCAGCATCAGGGCATAGGTCTCGCCGTCCCGCTGCTCGCTCAGGATCGTTGCCGTCGGGGTTGCGCCCTCCGCGGGACGCCAGATGAGTAGGAAATCGCGGTCTGCCGGCGCAGTTCCTTCTTTCAGCGCAATGTGGTGCCGCCCGTCCCCGTCGGCAAGATCGATGATC
>JAANMW010003074.1_pt1 | contig 13692 bp, 9 predicted proteins | sample 7279671 | NCBI WGS metagenome assembly JAANMW01 (sample SAMN14094541, study PRJNA606508) | bioreactor metagenome | isolation source: A lab-scale SPAN reactor treating ammonium-rich wastewater day 247 | place: Ireland: Galway | collected 2017-09-19
TGCGGCTGGCCTGGGCCGATGCGGCCACGGTCGGGAGCCGGTCGGCCTGCTGCACACCGTACTGCGCGCGGGCCTTTTCGATGTTGGTCAAGGCCAGGCGCAGGTCGCGGTTGTTGGCGAGTGCCAGTGCGAGCACCTGGCGCAACTGGGGCGCTTGGACCCAGGCCAAGGCCTCGATTTGATCCAGGCTTTGGGCGGTGGGCTGTGCTGGCACAGCGTCTGCCGTGGTGCCCACGGCGGCGGGCACGGGCGCTGCCGGAGTGCGTGTGGGCGGTGCCAGGTTCATGCAACCGGCCAGCGATGCGACAAGGGCCGCAGTCACCCACAGCGGCACCGTGCTGTCATGGTGTGCCGAGCGTGCAGGCGCGCACGCTGGGCCAGGGGGGGTCGACAAAGGAGGCGTATTCATACGGCGCCCTCCACAACAGGCGCTTCGGGTGGCGGCGGGGCGTTGTCTTCGTGGCGTGAGCGACTGGCAAACCAACTGCGGATCACCAGGAAGAACACAGGCACGAAGAAGATGCCCAGCGTGGTGGAAAAAATCACACCACCGAGCACCGCAGTGCCGATGGCGTGCCGGCCTCCGGCGCCGGCGCCCGTGCCCAGCGCCAGTGGCAAGACGCCAAAGCCGAACGCCATGGACGTCATCAGGATCGGGCGCAGGCGCAGGCGCACAGCTTGCACTGTGGCGTCGTAAGCGCTGCGGCCGGCTTCCTGCAGTTGCGTCGCGAACTCGACAATCAGGATGGCGTTTTTGGACGCCAGGCCCACGGTGGTGAGCAGGCCCACCTGGAAGTACACGTCGTTGGACAGTCCGCGCACACCGGTGAAGACCAGCGCCCCCACCACGCCCAGCGGTACGGCCAGGACGACAGCGAGCGGCACGGTCCAGCTCTCATACAGCGCGGCCAGGCACAGGAACACGAACAGCACCGACACGGCGTAGAGCAGCGGAGCCTGCGCGCCCGACAGCCGCTCCTGCAGCGATGCGCCGGTCCACTCGTAGCCCACGCCCGCGGGCAGTTGTTTGAGGATGGCCTCGACCGCATCCATCGCTGCGCCGGAGCTCACGCCGGGCGCAGAGTCACCAACGAATTCGTAGCTCGGGCTGCCGTTGTAACGCTGCAGTTGCGGCGCCCCATACGTCCAGTTGGTTGAAGAAAACGCGCTGAAAGGCACCATTTCGCCCTTGTCGTTGCGCACCGTCCACTGGCCGATATCCTGGGGCAGCATGCGGTACGGAGCGTCGCCCTGCACATACACGCGCTTGACACGGCCATCGTTCAGGAAGTCGTTGACATAGGTACCGCCCATGGCACTGGACAGTACGCTGTTGATGTTGGCGGTACTCACACCGAGCGCGGCCGCTTTTCGGTCGTCGATGGTGACGCCCAGCTGCGAGCTGTCATCCAGGTTGGTCGTGCGCAGCGTGCGGATCTGTGGGTTGCCCTTGGCCAGTTCCAGCACCTGGTCGCGTGCGCGCAGCAATGCGTCATGCCCCACTCCGCTGAGGTCCTTGAGCTGGAAGTTGAAGCCCGAGTCTGAGCCCAGGCCGCGCACTGCGGGCGGCAGTGTCACAAAAATGCGTGCGTCGCGCAGTACCGTGAGGTCTTGGGTGGCTTTGCGGGCAATCGCCTCGGCGCTCTGGTCTGGTCGCTGGCGCTCGCTCCAGTCTTTGAGGCGCAGGAAGCCACGCGCCGACGCCTGGTCGCCACTCAGGCCGGTGATGGAGTTGAAGCTGATCACATCGGGCTGTTTGGCGAAATAGTTTTGGACTTCCTGCATCACCGCCTGCAGGCGCGCGTCGGTACTGCCCGGTGGCAGGCTGATCTGGATGCGCATGTAGCCCTGGTCTTCCACCGGCAGGAACGACGTGGGCAGTTTGCTGAACAGGAACGCGGTGCCGCCGCAAATGACCAGGAACACCAGCAGCATGCGTTTGCTGCTGTGCAGCAAGCGCCCCACTGCACCCTGGTAACGGCTGGCGTTGCGGTCGAACTGATTGTTGAACCAGTGGAAAAAACGGTCCGAAATGCCCAGCAGCCCGCGCCGCGGTGTGCCGCCATGCGTATCGTGCTGGCCCCGCGCCACCGGCTTGAGCAAGCTTGCGCACAGAGCGGGTGTCAGGCTCAGCGCCACGAACACCGAAAGCGCCATGGCCGATACGATAGTGATGGAAAACTGCCGGTAAATGACGCCGGTGGAGCCGCCGAAGAACGCCATGGGGATGAACACGGCAGACAGCGTGAGGGCGATGCCGATCAGTGCCGGGGTGATTTCCGCCATGGACTTGCGGGTGGCCTCTTTGGGGGACAAGCCTTCTTCCGACATGACCCGCTCGACGTTCTCGACCACCACGATGGCGTCGTCCACCAGCAAGCCGATGGCCAGCACCAGCGCGAACATGGTCAGCGTGTTGATCGAATAGCCGGCAATCGACAGCACGCCCATGGTGCCCAGCAGCACGACCGGCACCGTAATGGCCGGAATCAGCGTGGCGCGCATGTTCTGCAGGAACAGGAACATCACCAGCACCACCAAAACGATGGCCTCCATCAGTGCGATGACCACTTCCTTGATGGAGGCACGCACGAAGGGGGTGGAGTCCGAGCTGATGAATGACGTTAAGCCGTTGGGGAAATACGGTTGGAGTTCCGCCAGCTTGGCGTTCACAGCGTCGGAAACGGAGGTGGCATTGGCGCCATCGGCCAGCACGATGCCCATGCCGGCGCCAGGCTTTCCGTTGAGTCGCGAGGTGATGGATAGGTTGTCGGCGCCCAGCTCTACACGGGCCACGTCTTTCATCAGCACTGCGGAGCCGTCTGGTGCGACCTTGAGCAGGATGTTCTTGAATTCGTCCACGGTCTTGAGCTTGGTGCGCGCCGTGATGGTGGCGTTGAGCTGCTGGTTCGGTGGCGCGGGCAGGGCGCCCAGCTGGCCGGCCGAGACCTGCGCGTTCTGCGCGTTCAGCGCAGCAATGAGATCCGACGGCATCAGCGCGAATTTCTCCAGCAGCGCCGGGTTCATCCAGATGCGCATGGCATAGCCCGTGCCGAAGACACGCACATCGCCCACGCCATCGACGCGGCCAATGACATCGACCAGATTGGTCGAGAGATAGTCGCCCACGTCCACCTGGCTCACGTTCGGGTCGGGCGAGGTGAAGCTGTAGGTGGTCAGGTAGTCGTTGCCGCCCTTGTTGACGAATACGCCGCGGCTCTTGACGGCTTCAGGCAGGCGGTTGACGGCGGATTGCAGTTTGTTTTGTACCTGCACCTGCGCTACGTCGATGTTGGTGCCCGGGCTGAACGTCAGCGTGGTGCGTGACTGGCCCGATGCGTCGCTGGTCGAACCCATGTAGAGCAGGTTGTCGATGCCCTTGAGTTGCTGTTCGATCACCTGGGTGACCGAGTTTTCCACCGTTTCGGCAGAAGCGCCGGTGTAGGTCGTGCCAATCGTCACGTTGGGTGGCGCGATGTCGGGGTATTGCTCCAGCGGCAGTGTGAAGATGGACAAACCACCCGCCAGCATGATGACGATGGCCAGCACCCACGCGAAGATAGGCCGGTTGATGAAGAACGGTGCCATGGTGTGGGCCTGCGCTTAGCGGGCAGGGTTGCTGGCAGGGGAGGCCGCCGCCGCTGACGCCCCCGGCGCAGGGTTTGGTGCGTCAGGCAATTGCACCGGTTGCGGGGCTACGGTGTCGCCCGGCTTGATGCGCTGGAACCCATCCACGACGACCGTGTCGCCAGCGGACAGGCCACTGTTGACCAGCCACCGGCTGCCCACGGCGCGGTCGATCTCGATCGGGCGGCGCGCCACCTTGTTCTCTGGCCCTACCACCAGCACATTGGCCTTGCCGGCAATGTCGCGCGTCACGGCCCGCTGCGGTACCAGAAGCGCGTCGCTGGAGATACCGGTCGGCAACAGGGCTTGCACATACATGCCCGGCATCAACACGCCGTCGGGGTTGGGCACCACCGCACGCAGCGTGACGGCTCCCGTGCTCGGGTTCACCGTGACACCGGCAAACTGCAGTCGTCCAGGGTGGGTGTACCTGCTGCCGTCCTCCAGGAGAATCGTGATGCGCACGGCACCTTCGCCCAGTTTTTCAAAACGGCCCGCGGCCAGATCGCGCTGGAGCTGCAGCAAATCGCTGCTCGACTGTGTCACGTCCACATACATGGGATCGAGCTGCGAAATGGTGGTCAGTACGCCCACTTGATTGGCCGTCACCAAACCGCCTGTGTTGACGTTCGAGAGCGCTGTGCGTCCAGAAATGGGCGCGACGATGCGCGTGTAGCCAAGATTGATGCGCGCAGTCGCCAGGGCTGCTTGCGTCACCGCGACGTCGGCCGCTGTTTGCTCCGCAATTGCCAGACTCTCGTCGTAGGCCTGGCGGCTGATGGCATCGATGCGCACCAGTTCGGCATTGCGCTTGGCGTTGGCCTCGGCAGTGCGCGCCTGGGCCTGCGCCTTGGCGAGCGCGGCTTTGGCGGCTGCTTCAGCGGCCTGGTAGGGCGCTGCGTCGATTTGGTAGAGCGGCTGCCCGGCCTTCACCGTCGCCCCCTCGGTGAACAGCCGCTTTTGAACGATGCCGTTGATCTGTGGCCGGATGTCCGCGCTCATGAAGGCGCTGGTTCGACCGGCCAGTGCGCTGGTCAACGTTTGGGCTTGTGACTGCAGGGTGATTACGCCGACCTTGGTGGGCTCCTTGGCTGCGCCGGCGGCATTCTTGTCCGCGGCGGGCGCTTTGTCCGAACATCCCGTGGCGAGCAAGCCACTGATCAGCAAACCAAGTGCGAATGCGGACCAGCGAACGTACGGCTGAACGTGTGCTGCAGGATGCCGAGCGCGGGCAACGCAAGCCGTCAGAGGGGGATTGAAATCGTGGGACTGAAAGTGCATGAAAGAAGCCGTCCAGAAGTGCCTACGAATTGTGACAAGCCAATGTGTCTGATTGATAAAGTGGGATATTCGTTGTGCGCGTTCGGCTGCTGGGAGGGACGGCCGCTTCAGCTGCAGGCCCCCCTGACCTTGAAGTGCAGGTGGTTGCTGAGGGTATTCCAGCAGACCCCCTGCAATACGCTCAGCTCTTGCTCAGTGCCCCCACCCGGGTCAGCTTTTCTGGCACCAGCAACTGCCGCATTTCTACCTGCCCCATGATGCCCAGCTCTTCGGCAGTGACGGCAATGGCCTTTCCGCTGGCCATGGCGGCCTTGGCAATGCTGGCGGCCTTTTCGTAGCCAATGATCGGGTTCAGCGCCGTCACCAGGGTGATCGACTCCGTAATGCGCTGGTCCAGCAGAGCGTGGTTGGCTTCAATGCCTTCGACGCAGTTGACCTGCAGCGTGCGACAGGCGTGCGCCAGGTGTGTCAGGCTCTTGTGGAGCGCCCAGCCCATGAGCGGCTCGAAGGCGTTGAGCTGCAGTTGGCCTGCTTCGGACGCCATGGTGATGGCCACGTCGTTGCCGATCACTTCAAAGCACACCTGGTTCATCACCTCGGGGATCACCGGGTTGACCTTGCCCGGCATGATGGACGAACCGGCCTGGCGCGCGGGCAGCTTGATGTCACCCACCCCGGCCTGCGGGCCCGAAGAAAGCAGGCGCAGGTCGTTGCTGATCTTGGAGAGCTTGCTGGCGATGCGCTTCAAGATGCCCGAGATGTCGACAAACGCGCCGGTGTCTGCGGTGGCGGCAATCATGTCAGCCGCAGCGGTGACGGGCACGCCCGAGAGTTCGGCGAGCTTCGGAATGACGGCGGCCACATAGCCCACGGGCGCGTTGATGCCGGTGCCAATGGCGGTGCCGCCCAGGTTCACTTCGGTCATCAGATAGGCCGATTCACGCAGGCGTTTTTCGTCGTCGGCAATCATGCTGGCAAAGGCGGTGAACTCCTGGCCCAGCGTCATCGGCACGGCATCTTGTAGTTGTGTGCGGCCGATTTTGAGGACGGGGGCAAATTCAACGGCCTTGGCCTGGAACGCTCCGCGCAGGGCGGCCAGGCAAGCCAATAGATTCTGGATGCCGAAGTACGTCGCGAGCTTGAGCGCGGTAGGGTAGGCGTCGTTGGTGCTTTGCGAGGCGTTGACGTGGTCGTTCGGGTGGACCGTGTCGTAGCTGCCTTTGGGCAATCCCAGATGCTCGAGGGCACGGTTGGCAATCACCTCATTGGCATTCATGTTCGTGGAGGTACCGGCGCCTCCCTGGATGACGTCGACGACAAACTGGTCGTGCAACTGGCCGGCAATGAGGTCGTCGCAGGCCTGGACAATGGCGCCAGCTTGCATGGTGTTGAGCACGCCGAGCTGCAGGTTGGCATGGGCGGCAGCTTTTTTGACAAAGGCAAAGGCGCGAATGAGTTCGGGCATCTGGGCTACGGTGTGGCCGGTGATCGGGAAGTTCTCGACCGCGCGGGCGGTGTGGACCCCCCAGTAGGCTGCGGGCGGGATGGTCTTGACTCCGATGAAGTCGCTTTCTTGGCGCATGGATCTGCTTTCGTGGTGCGGAAAAACCGCAATACAAGGACAAACGCCGCCCGATGGCCGGCGGCGTTCAGAAGTTCATCAGCACTGCGGGGAGCGCAGCTTCGTGGGCTGGCTGCGCGCGTAGAAACGCCCTGTGCCATGGTTTTGTGGTGCAAGCCCATGGCGCAGGGCGTAGACGTGCATTATCAATGCGCAACTGCATAAAGTCCATAGTTTTGCGCATAACCACGGCTGGGCCTGGCGTGGACTATCGACTCGTGGCGGAGCCTGTTTCTGCAGATGTGTGTCCATGTGGAGCGAACATAAAAAACCCCGCCGAAGCGGGGTGGTTTGGTTGCGCAGCGTTGTGTTTACTGCTTGCGCGCCGCAATCGCTTTTTCTGCCATGTTGACCAAGTCGTTGCCCACCTGGCTCTTCCACTTGTCATACACCGGGCGGGTCGCCTTGACGAAGGCCGCACGCTCGGTGGGCGTGAGTTGGGTCACCGTCACGCCCAGGCCTTCAATTTGCTTGAGCAAGGGCTTGTCAGCCTCGATCACGCCCTTGCGGGCAATGGCGATTTCTTCCTTGCCCGCTTCGATGGCGGCCTGGCGCACGATTTCACGGTCGGCGGGGGTCCAGGAGTTCCAAATATCCTTGTTCACCACAAAGATCAGCGGGTCGGCAATGTAGCCCCACAGCGTCAGGTACTTTTGCGCCACGCTGTGCAGCTTGGCAGCGGTGAAGATGGCCAAGGGATTCTCCTGGCCGTCCACGGCGCCGCTGGCCATGGCGGGCTGGGCGTCGGCCCAGCTCATCTGCGTGGGGTTGGCGCCCAGGGCGCTGAAGGTGTCGAGGAACAGCGGTGAGCCGACCACGCGGATCTTCATGCCCTTGAGGTCGTCGGGCGATTTGATGGGTTTCTTTGAGTTGGAAATCTCGCGGTAGCCGTTTTCGCCCCAGGCGAGCGGCACGACACCGGCCTTGTCCAGCGTCTTGAACAGGGTTTGGCCAACGTCGCCCTGGGTCAGCGCATCCACGGCGGCGTAGTCGGGCATCAGGAAAGGCAGCGAGAACAGGTTGAGCTGCTTGACCTGGGGTGACCAGTTGATGGTCGAACCCACTGCCATGTCAATCACACCTTGGCGCAGTGCCGAAAACTCGCGTGTCTGGTCGCCTTGGATCAGCGAAACACCGGGGTAGAGTTTGATGTTGATGCGGCCGCTGGTGCGCTCGCGCACCTTGTTGGCCCACAGCTCGCCGCCTTTACCCCAGGGGAAGGCTGTGCCCAGCACCAACGACATGCGGTATTCGCTCTTGTAGGCGGTTTGCGCCAAGGCTGCGGGGCTGCTCAGGGCCAGCAGCGAGGCGGCGGCCACGGCCGAGGTGAGGAAGGTACGCAGTTTCATGGTTTTAGTCTCCTTGTGAAAAATCAGTAACCCAGATAGGCTGGCAGCCACAGCGCCAACTGCGGCCAGAGAATCACACCCAGCATGGCGAGGCACATCGCGCCCACCAGCCACAGCACCCAGTGCGTCGTGTCCTCCATGCGCACGCCGGCAATACGGCTCGAAACCATCAGGTTCACCGCCATCGGCGGCGTGAACTGACCGATGGCGACGTTCAGCGTGAGGATTACGCCAAACCACACCGGATCCCACTGGTAGTGTTGCAGGATGGGCATCATCAGCGGCACAAAGATCAGGAAAATCGAGATGCCGTCCAGGAACATGCCCAGCACGATCAGCATCAGGATGAGCAGCGCCAGCACCGTGCCTTCGCCCAGGCCAGAGTGCACGATGGCGTTGGTGATGGGGTCGATCACGCCCAATGTGGAGAGCGAAAACGCAAAGATGGCGGCGAGCGAAACCACCAGCAAAATCACGGCAGAAAGCTCGCCCGATTCGCGCAGGATCTCGAACAGGTCGCGCACGCGGATCGTGCGGTGAATGACCATCCCTATGAACAAACCGTAGAACACCGCCACCACTGCTGCCTCGGTCGGCGTGAACCAGCCTGCACGCATGCCGCCCAGGATCACCACCGGCGCCGCCAGGCCCCATGCGGCGTCGCGCAGGCTGCGCCAGAAAGGAGGGCGCGGCAGGGCCGCTTCAAGCTGTCCCATGCGGTGGCGCCGAGCGAGCCACACGGTGGGAACGGCCAGCGCCAAGCCGGCCAGAATGCCTGGCACCATGCCGGCGGCAAAAAGCGCCGGTACCGAGGCGCCTGGTACCAGCACCGAATAGACGATGAAGGCCACCGAGGGGGGGATGAGGATGTCGGTGGATGCGGCCGCCGCAACGACGCTGGCCGAATACGCCGGCGGGTAGCCTGCGCGCTGCATGGCCAGCAGCATGACCCCGCCAATGGCTGCCGCCGTTGCCGGGCCGGAGCCCGAAATACCGCCCATGAACATGGCCACGCCAATCGCGACCAAGGGCAGCATGCCGGGGCCGCGCCCCACCACGGCCACCGCCAGATTCACCAGCCGCAGCGCCACACCCGAGCGGTCGAAGATCGACCCCACCAGCACAAACATCGGAATGGCCAGCAAGGGGTATTTACCCAGACCGGCATAAAAATTCTGCGGCACGGCCAGCAGGCCAAACCACTGTGAATCGGCATTGGCGACAGCAATAGCGGTGGCACCTGCCAGGCCTAGCGCAGCGCCGATGGGCACACCGGCCAGCATCAGCAACGCAAAGGCCACGAACAGCAAGGTTGCCGTCATGCCGCAGGCTCCTGACGGGCCTTGCGACCACTGCGTACGAAATGGCCCAGTGCACGCAGGGCAATCAGCGTGGAGAACACCGGTAGCCAGATCGAATACCACCACTGTGGGACACCAATGCCGGGTGAGGTTTCTTCAAAACGGTAGTCGTCCCACACCAGGCGCACACTGAGTACGGCCATGGTGGCAAACAGCAGCGCCACCATCAGTGCGCCCAGCTGGGCCAGCCGCTGGCGCCGTTTCAACGAGCCGCTCTCGGCAAAGTATTCAATGCGGATGTGGCGGTCGCGCGCGACGGCGGCCGAGCCACCCACCATGGCCAGCACGATCATCAGAAAAACTGAAATTTCCTCGGTCCAGGCAATAGAAGAATCAGTGAAATAGCGCACCAGCACATTGGTAAAGGTGATGAGGGCCAGGGTTGCCATGACGATCACGGTGAGCCAGTCTTCCAGACCCAGAAAGCGGGCTTGGGCGGGAGCGGCGACAGGGATGGAAGGCGCAGCCGGGCGCTCGGGCGCGGCGGGGTGATGGGAGGACATGGTTGCAGGTCGCGTGGGAGGTTCTGAAGCACGGCGTGCAAGGCCGCATGCCTGCGCAAGGCAGGCGTAGCGTTGCATTATGCGGTGATTATTCTGCGTACGCAGCGGCCCGGCGTGTGCATGCCGGGTCTGCGGGGACGCCCGGGCGCGCGGATAATGTGCCGATGGAAACCAAGTGGCTTGAAGATTTTGTCAGCCTGGCTGAAACGCGCAGTTTCAGCCGGTCAGCGCAACTGCGCCATGTGACGCAACCGGCATTCTCCCGCCGCATCCAGGCCCTGGAAGCCTGGGCGGGCGCCGATCTGGTGGACCGCAGCTCCTATCCCACGCGCCTGACGGCGGCGGGCAAGACGCTGTACGACCAGTCGCTGGAGGTGCTGCAGGCGCTGCAAAATACCCGTGCGATGCTGCGCGCGCACAGCACGTCCAGCCAGGACATGATCGAGTTTGCGGTGCCGCATACGCTGGCATTTACGTTCTTTCCGGCGTGGGTCGCCAGCCTGCACAACCAGTTTGGCCCGTTCAAGAGTCGGCTCATTGCACTCAACGTGCACGACGCCGTGATGCGTTTGGTGGAGGGGAGTTGCGATGTGCTGGTCACTTACCACCATGAATCCCAGCCCTTTCAGCTCGATGCCAACCACTACGAGATGGTCAGCCTGGGCAAGGAGGTGCTGTCGCCCTACAGCAAGCCCGATTCCGAGGGGCGGCCGCTGTACTGCCTGCCCGGTAAACCGGGTCAGCCGCTGCCGTACCTGGGCTACGCGCCGGGCGCCTACCTGGGACGGGTGACGGAGCTCATCCTCAAACAGTCGGGCACGGCCATCCACCTCGACCGGGTGTACGAAACCGACATGGCCGAAGGCCTGAAGGCCATGGCGCTGGAAGGCCAGGGAGTGGCCTTTCTGCCCCACAGCGCGGTCAAGAAAGAACTGCGCGCCCGCCGCTTGGTGAGCGCAGTGCCACCCGGCATGGAAAATTTGCAGATGGTGATGGACGTGCGTGCCTACCGCGAGCGGCCCACCGGCAAGGAGGAGCCCAAAGGCACGGCTCAGGCGCTCTGGGCCTACCTGCAGGCGCAGGCCAGTGGCCCTGCGGGTGCGGCGCTCGCATAATTTATTTGCATAACGCCGCGCATATTCGGCATTGGAATTGCTCCTGGACGGAACGTACTATTCCGCCCCTTGACGCCGTTTCATTGCCGGAATGCGGAAATTGCGTTCACAGTGTGCCGGTGCGAAGTGTCCACAAGGCACGAGGCCGACCATTTTCATAACCTGAACCAGGTCGATGCTGAACAAGAGAATCCACATGAACGCATTAAAAGGATGGGCCTGGGGCCTTGCCGTAGTTTGCGCTGCAGGCTCTGCAGGCGCTGCGACGGTGCTTGAGCGTGTGAGTGCAGGGGGCGCGCTGGTCATTGCCCACCGTGAGTCCTCTGTCCCCTTCTCGTATTTGGACGCCGCAGGCAAGCCCATCGGGTATGCCGTGGACCTGTGTCTGCACCTGGCCGATGTGGTGCGCCGCAAGACCGGCATGAAGAACATGCCGGTGCAGTTTTTGCAAGTCACTCCGGCCAATCGGGTCGATATGGTCGCCCAGGGCAAAGCCGACATGGAATGCGGCTCCACGACCAACAATGCCGAGCGGCGCCAGAAAGTGGCGTTCACTATTCCGCACTTCATCACCGGCGCGCGTCTGCTGGTCAAGGCGTCCAGCCCCATCAATCGGGTGGAAGATCTGATGGGCAAGAAGATGGTGTCCACCAAGGGCACGACGCCCCTCAAGGCGGCCGAGCAGGCCAATCGCGAGCGGCTGATGGGTATCACCATTCTGGAAGCCCCTGACCACGCCCGAGGCCTGGAGATGGTGGAGACGGGTGAAGCCGATGCCTTTCTCATGGACGACGTGTTGCTCTATGGTCTGGCCGCCAACCGCCCCGACCCCAAGGCTCTCAAGGTGGTGGGGCGATTCATGACCACCGAACCCCTGGCCATCATGCTGCCCAAGGATGACGTGGATTTCAAGAAACTGGTGGACGAGGAAATGCGCCGCCTGATCACCAGCCGCGAAATCAACCCCATCTACGACAAGTGGTTTGCCAAGCCTATCCCGCCCAACAATACAACGCTGAACCTCCCCATCAGCTACCTGTTGCGCGACTTCTGGAAGTACCCCACCGACTTCGTTCCGTTTTGATTTTGTGCAGCGCCTTGGCGGGGGCGTTGCACAATGCCCGATTCTGTGAGGGTTTGCCACGCTGTGCAGCGTAGGTGACGACTCTCTAGAATCAACTCTTTTCCCGTTTACCCACAAGGAGACAAGTATGAAGAAACATTTGCTGGCTGCAGCCATCACCGTTCTGGCTGCAAGCAGTGCCTTTGCACAGGCCAATGACACCCTGGCCAAGATCAAATCCTCTGGCACTATCACACTGGGCGTGCGGGAGTCCTCGGGCCTGTCCTATACGCTGGGTAATGGCAAGTACGTCGGTTTTCACACCGAGATGGCTGAGCACATCATTTCCGACCTGCAAAAGCAGCTCGGTCTGGCCAAGCTGGAAACCAAGTACCAGCCTGTGACCTCGCAAAACCGCATCCCGCTGGTCACCAACGGCACAGTGGATCTGGAGTGCGGCTCCACCACCAACAACGCCGCTCGCCAGAAGGACGTGGCCTTTGCCGTGACCACCTATGTGGAAGAAGTGCGCATGGCGGTCAAGGCCAGCTCGGGCATTGCCGCCATCAAGGACCTGAACGGCAAGACCGTGGCCACCACCACCGGCACCACCTCGGTGCAGACCCTGCGCAAGAATGAACGCGCCGGTGGCTTGGACTTCAAGGAGGTCTATGGCAAGGACCATGCTGACAGCTTCCTGATGGTGGAGACCGGCCGTGCTGACGCCTTCGTGATGGACGGCTCCATCCTGGCCGCCAACATTTCCAAGTCCAAGAACCCGGCCGATTTCAAGATCGTGGGTGAGGTGCTGTCGGTCGAACCCATTGCCTGCATGCTGCGCAAGGATGACCCGGCCTTCAAGAAGGCTGTAGACGATTCCATCAAGCGCCAGATTGCTGATGGTTCGCTGGCCAAGCTGTACGACAAGTGGTTCATGCAGCCTGTGCCGCCCACCAACACCAAGATCGGCCTGCCTCTGTCTGAAGCCACCAAGAACGCCTGGGCAAATCCGAACGACAAGCCCATGGAAGACTACGCCAAGAAGTAATCGGAGCGATCCCATGCCCCTTCGAGCCATGCGTTCGGGGGGGCTTTTTTTGTTGCGCGGCGTAGGCCGTCACATGAAAGGAATCCTATGAGCTGGGATTGGCAGGTGTTCTGCGAAGACACCTTGGATCGCCAGGCGGTGCCAGGCTGCTTTGGCAAGGGCGGCGACATCACCTATCTGGACTGGTTGTTGTCGGCCTGGGGCTGGACAGTGTCCGTATCGCTGCTGGCGCTGGCGCTGGCGCTGGTGCTGGGCGCGGTCATTGGCACGCTGCGCACTCTGGAGGGGCGCCGCGTGGTAGTGGGGTTGTGCAATGCCTGGGTCGAGCTGTTCCGCAACATCCCGCTGCTGGTGCAGATTTTTCTTTGGTACCACGTGCTGCCCACTTTCTTCCCGGTGCTGCAGGGCGTACCGGGTTTTGTGCTGGTCGTTTTTGCGCTGGGTTTCTTTACCTCGGCGCGGATTGCCGAGCAGGTGCGTGCAGGTATCCAGGCGCTGCCACGCGGCCAGCGCTACGCCGGGCTGGCCATGGGTTTCACCACGTTTCAGACCTACCGCTATGTGCTGCTGCCGATGGCGTTGCGCATCATCATCCCGCCGCTGACCAGCGAGACCATGAATATTTTCAAGAACTCGTCTGTGGCGTTTGCCGTGTCGGTGGCCGAGCTGACGATGTTCGCCATGCAGGCACAAGAAGAAACCTCGCGCGGCATCGAGGTCTATC
>JAANMW010003079.1_pt1 | contig 13681 bp, 8 predicted proteins | sample 7279671 | NCBI WGS metagenome assembly JAANMW01 (sample SAMN14094541, study PRJNA606508) | bioreactor metagenome | isolation source: A lab-scale SPAN reactor treating ammonium-rich wastewater day 247 | place: Ireland: Galway | collected 2017-09-19
GCAAGGACCAATGCGCTGCCGGGTGATCCTTGCATGCCGCCCCCCTGAGAGCCTCGGCCGGGGAGACGCACCGCATGTCTGTTGATCTGCTCCCACCGTTGCTGCTCCTGTCGGCAGTGGTTGTCGCCGTGCTGTTGGTTTGCGGCCGTGTTCGTTGGCGGACGGTCGGCATGGTTGCGGCGGCGGGTGTGGTCTGCGGTGTGCTCGGCGTGATCGTCCGTTTCGGACCTGTCCAGAGAGCGACCCTGCCGTTCCGGTATGAGCCGGCAGAGGTCTTCATGGGCAACCAGGTCTGGCACCCGCACGGGGCGCCGGCAGCGCTCGAATGGGTTGTGATGCTTGGGCGACTGCCGGCGCCCGTTGAGTCTGACGGTGCGCCGCCTGCGTACTCGGTCAGGGGTTCCGGCCATCTACCTGCAATCGCCTATCACGATCCCAGCAGCGTCTGTCGGGTGTCGGATGGTCTTGCCGGCGTTGCACCACCGGACCCGAGCACGACGCCGGGCGTGAAGGTGTATCGTGGCGTGAGCGCGGCACTGTTTTACGCCTTCGGTCCTTCAGAGACGAACGCACTGCTCCGCGCCTCCTTTCTGGTGTTCTACCACGGCGCGGCCTGTGCGCTCGTTTTCTTGTGGGTGCGTCGTTCTGACCGATCCGTCTTGACGCGAGTTTCTGTCTCGAAGGTGGACCGCTCAGCAACGCTCATACGCTCGGCATGGCTCTCGGTCTTCTGGCCCGGACTCGCCATGCTCTCGCACGCTTTTTTCTTTGAGTTGCAACTCGCGTTGTTCCTGGACGCGACACGACAGGGGACTTACAACGAGATCCCACTGGCCCTGGGACATGCCGGGATCGCGGGCATCTGGTTTGGAGCGGCAGCCGGGCATATCCTGACAATCCGCTCGGTCGTCGTACGGATGGCGCGGGCTCGGGCAAAGGACGCTGGATCTGGCCCGAGATGCCGGCGCTGCGGGTACCCAGTGGTGAGCGGAAGTCCGCGTTGCCCGGAGTGCGGCGTGGAGAACCCCGCCGCTTCCCCGGTGAGGGGGCGCACCATGATGGCTCGTCGTCATGCGCTCGTCGGCCTGCAGTGGTGCGTCGTGCTGGCACTCCTGTGCGCCCCGCTGACTCTTCCGCTCATCGGCGCGCTGCTCCCCGTTCGACTCCTGGATACTATGAACAGGGTTTGGGAAGCCTTCGTTCCATGACGCTGATCGTGCTGGGCGCGTTGATCCTCGCGTCATTCCCGGCTCTCGCCGACCAGCACCTCGTCTCTCCCGGCCGGGAGTGGTCGCGGCTCGCGGCGGTCGTGCGGCCGGGGGATGAGATCGTGCTGCTGCCGGGGGTGCATCGGTCGGCCTCGCTCGCCGGGCTGCGGGGCGAACCGAGCCGCCCGATCGTGATCCGCGGGGCGGACGCCGAGAACCCGCCTCGGATCGAGGTCGGCGCGGGCGGCGGTGGGTCCGGGCTGCTCTTGCAGCGGCCGCGCCACGTGGTCGTGCAGGACGTGGTCGTCGTCGGGGCGCGGCACAACGGCATCAACGCCGACGACACGGACGGGGAAGGGGCGGTCGGCGAGCCGTGGCGGGCGGACCTGACGCTCCGGCGCGTCGTCGTGCTGCGGACCGGGCCGAGCGGCAACACCGACGGCATCAAGCTCTCCGGGCTGCGAGGCGTGCGCGTCGAGCAGTGCCTCGTCGAGGGGTGGGGCGGGAGCGCGATCGACATGGTCGGCTGCCACGACGTGACGATCGAGGGCTGCACGTTCCGCGGGCTGCCGGGGCACGAGCAGTCGAGCGGCGTGCAGGCCAAGGGCGGCAGCACGCGCGTGCGGATCGTCGGCTGCCGGTTCGAGGACGCGGGGATGCGGGCGGTAAACCTCGGCGGCTCGACGGGGCTTGCATACTTCAGGCCGCCCGTGCCGGAGGGGGCGGCGCCGGGCACACGGTTCGAGGCCGAGGACGTGATCGTCGAGCGGTGCGTGCTCGTGGGCGGGGACTGCGCGGTCGCGTTCGTGAACTCGCGCGGCGGCGTGGTGCGCGACTGCACGATCGTCGGTCCGCGCCGCTGGGCCTTCCGGTTGCTGCACGAGACGGCGGATGCGCGGTTCGCCCCGTCCGAGGGGGGGGTGATCGAGGGATGCCTGCTCGTCTGGCCGGGGGAGGGGTTTCGGTCGCTCGTGAACGTCGGCCCCGGCACCCGGCCGGAGAAGTTCCGCTTCGGCGCGAACGCGTGGTGGTGGCCCGGCGCGGAGGGCGCTGCGGGTGTGCGCGCGCTCGAAGCGCTCCCCGGCGAGCGCAGGGGTGAGCAGGCTGTCATCGACCCGCGTCTGGACGGCGACCACAGGCCGACGAACGCCGCGGCGGGGCGGTTCGGTGCGACGCGGTGAGTGAGTCGCCGTGCGTCAGTTCGTCCGCCGCCTGCGGAGCAGCGCCGGCGTTGCGAGCGCGAGCACCGCGGCCGAGGGCGGCGTGGGGATGAGCCAGAACTCGAGGGTGTAGCCGGTGTTGTCGGGTCCGGTCTGCTGGATGAGGTAGGTGTAGGTGCCCGGGCCGAGGGGGATGTCGAAGCCGATGCCGCCGAAGGGGATGTCGGCGAGTTGTGGCAGGACGTCCGTGCCGGGTACTTCCGGGAACATGTGGTTGGAGCCGAGGAAGAATCCGACGGTGTTCTGGTCGGGAATCCAACTTGTGTTGCCCTCGTTGATGGCGTGGAAGCCGAGGTTGCCGGGACCGCCGGAGTCGAGGTCGATGTACTGGTGCTGGTAGAGTGCGGCGAGGGCCATACCTGCCGGCACGTCGAAGGTGATGTAGTCGCGTCGGTCGTCGGGTCCGAGAACGGAGCCGATGATGGTGTTGCCGCCGAGGGCGAAGACGAGCGGTGTCGGGGCGTCGGGGTCGCTGGAGAGGTCGCCGTGGACGAACTCGTTCCAGCGGACGTCTGCGAAGGCGGTCGCGGCGGTGAGGGACAGGACGGAAACGAATGCTGCTCTCATGGTGGTCCTCCGGAGTGGGAACGGATGCTCGGCAGCAACTCTAACCGAGCGAGGACGGATCGCGCTCCCTCCAAATGATGGGGGGGCGAGAAAGTGAGGCGGAGGATGATCGCGTGGCTGTTCCAAGCCGCGATCGGCCAGATTTCGACGGCGCTGAGCGTGCCAGCAGGGAACTACCCCCGCGGTCCCGCATTGCGGACGGTTTCGGTCATGTCGTGCTTGGCGTCGTTCTCGCGGAAGAGGGCGGCGAGTTTCTTTGCCTGCTTGTCGTAGGCGGCGCCGTCGGGCCAGGTGTTGCGGGGGTTGAGGACTTCGGCCGGAACGCCGGCGACGGCCTTGGGGATCGGCAGGCCGAAGACGGGGTCGGGGGTGAACTGTGCCTTGTCGAGCGAGCCGTTGAGGATGGAGGTGACCATGGCGCGGGTGTAGGCGAGTTTGAAGCGGGAGCCGGTGCCGTAGGGGCCGCCGGTCCATCCGGTGTTGAGGAGCCAGACGCGGGCGTTGTGCCTGCGGATTCGGTCGGCGAGCATCTGGGCGTACTCGCTGGGCCGGCGTGGCATGAAGGGACCGCCGAAGCAGGCGGAGAAGTTGGGCGTCGGTTCCGTGACGCCCGCTTCCGTGCCGGCGAGTTTCGAGGTGTACCCGTTGATGAAGTAGTACATCGCCTGCTCTGGGCTGAGGCGGCTGACGGGGGGGACGACGCCGAAGGCGTCGGCGGTGAGGAAGATGACGTTGGTGGGGTGCGCGCCGACACTGGGGATGACCGCGCCGGGGATGAACTCGACCGGGTAGGTCACGCGCGTGTTCTCGGTGATGGAGCCGTCGTCGTAGTCGGGAACGCGGGTTTCGGGGTGGATGGCGACGTTTTCGAGGACGGAGCCGAAGCGGATGGCGTCCCAGATCTGCGGCTCGCCTTCGCGGGTGAGCTTGATGCACTTGGCGTAGCAGCCGCCCTCGAAGTTGAAGACGCCGCGATCGGACCAGCCGTGCTCATCGTCGCCGATGAGTGCGCGGTCGGGGTCGGCGGAGAGCGTGGTCTTGCCGGTGCCGGAGAGGCCGAAGAAGAGGGCGACGTTTTTCGGGTCGGTCTTGGAGACGTTGGCCGAGCAGTGCATGGGGAAGACGCCGACCTCGGGCATGTCGAAGTTCATGGCGTAGAAGATGCTCTTCTTGATCTCGCCGGCGTACTCGGTGCCGAGGATGACGACGGTGCGTCGTTCGAGCGACTGCGCGATGAGGACCGGCCCCTTGACGCCGAGGCGTTGCTGCTCGTCGGCGTTGAGGCGGCGGCGCGAGGCGTTCAGGATGGTCCAGTCGTGCTTCCACGAGCCGTCGCCGGAGTCGGATGTGCCGCCCGGCTCGATGAAGAGGGTCTTGGCGAAGAGGGCGTGCCAGGCCTGCTCGGTGACGACGCGCACGCCGAGACGGTATTGCGGGTCCGCGCCGGCGAAGCCGTCGAAGCGGTAGACGGTGGGGCGCGAGTTCAGGTGTGAGATGGCGATCCGCTCAGCAAGCTCGAATGCCTCTGGCGAGATCGGCTGGTTGACGGATCCCCACGCGATGCGATCGTGGATGGCGGGGGTGTCTTCGAGGTACTTGTCCTTCGGGCTTCTGCCCGTGCGGTCGCCGGTTCGGCAGACAAGCGCGCCGTTCGAAGCGAGTCGCCCCTCACCGGCCGCCAAGGCACGCTCGATCAGCACGGCCGCGGACGTAGCGTCCACGACGCGGTTCGGGGCGAGGTCGAGCGCGACGGGTGCGGCGGTCGGCATTGCGGGCCTCCGGTGGTCGTTCGGGATGGGATGGGAAGGGTAGGTATGGGGGCGCGATCCGGCCAGCGAAACATGCGGGCGTTGACCGGAAGTCGCGGGGAGGCTTATGGTTGGTGTCGGTCGGCAGCGATCCGGCCGGCACGAGACGGCGACTGTAGCTCAGCTGGTTAGAGCACCTGGTTGTGGTCCAGGGGGTCGCGGGTTCGAGTCCCGTCAGTCGCCCTTCCGATCGTCACGCCGCGGCCCGGTTGTCCGGCGCTGTCCGTGCGCCCTCGTCGTGCCAGCGGCGGCATTCGGCGATGAGTTTCGCCCGCTCGATCGGCTTGACCAGGTAATCGTCGCACCCGGCCTGGAAGCACGCGTCGCGATCGTTCGGCCGGTTGTTGGCGGTGAGCGCGATGATGGGCGTGCGGCATGCCGAGGCACGGAGTTTGCGCACCGCGCCGAGGCCGTCGAGTTCCGGCATCTGGAGGTCCATGAGAATGACGCTGAAGGGGGTCTGGGCGTTCTCGACGAGCGCGCAGGCCTCGAAGCCGTTGCGCGCGGTCTCGACGTGCGCGCCGGAGGATCGCAGCAGGTGGGTGAGCAGACGGCGGTTGTCGTCGCCGTCCTCGGCGAGGAGGACGCGAACGCCCCGCAGGGGATGAGCGGTGTCGAGCGGGGTGGGCGAGGCCGTGGGATGAGAGCCAGCGAGATTGAGACGGACCGTGAAGACGGACCCCTTCCCGCGCTCGCTCTGAACGGCGATTCTGCCGCCGAGCAGGCGGGCGAGATCGTTCGAGATCGCGAGGCCGAGTCCAGTGCCGCCGAAGCGGCGCGTGGTCGCCGTCTCGGCCTGCACGAAGGGCGTGAACAGCCGGCGCTGCGTTTCCTCGTCGATCCCGATGCCGGTGTCATGCACTTCGAAGCGGATGGCGGCTGGGCGGTCTGGATCGCCTTCGGCGTGGACTTCGATGCGCACGCCGCCCGAGAACGTGAACTTGACCGCGTTGCCCGCGAGATTCACAAGCACCTGGCGGAGGCGGTCGGGGTCGGACTCGATGGCCCGGGGCACGCCGGCGTGGATGACGTACTCGAGGCTGAGCCGTTTTCGTTCGGCGGCCGGCCGCAGGAGTTGCACGGTCTGCTCGACGATCTCGGCGGGCGAGCAGGCGACGCGGCTGACGGTCATGCGTCCCGCGTCGAGTTTGGCAAGGTCGAGCAGGTCGTTGATGAGCTGGAGAAGGTGCGTGCCGTTGTTGTGGATGATCTCGACGTATTCGGCGCGCTCTGCCTCGGGGGTGCGAGAGTCCCGGAGGAGCTCCGCGTAGCCGAGGATCGAGGTCAGGGGCGTGCGCAGTTCGTGCGTCACGTTCGCGAGGAACTCGCCCTTGGCGCGGATGCCCTCCATCGCGACGGCGCGGGCGCGTTCGAGTTCCCTGAGTTGGGCGCGAACGGTGCGCGCCACAGGCCCGAGCATCAGGCCCGCGTACGCGGTGAAGAGCAGCGCGGTCACCGCGGCGAGCGCGAGGCTGGATCGGCTGAGGCTGCGGTGCTCTTCGTCGTGCAGGACGGTGAGGTCGCGGATGGCCTGATCCATGAGCGCGACCATCTGCGCGCTGAGCACCTCGATGCCGCGGCAGATGGGGACGATGGAGCCGATCCCCGCCCCCGTCTCGGCCGCGGCGAGCTCCTCCACGGCGGCCCTGGCGTCGGCATGGAGGCTCGCCAGGCGATCGGCGTAGCTCAACGCCTCGGGGGGCTGCGGCGGGCTCTCGCCCTGCGCGACGAGCGTCTCGAGCGTCGCGCCGATGGCGCGCACGGAATGGGAAGCGCTGTTGGCGTAGCGGCGAACACCGACCGAGTCGCTGTCCGCGGCGGCCTCGATCGCGGAGGCGGCGTCGATCGCGAGATCGCGGGCGTGGCGACGGACGCGCACCGAAGCGTCGATCGCGGGGTCGGGCGAGGTGTAGGAGTTGAGTTCGAGTTGCAGCCGGACGTGGCTGCCCAGCGTCACGGCGGCCATGACGATGAGCATCGTGCCGTAGAGGAAGTGCCATCGGCCCTGGTAAGCGGGGCGCGACACGGGTCCGAGTTCGTCGCGCGCTCGGCGTTCGCTTTCGTGCGTCTGCATGGCCACCGTGATCCCCGAGTCCCGGGGGGTGTATCGACACGAGGGCGGGGGTTCGTTCGCCCATCCCCCCGGTCGATGCCCGGATGTCGCGGAACACGCCCGTTGTGCGGGTCAAGGTCCTAGAACCCGAGGCCGCGGACGATCGATGCAGCCTGCGCGCCGTACCCGCCGCCGAAGAGCCGAGCATGGACGAGCAGCGGATAGAGCAGGTAGACATCACGCTTCCGGTGCCAGAAGCCGTCGTCGAGCGGCCGCAGTTCGGCGTAGCGTTCGAAGAACGCCCGTCCGAAAGTGTTGAAGAGCGTGATGAAGGCGAGTTCGACCTCCGGGTGGCCGTGGTAGGTCGCGGGGTCGATGAAGGCCGCGACGCGTCCCGCACGCGCGACGACGTTGCCGCCCCAGACGTCGCCGTGGAGGAGCGACGGGTGAGGCGGCTCGTCGATGATCTCGCCGAGCCGCGAGCAGAGCGACTCGATTCGGCGCATGACCGCGGTCTCGATGCCGCCGTGCGCCAGCGCCTCGCGCCCCATGTGGAGGAGTCGGTGTTCGGCGTAGAACGCGACCCACGAATCGCACGTCGCGTTCGGCTGCGGCAGGCCGCCGATGAGCGTGTCGCGTTCCATCCCGAACGATGGGCCGCGCACGGCGTGCAGGTCTGCGAGCAGTTCGGCGGCGTGGCGCTCGACCGAGGCATCGATCGGGTCGCCGCCCTCGACGAAGTCGATGATGAGCAGTTCCGGCGATTCGTGGAGCACGGCCGGCACGGGCAGGCGAGACCGCCCCGCCAGCTCGCGCAGCATCCAGCCCTCGAGGTCGAGGCGATCGGAGACGGAGCCGAGCTTGGCGACGACGGCCCGCCCGTCTTCGAGGTCGAGCCGCCAGGCCTGCGCCACGCACCCGCCGGAGAGGCGCGAAGCGGCGCGCACGGGCACGCCGAGCGCGGCCTCGACCGCCCGCCATGCACCGTCAGACATCGAGGTTCTTCACCTCGAGGGCGTGGTCCTCGATGAACTTGCGTCGCGGCTCGACCTGCTCTCCCATCAGCGTGCTGAAGAGGAACTCGGCCTCCTGGCCCATGTCCCAGTTCACGCGCAGGAGCGTGCGGCGCGTGGGGTCCATGGTGGTCTCCCAGAGTTGCTCCGCGTCCATCTCACCGAGTCCCTTGAAACGCTTGACTTCCAGCCCACGCCGCCCGAGGTCCAGCAGCGCGGAGAGGATCGCGGGCAGGTTCGGCGCCTCGACGACGTTCGACTGCTCCTCGGCGGGCGGGCTGTCGGCCTGTTCGGCATCCCCGCCCGCTTCCGCGGCGTCTGTCGGTCTGTTGCTCTGCGGCTTTGCCGCTTTCGTCGTCACCCAGGCGAAGCGAGCCGGCAGCCGTTCGCCGGTCACGGACTCCTCCTGCACGAGCGAGTAGTCGTCGATGGCAAGCCCGACGGATTCGAGATCGACGAAGACGCGCTCCAGTTCACGGTTCTCGTGCAGTTCGCGGATGACGGCGACCGGACGCGGGTCGGCGGCGGCGTGCCCGTTCACCGGCGCGGTGGTTTCATCGGCCAGCCGGAGACCCTCGGCTTCGAGGATGGCGTGGGCCTGCTCCTCGCTCCAGGCGTAGCGATCCTCGCCCCGCCACGAGACCTTGCGGGTGGGCAGGCGGCGCTTCCCCTCCGGGTCGTCGCTGCGGGCCGCGAGCAGGTCTGCGAAGGGCGCGCCGCGACGCTCGGCGATTTCGACCAGTTCGTTCAGGCGGCGCAGCAGCCGGACCGCTCGCAGCAGCGGCTGGCCCTCGATGCGCCGTTCCTCGACGACCTGCCCCGGATCGGCGTCGGTTCGCCTCACCGAGAGGTGTGCGCCGTCGAGACCGAGTTCGCTCAACACGTCCGCCAGTTCGCGGTCGTTGAGCACGTACCGGCCCTTGCCCTTGCGGATCAGCTGGTACAGGGGCGGCTGGGCGCAGTAGATTCGGCCGCGGCGGATCAGTTCCGGCATCTGCCGGAAGAAGAACGTGAGCAGCAGCGTGCGGATGTGGCTGCCGTCCACGTCCGCGTCGGTCATGATGATGATCTTGCCGTAGCGGAGGCGCGAGGCATCGAAGTCCTCGCCGATGCCGCAGCGCAGCGCGGAGATGAGCGTGCGGATTTCCTCGAAGGCGAGCACCTTGTCGATGCGAGCCTTCTCGACGTTGAGCAGTTTGCCCCGCAGGGGCAGGATGGCCTGCGTCTCGACGTCGCGTCCCTGCGTCGCGCTGCCGCCCGCAGAGTCGCCCTCGACGATGAAGAGTTCGGAGCGGTCCACGTCGCGGGTCTTGCAGTCGCGGAGCTTGTGCGGCATCGAGCCGCTTTCGAGCGCGCTCTTGCGCCGTGTGAGTTCGCGGGCCTTGCGGGCGGCCTCGCGGGCCTGTGCGGCGACGATGCCCTTGAGGCACAGCCGCTTGGCCTCGGAGGGGTGCTCCTCGAGCCAGGCTTCGAGCGCTTCTGAAACCGCGGCCGCCACGATGCCCTCGACCTCCGGGTTGAGCAGTTTCTCCTTGGGCTGGTTGTTGAAGGTCGGGTCGCGGAGTTTGACGCTGACAATGGCGATGAGGCCTTCGCGCAGGTCCTCGCCGGTGGGGACGGGGTCTTTCTCCTTGATGATCCCCGCCTTGCGGGCGTAGGCGTTCAGCGTGCGTGTGAGGGCGACCTTGAAGCCCTGCGCGTGCGTGCCGCCGTCCACGTTGTTGATGTTGTTGGCGAAGGTCAGCAGAGTTTCGTTGTAGCCGTCGTGGTACTGGAGGGCGACCTCGCAGACGACGCCGCTGTCGGGATCCTCGCGGCGCAGGTGCACCGGTGCGCACATGGCGTTGCGTCCCGCCATCAGGTGCTCGACATACTCGACCAGCCCGTGCTCGGCGCGGAAGAGGTCGTGGCGCGGCTTGCCGTCCGGCCCGACGCGCTCGTCGCTCAGGCGGATCGAGACGCCGGGGTTCAGGTAGGAGAGTTCGCGCAGTCGAGTCGCGAGGGTCTGGTAGTTGAAGGTCGTATCGGGGAAGATCTCGTGGTCGGGCATGAAGGTGACAGTGGTGCCGGTGCGGCGTGCGCTGCTGGGGGGGATGTCGCCAACGACGTGCAGCGGCTTGCTGACGCGCCCTCGGGCGAACTCGATGCGATAGACCTTGCCGTCGCGCCAGACCTCGCATTCGAGCCACTCAGAGAGTGCGTTGACGCACGAGACGCCCACGCCGTGGAGGCCGCCCGAGACCTTGTACGCGCTCCCTTCCTGGCCGAACTTCCCTCCGGCGTGCAGGCGCGTCATCACAACCTCGACGGCCGGCTTGCCGTTGAGTGCGGGGTCCTCGTGCTTCATGGGGCCGACCGGGATGCCTCGCCCGTCGTCGATGACGGTGCACGATCCGTCGGCCTGGATGGAGACGGCAACGATGGTGGCGAAACCGGCCATCGCCTCGTCGATGGAGTTGTCCACGGTCTCATAGACGAGGTGGTGCAGGGCGTTGAGGCCCGTGCCGCCGATGTACATCCCCGGACGCTTGCGGACGGCGTCGAGCCCCTCCAGCACCTTGATCTGTTCTTCGCCGTAGGCGCCGTCGGGGCGGTTGGACACGGGTTCGACCTCGACCTTCGCCGCCCGGACCGGCGCGGCCGCGGGCGTTTCGATGGGGTGCTTCTGGGCCATTCGGGTGGTCGCTCGCTCTCGTGGTGGTGGCGTTCCGAGGGGTGGCGGAGAGGCATCGAAGGGCGTGCGCCCGGGAGGTGGTTGAGGGCGTGCCGGGAGCCTCGGAAACAGGCCTCTCATTGTAGCGCGCCGGGGGCGGTTACGCTCGCTCCGCCGAGGCTCGGAGAGGGTGGTCGGGGCGTCGTGCGCGCGGGCGTAGAGTTGCCCACTGGAGGCACGCATGTCCCTGCCGAACGCCACGATCATCGCGGGAATTCCGGCCCGAAACTTCGCGCTCTACCACGCCATCCGCTTCAGCGCGGGCGATCCGGCGGCGTTCATCGAGACACCCGGCAGCAACGGCAGGCCGACGCGAACGCTCATCATCCGCGACATCGAGATGGGACGCGCCCGCAAACACGCGAAGGCGGACCGCGTCGCCTGCCCCGCGGACTTCGCGCCCGAGGGCGGGCTGGCGGGCGACAGGGAAACCGCCACGGCCCAGGCGGCAGCCGAGTGTCTCGTGCGGGCGGGAGTTCGAACGGTGCGGGCCGACCGCACGCTGCCGCTGATCTTCGCCGAGACGATTCGTGCGGCCGGGATCGCGGTCGAACTCGACCCGGACCTCGGCGTGAGCGACCGGCGCTGCAAGGACGAGCGCGAGGTCGACGCCATGCGAGCCGCCCAGGCCATGACCGAGTCCGCCGTCCGGATGGCGTGTGAAACCATCGCGCGGGCGGCGGCCGCACGCGACGGCGCGCTGATGCACGGGGGCGAGCCGCTCACCGCGGAACGCCTGCGCTTCATGATCGACGTTTACCTGCTCGAACGCAACTACGAGAACGCGCCCGCGATCGTCGCCTGCGGCCCAGAGGGCGAAGACTGCCACAACCTCGGCCGCGGGCCGCTGCGCACCGGGCAGCCGATCATCGTGGACGTCTTCCCGCGGGATCGGGCGACGCTGTACTGCGGCGACTGCACGCGCACAGTCGTCCATGGCGACGCGCCGGACTGGCTCGTCGCCATGCACGGCGCGGTGGTGCAGGCGAAGGCCGCAGGGATAGCGGCGATTCGCGCAGGTGTCACCGGCGAGGCAGCGTACAAGGCCTCCCTCGCGGCGATCCAGCGTGCGGGATGGGATCGGTCGCTTCTGGCGCCCGAGGCGCCCGAGGGGTTCTGCTCGCTCCAGCACGGTCTCGGGCACGGTGTCGGGCTGGAGGTGCACGAGCCGCCGCTGCTCGATCTCGGTGGTCCCGCGCTCGTCGCGGGCGACGCGGTCACCGTTGAGCCGGGGCTGTACGCCAAGGGGCGGGGCGGGGTGCGGATCGAGGACGTCGTGATCGTCCGCGAGAACGGGTGCGAGAACCTCGGCTCGCTGCCCGAGGGTCTGTGCTGGCGGTGATGCCGGTATGCTCCGTCGTCCAACCCGAACGGAGCAAGACCCGTGAATCGAATCGTGCTGCTGGCGTGCGTCGTGTTCTTCGTTGCCTCGTGCCTCGTCGCGCCGGTGTCGGCGCGGGCGCAAGCGGGCCGCGATCTGGCCGAGTTCGTGCAGAAGTACACCGCGGACCGGGGTTCGGTGCGGTCGTTCTACGACTGGCCGTGGTCGGAGGAGGCGCTCGACCGGACGGACGCGCTGCTCGAAGAGTGGGAGGCGAGATTGCGAGCGGTTGACTTCCAGGCGCTCGATCAGCAGGGCAGGATCGATTACGTGCTGATGCGCACGCACCTCGCCGCCGAGCGAGCGGAGCAGGCGCTGACGCGGGCGAGGCTGGCGGAGATGGACGCGTTGCTGCCGTTCCGGCGGCTGGTGATCGACCTGGCGATGTCGCGTTCACGGATGGCGGAGCCGGCGCCGCGCGAGTGGGCGGATCGGCTGTCGAGGGTGGAGGCGGAGATCGGCGAGGTGCGAGCGCGCATCGATGCGGGGCGCAAGAAGAAGGAGGGCGAGGAGCCGGGCGATGCGCTGTTCGTCTCGCCGGTTGTCGCGGCCCGTGCTGCCTCGGCCACGGACGCGCTGCGTCGGACCCTGGAGGACTGGTTCCGCTACCACGACGGCTACGTGCCCGAGTTCTCATGGTGGGTGCGCAAGCCGCACGAGCAGACAGCGGCGGCGATGGCCGACTACGCCAAGCACTTGCGAGAGCAGGTCGCCGGGCTGAAGGGCAAGGACGACGATCCGCTCATCGGCGACCCGATCGGCCGCGAGAAGCTGCTCGCGGACCTGGCGACGGAGTTCATCCCGTACTCGCCCGAGGAACTGATCGCGATCGCCGAGCGCGAGTTCGCCTGGTGCGAGGCGGAGATGCTGCGGGCGTCGCGCGAACTCGGTTTCGGCGATGACTGGCGGGGCGCGCTGGAGCACGTCAAGAACCTGCACGAGCCGCCGGGCGGGCAGGCTGCGCTGATGGCGGACCTGGCGCGGCAGGGCATCGACTTCGTGAAGGAGCACGACCTCGTCACGGTGCCCGAGCTGTGCGAGGAGGCATGGCGGCTGACGATGCTCTCGCCGCAGGGCCAGCGGACGCTCCCCTTCGCCGCGTACAACAACCAGCAGATTCTGGTGGCGTATCCGACCGACGCGATGCCGCACGACGACAAACTGATGTCGATGCGGGGGAACAACCGGCATTTCACTCGCATCGTCGCCGCTCACGAGCTCATCCCCGGCCACCATTTGCAGGGGTTCGTCGCGCGGCGAGAGCGGCCGTACCGGTCGCTGTTCCGGACGCCGTTCCTTGTCGAAGGCTGGGCGCTGCACTGGGAGATGCTTCTGTGGGACAAGGGCTTTGCGCGCGGCCCGGAGGACCGCATCGGGATGCTGTTCTGGCGCATGCACCGCTGCGCCCGCATCATCGTGAGCCTGAAGTTCCACCTCGGCGAGATGACCACAGACGAGATGATCGCCTTCCTCGTCGAGCGTGTCGGGCACGAGCGGCTCGGCGCGACGAGCGAAGTGCGCCGCTACGTCGGCGGGGACTACGGCCCGCTCTACCAGGTCGCCTACATGATCGGGGGCCTGCAGCTGCGCGCCTTGCACGAGGAGACGGTGGGCCGGGGCCGGATGACCGATCGGGAGTTCCACGACGTCGTGCTGGCGCACAACGCGATCCCGATCGAGTTGATCCGGGCGGGGATCACGGGGACTTCGCTGGATAG
>JAANMW010003083.1_pt1 | contig 13675 bp, 11 predicted proteins | sample 7279671 | NCBI WGS metagenome assembly JAANMW01 (sample SAMN14094541, study PRJNA606508) | bioreactor metagenome | isolation source: A lab-scale SPAN reactor treating ammonium-rich wastewater day 247 | place: Ireland: Galway | collected 2017-09-19
AAGCCCTGAAGGGTATCGATCTCCATATCCAAGCGGGCGAGATCGTCGCGTTGATCGGCGCCAACGGCGCCGGCAAATCGACCTTGATGATGACCATTTTCGGCCGCCCCCGCGCTCGCGCCGGCCAGATCCTGTTCGACGGCGAGGACATCAGCTCGATGCCGACGCACGAGGTGGCGCGGCTGCGCATCGCGCAGTCCCCGGAGGGTCGGCGCATTTTCCCGTGGATGACTGTGGCGGAGAACCTGCAGATGGGCGCGGACGCCACGCCCGGCAGCAAGGCTGAGCGAGCAGCCAGCCTGGATCGCGTGCTAAAATTATTCCCGCGTCTGCAGGAACGCATGACGCAGCGGGGCGGCACGCTGTCCGGCGGCGAGCAGCAGATGCTGGCGATCGGCCGCGCGCTGATGAGCCGCCCGCGCCTGTTATTGCTGGATGAGCCCTCGCTCGGTCTTGCGCCGCTGATCACCCGGCAGATTTTCAACGCCATCCGCGCGTTGAACAACGAGGACCATCTCACGGTGCTGATCGTCGAGCAGAACGCCAATCATGCCCTTCGCCTCGCCCATCGCGGCTATGTGATGGTCAACGGGCTGATCACGATGAGCGGCGAAGGCATGGAGTTGCTGCAACGCCCGGAGATTCGCGCCGCCTATCTCGAAGGCGGCCGCCACGCCTGACGCGGGCGCTTGCTGGGCGATGACGTGAATGCGGAATTCGCTCCGCTAGCCCGGCGTGACCAGGCGGCTGTCGCCGGATGAAACGGCGCTCGAAAATTTGTCCATGACATCGGCGGCAAATCATCGGACAATGCCTGCAATGTCAAACATGGTAACCTGCCCCACCTCCGCGAGGCTCGCTCGAATGAAATCATTGAAGCTGATCGGTCTGGCCCTTTGCGCCTCCCTGGCGCTTTCGGCCACGACCTTCGCCCAGGACATCACCGTCGCGGTGGCCGGCCCGATGACGGGCAGCGAGTCCGCTTTCGGCCGCCAGTTGCATAACGGCGCCGAACAGTTCGTCGCCGATGCCAACGATAAGGGCGGCGTGCTCAACAAGAAGCTGAAGCTGTTCGTCGGCGACGACGCCTGCGACCCGAAGCAAGCGCGCTCCATCGCTGAAAGAATCTCAAGCCGGGGCATTCCGCTCGTCGCCGGACACTTCTGCTCGTCGTCATCCATTCCGGCTTCCGAAGCCTACCGCGACGGCAATGTCATGCAGATCACGCCGGCCACGACCAACCCGCTGTTCACGGAACGCAAGCTGTGGAACGTGCTGCGCGTCTGCGGCCGCGACGACCAGCAAGGTATCGTCGCTGCCGAATACATCGTCAAGAATTTCAAAGACAAGAATATCGCCATCCTCAACGACAAGACCACCTACGGCAAGGGTCTCGCCGACGAGACCAAGAAGGCGCTGAACAAGGCCGGATTCCAGGAGAAAATGTTCGAGTCCTATAACAAAGGCGACAAGGACTTTAACTCCATCGTCTCGCGCCTGAAGCGCGACAACATCGATCTGGTGTTCATCGGGGGCTATTATCAGGAGGCCGGACTGATCCTGCGCCAGATGCGCGATCAGGGACTCAAGACCATCCTGATGGCGGGCGATGCGCTGAACGACAAGAAGTTTGCCTCCATCACCGGCCCGCTCGCCGAGGGTACCTTGTTCACCTTCGGCCCGGACCCGCGCAACAAGCCAACCGCCAAGGCGGTCGTCGAGAAATTCAAGGCCAGGGGCATCGATCCGGAAGGTTACACGCTCTACACCTATGCGGCGATGCAGGTGTGGGCGCAGGGCGTTGCGAAAGCGGGCACGACGGATCCCATGAAGGTGATGAAAGCCATCAAGGCGGGCGCGTGGGATACCGTCCTCGGCATGCTGGAATTTGATGCGAAAGGTGACATCAAGCAGATCGACTATGTCATCTACAAGTGGGACGACAAGGGCAATTATGCCGAGATCGACCCGGCCCTCTGAGCTGCGTCACGCGTCTCAGTTTCTGGCGTCTTCTCAATGTTCCCGCGATTAGAGCGTTTTCGAGCGAAGGGACACCGGTTCGCGTGAAGAAAACGCGTCAAATCAAAATTTATAGAGCCTCGCTTCTGATTCCATCAGAAGCGAAAGGGCTCTAGCGGGGATGACCGTACGCCGGCCTGAGAACAAACGGCAACGCCTCATCCGAAGTTCTGCAACGCCGGAAAGGTCTCCAGCAGCCAGATGCTGACGTTGGAGATCGTTCCGGTGAGGAAGGCTACCCCGGTCAGCACCATCAGCACGCCGATTCCGCGCTCTATTGTGGTGAGATGACGTTTCAGCCGGTTGAACAGCGAGGAAAACCTTTCAATCATGAGCGCCGCCAGCAGAAACGGAATGCCGAGCCCGGCTGAATATACCGCAAGCAAACCGGCTCCCTTTACGACGGTGTCCTCCGCCGCCGCCACCGACAGGATCGCCGCCAGGATCGGCCCGATGCACGGCGTCCACCCGAACGCGAAAGCGAGCCCCATCACATAGGCGCCCCATAACCCGACCGGCTTCGGGGCCGTGAGCCGCCCTTCGCGCATCAAGAAGCCGATTCGCGTCAGCCCGAGAAAATGCAGGCCCATGATGATAATGACGATGCCGGCGACGATCGACAACTGCGCCGACCAGGCCCGGATAAAGCTGCCGACGAAGCTCGCGCTGGCGCCGAGCGCGACGAAAACCGTGGAAAAGCCGAACACAAACATCAAAGCGGCGAGCATCACGGCCCGCTTCGGGGTCTTGGCCGTCTCGTCGTGAGAAACGTGTTCGATGGTGGCGCCTGTGAGATAGATCAGGTAGGGCGGCACCAGCGGAAGGACGCAGGGCGACAGGAAACTGACAAGGCCCGCGACCATGGCGGCGGGAACGGAGACGTCGTGAATCATGCGGCTACTTGCCCTGCCATCGCCCGGTGATGCAAGGGCCTCGGTTCCTTCCGCGACATTTGTGATCAGACGTGATCGATTGACCCGCCCTCGCGACTGCCGTCATCTGAGAGCAGCCGTTTTCCACCCGCCCGCGAACGAGACTGAACCATGAAGAACCTCCTCACTGACATTTCCGGGGTCCGTGTCGGCCATGCCGACGACGCACGGCTGGCGTCAGGCGTGACAGCGGTGCTTTTCGACACCCCCGTGGTGGCCGCGATGGACGTGCGCGGCGGCGGGCCGGGCACCCGCGACAGCGCCCTGCTCGATCCGGTCAACACGGTGGAGCGGATCGACGCCCTCACGCTGTCAGGCGGCTCAGCTTTCGGGATCGAGTCAGGCGGCGGCGTTCAGGCCTGGCTCGCCGAACAGGGGCGCGGCTTTGTGATCGGCGACGCGACCATCCCGATTGTGCCCGGCGCGGTGGTGTTCGATCTCCTGAACGGCGGCGACAAAAAATGGGGTCGTTTCGCGCCTTATCGCGATCTTGGCTACGCCGCCGCAGCAGCAGCGGGAGACGATTTCGCGCTCGGCAGCACCGGCGCCGGACTCGGCGCGACGACCGCCAATCTGAAAGGCGGCATCGGCTCCGCTTCGGCGACCACGTCCGGCGGCGTGAAAGTGGCGGCACTCGCCGAAGTGAACGCGGTCGGCAGCGTCACAGTCGGAGACGGCCCCTGGTTCTGGGCAGCGCCATTTGAATCGGGTGACGAATACGGCGGACGCGGGTTGCCGCCGTCGTTCACGCCGGAGATGCTGGCGATGCGATTGAAGGGCGGCGCGACAGCGAATGCCGGTGAGAACACCACGCTCGCCATCGTCGTCACCGATGCCGCACTCACCAAGCCGCAGGCCAGGCGGCTCGCGATGATGGCGCAAACCGGTTTCGCGCGCGCGATCTATCCGGTTCACGCTCCGCTGGACGGCGATATCGTGTTCGCTGCCGCTACAGGAGCCAAACCCATCGATCCGTTCGTCGAATTGACCGAACTCGGAATGATCGCAGCCAATACGGTGGCTCGCGCGATCGCGCGTGGCGTCTATGAAGCAACAGCACTTCCGTTTCCGGATGCATTGCCGACATGGAAGGACCGGTTTGCGCCATGACTTACTATCGAGGCGCATAGGTTTTTCTCCTAAGCAGAGCGGTATGTAATTAAAGTATAATTGGTGCATTTACGTGGATTATCCGGGGTATTTAAGGTTAGTTTATAGTACAACTTGAAGTAGCAGCTTGACCGGCGGATGCTCTCTCGTGCGCAGTGTCGCGCATCTAACAAGGAGAACCGTCATGAAGAAAATTCTCGTTCTCGCCGCAGTCGTCAGCGCGTTCATGAGCGCGCCGGCTTTCGCCAACAAGGGCCAGGGCATCGGTATCGGAGCGAACGTGCTGACCGGCCGCGGCGGCGTGGTGGGGCTACTCAACGGACGTAGCGCGCTCGTGGTCAACACCGCGGTCACCACGGGCAAAAACGGCGTGCTGGGCGCGGTGCTCGGCCGCAGCCTTTCTTCGGGCGGACTGCTCGGCGGCGGATGCGGCTGCCACTAGCTATAGCGTTTTCGAGCGAAGCATGCCCTCGGGCTTGGCCCGAGGATGGACACCGGTTCGCGTGAAGAAAACGCGTCAAACCAAAATCTAGAAATCTGTTTCTGATTCAACCGGAAACGAAATTGCTCTAGCTAGGTTGGTGGAAGGCGGACGGGGCATCCCCGTCCGCACGCCGCTGGTCCGGCGGCCGCGCCTTTGTTCGGCTCCGGCGGGGCCGCGGAGAAGCGCTTCGTGATCGAGGACATCACGACGAGCCCGTTCAACTGATCACCCGAGATCAGCAAGCCCCTTGCATAGGCGACATCGACGCTGACGCTCAGGTCATGGTCAAAGTCGCGGATCGCGCCGACGCCGCAAGTGAGAGTCTGCGCACGGAAGGGCGAATCCAGATACTCGGAAATCGAATAGCCCACTGAGGCCGCCAGTGTCACCTTCGGCTCCCAATTCCACGAGACCCTCGCTGAATATGCCGTGTCGATGGTGATCGGTGAAATGGGAAACGTGGTTTCACTCGCGCGCCGCCATGCCGTCAGATCAATTCCGAAAGGCGCGGCGCGCCAGCTTAAACTCGCATCGAACAGAATTCGATCGACATTGGTGAAATCGGGATCGTGCCACGTCCCGTACAACCGTGAAACGGAGCCAAAGGCAGTCACGGCACCGCCACCATATTTGGCGAACAGAAACGGCTGCACCCTTTCATTGTCGCGACGATAGCCGAACACATCGAACTCTTGCAGGTAGCGCCGCGCCGACAGGTTCACGGACGCGCCGATTTCGAACTCTCCGCTGACGAGACTCACGCCGGGGATCAGCGTGCCCCGCAGATGTTGCTGCGGGTCGGGGAGAAAATCCTGAAAGATCGCGTTGGCCTGATTCAGGCTGGTCCGGCCTCCCTCCGCGGTGGCGAACAGCTTGATCGGCCCCCGCCTGGATTCAGCCCTGACCGATTGGATCAGTTCGGACGATCGCAGCGTGTAGCTGCTGACGTCGGCGATGGTCGACGTGGAGTCCAGCCTCAGATCGTCATCACCGATCGAGCCGCGCAGGATCACCTTGCCGCCGCGCGTGGGCGTTATCCGCGGCTGCGCATAATGCATTGCGGTCGCTTCCGCCGCGACGCCCAGAGTGTAGCCATCGGCCTTCATGCCCGCGGCCAACGCCGTGTCCGCGGCGACGAACAGGCTGCCGCCGCCCTGACCGATTGCCAGCAGCGGATTGGTGTCGAATCCGCCGCGCAGCCGGAACGAAGCGGTGAAGTCGCTTTCGGCGCAGGCGTGGGAGCCGACAAGGCCGAGGCAGCCGGCGATCAGAAATACTTTCGGTATATGCATACGGCCCCGTATTACTTCGAAGCAAGGACCGAATACTTGGGGTGCATGGTTATCGGATCATGAAAATCGACGCCGACCGCGCAATGATGCGGATGCGGCGAACCCAAGATTACCGCTCATAAAGACGACCGCCGAAAAGACGACCGCGCATTGCCCCCGGGCGCGGCCCATGTTACGCGGGGCTCTCCCAAGCTCCGCTGAAATTTCCGGAAAACTTCATGTCCCAGACTTTTGCGCCGCGTCCTCTCGTCATCGCACCGTCGATCCTGGCCTCGGACTTCTCGAAGCTTGGCGAGGAGGTTCGCGCCGTCGATCAGGGGGGGGCCGAGTGGATCCACCTCGACGTGATGGACGGCCATTTCGTGCCGAACATCTCCTACGGACCCGATGTCATCAAGGCGATGCGTCCGCACACCAAGAAGATCTTCGATGCCCATCTGATGATCTCGCCGTGCGATCCGTACCTCGAAGCCTTCGCCAAGGCAGGTTGCGACCACATCACGGTTCACGTCGAAGCGGGACCGCACCTGCATCGCTCGTTGCAGGCCATTCGCAACCTCGGCAAGAAGGCGGGGGTCACGCTCAATCCCGGAACGCCCTTGTCCACCGTCGAATACGTGCTCGACATGGTTGACCTGGTGCTGGTGATGTCGGTCAATCCCGGTTTCGGCGGCCAGAAGTTCATCGCCTCGGCGGTCGACAAGATTCGGGATTTGCGCGCGATGATCGGGGGACGGCCGATCGACATCGAGGTCGACGGCGGGGTCGGACCCGACGTCGCCGGTGATCTGGCCGCCGCCGGCGCCAATGCCTTCGTGGCGGGCTCCGCGGTGTTCAAGGGCGGCACGATGGAATCCTACAAGGCCAACATGGACGCGATCCGCAATGCCGCCGCGGCCGCGCGCGGCGAAATAGTCTGACGCAAACGCGGGCGCCGACTGCTTGCAGTTCTGTCAGGCCGCACGCGTTTTCTTCACGCGAACCGGTGTCCATCCTCGGGCCAAGCCCGAGGACATGCTTCGCTCGAAAACGCTCCTGTTGCTCGTGCTGCGGATATGCAACGCCACGGGGAAAAGCCGGAACTCGCTCGCCTCGTCGATTGACATCGACTTTGTTCCCCCCCAAACAAATCGGCGACGGTTCTCCCTCGGGAGATCAAAAGGGAACGTGGTGCGGACATCCCCAACGCCACGGCTGCCCCCGCAACTGTAAGCGGCGAATCTGCGTCACACGCCACTGGGACATCTCGGCCCCCGGGAAGGCGACGTCAGGTAACGACCCGCGAGCCAGGAGACCTGCCGTCAACCCGTGGTCACACGCGAAGATGTCAGTCGGGGACTACAGACATCCGCTTCATCGGCGCCGGCGCAGGCTCCCGTGAAACCTCGTTCGCTGTGACGTGCCACTGACGTCCTGCCGAGGTTTTTCATGTCCGTCGCCTTCGTGTCCGGGGCTTATCGCAGAAGCCTGCTTGCCTCCGCCCTCCTCGCCTCGCTGGGTTCGATCGGCCTGATGACGCCTTCGGCCGCGCAGCAATCCGCCTCTCCCAACCTGTTGCCTCCGATCCGGATCGCGCCACCCCCTGATCGAGCGATAGCGCCCGCACACCGCACGACTTCGCGATCACGCCGTGTCGCCCGCCCCGCTCCCCGGCAAACTCCTGTCGCTGATACTCCTGTTCCAGGCGCGATGGGTTCCACCGTGGTCAGCCCCACGGGAGTGGTGACGCCCGCGGGCCAGCTGGCCAGCTCCATCACCGTCGTCACCGAGCAGGATATCCAGACCCAGCAACACCGCAGCGTTCCGGACATCCTCAGGACGGCTCCCGGCCTCAATGTGGTGCAAGCCGGCGGACCTGGCGCCCAGACCTCGATCTTCATGCGAGGCACCAACGCCAACCATACCAAGGTGATGCTCGACGGAATCGACATCGGCGATCCCGCCAACTCGAATGGCGCGTTCGACTACGCGCACCTTCTCACGGCGGACATCCAGCAGATGGAAATCCTCCGGGGTCCACAGAGCGGACTTTACGGCTCCGACGCGATCGGCGGCGTCATCTCCATCATCACGAAAAAGGGCGAAGGTCCGGCGCGGGTCACCGGCTCACTGGAGTCCGGCTCGTTCAAAACCTTCAACCAGACGCTCGGACTGAGCGGCGCCGAACGAAACTTCAACTACGCGGTCAACGTCGCCCATCTCCATGCCGGAGACGTTCCTGTCACGCCGCCGGAGCTTCTCCCGCCGGGGCGCCAGGCGATCGGCAACAACTATGACAACATGACCTATTCGACCAAGCTCGGCGTCGATCTCAATGAGTATCTGACCGTCAATTCGGTGGTCCGCTATACCGACTCGACGCTGCTGTTCACGGGCGACGGCGGATTTCCAAGCACCCCCAACGCCAGCCAGAGCACGCACGCGGTCCAGCAACTTTTCAACCGTCAGGAGGCCGTATGGTCACTATTCGACGGGCGCGTCCAGAGCTTCTTCGGTCTCAATTTCACGAACAGCAGAGCCTATGACGTGGGTCCGGGCGACCCGGCCGCGACGATCACCACGGGCGAGCGCCTCAAGTTCGACTGGCGCACCGTGACCGAGATTGCGCGTGACAATCATCTGATCGTCGGCGCCGAGCATCAGACCGATCGCATGGACACCGCCGATTTTGCCGCCAGGAACGGCAACAAGGCAGGTTTCGTCCAGTTGCAATCGGCTTTCGCGGACCGCTTTTTCCTCGTGGCCAATGTCCGCCAGGATTCCAACGACCTGTTCGGCGGCCGCATGACTTACCGGATCGCGCCGGCGGTCATCGTTCCCGTTACCGAAACCAAGCTGAAAGCGAGCTACGGCACGGGCTTCAAGGCGCCCTCGCTGAGCCAGTTGTTCCGGGATTATCCGACCTTCAATTTCTTCGCCAATCCCAACCTGCAACCGGAAGACAGCCGTGGCTTTGACGCCGGTTTCGAGCAACCTTTGTTCAACGATCGCGTGCGTTTCGGCTCGACCTACTTCCGAAACGACATCACCAACTTGATCGACTACAACTCCACGTTCACCTCACTGGTGAACGTGAACAGCGCGACGACCGAAGGCACCGAGACTTTCGTCGCGGCGCAGATCACCGAACGTTTCGGAATTCGCGCGGATTACACCTTCATCCGCGCCGTCAATGCCGCCACCGGCATGCAACTGCTGCGCCGGCCCAAGGAGAAATGGAGCGCAACCGCGACCTGGCTTCCGCTCGATGCGTTGACGTTGTCGGCAACTTTGGTCCGCGTCAACGACTGGCTCGATGTCACCCGCGACGGGATGGCATCCGGAATCACCGCGCCCGGCTATACGCTGGTGAATTTGCGCGGCGACTACGCACTCAATGATCAGGTCAAGGTATTCGGGCGGATCGATAATCTCCTGGACTTCCGCTACCAGAATCCGACCGGATTCCTCGCGCCGGGCCTCGCGGTTTTCGGCGGCATCCGGGTGGCCAGTTACGGGGTGCGATAGCTTTCGATTGCCGTTTGGCCGGAGAGAGGCGATTTCCTGAAGCAGGATGAAATCTGATTGGAATCGTCATGCCCGGCTTTATGCCGGGCATCCACGTCTTGAACCTGGATCTGATCAAAGACATGGATGGCCGGGACCATAGGCGAGCGAAGCGACGCCGTTCTTCGAACGGCTATGCCGGGCCATGACGGAAATAAACACGCCTCGACGATCCCGGCATGATCGGAAAATGCTCTGAATCCACGCAACAAAAGATTCCGCTAGTCGATCGGCCGACCGGTCAGGGCAGCAAGCTCGCGTATGAGGCGATCCGACATCTGTCCGGTCACCGGCATCCGGCGCGCCTGCTCGAATTTCCGGATCGCGGCCTGGGTTTCGGTCCCGACCGTTCCTGTCGGCTTCAATTGACCAAAGCCATATTCCGTCAGCGCCCGCTGCACGGCGGCGATGCGGCGATTCGCATTGATGATGTCGGCAACGGGATCGCTATGCGGCCCGGCCTGTTTGACGGGATTGGCGGATGTATCCGCCGCACTCGCGCGAGATTCGGCCCGTCCCGCCTCATCCGCCTCGACCGGGCGAGGCCGCGGCAACGGATTGCCCTGCTGCACCGCGTTGCCCTGCCGCACCGGAGAACTCGTGACAGCCGATCCGAATATCGGCGACGGATGATGACCCGCCTGCATGAACATGGCGTTGGCGACGATCGCGCCGGCGGCGGCAAAAGCCATGCCCCCGGCGACCAGATCTTTCGGGCTGTGCATGAGAATGCGCATCGCCAGACCACGCTCCTCGTCAGCCCCGCTCTTTCCGGTTGCCACGCTGCGACGGCGTGGCCGCATCCCATCCTCTCCAACAACTTTTCTAGGCACTCTTCCTCACCCGATAACCCTGGTCCTGCTTGCCGGAGCGGGAGGCCGGCGTCAGCGTCGCGATGTTGTTCGACAGCGGTTCGGCGACGGGCACGAGCGTCAGCGGCAACATGACGGTGACCGTGGTCCCCTCTTCCACCTTGCTCTGCACGTCCATCTCGCCCCGATGCAACGCAACGAGACTCTTGACGATCGACAGTCCGAGTCCGGTCCCTTCATGACGGCGCTGATAGGTTTTTCCAGCCTGGAAGAAGGGGTCGCCGATCCGCTTGAGATCTTCCTGCGCGATGCCGACGCCGTTGTCCATCACCCGCAGCACCATGCGCGCCGCCTCGACGCGAGCGGAGATCGTGACGCGGCCGCCACGCTCCGTGAACTTGATCGCGTTCGATACCAGATTCAAAACGATCTGCCGGAACGCGCGCGGATCGCCGACCATCTGCGGCAGATTCTCCGGAACACGCGTGACCAGTTCGATGCCGTTGTCGCGCGCCTTGAGCGCAAGCAGATTGCTGCCGCTGAGCAGCACCTCGCGCGGCGCGAACGGCTCGGGCAATATCTCGAAACTTCCGGATTCCATTTTCGACATGTCGAGAATGCTGTTGACCACCGATAACAGATGCTGGCCGGAATCGTTGATGAGCTGGGCATATTCCTTGCGGCGCGTGGCATCGAGCGGCAGGGTCGCCTCCTGAACGATCATCTCCGAGAATCCGATGATCGCATTGAGGGGCGTTCGCAGTTCGTGACTCATGGTCGCGAGAAACCGCGTCTTGGCGGCGTCGGCGCGCTCGGCCGCGGTGCGCGCCAGATCCAGCGCGTGCTCCTGCTGCTTCCGGTCGGTAACGTCCCGCATCACCGCGACGACTTCCGGTTCGGCCGGAGAGGACGGCTCAAGCGGCTGACAACGCATCTCCACCCATATGAAATTCCCGGAAGCATGCGCCTCGAAATTTGCATCTGACGCGGCTTCGCGCCTGAGCCTGAATTCGACGCTCTGCGCGCCCTTGCCCAGCGCAGCCGCCGCGAGCGTGGTGAGATAGGCCGGGCGATCAGCAACGTGGACCCGGTCGAACAGACCATGGCCCTGCAACTCCGACACCGGCACGCCGAGCAGAGATTCCGCGGCCGGCGAAATGAACTGCACGGCTCCGTTGCGCCTGTGGCGCGAAATCACATCGCACATGTGGCGCGCCAGCAGGCGATAGCGGTCTTCCTCGACGTTCAGCAGCGAGGCGCTGGTGCGCATCAAGGCTTCGCTGCCGAACGCGACGCCAGCAGCATAGATCATGGCGGACGCAATGCCGAACGCCATGAAAACGCCATGCGCCGCCGCGCCGGCATCGGGCGGCAGAACATCAAGATAACTCATCGCGATCAGCGCGAGCAGGCATGTCCCCGCAAGCATCGAGGCGAAAGCGACGACGCGGCGGGATGCGGACAGCGCCGCCTCCAGCGGAATCACGACGAGCCACACGGCAGCGAAGGATCCAATCCCGCCGGTCGGAATCGCGATCATCATGACGAGACCGGCGAGCGCGATCGACGACAGCATGTGCGCGCTTTCGTAGCGGCCGGTCCGCGACAGGAAATAGGACAGCAGAATCGGAACGACGAGCCAGGCGAACGCCGTCACTTCCAGCGCCGACGGCGCACCGCGGATAGCCAGATACATCGGAAACGCCGCGAGCGCGGCCAGGCTCCCGAGCAGCCGTGGCGTCATGAAAGTTCGATGCCGCGCCCGCGTCAACGCGTCGTATCGCGCCGACGGATGCAACAACGCGTCGAGACGGTCCTTGATGATGCTCAATGCGTTCACGTCTTCTGCGCTTCAGCTTACGTCACACTCGACGTGCCGGAACGCCCCCATTTTGTGGGTCCAACGTGTCAGAGCGAACTTAAGCGAACGCTAAGGCGCACCTCGCTTCGTCACGAAACGGCACACGCGGATGGCTCTTTATCGCCTCGCAACGCCTTCTTCGGCGCGGATGGTGAACGCAAGGTTTCCACCATCTCGTACCGACGGTGCAGAGAACCGACGGCGGCGCGAACACGCATCAAGCAAAAATTTACGCCGAATCGAATTCGAGCGCCGTTTACGGGATTTTGTTGGCCCGGCGGCGGCGGACAAACGGGGGATTCAGGACCATTTGATACGGAAGGGAACAGATTGCGAAATTCAACGCAACGCGACGAAGATCAAAGACGCATGGGGACGCGACATGTTTTTCCTGCTTCGCATGGCATTCTGGCTCGGGCTCGTGCTCGTGCTGCTGCCGAGGGATGAGGCGCCCGAGGCCAACAAGGCTCCCCGGATCGGAGCTTCCGAGGCTGTATCGGCCGCCACGGCCGCCGTATCGGACATGACTCAATTCTGCACGCGGCAGCCTGCCGCCTGCGAAGTCGGTGGCCAGGCGGCCGCCGTCATCGGCCAGCGCGCGCAAGACGGTGCCAAAAAGCTCTACCGGATCATCACCGACAAGCGCCCTCCCGACCATACGGGGTCGATCGACACCGTCCCGGCGGTCGAAACGGCGGCTTCCGGCGACACGCAGCACGACACCCTGACGCCGGAGGATCTGCAGGCGGAATGGCGTCTCACCACTCCGAACGCCGTTCCGAGGGAACAATTCCCGTAGATCGCCCGGGACCGTATCGATTTTATGCGTCCTTGGCCCTATATTGGCCCGGTGGGACACACTATACACGAGCCGTGATGACGATCGACGAGATCAGGGACAACTTTGAACTCCTGGAAGAGTGGGACGACCGCTACCGGTACGTCATCGAGCTCGGGCGCACCCTTGAGCCCATGAGCGAGGCCGAGCACTCCGCGGCCAACAAGGTGCAGGGCTGCGCCAGTCAGGTCTGGCTGTCGCTCAAGACCAGCCGTGACCCTGGCATTGCCCCGGTGCTGACCTATGTCGGCGACAGCGACGCGCATATCGTGCGAGGGCTGATCGCGATCCTGCTGACGCTTTATTCGGGCAGGAAGCCGCAGGACATTCTGGACACCGACGCCATCGCCGTCTTCGACGAACTCGGCTTCCGCGAACATCTCACGCCGCAACGTTCCAACGGCCTGCGCGCCATGGTCGAGCGCATTCGCAGGGACGCGCGCGAAGCGCTGGCCGCGGCCGCCTGAAACCGATCAGAACCGATTTCCGTTTCGCTTCCGCAATCATGCACAAGCGGAAGCGAGAGGGAATGCGAGGCGCACGCGCGACAAGCAGTCCCGCCTGTTCGAACCGCCTCTAAAGCATGTTTCTTTTGGATGAACTCAACAGCCCGTCATGCCCGGCCCTGTGCCGGGCATCCACGTCTTGGAATTTCAGCGAAGAAAGAAGTAAAGACGTGGATGGCCGGGACATGCCCGGCCATGACGGAGCAGAGTGTTTCCGTCAAAATGCAAGCCGCTCTAGCCACTCGTGAACCTTGCATCGCTCGCCAGCCAGGTCC
>JAANMW010003084.1_pt1 | contig 13674 bp, 13 predicted proteins | sample 7279671 | NCBI WGS metagenome assembly JAANMW01 (sample SAMN14094541, study PRJNA606508) | bioreactor metagenome | isolation source: A lab-scale SPAN reactor treating ammonium-rich wastewater day 247 | place: Ireland: Galway | collected 2017-09-19
CTTCGGAGACGCGAAGATGACCACCGCGCTGCTCGACCGTCTCACTCACCATTGCGACATCGTCGAAACCGGCAACGACAGCTGGCGCATCAAAACACGGGCATGAACACCCCCGAAACGCAGGCCCGCGTCGGCTGCGCCAGCTGGAAAGCTACGCCGCCACGGGCCTGCTCACCACATCGCCAGAGGGGTCCCTTTTGGGGTCTGACTCAAAGTTGGTGCATTTTCCTGGTTTACGCCGGGGCGAGGAGCCGTGCCCTGAGTATCGATGTTGGCGCGGCCATACATCTGGCGTTTGAGGGTCTTCAGCCGATTGATCTGCCCCTCTGTCTGCCCGTTCGACCAAGGTTCGCGCAGGGCGGCGGCAACGGCGGCGCAGTCGCTGCGGAGGCCACGGGCAAAGGAAGCGATCATGCTGTCTGCCGCCTCATCGAGCCAGCTGGCCAAGACATCCTCACGCCCGTTTCGAACCATATCCGTAAATCTGTCGGTGAGCGCCCGGGCGGTCGCAAGGGCTGGCGATGCCGCTTCGATCTGCGCGACCTGAAGCGCATCGGCTCTGGACAGGTGATCCCGCCCCATAGTCAGGAGCCGCGCAATCCTGCGGGCAGGTAGCGATTTTCCCATCCCGTTCGGCACAGCTTGCTCGGCGCGGCGCTGGCGTGTCGCCCATTCTCCGACGACCCGAAGACTACCGCGGAAACCATCCTCCCTGAGGCGGCGCCAAAGCTTGGCGCCGTTCCGGCAACCGCCGTTCCATTCCCGCTCCAGCCGTGGCAGCCAGGGTGTCAGACTGCTTTCGCGGATGCGGAAGACATCTTCGCGCTCGCCACGCAGGATCTGGCGAACGAGCTTGCGGCTGAGGCCGGTCGAGCGGACGATACGCTTGATGGGCAGGCCCTCATCGGCCATCGTCCTCACCATCCGATTGGTTTGCTGGCGACGCCGAAAGCCTTCGTATTGCAGCCTTTCCGCTGCCGTCAGCAGCGCGGGATCGAGCGTCTTCGCCCCGATCGCCCTGCGGATAACGGGCATGCTGCGCTGCACGGCCGCCAGGAACGCGGCGCTTGCATTCTCCAGCAGATGCCAGCGATCGGCGATCTGAACCGCCTCCGGCAGGGCACGGGTGGCAGCCCCGCCATAGCCGCCGTTGCGGTCGCGGGCGATGATCCGGATGCCGGGATGTGCGCGGAGCCACGCTTCCACGGTGGCAGGCTCGCGATCGGGCAGCAGGTCGATCACCTGCCGCCGTTCCAGGTCGCAGATCATCGTGCCGTAACGCTGCCCCTTGCGCCATGCCCAGTCATCGATGCCGATGACACGCGGTGGTTCGGAGACGGGGCCCATCAGGCTCCGCGCCCCACGCAAGAACGTGTCTTTGCTTGCAGGCACGAGAAGGCGCCGGGCGAGCGCCTGAGCAGGTCGTCCGCCGAGGGCAAGACCGAGGTGACGCACAAGATCCTGCAAGCGCGAGGTGCGTCGCATATGCGGTCGGGTGACGCCGGACGGAAACCGTTCGGCGAAAATCCGGGCCGGACAGCCGGGCGCGCGGCAGCGAAAGCGACGAACCTGCAAGACGATTTCCACGGCTCGCCCATGCGCAGGAACATCGGCCGGGCGACGTCGATACCGACTGTGGACATGCTCCGAAATGCTCCCGCAGTGTGGACAGGCGGCCGCGGCCGCCGAAGAGCGGGCATGGATACGGATGGTATTGCCATCGAGCTCGATCTGATCGGCCGTAAGCCTTGCCGGCAGAAAATCTCGGCGTGAAAACCATGCCGTCATCGGTAACCTCCCTGGAAGAAGGCCAAAATGTAGCGAGGTTGAAGCTAAACTGCACCAAATCTGCGTCAGACCCCCTTTTGGACGCCGATAAGGGGGCACTCTTCAACGCCGATTGACACCCGGTGTCGTGGCAATCAATGCATGCAGAAAATGACGCCTCGTGATTGACGCATCGCAGGAGCCCGCCTAAGTATGTTTGTGACCGATCACTAACTAACGAGGTGCCCCGTGCGAAAGTCAGCGGAGCTTCGCAAGGCCGAGATCATGGCCACCGTACTCGACCTGGCCGACAGGATCGGGCCGGACCGGGTGACGACAGGGGCGGTCGCATCGCAGATCGGCGTCACGCAGGCCGCCTTGTTCCGGCACTTCCCGACCAAGGCCGCCTTGTGGCAGGCGGTGGCCGAGCATGTGGCCGAGGGGCTGGCAACGGCTTGGGAAAATGCATTAAGCCTCGGAGACACGCCGATCGTCAGGTTGCGTGCACTGATTTCCGCACAGTTCGCGCAGATCGACGCGACCCCCGCGCTGCCGATGCTGCTGTTTTCGCGTGAGTTGAACGTCACCAACACGGAGCTGCGCGCCACCTTTCACGGTAGGCTCACAACCTTCCACGGCCTTCTGGCGACGGAGATCAGAACCGCGCAGAAAGCCGGCGTGCTGCGCGGCGACATAGCCGCAAACGATGCGGCGGTGCTGCTGACCTCGCTCGTGCAGGGCGTAGCGATCCGCTGGGCGCTCGGCGCCCGCGATTTCGATTTGCGAGCCGAGGGGCTGCGCCTGTTCGACGCACAGTGCCGGCTTTTGGCTGCGGAAGGAAAATAGACGATGCGGCGCATCTGGCTATCGGGTCTTCTTCTAGCGGCGGCTGTCGCTGCCGGCTTTCTGTTCTTCACCGAACGCCCACTGACGGTGGCGATCGTTCAGCCCGAACATGATGTGGCCCTTCGCATCTACGGGCTCGGCACTGTCGAGGCGCGAATACTCAGCCGCGTCGGCTTCGAGGTGGGCGCCGCCCTGACCTCGCTGGCCGCCGATGCCGGGGACAGTGTGGCCAAGGGGCAGGAACTGGCCATCCTTCACTCTGCCGAACAGGAAGCGCGCGTTGCCCGCGCCGGCGCAGCGGTGACAGCCAACGAGGCCAATCTTGCCAAGGCCACCGCAGCCGTGATGCGCGCCCATGCCGTTCTGGCCGAGCGTGAGGCAGCGAACCGCCGCCAGCAAGGGTTGGTGCAGCGTGATATCGCCTCGGTCCAGCGCGCCGAGGAAGCGCAACGTGACGAGGATGTGGCCCGCGCCGATCTGGCCGTGGCCGAGGCAGATGTGGCGGTGATCCGGGCACAGAGCCTTGATGCGGCGGCGGCGCTGCGGCAGGAGGAAGCCCTTCTCGCCCACCACCGGCTGGTCGCGCCCTATGATGCGCTGATCGTCGCGCGCCATGCGGAGCCGGGCACGGTAGTGAAAGCCGGCGATGCGATCTTCACCCTGATCGACCCGGCCACCGTCTGGATCCAGGCCTATGTCGACGAGGAGCGCGCCGGCCAGCTTGCCCCCGGCCAGCCCGGCACGATCCGGCTGCGCTCGCAGCCTTCGGCCGAGTTCCACGGCACCATCATCCGCATCGGCCTCGAAAGCGACCGGGTGAACGAGGAGCGCCGCGTCTGGTTGACCTGCGCCGACTGCCCCGCCGAGATGTTTCTTGGCGAACAGGCCGAAGTGCGCATCCTGACTGGCACACGCGCGAGCGCACTGATGGTGCCAGAGGTCGCCATCACCGGCTTCGACGGCCATCGCGGCACGGTCTGGACGGTGCAAGACGGTCGTCTCGCACGGATAGGGCTGACCTTCGGCGCCCGCGATGATCGCGGCCGCGTCGAGGTCGCGGGCGGCCTACCCGAAGGAGCCGCCATCGTCACCAGCCCGCCCAGGGGCGCCGCAGAGGGCCGGCGCGCCCACCTTAGCGAGGCGCCATGAACCTCGCGCTCAAAGATATCCGCCACGGCCTGTTCCGGTTCGTGCTGACCTGTTTCGGGCTGGGGCTATTGATGACGGTCGTGTTGGCGATGATCGGTATCTATAACGGCCTCGTCTCGGACGCGCTGGCGGTGGTAAAGGCACCGACCGCAGATGTCTGGGTTGTGGAGGCTGGCACCAAGGGACCGTTCGCGGAAGCCTCCAGCATTCCGGTCGACACGCGCGATGCAGTGGCACGGATGCCCGGCGTGGCCGAGGCCGGCGCGGTGAACTACCAGAACGTCGAAGCGCCTCATGCCGGGCACACGCTGAGACTCTACGTCGTCGGCTACGAGCCGGGGCGTCCGGGCGGGCCGCAGGCGATCGCCGAGGGGCGCGGCATCGGCGCCAGCCATTTCGAGCTGGTGGCCGACCGCAAGACCGGCCTGCTGCCCGGCGAGACGATCCGGCTCGGGCGCAACCGCTTTACCGTGGTCGGGCTTGTGGAAGGCGCGATGAACTCGGGCGGGGATCCGGCGGTCTATGTGACGCTGGCCGACGCGATGGCGCTTCAGACTGAACTCAACCCCGCCGCCCAGCGGGTGCAGGCCGCGCGCGGCGCCGTTTCAGTCAAATCCGCATCCGTCGCCGCCGTCATCGCCCGCGTGGCGCCGGGCGCCGATGTCGATCTGCTGACCGCGACCGTGCGCCAGTGGAAGCACCTCGCCGCGATGACCCAGGCCGAGCAGGAGCAGTTGCTGCTCGCCTCGGTGGTCGACAAGGCGCGCCGCCAGATCGGGCTGTTCCTCGGCATCCTGCTGTCCGTCAGCGCCGTGGTGATCGCCCTCATCATCTACACGATGACCATGGAGAAGCTGAAGCAGATCGCCACGCTGAAGCTGATCGGCGCGCCCGACCGCACCATCATTGCGCTGATCGTGCAGCAGGCGCTGATCCTCGGCGCCTCGGGCTGGGGGATCGGCCTGATACTGATCCTTGCGGTGAAGGACTATTTTCCCCGCCGCGTGGTGCTGGAGCCGTTCAACGTCATGGTCCTTGCCGGCATCATCGCCGCGGTCTGCCTTCTATCCTCCGCGCTCGGCGTGCGGGCGGCGATGAAGGTCGACCCGGCCACCGCGCTAGGGAGCTGACATGGCGCTCGGCGACATCCTCATCGAGGTCTCGGGCGTGGCCAAGCATTTCGGCGAGGGCTCAACCCGCGTCGATGCCCTGCGCGCGGTCGATCTGACCGTGCGCGCCGGCGAGGTTGTCGCGCTGCTCGGCCCGTCCGGGTCGGGCAAGACGACGCTGCTCAACATCATCGGCTGCATCCTCGCCCCATCGGCGGGACGGGTGGTGCTTGATGGCGAGCCGGTGTTCGACGGCAGATGGCTGCGGCGCGACCTGAGGCGCCTCAGGCTCGACAAGATCGGCTTCATCTTCCAGGCGCACAACCTCCTGCCCTTCCTCACCGCGGAGGAGAACGTCGCGGTCGTGCTGGACCTTGCCGGCTGGTCCGCCGACAAGGGCCGGGCACGGGCGCGCGAGCTGCTCACCTATCTGGAAGTCGGCCACCGGGCGACGGTCAAGCCGGCGCTGCTTTCGGGCGGCGAGGCGCAGCGCGTGGCGATCGCCCGCGCGCTCGCCAACCGCCCCCGCATCATCCTGGCCGACGAACCCACCGCCGCGCTCGACGGCGCGCGGGCCGGGCTGGTGATGGACCTGTTGCGCAGGCTTGCCGTCGAGCAGGAGGCCTGCATCGTCACCGTCACCCATGACGAAAAGATCTTCGACCGTTTCGACCGCCTGATCCACCTGCGCGACGGCCGCCTCGCCGACGCCTGACCCCGGAGCTATCCATGCCCGCAAGACCCCGCACCCTGGCTATCGCCGCCGCCGTCGCAGTGATCTTCGGCCTGCTCACCCTCGTCTCGGGCGGCAGGGCGCTCTTCGGCGGCGTCGACATGGGCGCGGTGGTGCCCTTCGTGCTGTGGTTCAATTTCGGCGCGGGGTTTGCCTATGTTCTGGCCGGCATCGGCCTGTGGCGCGGCGCGGGCTGGGCGCCGGTGCTGTCGCTCGCCATCGCCGTGGCGACTGCGGCCGTCTTCGCCGCCTTCCTGTGGCATGTCGGCTCGGGCGGCGCCTGGGAAGCGCGCACCATGGGCGCGATGATCCTGCGCAGCGCCATCTGGATTACCATCGCGGCCTTCGCATCGCGGTGCCATAAGCCATCCGATTGATCCATTCACCCAGCCAGCGATGGCGGCTGCCAGCAGCCATCTCGCCAGCCAGGAACCCGACATGAGACGATTTCCAACCATTGATCTGTCATTGACCCTTTCGCTCGTCACCGTGCTCGGCATGGCAATGGCGGCGGCCGGCAGGTGGCTGCCCAGCGGAGCTTTCGACGCTCTGGAGCTGCCGGGGCTAGTGCTAGTCTATCTGGCTGGCGGCCTGCCCACCGGCTGGCGCGCGCTGTCGGAACTGTGGCGCGCGCGCGTGCTTGACATCGACCTGTTGATGATCGTCGCGGCAATCGCCGCCGCAATCGTCGGCGCCCCGTTCGAGGGTGCGGTGCTGCTGACGCTGTTCAGCATCTCGACCACGCTGGAGGAACGCGCGCTTGGCCGCGCCCGCCGCGCCATCGAGGCGCTGATGGCGCTGCGCCCCGAGACCGCCTTGCGCAAGTCCACCAACGGCGCTGTGGAGGAAGTTCCCGCCGAGGTGCTGGCCGTCGGCGATGTGGTGGTGCTGCGCCCCGGCGCCCGGGTGCCCAGTGATGGCGTGGTCGTCACCGGGCGCGGCGGCATCGACGAGGCCAATATCACCGGCGAATCCATGCCCGTGTCAAAAGAGGCCGGTGCGCAGGTTTTCGAGGCCACGATCAATCTGGACGGCGTGCTGGAGGTCGAGGTCACGCGCAGCGTCAGCGACAGCACCATCGCCCGCATGATCCGCCTGGTGACCGAGGCGCAGGCCGCCCGCGCACCCTCAGAGCGGTTCAGCGAATGGTTCGGCCAGCGCTACACGGTCGCGGTGCTGGCGGGTGCGGTGATCGCCTTTGCCACGTTCTGGTGGCTGGGCGGCGACTGGGAACTGGCGCTTTACCGCGCCGCCACGCTGCTGGTCGCCGCCAGCCCCTGCGCCATCGTCATTTCCGTCCCCGCCGCGATCCTGTCGGCCCTGTCGGCGGCGGCGCGCGGCGGAGTTCTGTTCAAGGGCGGCGGCGCGCTGGAGACGCTGGCCGAGGTCGATATCTTCGCCTTCGACAAGACCGGCACCCTGACCACCGGCCGCGCCGAGGTGACGGAAATCGTCGCGCTGGATGGCGACGAGGCCGGGTTCCTGTCGCTGCTGGCGGGGCTGGAGGCGCATTCCGAGCATCATATCGCCGCCGCGATCCGCCGCGAGGCCGACACCCGCGGACTTGATCCGGCGCGCATTGCCGACGTGAACGCAAGGCCGGGCATCGGCATCGAGGGCTGCGATGCCTCTGGCCCGGTCTGGGCGGGCAACCCCTATCTTGCCAGGGACATGGGGGCCGCGACGGATCACCCCGCGTTGCAGGCGCTGGCGGATGGCGCCAATTCGGTCGTCTATCTGGGCCGCGGCGCCACCGTGCTGGGCGCCGTCAGCGTGGCGGATGAGGCGCGGGCCAGTTCCGCCGGGGCGATTGCGGCCCTGCGCGACAGTGGCATCCGCCGCATCGTCATGATGACCGGCGACCGCCGCCCGGTCGCCCTGCGCATCGGCGCCGAGCTTGGCCTTGCCCCCGACGAGATCCACGCCGAAATGCTGCCCGAGGACAAGGTTCGCGCGGTGGGCGATCTGGCCCCAACCGGCTGCGTCGCCTTTGTCGGCGACGGGGTGAACGACGCCGCGGCGCTGGCCCGCGCCGATGTCGGCATCGCCATGGGCGTGGCCGGGTCCGAGGTGGCGCTTCAGGCCGCCGATGTGGCGCTACTCTCCGAGGATATGGAGCGGCTGGCCGATGCGCAGCGCCTGTCGCGCCGAACCTCAAGGGTGATCCGCCAGAACCTGACCTTCGCCATCGGCGCCATGGTGGTTCTGGTCATCGGCGGGCTGTTCTTCGACCTGCCCTTGCCGCTGGTGGTGATCGGCCATGAAGGCGGCACGGTGCTGGTGGTGCTGAACGGGCTGCGGCTGCTGTCGGACCCGATCCGCCGGCCCAAGGCACCGGCGAGCCGACAGGCATTGCCGGGTGTGGCGCTGCCGGCCTGACTCGAAAGGGGCGTCACTCCCTGAAAGCGCGCTGATGGGGGAAATCACCCCCTTGCAGATACGCCTCCTCTTCGGGCGTCGGGTTGCGGCCCAAGATGGCGTTGCGGTGCGGGTGGCGGCCAAAGCGGGCGATGACGCGGCGCACCTTGCAGGCCTGATCGACCAACGAGGCATAGAGCGGTTGCAACGGTGCCGGCGCGCGGGCGGCGATGTCGTTGCGCAGGGCAATCAGCCGGTTGATGCGGGCCAGATGGTCCGGCCCCTCGGCATGGCCCAGGGGCTGGGTGAAGCCGATCTGGAACCACGGCAGGCCAAGGGCCGCCCAGTCTCCGTTGTCCAACCCCGCCAGCGCCTGCGCCAGAGCCGCCGGATCTTGCGCATATGCAAGCGCGCTCCCCCGCCACAGCGAGCGCGGGAACTGGTCCAGCACCACGATCAGCGCCAGCCGGCCCTCTTGCGTCCCGGCCCAGTGATCGAGGTCCCCCGCCGCGCCGCGTTCGGTCAGCGGGCCAAAGCGCGCCGCAATCGCACCATCCGCGCCGCCATGCATCCGCCAGCGCCAGTGCTCGGCATGGCGGTCGGGGTCAATGTCCAGCGCGCGGCCCTCGGGGAACCAGAAATCCAGAACCTCGCCGATCTGTCTGGCATCATTGCTATCGGCCATGTCATCCCCCCATTGAAAACGCCCCCGCGCCATGGGCACGGGAGCGGATTTGCCGATGAAGCACAAGCGCGCTCTATGCCGTCGCGGGCACCGTTGCCGGCACAGGTCGGCGCCCGCCGGGCCCGCGCGGGACGCGCAGCAGGCGCATAGCGTTGGCGATCACCACCAGTACCGAAAGCTGATGGATCAGCATGCCCTCGGCCATATGCACATCGCCGTTGAACACGCCCGCCAGCAGCCCGGCCACAGTCAGCAGCGCGATGGCCAAGTTCTGGCGCATATTGCGCAGCGTCGCGCGGGAAATCGCCATGGCCTCGGGCAGTTTCTCCAGATCGTCGGCCATCAGCGCAATGTCGGCGGTCTCGATCGCCACGTCCGAGCCCACGGCCCCCATGGCAACGCTGGTGTCGGCGGCAGCCAGCGCCGGCGCGTCGTTGATGCCGTCGCCGATCATGGCGACATGGCGGCCCTCGGCCTGAAAGTGGCGGATCAGCTCCAGCTTGTCCTCGGGCAGCAGCCCGGCATGAACCTCGTCGATGCCGATTTCGGCGGCGATGGCGTGGGCGGCCTGCGGCTGGTCGCCGGTCAGCATGGCGATGCGCCCCACCCCGATATCGCGCAGCCGGGCGATGGCGCTTTGGGCCGAAAGCCGGGGCTGGTCGGACAGCCCGAAGATGCCCGCGATGCGCCCGTCCAGCGCCACGATGATCGGCGTGCAGCCGCGGCCCAGAACCCCGGCCAGCGCGGCCTCGGCCTCGGCGTAGAAACCGATGCCCAGCCGGTCGAACAGCCGCCGGTTGCCGGCCGCGACCTGCCGCCCCTCGTGGTGGACCACCAGACCCATGCCAGCCACTTCCTCGACCGTCTCGGGCGCGGGAATCTCGCCCTCGGCACGGCCGGCCTCGATAATCGGGCGGCCCAGCGGGTGGTCCGAGCCGGATTCGGCGATCGCCGTCCAGTGCAGCAATTCGGCACGATCGATGCCGCCAAGAGGCACGATCTCGACCAGGCTGGGGCGGCCCTCGGTCAGGGTGCCGGTCTTGTCCAGCGCCAGCATGTCGATGCGGCCGGCGCTTTCCAGATGCTGCCCGCCCTTGATGAGGATGCCCGAGCGCGCCGCCCGCCCGATGCCGGCGACGATGGAGACCGGCGTCGAGATCACCAGGGCGCCCGGACAGGCCACCACCAGAAGGGTCAGCGCGAGGCGAATATCCTGCGTCACCGCCCAGGCACCCAGCGCCAGCATCATGATGCCGGGCGTATACCATTGGGCGAAACGCTCGATCATGCGCTGGCTGGGGGCGCGTTCCTCCTGCGCCTCTTCGACGCGGCGGATGATCCGGGCCAGCGTGGTATCGGCGCCGATGCCGGTGGCGCGGATCCGCAGCACGCCATTTTCCGCGATGGTGCCGGCATGGACGTGGGAGCCGGGGGCTTTCTCGGCCGGGATCGGCTCGCCGGTGATGGCGGCCTCGGACACGGCGGCGTTACCGTCGATCACCTCGCCATCGACGGGGATGCGGTTTCCGGCGCGCACCAGCACGACCTCATTCGGCTGGACGGCACTGGCGGCAATCTCGACCGGCTGGCCGTCGCGGATCACGGTAGCGACCTCGGGCGCGGCCTTCAGCAGATCGGCCAGTGCGCCACGGGTCTGGCGCAGGGTGCGGGCCTCAAGCCAGGCGCCGAAGCTGAACAGGAAAGTAACGGCGGCCGATTCCCAATATTCGCCGATGAACAGCGCGCCAATAGCCGCAACGGTCACCAGCAACTCGATCGAGAAATGGCGAATGCGCAGCGCGTGGTACGCCCGCCAGGCGATGTCAGAGCCGGCGACAAAGGCCGCCACCAGCATAGATGCCGCCCAGAGCCCGCGCAGGTCGAACCCGTAAAGGGCGATCAGGCCCAGCACGATCAGGCTGCCGCTGATGATGGTCAGCCACTTCCTGCGGCTGGCCGGCTGGTGAAGAATTGTCAGGATAGGGGTCAACATGCGGGGCCTCATGATGTGAAGGCCCGGCAGCGCGGGCAGGCACGGCCGGGCTGGAAGGGATGGGTCAGAATGCGGCGGGGCGGGCCTCGTAGCCGGTGGATTTCACCACCGAGACAAGGGCCTCGACCGGGGCGGATGCGGGGTCATGCTCGACCTCGATGCGGCCGGTGTTGAAGTGCACCTTGGCGGCGGTCACGCCAGGAGTTGCCGCCAGCGCCTTTTCGATTTTGGTGACGCAGGAGGGGCAGGAAAATTCGTCGCTGCGCAGGATGGTCTTGGTCATGGCTGGTTCCTTTCATGTCGCCGCCCGGTGGGCGGTCATTGCTTGTGAACTCAAGATATGCTGTCCTTTCAGGATCAGGATTGGCAACTCAGGCAAAGATTCATTGCATGAATGCACAGGCGCAGGATTGGGACGATCTGCGGTTGTTTCTGGCCGTGGCACGGGCGGGGTCGCTCTCGGGGGCGGCGCGCAGCCTTGGCGTTACCCATTCCACCGTCTTCCGCCGCATCGGCGCGTTCGAGGCGCGGCTGGGGGTGCGCCTGTTCGACCGGCTGCCCGGCGGTTACGCGCTGACCCAGGCCGGCGAGGAGATGCGCGATTCCGTCATCCGCATCGAGGAAGAAATCACCGCGCTGGCGCTGAAGGTTACCGGACAGGACCAGCGGCCCACTGGGACGATCCGCATCACCACGACCGACCTGCTGGCGGTGGGGGTGCTGCCCCGCCATGTCGCCGCCTTCCGCGCCGAATGGTCCGAGATCGAGATCGAGGTAATCGTTGCGGATACGGTGCTGGACCTGACCCGGCGCGAGGCGGACGTGGCCCTGCGCATCGGCAATCCGGGACAGGAAACACTGATCGGGCGGCGGGTCGGGCGGTTGGCCTTTGCCGCCTATGGTGCGGCGGACCGGCCGCCGGGCGATCCTGCCAAGGGTGACTGGATCGGCTACGGGTCTGCGCATGGCCCGCTCAGCCGCAATCTGACCCGCTGGTGGCCGGATGCGCGACAGGTTTACCGGACAAACTCGATCATCGCCGCCCATGCCGGTGCGAAGGCGGGGATCGGACTTGCTGCCTTGCCTTGCGTGATTGCCGATTGCGACCCCAGCCTGATCCGCGCCGCCGCGCTGCCCGAGGATTTCATGCTGGACCTGTGGTTGCTGATTCACGAGGATCTGCGCCAAACCGCGCGCATCCGCCTGTTTCTGGACTTCATGGCGACGGCCCTGGCGGCCGATGCCGACCTGCTGGAGGGGCGCTGCCCGTGCAAGACAAGGCCGGCGCAGGCGTAACGCCCGAGCCGGCCCATGCCTGCGCCCGTGGCGTCAGTCGATCATCTGCCAGCCCGGATGCTCGAAATGCTCGCCATATGCGTTCAACGCCTGAACGATCGTCACCGCGCCAGTCTCGACCTCGCCGGCCTCCAATGCCGAGATGCCGGTCATCACCTCACCAAGGACGATATGGAACTGCTCGTCCACCTCGGGTTCCAGCACACAGTTCTCGACCATGAAATCGACCTGCTTCTGGACATCGGCAGCGACCCCATTCGCGGCATCGGCCGGCAGGGTGCCGTTGTGGATCGCTTCCAGGTTCGCGGCCATGGTTCCGTGAATCGCGGTCATGCCGGTGATCATGTTCTGATCGCCCTGCCATTTGGCGCCATCGTTCAGCGTGATCTCGATAGCCCCCGCGCCATGGCTGTCATGATCATGGGATTGCGCGGCTGCAATGCCAGCTGACCCCAGCGCAAGGGCGAGAGCAACAGCGACGGCGGTGAAAGATTTTACAGTCCTCATAGTGATCTCCTGTATCTGCCAAGTGGTTCTGGCCGCAGCGGGCATCGACAGACGCCGCCGGGCTTGGGATAGACATAGGCTGTCCGTTTTCGCACGAGAATTGACGAAAACTGCAAAGACCCATTGCACGAATGGACAGACCTCAGGCACGAACCAGACCCTCGCGGCCTGCCGCCGATACCATCGGGCTGTCGAACAGCGCCCCGACGGCATGGGTCCGGATGCCGCCTGCCTCGCGCATCAGAAACAGCGCATCGAGGTCGAGACGCGCGGCGAGTTCGCCGCCAGCTTGCGGACCCAGCACCATCAGCGCGCTAGCCCAGGCATCGGCCTCCGCACAGGTTCCGGCGACGACCGTAACCGAGGCCGGTGACGAGCGCAGCGGGCCGCCTGTCGCGGGGTCCATGGTGTGTGACAGGCGCTGGCCCCGAACGGTCACATGATGCCGGTAGTCGCCCGACGTGGCGACGGCAGCATCCATCAGCGTCAGGATGGAGCGGGGCGCGCGGCGTTCGGGATCCGGCGTCTCGACGGCGACCGTCCAGGGCATGCTATCGGGCCGTAGTCCGGATGCACGCATTTCGCCGTCGATGCCGACGAGGAAAGCCGTGATGCCGAAGCCTTGCAACGTCCCTGCCAGCTTGTCCACGCCGAACCCCTTGGCGATCCCGTTCAGGTCCAGCGTGATCGGCGTGTGTTTCCGGACTAGCCCGGCCGAGCGGTCGATCTCCAGCACCTCATGCGCGGGCCAGCGCGCAGCAGCCATCACCGCGCGGATGGCCCCGGCGCTGACCGCCTCGGGTCCAAACCCCCAGGCCCGCACCGCATCGCCCATGCCGATGTCAAAAGCACCGCCCGATAGAGCGCCGATCCTTACCCCAAGATCGAGCACTTCGGCCAACCCAGCGGGAACGGCCACCCAGACATTTTCGGACGTCCGGTTCAGGCGCATCAGGTCACTGTCGGGTTTCCATGTCGACATGGCGGCATCGACCTCCGCCACGGCCGCCTGCAAGGCCGCCTGCACCGGGGCGGGGTCCAGCCCGGCATCGGCATGGAAAAGCGCCGACCAGCGTGTCCCCATGGTCGGGCCATTCAGCGCGTGGCGGATCGGGTCAGTAGACGTCTTCGGCATAGCGTCCCTCCGTTTTCAGCGTGAGCGGGGTGAGGCCGACCGGCGCGAGAATGTCCGTCAGCGCCTCGGCCACGCCCGCCGCCATGTCGCGCCCGC
>JAANMW010003090.1_pt1 | contig 13648 bp, 11 predicted proteins | sample 7279671 | NCBI WGS metagenome assembly JAANMW01 (sample SAMN14094541, study PRJNA606508) | bioreactor metagenome | isolation source: A lab-scale SPAN reactor treating ammonium-rich wastewater day 247 | place: Ireland: Galway | collected 2017-09-19
CTTTCTTGTGCGCGACAAGAAAGGAGGCAAAGAAACGCGCCCCACAGCCTGCGGCCCCTGCGGGGCACACCTGCGCCGGGGTGCTTGCGGGGTGCGCCGCATAACTCACTACGCTGCTGCGCAGCTGCGTTCAGACAAATGCGGCGAGTCAGATCACGAAGCGGGTGTGTCCTGCGGCACACCCGCCACCCCGCAAGCACCCCGCCGCAGGCGCAGCCAGAAGGGGGTTGGAAGCCCCAAACGGGCCATCGCTGCGCTCGGCCTGACTTGCGCGGCGCGTAGCGCCGCTACCCTCTCGGGGCCGAGCGCAGCAATGGCCCGGGTGGATGCCCGGTCCCAGGGTTCCCTTCAGGAGACCCCGCTGGACGCAGGTTGCCCGTAGCGTAGCGCAGGGACGCAGCCTGCAGGGGCGCCCTTTCTTTGGTGACTTTCTTTCGGCGAGGCGACGCGAAAGAAAGTTACTCGCATGCCGGGCGACTCCCGGCCTCCGCCCTCAGCAATAGAAAACTTTCAAAAAAGATAGCTACCATCGCAATACCGGCAAGCGCCATAGCCACATTCGACCCAAACATTAGATTGCAGACCGAAAGAAGGCATCGAGCACCGGCACCAGCCCAGGAAACTCCAGCGCAAAGCGCTCGCGGTTCACAAAATACGCCTCGCAAGCCACCGCAAAGAACTCCGCAGGAGCGGTGGCTCCATAGGCATCCAGCCAGGGCCATTCAGCGCCAAAGCGCTCAGCCTTGATCACTGCCTCGCGGAACTGGGCGTAGGCCGGTTCCCAAGCCGCCCACCAGGCCTCGTAGGCTGCGCGGCCACCGCGCGTGCCCATGAAACCCGCAGGCAGCGGGGGGCAGCCGTTGGCGTGGCCGCTGCGCATGTCCAGCTTGTGGACAAATTCATGCACCACCACGTTGCTGCCGTGGTGCGCGGTGTGGGCGGCGTCCTCCACATGTTGCCAGCTCAGCATGATGGGGCCGCGTTCCATGGCCTCGCCCGCCAGCACCTCGGTGTAGTGGTGCACCACGCCGGCCTCGTCGCGGCTTTCGCGCCGGGCCACGGCTTCGCCGGGGTGGACGACGATGGTCACGAAGTCGTCGTACCAGCCCAGGGCCTGTGCAGCGTCGCCCCAGTGCAACAGCGGCAGGCAGGCCTGGGCGGCGATGTCGATGGCCATGGCGTCGGTGACCTCCAGGCCGTGTGCGCCGTGAAACTGCTTGTGATGCAGGAACAGGGCGCTCAGGGCCCGCAGTTTGGCCTGGTCATGCAGCGGCAATGCCGCCAGAAAAGGGTAACGATGCAGCGTGTGCAGCCACAGCGCGGCTGAAATATCAGGGACTGGGGCCAGGGTGGCGCGCAGGCTGCGGCGCAGGCGGTTCAAGAAGGCGGGCATCCGCACTACATGGGGCCGATGTGAACGCGTTCCAGCCCCTGGTCGGTGGCACGCAGTACCTCGGTGCGTGGTGGATGAGCGGCGGCATCCCAGTCGCTCAGCACCACGCGATGCAGGTCGAGGGCCAGGGTGTGCTCTGCGGGGCGGTGGGTATGGCCGTGGATCAGCGTGCTGGCCCGTGCGGATTGCAGCCAAGCGATCGCGGCGGGGTCATCCACGTCGGCATAGGAGGCGCCCGACTGCTTGCGCGCTTCGCTTTGCTGGCGTATGCCGCGCGCCAGGGCGCGGCGACGGGCCAGGGGCTGGGATAAGAATTCCTGCTGCCATGCCGCACTGCGTGCCTGCAGGCGAAAACGCTGGTAGTCCACATCGTCCAGGCACAACAGGTCGCCGTGGCTGAGCACGATGCGCTGCCCGCCAAACGCCAGCACGGTGGGATCGGCCAGGCCGGTGATGCCACAGTGCTGCAAAAAGGCCGGGCCAGCGAGGAAATCGCGGTTGCCGTGCATGAAATACACAGGCAGGCGCCGAGTGGCGGCCTGCAGCGCGGCGCAGCATTGCGCTTCGAAGCTGCCAGGCTCAAGGAGGGCATCGTCACCCACCCAGACCTCGAACAGGTCCCCCAGGATGAAAAGAGCGTCTGCGGGGGTGGTCTGCAAGTAGTCCCGCCATGCCACCACGGTGGCAGGCTCGCTGGCCTGCAGGTGCAGGTCCGAAATGAAATCGACCGTACGCCAGTGCGGGGGAGCAGCAAGCTCTTCGAACCGGGGCACGGTCGGGGTCACGGTGATCGTTTCAGATCAGAGTGCCACGGCCTTCTCGATCACTACGTCTTCCTTGGGCACGTCGTCATGGAAACCCGAGCGGCCCGTTTTCACGGCCTTGATCTTGTCCACTACGTCGGTGCCACCGACGACTTTGCCGAACACGGCGTAGCCCCAGCCCTGGGCGTTGGGGGCGGTGTGGTTCAGGAAGCCGTTGTCGGCCACGTTGATGAAGAACTGCGCGGTGGCCGAGTGCGGGTCGCTGGTGCGGGCCATGGCCACGGTGTAGTTGGCGTTTTTCAGACCGTTCTGGGCTTCGTTCGCGATCGGTGCGTCCGAGTCCTTTTGTTTCATGCCGGGCTCAAAGCCGCCGCCCTGCACCATGAAGCCAGGGATCACGCGGTGGAACACGGTGTTGTTGTAGTGGCCCTTGTTCACGTAAGCCAGAAAATTCTCGGTCGACTTGGGGGCCTTGTCGGCGTCGAGTTCGAGGGTGATGACACCGTAACCGGTGATGTGCAGTTCGACTTGGGGGTTGCTCATGGCGGGTTCCTTGGTGGGGTTTACTTCAGCAGCGTGGCGGAGGTGATGGTGACGGGTGTGCTGGGCACGTTCTGGTACGGCCCCTTGTTGGTGGTGGCGACGGCCTTGATCTTGTCGACCACTTCAGTGCCCTGGATGACCTTGCCGAACACGGCATAGCCATGGCCGTCGGGCTGGGGGGCGTTGAGCATGGCGTTGTCCTTGACGTTGATGAAGAACTGCGCGGTGGCCGAATCGGGCGCGCCGGTGCGTGCCATGGCGATGGTGTAGGTGTCGTTCTTCAGGCCGTTGCTGGCTTCAAGAGGAATAGGCGATTTGGTGGGTTTTTGCACCATGTCGGCGGTAAAGCCGCCGCCCTGGATCATGAAGCCATTGATCACGCGGTGGAAGATGGTGCCGTCGTAGTGCTTGGCGTTCACGTAGGCGAGGAAGTTCTCGACAGACTTGGGGGCCTTGGCGGGGTCGAGTTGCACCACGATGTCGCCCATCGAGGTCGCCAGCTTGACCTTGGGGGCCTCTTGCGCCATTGCGGGTGCTACTGAAAATGTAGCTGCTAGCGTAATACCAGCAAGCGCCAGGGTCGAATTTCTTCTGGAAATCATCCAATTACTCCTTCGAAAAATATTTGCCAACGGTTGCCCCTGCGGGCCCAGAACTGGCGCTTGACGGGGCCGGTGCGTGCACCGGCGGCCACTTCGCCGAACGTTACCACCATGGTGTCTGTGCTGTCGGTCCAGCGCAGGTAAGACTTGTCTTTGAGCTGGAGTTCCCGCCCGCGCAGCGCCTGCGTTTCGGCATGCAGCACGGGGGTCCACTCGCTCAGTGGCTTTCTTTTGTAGGTCTGGAAGTCGGGGGCGTAAAAACCCAGCAGGCGCGGCATGTCGCCTTCGGTCTTGGCGTTGCGCCAGGCGTCCAGCACCGCCTCGAACGACTTGCGCTCGGCCTGGATGCTGTGCGGCTGCACCCACTGAAGCTGGCGCGCAATCACCACCGGGGTTGAACGCGGCTCCACGGTGCGCAGCAAGCGCTCCAGGTCAGGGTTGGCCAGCGCCACGCAGCCATCGGTCGCCTGCGGTGCGCGCGAGAACTGGTCGGGCGGCGTGCCATGCAGCCAGATGCCGCTGCCGGTCTTGCCGCGCAACTGGTCCAGCGGGTTGGGGTAGTTCAGGGGCAGGGCGCCCGCGCCGTAGAAATCGCGCAGGGCTTTGGGGTCCAGGCGGCTGGTAATGAAGTACACGCCCAGCGGCGTGCGCTGGTCGCCTTCGACGGCTTTCTCAATGCCCAGCTTGCCCACCGAGGCGTAGTAGTCGGCCACCAGCCGCAGGCCCTTGGAGGTGTTCTCAAACAGGTAGAGGCGCGAGAGCGCTGCATCGACCGCGATGGCATGCCGGTAACTGGGCGCCAGCTGCAAAAACTGCGAGGGAATGCTGTGCTCGGGCGGCCGTATGCGCTGTGCCACCATGCGCTGGCGCGATTCGGTGCGCAGTTCTTCCAGTGCGGCCGCGCTGCCCGGTGTGCTGGCCACGGCCAGTTCGGTGGAAACATTGCCCAGGCGCTGCAAGGGGCGGCTGCGCGCCAGCAACAGGTCGCCCAGGGCCAGTTGGGCCAGCTGGAAGTGGGGGTAATCGCGCACCAGGCGTTCGGCCTGTTTCAGCGCTTCGCGGTGGTGCCCTTCGCTGGTGAGCCGGAAAACCTGCAGTAACCGCGCCTCGGCTTGCCCGTCGCGCAGGGGGGCGGGGGGCGGTGCCGTGGGCGCTGGCCGGGCAGACCGTCGGCCTTTGCCCCGGTCGGGGCCCTGGGACAGGGCGGGGGTGGCCAGCAGCAAGGACGCTGCCAGCCAGGCCACTGCAGCCATCCGGCTGCCCGTGGACGAAGCCACAAACATACGCAGTCTCAAGATGGGTGCAGGGCCGTCCGTGTGGCGGGCGCGGCCAGGCGGGTCAAGGCGAGGAAAGGTGTCATCAGCCGCCGGTCGATTCGCGCACGATGACCCAGCGGCCCTGGTGCTGTACCAGGTCCAGCGTTTTACGGCTGGACACGTTCAGGGTATCGGCACTGTAAGCCTGCTGGAAGCGGGCCGTCGCCTTGTTGCCTTGGACGGTGACCTGGATGTCCGACAGTTTCACGCTGATGCGGGATTTGCCCACGATGCGCGATTCGCGCTCTTTTTCCCAGGCGGCGCGCGTCTGGCGGCCAGGAGGATTGAACTCCTTGCCGTAGGAGGCAAGATAGGCCTTCATGTCTTTGGCCGCCCAGGCGGCCGCCCAGTTCTGGACTGCAGCGGTGACGTCCTGCACGGTGGTATCCGCAGGGGCGGGCTTGGCGGGCGCCGGTGCCACAGCGGGTGCCGTCGCATCAGGGGCGGGTGTGGCCGCTGGAACGGGCGCCGGGGCAGGTGGCGCGCTGGAGGCGGGTGCCACGGCGGGCGCCGCAGGTTTGGCCGTGGCCACGACGGCTGCAGGCGCTGTTGCTGGCGCTGCTGCAGGGGTGGGTGCGGTGGCCACAGGGCGCGCAGTGCTGCGTGTCTCGGCGGTGAACAGGTTGCGGATCAGGGCCAGCTTGGGGCGCACGGAACTGGCGTTGTTGCCGTCGAGCTGCAGTGCCTTGCTATAAGCCTGGCTGGCCAGCTTGGCATAGATGTCGCCCAGGTTCTCGTGGGCCGTGGCATAGCTCGGGTTGGTGCGGATCGCCATTTCCAGCGCGGCACGGGACTTGTCGAGCTGGTTCTGGTTGGCATAGAGCACGGCCAGGTTGTTGTAGGGCTCGGGCAGCTCCGGGTATTCTTCCGTCAGCTTGGTGAAGGTAGCAATGGCGTCGTTCTGCTTGCCTGAATCGGCCTGGGCCACGCCGCGCAGAAAGCGCAGCTGCGGGTCGCGGGGAGATTCGACCAGGCGCTGGTCGGCCTTGGCCAGAGCTTCGGCGGCCTTGCCGGTTTTCAGCAGCTGGGCGATTTCTGCATAGTCGTTGGCATAGGCCTGGCCCACGCCCACGAGTGCCGTCAGGGCCAGCAGACGAAGGAGGCGGGGAAGGGTGCGTCGGACGTGCGTCATGGGCATGCAGTAGTGTGGGGGTGGGCAATGCCCGAACCCGGGCCGGGCTTATACTGCGGCGGATTGTAGCTGAGGGGGTTGTCATGACGGTACGCTGTTGCCACTGGTGATTTCCCATGGCGTCCCCTCCGGCGGGCGCCCAGCGGGAGGGTCGTTTGCCCTGGCGCCGCCAGATGAACGGGCCCTTCCACCCCCACCACGTTTCCCTGACCAAGATTCCATGAGTTTGCGCATCTACAACACGCTTTCGCGTGCACTGGAGGAGTTTTCCCCGCTCGAGCCCGGCCATGTGCGCATGTACGTCTGCGGCATGACGATCTACGACCTGTGCCACATCGGCCACGCCCGCATGATGATGGCGTTTGACGTGGTGCAGCGCTGGCTGCGCGCCAGCGGCTACCGCGTGACCTACGTGCGCAACATCACCGACATCGACGACAAGATCATCCGGCGCGCACTCGAGCGCGGAATTACCATCCGCCAGCTCACCGACGAGATGATTGCCGCCATGCACGCTGACATTGCCAAGCTGGGCATTGAGCCTCCCAGCGTTGAGCCGCGCGCCACCGAATACGTGCCGCAAATGCTGTCGCTGATCGATACGCTGGAGGGCAGGGGCCTGGCCTACCGCGCCGGTAACGGCGATGTGAACTACGCGGTGCGCAAGTTCCCCGGCTACGGCAAGCTCTCGGGCAAGTCGCTCGATGAGCTGCGTGCGGGCGAGCGTGTGGCGGTCGATGACGGCAAGCATGACCCGCTCGACTTCGTGCTCTGGAAGGCCGCCAAGCAGGACGAGCCGCCCGAGGCGAAATGGGACAGCGCTTTTGGCGCTGGGCGCCCCGGCTGGCACATCGAATGCTCGGCCATGAGCTGTGCCACGCTGGGCGAGACCTTCGATATCCACGGCGGCGGCGCGGACCTGCAGTTTCCGCACCACGAGAATGAAATCGCGCAAAGCGAAGGCGCCCACGGCCGACCGCTGGCGCGCTTCTGGGTACACAACGGTTTTGTGCGCGTCGATAACGAGAAGATGAGCAAGTCGCTGGGTAATTTCTTCACCATCCGTGATGTGCTCAAGGAATACGACGCCGAGACCCTGCGTTTCTTCATGGTGCGAGCGCACTACCGCAGCGCCTTGAACTACAGCGACGCCCACCTGGACGACGCGCGCCAGGCACTCAAGCGCCTGTACACGGCGCTCAGCCTGGTAACGCCTGCCGATGTCACCGCGATCGACTGGACCGACCCCTGGGCCTCGCGCTTTCGCGCCGCCATGGACGACGACTTTGGCACGCCCGAAGCCGTGGCCGTGCTGTTTGACCTGGCGGGCGAGGTCAACCGCAGCAAATCTGCCGCCGCTGCGGGCCTGCTCAAGGCCCTGGGGAGCTGCCTGGGCTTGTTGCAAGGGGACCCGCAAGCGTTTTTGCAGGCCGGGGCCGGTTTTGACGAGGCAGCCATTGCTGCACGAATTGCCGAACGCGCAGCCGCTAAAGCGGCCAAGAATTTTGCTGAAGCCGACCGCATCCGCAACGAATTGCTGGCCGCCGGGATCGTCCTCAAGGACGCACCCACGGGCACTACCTGGGAGGTGGCAACGTGATGCCATTTCAATTAAAAATGACCTCCAAGGCAGACGGGATAATCGGTGTCAGCTACTAAAAAGATAGCTATTGAGGCTTCTGGCCTGGCCTCGCCCGGCTACTGGGTGGATGCGCGCAAGCACCTGATGAAGAAAGACCGGGTGATGAAGCGCCTGATCCCGCAGTTGGGCGATGGCACGCTGCAGTCGCGCGGGGATGCCTTCAGCACCCTGGCGCGCTCCATCGTGGGCCAGCAGATTTCGGTCAAGGCGGCACAGACCGTGTGGGACCGCTTTGCGGCGCTGCCCCGGGCCATCACGCCGGGCGATGTGCTCAAGCTCAAGATCGACGACATGCGCGCCGCCGGCCTGTCCGTGCGCAAGGTGGAGTATCTCGTGGACCTGGCCCTGCATTTCGATGCGGGCAAGCTGCATGTGGACGGCTGGCATGGGATGGACGACGAGGCCATCATTGCTGAGCTGGTGGCGATCCGCGGCATTGGCCGCTGGACGGCGGAAATGTTCCTCATCTTCCACCTCATGCGGCCCAACGTACTGCCCCTGGATGACGTGGGGCTCATCAATGGCATCAGCAAAAACTATTTTTCGGGCGATCCGGTCAGCCGCAGCGATGCCCGCGAAGTGGCCGAGGCCTGGAAGCCCTGGTGCACCGTGGCCACTTGGTATATTTGGCGGTCGCTGGACCCGCTGCCGGTGACGTATTGAAATGGAACACCCCCCTGAGGCCCTGCGGGCCTTTCCCCCGCTCTCGCATTGCAGTGCAATGCAGGCAGAACGCCGCCGCCAGTGCGGCGGGGCGGCCCTCGCCTGGGGCGCGCCAGCTTCATGGGCTGCGAGTGCCTAGCGCAATGGATAGCTGAAAGACAAGAGGAGAACCATCTTGGCGAAAAAAACATTCCTGGATTTCGAAAACCCGATTGCCGAACTCGAAGGCAAAATCGAGGAACTGCGCTATGTGCAGACCGAAAGCGCGGTGGATATCTCCGATGAGATCGACCAGCTCAGCAAGAAAAGCCAGCAGCTCACCAAGGACATCTATTCCGACCTGACGCCCTGGCAGATCACGAAAATTGCGCGCCATCCTGAGCGCCCCTACACACTCGACTACCTGCGTGACCTGTTCACCGATTTTGTCGAGATGCACGGCGATCGGCATTTTTCGGACGACAAATCCATCGTCGGCGGTCTGGCCCGTTTCAACGGCCACGCCTGCATGGTGCTCGGCCACCAAAAAGGGCGCGACACCAAGGAGCGTGCGCTGCGCAACTTTGGCATGACGCGCCCCGAGGGCTACCGCAAGGCGCTGCGCCTGATGAAAACCGCCGAAAAATTCGGTCTGCCCGTGTTCACTTTTGTTGATACGCCGGGCGCGTTCCCCGGTATTGACGCCGAGGAGCGCGGCCAGTCCGAAGCCATCGGCCGCAATATTTACGAGATGGCGCAACTCGAAGTGCCCATCATCACCACCATCATCGGCGAAGGCGGCTCGGGCGGCGCGCTGGCGCTCAGCGTGGGCGACCAGTTGCTGATGCTGCAATACTCCATCTACTCGGTCATCAGTCCCGAGGGCTGCGCGTCTATCCTCTGGAAGACGAGCGACAAGGCGCAGGAGGCCGCCGAGGCCCTGGGCATCACCGCGCACCGGCTCAAGGCCCTCGGTCTGGTCGACAAAATCGTCAGCGAGCCCGTGGGTGGCGCGCACCGTGACCCCAAGCACATGTCCTCGCTGCTCAAGCGCGCCCTGGGCGATGCTTTCCGCCAGGTGTCGGACCTCAAGGTGAAAGACCTGCTCGAGCGCCGTTACGCACGCCTGCAAAGTTACGGCCGCTTTACCGACACCAAGGCCGACAGCCGCTAACCCTCGGCAATCTCGCGGCAATCCTGAGGCGGTAAAACCCTTGGCGCACGAAAGTGCATCAAGATGTACCATCGTCAGCAGGCTGCCGCAGTATGGCGGTACGGGAGGGTGCGATGGCATGGATGAAAACCCTGCGGGGCCAAATTCTTCTGATTTGTGTGGCCTTTCTGGTCGCCGGGCTTGCCGCCCTGGCTGCGGCCAACTACCTGGCGGTACGCAGCCAAGCCTATGCCTCGCTGGAAGCGCAGTCCCGGGCATTGGCCCTGAGCCATACCGAAGCCTTGCGTGACTGGGCCCGCAGCAAGGCCCTGATCGTCCAGGCGTCGGCCGCGGCGCTGGATGACCCGGAGGCTGCGCGCGCCTTGAACATGCTGCAAAAAGCTGGCAGCTTTCTCACCACGTACTTTGGCTATGCCGACAAGCGCACCGTGTTCTCCGAGCCGCAGAACCTGCCGCCCGATTACGACCCCACATCCCGCCCCTGGTACAAGCAGGCGACCAGTGCGCAGGCACCCATCCTGACGGCGCCCTACCCGGATGCCGGTGGTGCCGGGCTGGTGGTCACGTTTGCTGCGGCGGCCCGCCAAGGCAGTGATGTCAAGGCGGTGCTGGCGGGCGATGTGTCGCTGTCGGCCGTGGTGGCCAATGTGGCCTCGATCAAACCCACGCCGTCCAGCTATGCGTTTTTGGTGGGGAGTGATGGCAACATCATCGCCCACCCGGATGTCAAACTCGCCCTCAAACCAGCGACCGAGCTGTCTGCGCAGCTGTCGGCGTCGGCGCTGGCGCAAATGGCGCGCAGCACCGGGTTGAGTGCCATGGATCTGCAGGGCCGTGCCATGCTGCTGGCCGTGGCCCCGGTGGAGGGTACCCCTTGGATGCTGGCGATCGCGCTCGACAAAGCCGAGGCGTTGGCGGCCATCACCACCATGCTGCAGGTGTCCATCGCCACGGGCATGGTGGTGGTGTTGGCGGCGGGATTGGCGCTGGCGGCCATTTTGGCGCGCCGCCTGCGCCGCCTGACGCAGGTGCGCGATGCCATGCACGACATTGGCTCGGGTGAGGGCGACCTCGCGCGCCGGATTGATGCGCAAGGCGAGGACGAACTGGCGCAAATTGCCACCGACTTCAACAGCTTTGCCTCCAAGCTCTCGGGCGTGCTGCTGCAAATCCGCGATGCCAGCGGATCGGTGCGCGTCGCCGCCGAGGAAATCGCCTCGGGCAACCAGGACCTGAGCAGCCGCACCGAACTGACTGCGTCCAACCTGCAGCAGACCACCGCCTCCATGGAGCAGTTGACCGAAACCGTGCGCCAGAACGCCGATGCCGCGCGCCAGGCCAACCAACTCGTGGCCCAGGCGTCCAGCGTGGCGCAGCATGGTGGCAAGGTGGTGGGCGATGTGGTGAGCACCATGGAGCAGATCAATTCCGCCTCGCGCAAAATCTCCGACATCATTGGTGTCATTGACGGCATTGCGTTCCAGACCAACATCCTGGCGCTCAATGCCGCCGTCGAGGCGGCGCGGGCGGGTGAGCAGGGCCGGGGTTTTGCCGTGGTGGCCAGCGAGGTACGCAGCCTGGCCAGCCGCAGTGCAGAAGCCGCCAAAGAGATCAAGGGCTTGATCAGCGCTTCGGTGCAAGAGGTGGCCAACGGCTCGCGGCTCGTGAACGACGCCGGCACCACCATGACCGATATCGTCACCTCGGTGCAGCGGGTGACCGACATCATGGCCGAGATCAGCGCATCCACCAGCGAGCAAAGCACCAGCATTGCCGAGGTGGGCCAGGCCGTGAACCAGCTCGACCAGATGACCCAGCAGAACGCGGCCCTGGTCGAAGAAAGCGCCGCTGCGGCCCAAAGCCTCAAGGACCAGTCCGTGCGACTGACCGAGGTGGTGGGGAGCTTTCGCCTCGCCTCCTAGCGCAACTGGGATGGGTCTGGCGCACAATGCGCCCCCATGTCTGTACTGCACGAGATTTTGCCCACCCCGGGAGTGGCCCCGTGACCCTGCGGTTCACCGAGGCCATGGCCCGCTTTACCCCGGCGCTGCCATTGGCCGTGGGGTTGAGCGGGGGTGCCGACTCGACCGCCTTGCTGTGGGCCTGCGCCGAGCGCTGGCCGGGGCAGGTGCGCGCCATCCATGTGCACCATGGGCTACAAAGCGCCGCCGATGATTTTGAACGCCATTGCGAAGCCCTGTGCGCGCGCCTGCAGGTGCCGCTGGTGGTGCAGCGTGTGGACGCTCGTCCCGTGCCAGGCCAAAGTCCTGAAGACGCAGCACGTGCGGCACGTTACAAGGCTTTTTGGGCTGCAACGCATGCCAGTCAAGCGCAACCAGCTATTCAATCAATAGCGCTAGCGCAGCATGCAGACGACCAGGTGGAAACGCTGCTACTGGCGCTCTCCCGTGGCGCAGGGGTGGCCGGGTTGGCCGCCATGCCCGACCACTGGCAGCGCCATGGCCTGGATTGGCACCGCCCCCTGCTGCGCGTGGCCGGGGCCGAACTGCGGGCTTGGCTGCAGGCACGCGGCGAGCGTTGGGTGGAAGACCCCAGCAACCAGGACGAGCGCTACACCCGCAACCGCATCCGTGCGCGCCTGCTGCCAGTGCTGGAAGCTGCTTTTCCGGCGTTCCGCGACACTTTTCCCCGCAGTGCAGGGCATGCCGCGCAGGCGAGCGAACTGTTGCTGGAAGTCGCGCAGCAAGACCTGGAAACGGTGGGCCTGCCGCCGCGCCTTTCCGCGTTGCAGGCACTGAGCCGCGTGCGCCAGGCCAACGTGTTGCGCCACTGGTTGCGCCAGGCACACCAGACCACTCCGACTGCGGCGCAACTCGGCGAGTTGCTGTCACAGATTGCTGCCTGCACCACACGCGGGCACCGTATCCACATCAAGGTGGGCCGGGGATTGGTGGTGCGTGAAGGAGTGTTGCTCCGTTGGTACAATCCCTAGGTTTTGGCCCACATCAGCACGATAACCGGCGGCGCCCCAAAACACTGTCCACCCCGCGCCGCGAGATCCGGTTTCGTCACCAAGCTATTCCATGCCATTGATCGTTCAGAAATACGGCGGCACCTCGATGGGCTCGCCCGAGCGCATCCGCAATGTTGCCAAGCGTGTGGCCAAGTGGGCACGTGCTGGCCACCAGGTCGTTGTGGTGCCCAGCGCCATGAGCGGCGAAACCAATCGCCTGCTGGCCCTGGCCAAAGAACTTGCGCCCGAGCGTGCCATGCAGGCTTACCACCGCGAACTCGACATGCTGGCCGCCACGGGTGAGCAGGCCTCGTCGGCCCTGCTGGCCATTGCCTTGCAGGCAGAGGGCATGGAGGCCGTCAGCTACGCCGGCTGGCAAGTGCCTATTCGCACCGACAGCAGCCATACCAAAGCCCGCATTGAATCCATTGACGACAAGCGCGTGCGTGCCGACCTGGACGCTGGCCGGGTGGTTATCGTCACAGGCTTTCAGGGGATTGACGACCTGGGCAACATCACCACCCTGGGCCGCGGCGGCTCAGACACGTCGGCCGTTGCCGTGGCAGCGGCCATGAAGGCGGCCGAGTGCCTGATCTTCACGGATGTTGATGGTGTGTACACGACCGACCCGCGCGTGGTTCCGGCAGCGCGCCGCCTGCACACCGTGAGTTTCGAGGAAATGCTCGAAATGGCCAGCCTGGGCAGCAAGGTGCTACAGATCCGCTCGGTCGAATTCGCAGGCAAGTACAAGGTGCCCATGCGCGTGCTGTCGAGCTTTACGCCCTGGGACATTGACATCAACGAAGAAGCCAAATCCGGCACGCTGATCACTTTTGAGGAAGACGAAAAAATGGAACAAGCCGTCGTATCCGGCATCGCATTCAACCGCGGTGAAGCCAAAGTCTCGGTGCTCGGCGTGCCCGACACCCCCGGTATCGCCCACCGCATCCTGGGCCCCGTCGCTGATGCCAACATCGAGGTTGATGTGATCATCCAGAACATCAGCAAAGACGGCAAGGCGGACTTCAGCTTCACCATCAGCCAGGCGGACTACGCCCGCACGATGGACTTGCTGCGCGAATCCGTAGCCCCCGCAATGGGCGCACAAGAGGTGGTAGGTGACCCCAATATCTGCAAGGTCAGCATCGTCGGCATCGGCATGCGCAGCCACGTCGGCGTGGCCAGCAAGATGTTCCGCGTGTTGAGTGAAGAGGGCATCAACATCCAGATGATCTCCACATCCGAGATCAAGACCTCGGTGGTCATCGACGAAAAATACCTTGAATTGGCAGTGCGTGCACTGCACACCGCCTTCGATCTGGACAAGCCCGCAGAGTAAAAGCGCCTCTAAACTGAGGCATAATAATGGGATTGGAAACGTGACCGAGTGGCCGAAGGTGCTCCCCTGCTAAGGGAGTATGGGGTGTAGAGCCTCATCGAGGGTTCGAATCCCTCCGTTTCCGCCA
>JAANMW010003091.1_pt1 | contig 13643 bp, 7 predicted proteins | sample 7279671 | NCBI WGS metagenome assembly JAANMW01 (sample SAMN14094541, study PRJNA606508) | bioreactor metagenome | isolation source: A lab-scale SPAN reactor treating ammonium-rich wastewater day 247 | place: Ireland: Galway | collected 2017-09-19
GTCTTCGTAACCGCTGCCGGAAAGGACTGATTTGCTGGTGTGTCGCCTCTGGATCTCGTTAAGGGCGGCGCGACATCAGAGCCCATTCGGCCAATGTATCGCACGTTCCGACCAAGCTGCTCGGATAGGCCAACGTTTTGTAGACGTAGACGATTGACGTGGGCGAAGACTCGAAAGACGTCCTGGCCCTTGATCAGCTCGACATCGTCGCCTGCCACGGCCTCGGCCAAATGTCCAAATGCGCCCGCGTTTGTCGAGCTATTGATGAACAACAGGTTTTGATCCGGCGACCACATCAGCACGTAGAGGTCCCACTCCCACCCGAAGAGGCTCTCCGAGTCCGTCCAGACCAGTGGCGATTGCCGAGCCGTCACAATGACGATCGTGTGCTGGGCAAGGTTCATTGCCTCATGCACCTGCCTGCACTGCTCTATCGCGGGCAGACCGGCGCGCAGATTCTCTGGCGTCCACGCCTCGCATCTTGTCCTATACACGACGGTGCTCGCGGCCGGACGGACGGCTCGTAGTGGGATGTCGCCCTCAAAGCTCGTGAAGCCCCTGAGGAACTCCTGGAGTGACTGCTGTTCCCCAATCATCTGCTCGCTCATCTGTGGGAGCAGCAGATTCCAGTCGGGGTCGCGGGTGTACAGCTTGCGAAGCTCGTCTTGTACATCAACATCAGCTGTGTTGGCGATAACCGTGGCGTGGCCGAGTCCTGGCCTTGCTCGCGTAAATCGCCCGGCGAGTTGCAAGGTGACCGCGAGAGTCTTGCGAATATCGTGAAAGGCCGCAATCTTGAGCGTCGGAAGATCGAACCTTTCGCCGAGCATGTCGACGCACACGACGATCCGAGACTTCCCTGAAATCACCTGCTGGCGGAGGGCCTCTCGCTGTCGGGCAGACGAGATACCAGTGTGGAGTTCAACAGGGTTGAACTCTGGATACCGGGCATACAGCGGGAAGATTGCCCTGGCGCGAGCGACATTCTCGGCTCGTGCCATTAGGACATGCCCCTTCGACTCGTCCGCGCGCAGTTGCTGGATTGCTCGGTCGGCGATCACCTGATCGACGCGCACACGGTTGAACTCAACGACAGGCGCAAAATCGATCTGGGTGAAGTAGCCGTCTCGCTGAGCGTTCTTGAGTGGATACTTGAAGATGATATCGCCGTCAACGGGCTTCCCATCCTCACGGAACGGGGTCGCGGTGAACTGCAGAATTCTACTGCTGGAGAACTTTTTCTTGAAGGCAGCCCAAGTTGGCGCCTCGGCATGATGGGCCTCATCAATGAACAGGTACGGACAGTGGTGGGCAATCCGGTCCTGCACGGCGGGCTCGCACTGGCCGGCGATGCTGCTCGTGGTGATGATGACCTGAGCCGCACCGAACACCAAATCTACCTCAGCAGTGCTCTTGGGAATGTGTTTCAGAGTGCAGACAATTGGATACAGTGCTCGTTCAGCGAGGATGGCAGACCCGTGGCCTTTAAGGATACCGAGGGTAAGGAACTCATGAGCCAACTGGGCCCGCAAGGCGTCGGTGGGCGCGACAACGAGCAGTCGCGAACATCCAGTCGAGACGAGGACAGACAGCATCGTCTCTGTCTTGCCGGTGCCCGTAGGCATCACGATCGTGGCAGGAGCTTCAGATACGGTCCAATGAGCGTGAACCGCATGCAGCGCACCGATTTGAGGCCGTCGAAGGCCGATCACTCCGCGGGATTCGTCTTCCTCGACGTAGGCAAAGGCACCTCTCCACGAATCCAGAATGCCAGCGAGGCTCCGATCGAAGTCGGGGGCGATTGGCGACCCATGATTAAGCAGCGGGTGTCTGAGCCAGCGACCGGTGGAAAGATCGAGATCGTCTCGTAGATCTTGAACGGGCGCAACGAGAACGCGTGCATGTCCATCTGGTGGCTGCTTTACCTTTGGGAAGATCAGCGTGTCATCGCCCCCGTGGCTTGGCCTGAAGAGAAAACCGGGCGTCCGGCCATGGGTGAAGCGCGTCAGGACGCCGTTTAAGGAAGTCTGCGGCTCCCCGATCTGGCAGATGGGGTTATCGCATCTTGCCGTATCGAGTGCAAAGAAGGTCGGAAAGGTGACCATCATTCTGCCCCCGAATCGCGTCATCCACGGCGAGCATCGTACCCGGCCGGATCGTGCCGGCACGCCAAGAATCACTGCTGCGATTCTCGCTTTTCTTCCGGTCGCCTGCAACGGCTTTTCGAGGGCTTGCGTCGCGAGCCTGCCCTGCTACACTCTTGCCCCATGTGGAAACCATGGACGTTCTTCGCGGTGGCCGTTGGGGGTGGATGAACGGATAAGATCTGGCCACGACTCTAGTTGTAGACATGCCTGATAGGAGTCGTCGTGACGGAAGCATCGCAGTTTGTCAGTCAAATCAGTACGGAACTGAAACTCTCTGCCCGGCAGGTGACCGCCGTCGTCGAGTTGCTCGAAGGTGGGGCGACCGTGCCGTTCATCGCCCGCTACCGCAAAGAAGTCACCGGCGGGCTGGATGAGGTCGCCATCATCGCCATCCGCGACCGGCTGGCCCAGTTGAAGGACCTGGACGCCCGGCGAAAGACCATTCTCAAATCCCTGGAAGAACAGGGCGTGCTGACCGACGAGTTGCAGGCCAGGGTCGAGGCGGCGGCCACGATGGCGGCCCTGGAGGACCTCTATCTGCCGTATCGGCCGAAGCGGCGGACCCGCGGCACGATGGCCCAAGAGAAGGGCCTGGAGCCGCTGGCGAAGGGCATCTTCGAGCAGGCATTGGGCGTCGATCCGGCCGCCGAGGCCGTCGCGTTCGTGAATGCCGAGAAGGGCGTGGCGTCGGCCGACGAGGCGCTGGCCGGGGCCCGCGACATTATCGCTGAGTGGATCAATGAGGACGCCGCCGCCCGGACGGCCATGCGCGACCTGTTCGCCCGCGACGGCGTGCTCAAGTCAACACTCATCCCCGGCAAGGACAAGGATGTCGCTAACCAAAAGTTCCGCGACTACTTCGACTGGTCCGAGCCGATCGTGGCGGCCCCGTCGCACCGCGTACTGGCTATCCGCCGGGGCGAAAAGGAACTCGTGCTGACGTTCTCGATCCAGCCGCCGGAATTGGACGGGATCGGCCTGCTGGAGCGGCAGTTCATCAAACCGACTGGCGGGGCGGAGTGTGTCGAGCAGGTCCGCCTGGGGCTGCGGGACAGCTACAAGCGGCTGATGGCCCCGTCGATCGAGACGGACGTTCGGCTGACGGTGAAGAAGCGGGCCGATGCCGAAGCGATTCGCGTGTTCGCCGACAACTTCCGCGAGCTGCTGCTGGCCTCGCCGCTGGGGCAGAAGAGGACGCTGGCGGTCGATCCGGGCTTTCGCACCGGCTGCAAGATTGTCTGCCTCGACAGGCAGGGCAAGCTTCTGCACCACGACGTGATCTACCCCTTGGAGCCGGCCAAGCGAGTCGAGGAATCGGCCGCCAAGGTCCGCCAACTCGTCCAGCAGTTCGACATCGAGGCGATCTCGGTCGGCAACGGCACCGGCGGGCGGGAGGCGGAGGCGTTCTGCCGCGGGCTGGGCCTCGGCCCATCGATCCCGGTGGTCATGGTCAACGAGAGCGGGGCGTCGGTCTACTCGGCCAGCGAGGTCGCTCGCGACGAATTCCCCGACCAGGACGTGACCGTTCGCGGGGCGGTGTCGATCGGCCGACGGCTGATGGACCCGCTGGCCGAGCTGGTGAAGATCGACCCGCGTTCGATCGGCGTCGGCCAGTATCAGCACGACGTGGACGAGCGGGAGCTGAAGTCGTCGCTGGACGACACGGTGGCAAGCTGCGTGAACGCCGTTGGCGTCGAGGTGAACACGGCCAGCAAGGAACTGCTCAGCTACGTGTCGGGCCTGGGGCCGAAGGTGTCGGCCAAGGTGGTCGCCTACCGCAACGAGAATGGCCCGTTCCACAGCCGCAAGGAGTTGCTGAAGGTCGCCGGGCTGGGTCCCAAGACGTTCGAGCAGTCGGCGGGCTTCTTGCGTATCCGCGAGAGCGAGAACCCGCTCGACCGCAGCGCCGTCCATCCGGAGAGCTACGCGGTGGTCGAGCGGATGGCCGCCGACCTTGGCTGCACCGTAGCCGATCTTGTCGCTCGCCCCGACTTGCGATCGAAGATCGATCTGAAGCGATACGTCACCGAGACGGTCGGCATGCCGACGTTGACCGACATCATGGCCGAGCTGGCCAAGCCCGGCCGGGACCCGCGCAAGCAATTCGAGTTGTTCCAGTTCGCCGAGGGCGTTCGCGAGCCGAAGGACTTGCAGGTCGGAATGAAGCTGCCGGGCATCGTCACCAACGTTACCGCGTTCGGGGCGTTCGTCGATGTCGGCGTCCACCAGGACGGGCTGGTGCATATCAGCCAGTTGGCCGACCGGTTCGTCAAGGACCCGGCCGAGATCGTCAAGGTGCAGCAGAAGGTGAGCGTCACGGTGATTTCGGTGGACCTGGAGCGTGGGCGGATCGGGCTGTCGATGAAGTCCAACCCGGACCTGACCGGGGCGGCCCTGCGACCCCAGCGAAACTCCCCAGCGGCCAAACCAGCCGGCTCCCGGCCGAAGCGGCCCGATTCCGCGCCCTGCAGGCCCACTTACGACAGCAACAACCCGTTCGTGGACTTCTTCAAGAATCGCAAGCCGTGACGGTCCGCCTTATCATCCCGTAAAATATCCCTGCCAACTCCGCGGGTTGATGCAGAATTGCCGTGCTTGGGGTTACCGGAGAACCAGGATGGCCCTGGTCAGTCTTGACGATGTCACGCTCGGGCTGACGAACCCGCCGCTGCTGGAGAACGTCGATCTCCAGATCGAACGCGGTGAGCGGATCGGACTGCTCGGCCGAAACGGGGCGGGCAAGAGCACGCTCCTGCGGCTGATCAGCGGCGAGCAGGATTTGGATTCCGGGCGAATAATCCGCGATCCCGCGATGCGGGTCGCCCTGTTGACGCAACAGGTGCCGACCGGCCTAACTGGCACCGTCTACGACCAGATCGCCACCGGGCTGGGCGACTGGGGCGCTCTGCTAAGCCGCTATCACGACGCCAGCCAGCAGGTAGCCCACGACCCTTCGCCGGCGAAGCTGGCCGCCTTGGAGCAGGCCCATCGCGAACTGGAAGTCCGCGGTGGGTTCGCCATCCATCAGCAGATCGAGACGGTCCTGACGCGGATGAGCCTGGATGGCGAGGCGGATTGCCCGTCGCTGTCGGCCGGCCTGAAACGCCGCGTGCTGCTGGCCCGTGCTCTGGTCAGCGACCCGGACCTGCTGCTGCTCGACGAGCCGACCAACCATCTGGACATCGACTCGATCGTCTGGCTGGAGCAGTTCCTGCTCGATCACGCCCCGACGCTGGTCTTCGTGACGCACGATCGGGCGTTCCTCCGTCGGCTGGCGACGCGGATCATCGAGGTCGATCGTGGCCAGTTGCACAACTGGGGCTGCGACTACGACACTTTCGTCCGACGGCGGGATGGACTGGCGGCGGCGGAGGCGGCCGAGCAGGCGGAGTTCGACAAGAAGCTCGCCCGCGAGGAGGTCTGGATACGCCAGGGCGTCAAGGCCCGGCGGACGCGCAACGAGGGCCGGGTGCGGGCCCTGCTGGACATGCGCCAGGCCCGCCGCCAACGGCGGGAACGCGCCGGCGGCATCCGAGTCGAGGTCCAGGAGGCCGAACGCAGCGGCCAACTTGTCATCGAAGCCAACAACGTGTCGTTCACCTGGAAGGGAAGCCCCGGCCGGCCGATCGTCGAGAAGTTCAGCACGCTGATTTTGCGCGGCGACAAGGTTGGGCTGATCGGCCCCAACGGCTCGGGCAAGACGACGCTGTTGCGGCTGCTGCTGGGAGACCTGGCCCCGCAGGCCGGCCACGTCCGCCACGGCACCAATCTGCAAATCGCCTACTTCGATCAACTGCACGCTCAGATCGATGAGAGCAAGTCGATCATCGACAATGTGGCCGACGGCCAGCGGCTGATCTCGATCAATGGCCGGACGCGGCACATCTTCGGCTACATGGAGGATTTCCTGTTCACTCCGGAGCGGGCTCGCGGGCCGATTGCCAACCTGTCCGGCGGGGAACGGAACCGGCTGCTGCTGGCCCGGCTGTTCGTCCGGCCGTCCAACGTGCTGGTGCTCGACGAGCCGACCAACGACCTGGATGCCGAGACGCTGGACCTGCTTGAAGAACTGCTGATCGGTTACGCCGGGACGGTGCTGCTGGTCAGTCACGACCGTGAGTTCCTCAATAACGTCGTTACCAGCACCTTCGCGTTCGACAGCCGGCGGCCGGGCTGGGTGGGCGAATACGTGGGCGGCTACGATGACTGGCTGCGTCAGTCCAGCCAGGAGCAGAGGCCCGCGGACACGCCGCCGGCCAAACCCGTCCGCCCGCGCCAACCGCAGGAGAAACGCGGCCTGACCTATATGGAGCGAGCGGAACTGGCGGCAATGCCGGACAAGATCGACCAGCTCGAGCGCCGCCAGCGGGCCATGCACGAGGCGATGATGGATCCGGCATTCCACAAGCAGGCGTCGGCCGAACTGGCGAGATCCGCCGGCGAACTGGCGGAAATCGAAAACGAGTTGGCGACCCTCTACTGCCGCTGGGAAGATCTGGAGGCCCGTGCGAAGCCTTGAATGAATCGAGCCACTCGCCAAGGCGCAGCCGCGGCCAGCCTATCGCTCCTGCCGCCACCAAAGGCCAGTCACCCGACCCTCGCGGTGCAGCTGGCCCAGGACGGCCCGGACCTTGGGGCTGACCCGGCCGGCGGGAGCACCGGCAAACGGTGTCTGTGGCAGCGGCGTGAACGTGTGGCCGCGAATGCTCGCCCCCAAGTCCGCCAGTTCGTGGATCAATTCCAGCGTTGCCCGTTCGTCCTCCTCGCACTCACCGGGCAGGCCGAAGATGAAATCCACGACAGGTGTCAGCCCGTGCTGCCTGGTCAGGCGGACCGCGTAGACCACATCGGCGACCGAATGGCCCCGGCGGCACGCGTCCAGAATCCGCTGACTGCCTGACTGGGCGCCGATGATCAGGTTGTCGTTGTTGGCGAAGCGGCGGACCAATTCCAGGGTCTCTCCGCTGACATGCTCAGGCCGCACCTCCGACGGAAACGAGCCGAAGTAGATCCGATTGGACGGCCCGGCTGCCTGTCGCATCGCACAGAGCAGTTCGCTCAGGGCGGGAAGATTGACTGAGCGGCCATCAGGTGAACCGTAAGCGAATGCATCGGGCGAGATCACCCGGACATCGGCGTGGCCGCGGCTGCACATCAGTTCTACCGCCCGGACGACGACCGGGATGCTGCGATGCCGGGGTGCGGTTCCGAACAGGTGCGAAGTCTGACAGTAGCTGCACGCGAACGGGCAGCCGCGGGTTATCTCGATCGGCCCGGCCTTGCGGCGGCGAAGCGGAAACGGGGCGAAGTCATCGAGTGAAACGGGCGGCTGCCGCGGCGCGCGGCAAAGCTGGCCAGCCGAGTCGAGAAAGGCGATACCGCGAATCGTCCGCCAATCCCGGCCATCCCGCAACGCCGCCAGCAGGTCCCGGATCGCCAGCTCGCCCTCGCCGCGGACCACCAGGTCAAAACCAAGGTGCAGGACGCCCAGCGGATCAGCGGTGGGGTGCGGCCCGCCAGCCATCAAAATCGCGTCTGGGCCAGCGTGCCGTCGAATCCGCTGGACCATTTCGCCTGCCCCGCCGAACTGAAATGTAAACAGTGAGATGCCGACCACCAACCGCCGCCGGCCAACGGTTTCGGCCAGGTCGGCCTCCAGCGCCGCCGCGTCCCTGGGCAGGCGAATCTCAATGGATGTGAACTCCTCCCCCGTCTCCACCGCCCCGACCAGGGCGTTGACGCTGTTCCGCGTGTGCTGGGTACACAACAGAATGAGGGTCAGATCCGACACCTGATTCTCCAGAGCTTGCCCGGCCGCGCGGTGCGAGGCCATAGGATACGCGCCAGCAACCGTTTAGAATACTCGACAACGCCGAAGTCACCTACGGCCAGCCGAGGCGTGCAGAATCATGAGGAGCCGGGGCATGACAAACGTGGTTTTGACGCGACCCTGCATCACGATCGGGATCATCATTGCGTGTATCGCAAACTCAGCCATTGCCGAGCCACCGACGTCGGCCAGGCCGAAACCGCACGTGATCATGGGCTATTGCTGGAGCGACGTACGGCCCGAGCTGGACAATCTCGTCTCGTTCGGCACCCGCCGGCTGACGATGGACAACATCAACGATCCGGCCGGCATGAAGGCCGTAACCGACAAGATGCCACCCGGCAATCGCGTGATCATGCTGTGGGATGTGCATCGCGACATCATCGGCCATCCGGACGATCGCTGCCGGACCGCCGATGGTCGGCCGACGACCCGGCCTGGAGTCTGGATTGACAACGGCGCCAAACGCCTGGCTGCCCGGCTGGACAAGTTCTTCAGCGAGTATAAGCGGCTCGGCGGCGAGCTGGACTTGGTCGTGATCGACTTCGAGGGCGGGTTGAGCAACTGGCATCTGGGCAGCGAGGTTGCGAAGTACAAGGCGATCGAGGCCGATCCACGGTTCCCGGAGCTGGCCAAGAAACTCGGCTTCTCGGACTTGACGACGGTCGCGCTGTGGTGGCAACAGAAGGGCGACGCCCGGCAGAACTATCTTCGCTGGAACGCGGTAATGAGCAACCAGGTGGCTGGTTACCTGAACCAGGGCATCTACGAGCCCATCCGCAAGTATTACCCGAACGTGAAGATGTCCAATTACGGCAACTTCCACTACTGCCGCGAGCTGGGCGTTCCGGACATCAACGGCCACCGCTACTACCTGTTCGGCAAGGGCAACCACGTCGGCACGCACCAGTCGATGGAACTCTACACCTGGCTCGGCCAGATCGACCACAACCCGCCGGAGGGTCTGAAGGAATACCCGCATACACCGTTCAACGGCTTCCGCCATGCGCTCAACGAGATGCGGTGCATGGCCGGCTCTTCGGACGTGCCGATCCACCCGTGGATCGCCTACCGCGGCTTTCGCGAGGGCTACACCGGCGTGACGGACAACGACCTCTACCAGGAGTTGGTCTTCCACGCCGGGCTGTGCGGGCCCGAGGCGTTCCTCTACTGGAACCCGCACCCATGGGCCAAGGGTCAGGACCCCAAGCAGTGGGCGACCGACGAGCAGGACAAGGTGTTCAGCGATTGCGCGCGGCAGTTGGATGAGTTGGTCGGCCGGCCGGACCGGCAGACGGCGACCAAGACGCTGGTGCCATGGACGGACGACTTCGCCCTGAGCGGCATGAAGGTCGGCGACAAGACGGTCTGGCGGTTCACTCCGAACTTGAAGGCGGGCCAGACCCGCGAGGCCGTGCTGGTCAGCGAGTCGCCCGCGACGTTCAAGGTCGGTGACAAGACGATCGCGATCCCCGGCGGCAAGGTCTTCAAGCCGGAGAAGGAACTGTCAGAGGCGGGTTTCTGGATCGTTGCCCCGGCCGGCACGGAAGGCCCGACGCTCACCAGTGACAGCGGACGATGAAGATCATCTGGCTGAACGACATCCACCTGAACTTCCTCGACGGCGAGCGGATCTACGCCTTCCTGGATGAATTGCGCGCCAAGAAGCCCGACGCCGTTCTGGTCGCCGGGGATATTGGCGAGGCCAACGATTTCTCGCTCTATTTCCAGGAGATGGCGGAAGTGGTCGCCCGGCCGATCTATTTCGTGCTAGGCAACCACGATTTCTACCGCGGGACGATCGCCGGCGTTCGGGCGATGGCGGAGACCATCTGCAAAGAGAACTCGAAGCTGCACTGGCTGAACAGGGCGGGTGTGGCGAAGTTGACAGAGCAAGTTGGTCTAATCGGGCACGACGGGTGGGGCGATGGCCGGTGTGGCGACTACGTCAACTCGTGGGTCCCGCTTAACGATTTCCGGCTGATCGGCGACTTCCTGGGTCTCGATCTGGCCGGCCGACAGCGGCTGCTCAATCGGCTGGGCGACGAGGCCGCCGGACACATCAACAAGGTCTTACCGGAAGCCCTGGCCCGGTTTGATCGTGTCATCCTGCTGACCCATGTGGCTCCGTTTCCGGAGGCCGCGTGGCACGAAGGCCGGATGTCTGGCCCTGACTGGCTGCCGTTCATGGCCTGCAAGGCCATGAGGGATGTACTTGTCCAAGTGATGTGCCAGCACCCAGGCCGCACCCTGACGGTCCTTTGCGGGCACACGCACAGCGGTGGACGAGTGGACATCAGGCCGAACATCCACGTACTCACGGGTCCAGCTGACTACGGCGACCCTTTCAAGCAATTGAGCGAGCCGGAGCGATTCATGGACCTCTGACGGTGTTCACGAAGAAAAAAATGGAAATTCCTTGACTGACTCAAGATCTGATATATATTTCCTCTCCCCTGGCAACTCTATCTTATTGGCGACACCCTTGAAGGATGTTGGTTTTCGGGAACCTTTGCGCTTGCTGAGTCGTCTAACCGGATCGCAAGCGCCGTTATGGTTGGGCGGATAGGCCCAAGGAGAGTGTGGTCGTCAATGCAGGCTCAGTCAAGACATCCCGGCTCGATCTATCGCACGATGCCGTGCGGCCGATGGGCGCAACTGCGCGCCTTTGAAGCGGTCGCCGACGGCAAAGCAAGCGATCGGCTCGTGATGAACGGAGGCCCACCGGGGTAGACGATGGCGGCAATGCCGCAAGATTCGCTTACCTCGTGGGCTGATGCCTGCGGGGTTTTTTGTTGGCGTGATCATCCTGGGTCTAGCCCCTTTGGCGGGCCCGGGTATCGCCGGGGTCGGCTGGCGTTGCCAGGGAACTTCGTCCAGTCGGTCCCATTACCGCCGAGGAGTGGTACGGAATCCACGCCCGCCTACGAAGCGGGAGACCGCGGGTTCGACTCCCCCCTCGGCTATGGCCACCTTGTGAGGGTGGCCTGTCCGCCGGCGCTGGCCGGTGGCGCACGCGGGTTCCATTGGACTTGCAGGCGTGTGTTCCACGGACGGCGTCAAGACGGTGCCGGTTTGGGACGTTTCGGTAGCTCAACTGGTTAGAGCACCGGGCTGAAGACCCGGGTGTAGCAGGTTCGAATCCTGCCCGACACCAGAGCTGGAAAGCTCACTCCGCCCATAACGGAGCGTCACCAACAGGCAGGCCCGAAGCGGATCCGGCGATATCGGCCGCCCGCCGGGGCAATCTTCCGCCAGTCCGCTCAACCAAGGAAGGCGGCGCCCCGGCGGGACCACGGCCCTGGCCTTGCGGCCGGTTCATGGCGCGGGCGCCGGGCGAGAGAAACGGGTTGGAGGTGCTGACAGGGGGGCAGCCCTCCAATCGAGGTTCTTGCCCTGGCCCGATGCCTGGACTGGCCCCGCTGGGGAGTGGGGTCGAACGGCGGGGCTACTTTCGGCCTGCCCAGTGCTGATTACCGCCCCAATCGGTCGGGCGTTACTGACTCTTGGCCCAGTCGGTCATGTTGCAGAAAGGATGAAAAGGAGGTGGGCCATGTTCGGAAAGGTTCGTATCCGTAAGTTCGAGCGCGGTCTGTGGTTCAAGCACGGCGACTTCCAGGAGTTGCTGGGGCCCGGTGTCTACCGGTTCGTCAGCGGCCTGTGGGACCCGCAGCGCGACAGCGTGCAGATCGTCAGCGTGCTGGACACCAAGTTCGAGCATCCGCTGCTGGACGTCCTGGTCAAGGACGACCTGATGCGCCAAGCCGTGAAGGTCGTCGACCTGAAGGACACCGAGCGTGCCCTGGTCTGGAAGGATGGTCGTCTGGGCTGGATTCTCGGCCCCGGCCGCCACGCCTTCTGGCGTGAGCCATACGAGTTGAGCGTCGAGACGTTCGACGTCACCGCGTTCCGCTTCACGCACCCCAAGCTCGACACCATCGTCAAGTTCCCCGGTGCGGCCAAGTGGTTCACCGGGATCGACGTGGCCGAGCATGAGCAGGTGCTGGCGTTCTGCGATGGCAAGATCGTCGAGACGCTGGGCAAGGGCGCTCACGTGTTCTGGCTCGGCGCCGGCGACGTGAAGTTCAAGACCGTGGACCTGCGCGAGCAGGTGCTCGACGTGGCGGGCCAGGAGATCATGACCCGCGACAAGGTGACCCTGCGCGTCAACCTGGTGGTCACGTTCACCGTGGCCGACCCGGTCGCGGCGGTCACCGCGGTCGAGGACTACAAGACGGCCGTCTACCGCGACGCCCAGTTGGCGCTGCGGGCGGCGGTCGGCACACGGACGCTGGACGACTTGCTCGCGGACAAGGAGGCCATCGGCGGTCAGCTCAAGAACGAGTTGATTGGCCGAGCCGCCGAGTTCGGCATCCGGATCAAGAGCGTCGGCCTGAAGGACATTGTGCTTCCAGGCGAGATGAAGACGATCTTGAACCAGGTGATCGAGGCGGAGAAAGCTGCCCAGGCCAACTTGATCAAGCGGCGTGAGGAGACGGCGGCTGCGCGTAGCCAGGCGAACACCGCCAAGCTGCTCGCGGAGAGCCCGCTGCTCGCCCGCATGAAGGAGTTGGAGATGCTGGGCGAGATTCTCGCCGGGCAGAAGGTGACGTTCATCTTCGGCAGCGGCGAGATGGCCGGCCAGCTCCGCAAGCTGGTCCGCGAGGAGGTAACGCCTCCGGCGCCGCCGGCGTGAAGTGACATGGGCGCGAGATGCCGCCTGGCAAGGCAGTTCCATTCCCGAGAGATCGGGCCTGGGGCCTCCGAACCGACGGCGTCCGCGCCCGTTCTGTTGCGTCCAGGTCTTCGGATGCAACGGCATAAGTCGCCGCCCAGGCTCAATCAACCCACAAGATTGCCAAGAGCTCGACGTCGGGAGATTGGAATCCGACGTCCAGTCTTCCCACCTGGGCCCGGCAGCAATCCTCTGCCTCCTGAATTCGTCGTGTTGCGTCAGAAACATCCACCACCGGAGGGTTCCCATCCTGACGGCCGAGGCGCGCCGCTGGGACTTGATTGAGCAATCTCAGCAGCCTCCAATCAGGTAGGACATTAACGCCCTGCGCGGAACTCTCGACTCCAAGGACAACAGATGGGCGCAGTTGCTGCGTTCCAGTGACCCTGTCGTAGATTCGGAAAACGAAGACGCTGGCGGATAGTTGGCCAGGGGGAACGCAGCAAATCGATACCGAGAGCCCGGCGGCCTGGTCAAGAGCCTTGTCCATCAAACGGTGGCCGACGCCAAGGAGTTGCTCTGCCGAGCCAGTCGGCCCTTCCCGCTGAAAACGCATGTTCTGGTAACTGTCGAGAATAGCTGGTTCATCACACCACTCCTCCGGGGTCTTGAACGACAATCCGGCGTCCGTCTCCTGTGGCCGGCGTCGGTTATGCTGAAGTGAAGAGATGAAAAATGCTTTCAGGTCCGGCAAGTCGACTTGAGGAAGCCGCTTGGAAACCTGCTTGAAGTCGAACCGGGAGCAGTGGCCAATAAGGGCCTTGACTGCATCGACAGCGTCTTGGGTTCCGAATTGTGCCGTCTCTTTGTCGAACCAGGCGTCGAAGGACCTGCGGTCTACACCTGGCCCCTGGAAGTAGAGGTTGCTGAAGATGGCTTCAGACGTCATTCCCAGGACCAGCTGAAGCATGTCCTCGGGGTCAGCCATCAC
>JAANMW010003101.1_pt1 | contig 13617 bp, 11 predicted proteins | sample 7279671 | NCBI WGS metagenome assembly JAANMW01 (sample SAMN14094541, study PRJNA606508) | bioreactor metagenome | isolation source: A lab-scale SPAN reactor treating ammonium-rich wastewater day 247 | place: Ireland: Galway | collected 2017-09-19
AGCCCGCTCTCAATGGCCGCAGTGCTTATACGCTCGACGGCACGGGCATCGGTATCGCAGTGCTCGATTCGGGCATCTACGCGGCCCACAATGGCTTCAAGAACAATTCCGGCGCGTCGCGCATCGTTGCGAACGTTAACTTTACGAACTCGAATATCAACGATACGAGCGACGGATACGGCCATGGAACGCACGTTGCCGGTCTTGCTGCCGGTAATTCGAGTGTTTCGGGCGGTGCGTACCGCGGCGTTGCACCGAATGCGAACATCATCAGCGTTAAGGTCTTGAACAATAGCGGCCAGGGACAGCAGTCGTGGCTCCTTAACGGCCTGAACTGGGTTCTGAACAATCGCACGGCCTACAACATCCGCGTCGTGAACTTGAGCCTAGGCGCAACAGCGATCGATACGTACACGAACGATCCGGTTTGCCTGAAAGTGAAAGAGCTTGCAGCGGCCGGCATCGTCGTCATCGCGGCAGCAGGCAATCTTGGGAAAGATTCGCTCGGGAACAAGCGATACGGCCAGATCCACTCGCCGGGCAACAGCCCGTATGTGATCACGGTCGGTGCAAGCAACACGATGGGAACCACCGCCCACGGCGATGACACTATCGCGAGCTTCAGCTCACGCGGCCCGACGCGAAGTTTCTATACCACATCGAACGGCACTCGCGTTTTCGACAACATCATCAAGCCGGACCTCGTTGCTCCGGGAAATAAGGTGATCTCGCAGAAATCACCCTCGAACCTGATGTCGGTCGAGAATACGGCTTTGAATCTCGATGGCACGAATGGCGCCGATTCGATGATGTATATGAGCGGCACCTCGATGTCGTCACCGATCGTGGCGGGTGCAGCAGCACTTCTGCTTCAGGTCAATCCGAACCTTACACCGCAGATGGTGAAGATGCTGCTTCAGTACACGGCACAGCCCATCGCCGGCGTGAACACCTTCGAACAAGGCGCCGGTCAGTTGAACCTTGAAGGCGCTGTCCGACTGGCAAGGTCACTTCGCACCGACGTTGACTTCAAAACGGTCGGAATGGGAGCGATGTCCGTGGCCTACAATTGGACGATGCCGACAACTTCGACGACCGTCGGCGGAAGCACCTTCCAGTGGGCGCAGCTGGTAACCGGTAAGTACACGATGATCACGGGCTCGAAGCTCATCTCCGAGTTCCAGGCAGTCTATCGCCTTAATAAGACGATCGGCGATGGCGTCAATTTCGGCAACGGAGCCTTCTCGCTTGATACCGGTTCGTATTTCACAACCGGCCTGTCGGTAAACCGTAACGTCAATACGAGCAACGGTGCTCCGCTCGGAGCCGGGTCGTTGTATCTGACATACGGCGTCCTTGTAGGCGACGGTGTCATTGTTGGTGACGGAGTGATCGTCGGCGACGGTGTGCTTGTTAGCGACGGTGTTCTTGTTGGGGACGGCGTACTGGTCGGAGACGGTGTCCTGATCGGCGACGGTGTACTCATTGGCGATGGCGTTCTCGTTGGAGACAGTGCTTTGCAAGGCGATAATACGCCGGCGATGCAGTAGAGGGGGCAAAGATGTTGAATACAGCAACAAATATGTCATACCAAGCTGCACCGTTCGAAGCACCGTTCTTTAGGAGAACTGCGTCGGTTCCGGCGTTTCGCCTGACCTGCTCTGATGAGGCCGAGGTGTTGAGATTCCTTGCGATCAACCCGGTTCAGACGGTAGTGATGTCCAGCTACATTGCGGACAACGGCATCGAGAGCGAGTTGAATCGCGGCACCTTTTACGGTCACCGTGCTTCCGACGGCAGTCTCGACGGCGTCGCACTCATCGGCCATAGCACTCTTGTCGAGGCTCGGTCGGACGAAGCGATGACGGCTTTGGCAGTCGCAGCGAAAGAGACGGATGTTCCTGTCCATCTCATTATGTCGAACGGCGATGACGCTGAGTCATTCTTCGAGCAAATGACCGATGGTGTCAGCAAGCCTCGTCTCCGTTGTGTCGAAGAACGCTTCGAAGCTGCATTCCCGTTTGCCGTTCAGCCATGCGAATACTCGGTCGTCAATGCCGAAATGAGCCAGCTCGAAGCCGTTGCAAAAGCACAGGCGGAGATCGCGTTCATAGAATGCGGCGTCGATCCGATGCTTCGTGACCGCGAAGGATTCTTAAAGCGTGTCGCACGCCGCATCGATCAGAACCGTGTGTTCTCGGTCGTCGAAGACGGCAAGCTGCTCTTTAAGGCCGACATCATCGCCGAGACGGACGAAACGATCTACCTCGAAGGCATCTACGTCGATCCCGATTCCCGCGGAAAGGGAATCGGTCCGAGATGTCTTGCGGCCCTGACAGCACAGCTCTTGTCCCGCGTCCCAAATGTCTGCCTGCTCAGCAACGTTGATTTCCTCAACGCTCACAAGAGCTTTCAGAAGGCAGGATATCGGCGAACCGGTCAATGCGTAACGCTGTTTGTCTAGAGAACATGGCCTGTTGGAGGCGGGCCGAGCCTGCCTCCAACAACGCTTCCGTTATCGGATCTCTCCCACACCTCAACCAATATTGATGGCCTTTTCTTCACCTCCCCGGAGGCCGGAAATATATATGCAAGGACCTTGCCAAAAGAAATGGAACGTCAAAGAATAGTCAGATCAATGGAGATCACGCTCTGGGTCCTCGGACTCGCGGCTGTCGTTTGGGCAGTTTACGGATTTCCATACTCGAAGATCGATGTCCCGATGACAGCGTTCTTCTTCCTCACAATAGCTATCGGCCCGCGCGTTACGATCCAGATCCCGCGATTCAAATCCTACATCTCGGCCTCTGAAACGTTCATCTTCCTCGCCTTGCTTATTTACGGTGGTGAGGCCGCGCTATTGCTCGCCGCTGCGGAAGCATTTTCGACCTCGTGGGCATTTTGTAAGAAGAAGCGAACGGTATTCGTCAATGCGGCGACGATCGCGTTCTCGACAGCGTGCGCGATCGCTGTGCTGAAGGTTGCCGGCGTGTATGAGCACTTCCACAGCTACAACATTCGGCCGCAGGCGTTTCTGATGGCGCTTCTGCTCCTTGCCCTCACGCAATTTTTGGTAAATACGTCGATCGCCTCGACCTATGCCGCTCTTCGTGACGGGACGCCGATCTTCGAGACGTGGCAAAAGAAGTATATCTGGGCATGTCTGACCTATGTTGTCGGTGCGGCCGCCGCCGGGACTCTTGTGCAGCTTGCAGACACGATCGGTATCGGCATCGTTCTCATTGCATTCCCCGTCTGTTTCTTCGTGTTCTATTCGTATCGGATGTACCTGCAAAACGTCGAGATCTCGATGGAAAAGGCCGACGAGGCAGGGAAATATGCGCAACTTCTCGAATCGCAATCGAATATGCTCCGCGAGTCCGAAGAGCGTTTCCGAAGCGCGTTCAACTACGCTCCGATCGGGATCGGGCTCGTTTCAGGTTCGGGCGAGTGGCTTAAGACGAACTTTGCGATGAGCGAGATCCTTGGCTATTCGGAGGATGAATTTCGGCGTTTGAACTTCCAGGAAGTCATTATGCGTGAGGATCTTGGGGCTACGCTCGTGAAGGTGCATGAGATCTTGGCCGGCCGAGCGGCAACGGCGTCAATGGAGCAGCGATATCGCCATAAGGAAGGCTATACGGTCTGGACCTCTTGGAGCGTATCTGCGGCACCGAGCGCAAATGGATCGATGCCCGATCTGATCTTTCAGCTGCAGGACATCACGGATAAGAAGCTCGCTGAGGCACGGCTTCGCCACGAAGCGACGCACGATGCTCTTACGGGCCTTGCCAACCGGTCCCATTTTATGACCAGGCTCGATACCGCTCTCACCAAGGTCCACGCCGGGCAGAGCAAGGTCAGCATTCTTTTTATCGACCTTGACCGATTCAAGGTGGTGAATGACAGCCTTGGCCATCTCGTCGGTGATGAGCTCCTGAAGGGCATTGCTTCGCGTCTGCGCGAATGTATGCGGCCTTCGGATCTGGTCGCGCGTCTTGGCGGTGATGAGTTCACGATCCTTGTTGAGGGACGTTACGACGACCAGGAAGTTACGAGGATCGCCGAGCGTATTCAAGAGAAATTCAGCAAGCCGTTCGACCTCTTCGGCCACGACGTTTACAGTTCAGCGAGCATCGGCATCCTTCACGCATCGCCACAGCATGCCACGCCCGAGGACATTATGCGTGATGCGGATACTGCGATGTATCAGGCAAAACGCGCAGGAAAGGCACGGCACGAGGTTTTCGACGAGGGAATGCACATGGCCGCAAAAGAGACGCTGCAGCTTGAGACCGATCTTCGTCGGGCTATCGAGCAGAACGAGCTTTCGATGGTCTATCAGCCGATCTTTCGACTTGCCACCAAAGAGCTTGAGGGTGTCGAAGCACTGGTTCGATGGGAGCATCCGACACTAGGCTTTGTCCCGCCGACAAAATTTGTCCAGCTTGCAGAGGAGATCGGCCTGATCGACAAACTCTGTGAGCAGGTGATGACCAAAGGCTGCCGAGACCTGCGCTCGCTGCACCGCGAGTTTCCCACGCTTTCGGATCTCACATTGAGCGTCAATCTTTCGTCGAAGCAGTTCGGCCAGAGTTCGATCCACAATATATGCTCGATCCTGGATGAGACGGGTTTTCCGCCGCATCTCCTCAAGCTCGAGATCACGGAATCGGTCTTCTTCGAACACACTGAGCGGGCGGTCGCGATGCTGAATACGCTTCGCGATCTTGGTATCGATATCAATGTTGATGATTTCGGGACAGGCTATTCGAACCTGAGCTACCTGACGAAACTTCCGATCTCGACACTGAAGGTCGATCGGTCGTTCGTTTCGATGATACAAGACTCGTCCGGCAGCGAGGTCGTCCACGCGATCGTGACTTTGGCACGGAATCTTGGCTTGCGTGTTGTTGCTGAAGGTATCGAGACCGCGGCTCAATTCGAATATCTGCGTGAACTTAGCTGCGAGAGCGGCCAGGGCTATTATCTTTCACGGCCTGTACCTTTTGATGAGCTGATCGACCTTGCTTGCGGCCAAAGAAAGCGGTTGTCTCCCGTACTGCAGCCCGCTTCTGCATTGGCTGCAACGACGGTCATTCATTGACTAAAGGCTAGATCGCTTTTAGGAAGTTCACAACCCGGTCGATAAGCCAATCCGGCGTCGATGCGCCGGCCGTTACGCCGACGGTCTTGACGCCCGCGAGGTCATCGATCGAGATCTCATCTTCTGTTTCGATCAGAAAACTCCTCTCACAATTCTCTTTACAGACCGCGAGCAGCTTCAGGCTGTTGGACGAATGCCGTCCGCCGATGATGTAGAACGCATCGACCATCGAGGAAAGCGCTCGGGCCGCGTCCTGGCGGTCTCGCGTCGCGGAACAGATCGTATTTATGATCTCGACGCTGTCCGTCGTTTTACGTTTCACGGCTTCGGCGGTATCAAAGAAGGTCTTTGCTTTGATCGTCGTCTGCGAGACGACAAGAGGATTGCGAAGCATCGGAAGATCGGCAAGTTCTGTCTCGTCGCGGACGATGTATGCGTGGTCGGGTGCATAACCTTTAACGCCGATCATCTCCGGATGATCCGGATTGCCCACAACGATGACGTCGCGATCCTGTGCCGCGGCACGCGATGCAAGACGCTGAACACGCGTTACGAAAGGACACGTCGCATCGACGACCTTTCCCGCACGCTGTTCCAGTTCCTTTTGAACCTCAGGAGTAACGCCGTGCGCGCGTATAACTGCGGTTTCGTTGGCATTGATCTGGACGGGCTCGCTGATGGTCGTAACGCCGCACTCTTCGAGACGATCCATTTCCTGCTGATTGTGGATAAGCGGCCCGAGGCTGCGGACCTTGTCACCGTGTCCGACGGCCTCCTCGACCATATCGACGGCACGCTCGACGCCGAAACAAAAACCGTATTCCTGAGCCAATAAAACTTGCATCGTGAGTTCTGGTTCCGGCCATCCGCCATCAGGCCTTGCACGTTACCTCTACCGCTATTCTAGCAAATGGATACATTCTGCGTTAGCCCGGAATGGATCATCGGACCGGCTCACGCAGAAGCTGTAAGGACGCCTCGGCGGCAAGTGTTGAGGCCGGCAGGCCAAGACCGGCGATCTGCCGCAGAGCTTCGCCGGTTCGGGATAGAAGACGGACAAGGTCACCTTCCGCAGCCTTTGAACGCGCGGTGAGTTCGCCCCATTCTGTCCCGGCGGCCCATTTTTCGGCAGCGGCGGCGGCAGAGAAATTGAGTTCCTCGTTTATCTCAACTCCATTTTTCCACTCGCATTTTGCGACCTTCGCAACGACCGCCTCGAGTCCGTCGAACGCGGAATCGAGCCTTCGCGAGACCTTTATCTCACCGTAATCCCGATCGGCGTCTGCTGCGACCGCCGCGATCAAACCTGCGAACTCAGCGAGCGGGAGGTCATCGAAGACGCCGTCCCGCAACGCTTCGCCGATCATCAGCGGACGATCGACCCGCAAATTCGCGAGCCATTTGCCGTCGGCAGTAACGGTTTCCGAGGCGTAGTCGATGTAACCGAAATGATCGAGCACTCGTGCCCGATCCTCGAACGGCTGCCAGATCCGGTCGGCAAGCCGTTCCGGGTCGCCCCTACGTTTTTGAAAGCCGCGAAAGGCAAAACTCTTCTCGGTGATCTCACGCACGCGTGCAAAACTCGAAAAAGCGTCGAGCAGATTCAAAAGGCTCGTGTACGTTGCGCGAAAACGGCTTTCGAGAGCCTCAGGCTTCGAGCGAAGCAACTCGGCGATCTTTCGCGGATTCTGAAATCTGCCCGGAGCGAGCACGGCGAACCCGACGTTGTCGCGGCCGCGGCGGCCTGCGCGTCCTGTCATCTGCCGAAGTTCGCTTACACGCAGCGGACGCCAACCTTCGTTGCCGCGCGTATCGGCATTCGTGATCACGACGGTCCTTGCGGGGAAGTCAACACCCGCAGCGACAGTCGATGTCGCGAATATCGCACGCAATAGGCCCGCGCTCATCATCTTCTCAACAAGCAGTTTCCAGGCCGGGATGTGGCCAGCGTGATGCGATGCAGTGCCGGATTGTACGAGGGCTTTCACGTGCTTGTGGGTGAGCACTTCGGGATTTTCCGCGGCAAACGCATCGAACATCTCGCGTCTCGCGGCCTGTCTCTCGGGGTCGGCAGGCTGAGACTTGTCGAGCGAGATCTCGGTGGCTGCCTCATCGCACTTCCGTCGCGTGGGCAGGAACACGATCGCGGGAAGGAGGTCATCTCGCCGCAACGCAGCGATCAACTTCGACGGCGGGATCTCGCGAGCGTCATCCATTGTTTGCAAGGCGGCAAAGGCCTTTTAGCGTGAGGTCGCGGTCAACGATATCGATCGCATCGCAGAGCTTTGCGAATTTTTCCGCATAGCCGCCCGTTGCGACAACTTTCGGTTTGCCGATCTGAACCTCGACGCGAGAAAGCACCGTTTCGACAAGCCCGATCTGGCTCAGGATAACGCCGGAGCGGATCGATGTGTCCGTCGTCTCGGATGTTGGCGAGAAGTCGCCCTCGATCTCGACAAGCGGCAACCGAGCCGTCTTTTCGTGCAGTGCGGCCGCAGACATCTTGACGCCTGGTGCGATCAGTCCGCCGAGCAGCTCGTAGTCTTTGGATACAACATCGATCGTCGTCGCCGTCCCAAAACTGATAACCACGCACGGAACTCCGTAGAGATAGGCGGCGGTGGCAGAATTCACGAGGCGATCATTTCCGGCATCCTCGATCGGCCGATATTTGATCTTTATGCCGAGGTCGCGGTCGTTAGCGACGATATCAGGTTCGATGTTGAATTTTGACTTGATCGATGCTGAGACCAGGGGCGTGAGGCGTGGAACGACCGAGCTGATGATCGCTTTTTTTACGGGAGAAGAAATATGATCGGCAGCGGCGGCGGAAGTTTCGGGGTCGAGCGTGTGCCGTTCGATAAGTTCACTCTGGTCGTCAAAGACGCCCAGCTTGATAGCGGAGTTGCCAATATCAACGGCAAGGAGCACGTATCAACCTTTGAGCGGCAGGCCGTCATAGACGAGATTCCAGCCATTCTTACGGCTCGTGCGAAGGCTCTTCGAGAACCACTCTTCGGCCACCGAAGCATCGTCATAGATCTGCACTGACGGCATTGCCTCGCGAGGATCGACGCGGCATATCGCTGCCCCCACCGAAGCCGTCTTTATGCACAGAAGAGCGACCATCTGTTCTTTGCGAAGGATCACGGTACGATGCTTGACATCTTCATGCTCGATCTCAAAATCGTCAAACTCTTCCAGGGTCTCGTCGAATTCGCCAAGTTCCCAATCTTGAGGTTCGTCACGTTCACTGCTCATAAAACCAGACTCTATACGCTAGACGTTACACGCTGCGACGTCAAAGTTCAATTCGTATTTTACTTCAGCAAGATTTTTCATCAACAGCTCTTCGCGGACGACGTTTCCGGTCGATCGGTCGATCACCTCACGCCAGATCTCGTTTTCCCGCCAGGTCTTATCATTCTCGCGGAAAAACCGATGTTTTTTCTCGACGATATGATAGGTGTTCGGCGGTGCGATGTTCGAGAAGATATTGCCCCGAAGGTGATTTTCACCGACCTTTACACGCAGCTGGAATGTGATATCCGTCGGGTTAAAGAACCTTAGGTCGTGGTAGTTATAAAAAACGCCGCAGCCGCTGCCAAAAGGCAGCACGCGATTGTCGTCCGGGAACGGGTCAAAGCTGTGATGGTGCCTTTCAGCAACGATCATCGGTGTATGCAGCACCATCCAATGCAGAAGGTTCGATAGCTGGCAAAGTCCACCGCCAACACCTCGCGAAACCTCGCCGCGGGAAAGCTGCATTCCCTCGAGGTAGCCTTTCTTAGCTGTTGTTCGGCCGACCTGCCGCCAAAGTGAGAATAGCTGGCCGGGTTTGATCAATATCCCGTCGATCGTCGGCGAGGCGATGCTCAGGTTTACGACCTTGTTCTCCTGGAGCTGCGGGTCGGAGCTCCCAAGAGTCCGGCGAAGGAGCGAGGAGTGTTTTGAGCACATCACCGGCAGATCATCGGCTTGGATCTTGCTCGCAAAATTCTTGCCCGGGGCCATGTCAGAGAGACGGCGAAACAGCCTTTTCTGCGCGACTCGAGTGTGATAGATGATGGGATGAATTTCAGATATTCGCATTTAGAACTTTTCGGGCGTTCGAAGCCTTTCGACATCGCCCGCCTGAACAATAACGATCGAGTTGTCGGTGAGTTTAACACGCAATGCCCCGTTTTGTTCAAGTCCGTCGGTGATCCCCGCGATATCGCCCGTTGACGTCCTTACACGCACCTCTTTTCCCGAAAAGTATGTCGAACGCTGCTGCCATTCGCGGAGTATCCTGTCCGGCTCGTCGGTCAGGACTGTGTAAAAATATGTGAGGTAACGCGTTAGGCATTCAGAGAATTCATCGGGTGAGATCTTCTTGCCCGTAATCTCTTCGAGCGAGGTCGCAATTTCGGCGAACTCATCCGCAACGGACGCACGTCTGAGGTTCACGCCGATCCCGAGGATGACCGCAAGGCCGGTGGGCGTTTCGACCGCCTCGGCAAGTATGCCGCAGATCTTTTTCTCCGAGATCAGAAGGTCGTTGACCCACTTTATATCGGCCTTAGCTCCGAATTCCAGCAGCGTGTCGCAGACCGCAACGCCCGCCATCAGAGTGATCAGCGAAAGTGATGCCGCATCAAGAGCCGGACGCAATACTATGCTGAAATAAAGGCCCGCATCGGGAGCCGAGGCCCACACTCGTCCGTGCCGTCCGCGCCCTTTCGTCTGACTGCGTGCAATGACAACGAGGCCTTCTGCGGCCCCGCGTCGAGCCTGATCTGCGGCCTCGTCATTGGTCGAAGAAAGCGAATCGAATCGCAGGATAACTATGTTCATCGAGGTTCGCTCCGCCAAAGCGAATCGCAATAATATTCGCGGCTGTCGAAGAAGTTTTTCGCTATGCGAAATCCCGCATCGCGTGCAAAATTCTCGATCACGGGAAGCGTATATTTCTGCGAGATCTCCATAAAGACCGGCTCCCAGCGATCAAACTCGAACCTTTGTCCGGCGACCTCGACCGTCTGTTTTTTCCGGCTTATAAGGTATGACCGCGCCGAACCCTCGATCGGGCGGTAATTCGCGTAGTGCAGAAAATTTTCTTTGACGAAGTTTCCGCCGAGTTCGCGGTTTATCCGATCCAAAAGGTTCAGGTTGAATTTTGCCGTAACGCCTGCCGCGTCGTCGTAGGCTTGATGGATCACACGCGGATCCTTCTGCAGGTCGAATCCGATGAACAACAGATCGTCTTCGTTCATTACGGCCCTTAGCGAGGCAAGGAACTCTTTTGTGGCGTCCGCACTAAAATTTCCGATATTCGACCCGAGGAAGAGTATTATCTTTCGCCGATCGGCCGCCTTTTGCAGCGAATCGAGTATCGCAAAATAGTCGCCGACGTACGGCTCGATCGTAAGCTGCGGCAACTTGGTGCGAAAGTTCTCGGCAAGCTCATCGATCGCTTCTTCCGAGATGTCGATCGGCGAGTACTTTACGGACGCATCTCGTTCGAGAAGATGTTTGAGCAGAATGGCGGTCTTCGAACCGTCGCCCGCGCCAAGCTCGACGACGTCAATGTCGGTGCCCGCGGCGAGAAAACCGTCAACTATCGCGTCGGCCTGTTCCGTGAATATTTCCGTCTCGCAGCCCGTCAGATAGTACTCCGGCAGGGTCATTATCTCTTGAAAAAGACGCGAACCCTGGTCATCGTAAAAATACCTTGAAGACAGCCGTTTTGGCGTCATCGAGAGCCCGGCGAGCACGTCCTGTTTGAAAGCGGAGTTGACTTCGCGTTTTGACGGCATAAGGAACAAGCTAGACTGACAAGGCTCGCAGAAAGGCGCCTATTTCGCAAGCCTCAGACCCGAGAATTGCCAACGCATCTGCGGGTGGAAGAAATTCCGATACGTCGGCCGGCTGTGGCCCTCAGGCGTTGCGATTGATTCACCTCGGAGCGTCATCTGGTTGACCATGAACTTTCCGTTGTACTCACCGACCGCATCAGGCGGTTTCGAAAAACCGGGATACGGCAGATAAGCGGACGCCGTCCATTCCCAACGCTGGCCCCACTCGAATTTTGACTGCGCGGCCTCCCATTCGAACTCTGTCGGAAGACGCATTCCTGCCATCTCTGCATATGCCGCCGCCTCGTAAAATGAGACGTGCGAGACAGGAGCATCAGGCTCCAGGTCCTGTTTTCCCTGCAGGGTGAAATGCGACCAGCCGCCCAAATGTTTCTCCCAATAAAGCGGGGCAGTTATTTCGTTCGCCCGCACCCATTCCCAGCCCTCCGAGTGCCATAGTCGAAAATCATCGTAACCGCCCGCCTCGATGAACTCGGCGAATTCCGCGTTCGTTACGGCGCGGTCGGAGATCGAGAATTCGTCGAGATAGACCTTGTGCTTTGCAAGCTCGTTGTCAAAGCAAAAACCTTTGCCCTCAAACCCGATATCGTAGGTGCCGGCAGGGATCTTTATGAACTCGCCTTTACCGAGCGCCTTCTGGTCCTCGCGATCCCAATTCGGGTCGTAAACCGGGTCGAGCGGATTGAGCCCGAGGCAGTATTTCAGGTCTGTCAGCAAAAGCTCCTGGTGCTGCTGCTCGTGGTTGATCCCGAGGGCCGTAAGCTCTTCGATCTCAGTACGCTTTTCATTTGCCGAAACAACGCCCAGCAATTTCTGCATCGCGTCGTCCACGTGCTTGCGATATTCGTAGATCGTCTCGACCGTCGGACGGCTCAACGCACCGCGTTCGCTGCGGATCGTGCGGCTTCCGATAGAGTTGTAGTAGCTGTTGAAAAGAAATGAGTAGTGTTCGTTGAATCTCTCGTAGTCCTCGACGAATTTTGCGAGGACCATCTCCTCAAAGAACCACGTTGTGTGGGCAATATTCCATTTTGCGGGCGAGACGAATTCAACGGGCTGCGGTACGTAATCCTCGATCTCCAGCGGCTTGCAAAGCTCTACGGTTTGCTCACGGACTGCCGCGAATCTGGCCGCCAGGTCACTGGCCGTATCGCCCGAACCGATCGTATCCATACTTCCATTAAACCACTTGGCGGCGTTATATGGAATTTCTCGGCGATCTCAGCGACCGTTATGACGATAGCTTGAACGTCCGCCGGCGCATCGTTTCCCATTCACCGACTTGGCGAGCGCGTCGATTCTCCGGCATCTTTGCGAGGAAAGCGATTATGTCTTCATTCGGTCTTTGGGAGGACGGGTCAGGATGAGCGTCGTTCAAGACGATCTTGCTCTCGTAATTGCGTTTGATCTCGGGGTTTGTTTGGTTGACCATCATGCTTTTCACCTCCCGTTCTAGGGGTACGAGGCAGACGGTCGAGCGACAAGGCAGCTTAAGTTGGCTTCGGCAGGGACCGTATGCGTTGAATATTCATTCTCATCAAGCCTAAAGGGTCTCTATAGAATATCACACCCGGACGCTCTTGCACCTAGAAAATTCATCGCGATCGGTAAGCATTTGACCTCTGAAAATCGGGCCGAAGCCTCCGCAAATGCAACATTCTCAACGCCAAACTGAATTTTTCGCGAATTTCGGATACCATAGAATTTTTGACCTTATTACCAGATGGACGATAAGTATTTCGCAAAGAAGATAGAGAAGAAATGGCAGGGAATTTGGGCCGCGTCGAAGGCGTTCGAGGCCGAGCCGGACCCTGAGAACACGCGGCCGAAATTCTACGCGCTCGAAATGCTGCCGTATCCATCCGGAAACCTTCATATGGGCCACGTCCGCAACTACTCGGCGGGCGATGCTTTGGCGTGGTACAAACGCCTGAAAGGCTTCAATGTGCTGCATCCGATCGGCTGGGATTCTTTCGGCCAGCCTGCCGAAGACGCAGCGGTAAAGCGCGGAGTTAATCCGCGCGATTGGACCGAGAAGAATATCGAAACAATGCGCGGCCAGCTCGAACGCCTCGGGTTGAGCTACGATTGGCGCCGGCAGATCTATGCGCACCGCCCTGAGTACTACAAGTTCGACCAGTGGTTTTTCATCAAGATGTACGAGATGGGCCTTGCGTACAAGCGTATGACGCAGGTCAACTGGTGCGAGACCGATCAGGCAACACTCTCGAACGAACAGGCGAGCGGCGGCCTCTGCTGGCGTTGCGGAAATCCCGTCGTTAAGAAAGACCTCGAACAGTGGTTCTTAAAAACAACTGCTTACACGAGCGAACTCCTCGAAGGAATGGCGTCGATCGAGGCCGGTTGGCCGCAGAGCGTCCTAAAAAGGCAGCAGGATTGGATCGGGCGTTCGGACGGCGCGTTCGTGGATTTCGCCGTCAGCGGCTCGGATGCGAAGATCCGCGTATTTACTACACGCATCGACACGATCTTCGGCGCGAACGCCATTGTTGTTGCCGCTCAGCACGACATCGTTGAACAGAATCGTGCGGCATTCTCGCCCGAGATCGTAAGCAAGATCGACGAGATCATTGCCGAGAGCCAAAAACCGACCGAACGCGACGAGGTGATCGCAAAAGACGGTATCGACAC
>JAANMW010003105.1_pt1 | contig 13602 bp, 13 predicted proteins | sample 7279671 | NCBI WGS metagenome assembly JAANMW01 (sample SAMN14094541, study PRJNA606508) | bioreactor metagenome | isolation source: A lab-scale SPAN reactor treating ammonium-rich wastewater day 247 | place: Ireland: Galway | collected 2017-09-19
CTCGCTGCGCTCGACTCCGCTCCGGTCCCTGCACAGGCGTTGGAACTGGTATGATGAATCCCTCTCACTCAGAGTGGCTCAGGAAATGCAGGCAGGTCAAAATGGCCTGGCTGTAGGCGAAGGGCGATGTGAGACAGAAAACCAGGCACGCAACAATGAACTTGATCTTGTTTGGCTCCCTTTTTTTCTGAGACCGTTGTTAGTGAGCATATCGCAGCCAGCCTAACGCGCCTCCGGCTCCTCTATCTTTGATCGCACGCCTCTGACATCGGCTCTTTCGTCAGGCCATTGCAGCGGCCCGCGCCATTCGAACCCCTTTGGCTCCGGACCGGCCTGAATGACCGTGAACCGCGTAACCCTCTCCTCGATCGTTTTGTCTGGAGATACGAACCTCACCACCGACCCACGAGGTACGAGTGTTTCTGGATCCAAGTAGAGGTATCCCTCCATGTGCAACTCATGCATTCCGTCATTCAGCGATCGAGAGCGACTGGCCACTATCACCCGATCGCCACTCCACGCTGTCAAACTGAGCGAGCTTGTGCGGATGATGTTGCTCCAAACCCGAACCATCGACGATTCATCCCCTACCCATGTGCTCGTAAGATGTCCGAAGTTGCACGAAAGGTCAGGTGCAAGGACGAACTCCGGAGTTCCATCAGGATTGGGAGCATCGTATTCAATCACAGCGGCGACTCGGCCATTCCTTACTCCAGCCTTTGAACCATCAAATGGAAATCTCTCAAAGTACTCTTGAACTCGGCCATGTTCAAGAGTAATTGCAGCAGCAAACTGCTCACTACGAATAACGCTTCTAAGCCGATTGTGAGCCATCGCAGTCCAAAAGGAGAGCGTGAGCGATTCCCGCGAATTCTCTACGGTAGTCTTCGAGAACTCTGCAACACCCTCGATCTCGAGAAACTCCAGCGCAGCCAGACGATTCTCAAACTCTTTCGCGAACTGCTCGCCACGAAGCTGAAGCTCCTGCAGCGGCGACTCAGCAGACTCACATGGCACTTGCGAAGCAACGCTGACACTCGCGGCTATCAACACGTGTATCATCATTTGTTCGAATCCGCAGTGCCAAAGCGCTATTCAATCGGACGTGTTGCACGCCATACTGGTCCGCTAACGACACGCATACACGAGAGCCAGCTCCTTGTCAAGGGTTGACTGGACGATTCAACGCCATGTTCAATGCAGACCGATCAAATCCCCAACAATCGGCCCGTACGCCACGATCAGCCCCGCGAACACCACCGACACGATCGAAATCAGCTTGATCAGGATGTTCAGAGACGGCCCGGAAGTGTCCTTGAACGGGTCGCCAACCGTGTCGCCCACGACGGCCGCCTTGTGGTCGTCCGACCCCTTGCCGTACACGTAGGCGGACCCCTTGCCGTTGCGGCGGTAGTCCTCGGCCCGAGCCTGGATCGCGGCCCGGATCTCGGCGGGCACCTTCTCGCGCGTCGCCGGGTCGTCGAGGAACTTGTCGGCCGTGATGCGCCCGAACGACTCGATCAACTTCTTGGCGTTGTCCCACGCGCCGCCCGCGTTCGCCATGAACACGGCCACCGCGAACCCCGACACCAGCCCACCCGCGAGCAGGCCCATCACGCCCGGCACGCCCAACACCAGCCCGACCAGGATCGGCACAAAGATCGCCAGGATCGAGGGCAGGATCATCTCCTTCTGCGCACCCGCCGTCGAGATCGACACGCACTTGGCATACTCGGGGTACTGCACGCCCTCGAACTCGACTCGCTTGGGCCACTTCTCCGGGTTCGCCACATCGGCCTCGCTCATGCCCTGCTTGCGGAACGCCTCGCGCATCTTGCCGAACTGTCGGCGGCATTCGCCCATCATGGCGTAGGCGGCACGGCCCACCGCGTTCATCGTCAATGCGCAGAACAGGAACGCCAGCAGCACGCCCATGAAAAGCCCGCCGAGCGCCCGGGGGTTCGTCAGGCTCACGCCATAGAACTCGATCACGTCCTCGAGCGTGCCGTTCCGCGTCCCCACGACCTCGAACGCCAGCTCGTGCTCGTGGTCGCCGTGCCTCAGCGTCTTCGAGAGCACGAACCGTCGCGACGACTCAATCTTCGGCTCACCCTCGTCCTCGTGCCCGTAGCGCGACAACGCCCGCAGGTCGAAGACCGTCCCCTTGCTCACCGTCTCCCCGAAGTGCATGCCCGCCAGCTGGTCGCGGTCCACCAGCATCCCGCAATCGACGTAGGACTTCGCCCCGGCCGCCCCCGGTACCACGATTGCAAACCGCCCGTGCCCCGTGTAGACCGCGTGATCGCCCGACGCGGGCGCGGCATAGGACGATCGCGCAACGTAGGCCTCCGCCTGCCGCGTCAGCTGCACCTGCACGATCTGTACGTATGCGGCGAAGAGCGCCAGCGCGGTCAGCGCGGCCGATCCGATGGCGAACCCCTTGCCCGTCGCCGCCGTCGTGTTGCCCAACGAGTCCAGCATGTCCGTCCGTTCTCGCACATGGGGCGGCTGGCCGGTCATTTCCGCATTGCCGCCCGCGTTGTCGGCGATCGGCCCGTAGGCGTCCGTCGCCAAGGTGATGCCGAGCGTCGCCAGCATCCCCACCGCCGCGATCGACACGCCGTAGAGGCCCATCAGGAAACTCTCGCCCCCGCCCGCGAAGGTGAACGCCGCGATGATCGCGATCACGACCGTCAGGAGCGACGCCCACGTGGACTTCATGCCCTCGGCGATGCCGGCGATGATGACCGTCGCCGGCCCTGTCAGCGCCTGCGTCGAAATCCGCTTCGTCGGCGGATGCTCGTAGGAGGTGTAGTACTCCGTCGCGTAGGCGATCACGTTGCCCGCGACCAGACCCGCCGTGATCGACAGGCCGAGCCGCCACCACGCCGTCCCCGCCTCGGCCAGTTGCCCGCTCGACCCGCCCAGCAGCATGTAGAGCAGCCCGAACGCCGCCACGATGATGAGCGCGGACGCGACGTAGACGCCCTTGTGCAGACCCTTAAGCAGCTGCGCGAACGTCGCGTTCTCGGCCGTGCGCACCGTGAAGATGCCCAGCACCGAGCAAAGGATGCCCAGCCCGGCCAGCGCGAGCGGCGCGGCCGCCAGCTTGAAGGCCAACCCCTCCGCCCCGCCCCCGAGGTTCGGGATCGAGAACGCCGCGGCAGCCCCCAGCGCCATCGTCGCCAGGATCGAGCCGTAGTACGACTCGTACAGGTCCGCCCCCATCCCCGCCACGTCGCCGACGTTGTCGCCCACGTTGTCCGCGATCGTCGCCGGGTTGCGGGCGTCGTCCTCAGGGATGCCCGCCTCGACCTTCCCCACGAGGTCCGCGCCCACATCCGCGGCCTTGGTGTAGATGCCGCCGCCCACGCGGGCGAAGAGCGCCTGCGTGCTCGCCCCCATCGCGAAACTCAGCATGATCGTCGTCAGGTCCGCGATGCCGAAGTCCGTGAACATGTTGAGCACGAAGAACCAGAACGAAGCGTCCAGCAGCGCGAACCCGACCACGTTCAGGCCCATGACCGCACCCGAGCGGAATGCCACTGTCAGCCCGTCGTTGAGCGACTCCTTGGCCGCGTTCGCCGTGCGGGCGCTCGCGTTCGTCGCCATCCTCATGCCGAACCACCCGCACACGCCCGAGAGCAGCCCCGCCACCGGCACGCCCAGCATCGACAACGCGGGCTGAAGGTGCAGCGCGGAGAGCAGCCCCAGGAACGCGATCAGCGCGACGAATACCACGCCGACGACCTTGTACTGACGCACCAGGTACGCCATCGCGCCCTCGCGCACAGCCGCGGCGATCCGCACCATCTCCGCGTCGCCCTCCGATCGCTTCATCACGCTCGCCGTGAAGACGCGCGCCATCACCAGCGCGGCCAGCGCGGCGGCGGGTGCAAGGTAAAAAACCGGCGGGACGTTCTCAATCGCGGCCAGCGTGGGGAGCATCGACAGGCTCATCGGCGTGGTCTCCGGGTCTGCACTCTGACGGGTACCCCATGCCGCGACCGACCCGATCGCGGCCCCGCGCGACCGGCGGGGAACACAGGGGGCAAAGCATAGCCCCCACTAACGCGCCGGTGAACCCCACTCCGAGCCTGTCGGAAGACGCTCAGAACTCCGAGCCGCAGGGCTTCAGCCCGCGCTGCGGAACACCACCGGCTTCCCGGTCCCACAACCCCGGAAGAGCCAAAAACAAACACCCCCCGGCTCAGCGGGGGGTTCGGTCATCGATCGGTACAGGCAAGGCCGGATCGGCCCACCGGCCCGGGTGAGGGCCTCAGCGGGGCGGACCGAGCCTCAGCGGGGCGGACGGGCCGGGCGGGCCGGCATGGTCTCGATCCGGATGCGCCGGTTCACCGACTTCCGCATGGCCCGGCGGCGACGCTCGGAGGGCTTCTCGTAGAACTCCTTGCGCTTGATGTCCTTCGTCAGCCCCTCTTTTTCGCAGAGCTTCTTGAAGCGCTTCATCATCTGCTCGACCGACTCGCCGCCGCGTGACTTGATCCTGATCGCCATACCTGCTCCGTCCTCTCGCCGGCCGAGGGCCTCCCGCCGGGGCCAAGAGTAAAGGAAGCCCGGGCCGACCGATCAAGGCCCCAATGTCCACCGGCAACCACATGACGATCGCGTGCCGAATGCCCTCTCAATCGGTGTCGCGCCGACCTTTCGGGCTTCAAGAGCGGTACCGGACGTTGCCGACCTGGCGCGCGCCAAGATCATGGCGACGCTGGATGAGCCGCCGGTCTTCGGCGTGATTCAGTACCACGCCAGCGCCACGGCCTTCCGCTGGGGCGACGGTTCCAAGGATGCCGACTTCGGGCGGCTGGTTCGTCGCGTGCTCGATTCCATCGGGCCTTTGCTGCCCAACACCGTGACCACGGCGGCGGTGGGCTTGCTGATCGACGTAGCCGCCGCCGACCGGCTCGGTCTCACTCCCGCCGTGGCCGCGAACCTTCGGCAGCGCGCCCACCTTGCCGGTGGGGATGAGGCGGCGGGGGTGGCGTGAAGGGCAAGGCATGGAACTACGGGGTGGTGTGCCCGTTGCTGTCCGTCGATGAGGCCGCCGCCCGCCTGGGCTGCGCTCCGATGGACCTGTGGCGTCTCATCCATGCGGGCGAGTGCCCCGGCCTGATCCACTTGGGCAGGCACTACATCGAAGCCGGGCGGCTGGATGACGTGCTGGAGGTGCTGACAAGGCCGGGCCTGCCCGCAACTTGACCGGCCAGCGGGGCAGGGATGATTGAGGCTTGACCGCAAGATAGGTGCTACCATAGCCGTACAGCACGACGCCAATCATGGCATCGCTATGGAGTACCTGCAATGGAAAGCAAGACGATGATTGCCGAGAGTTTCAAGGCTATTCAGACGTGCCTTGAGGCTTTGGAACCTCTGGACAGCACCCAGCGGGACTTTGCCCTGTCGATGATCTACAGGGGTCTCGGCATGTCCGAACCCGCAGGCAACGGCGGAGCGGAAAAGGGGGCCAAGAACAGCCGTACATCCGATGCAACGGACATCAAGTCGATGACCGCCAAAGACTTCCTCCGCGAGAAGAAGCCCCACACCGATCTTGAGCGGCTTATATGCTTGGCGTACTTCCTCACTCATGCCCGCGACACTCCCCACTTCAAGACCAAAGACATCACGGCGCTGAATACAGAGGCGGCAGGTGCGAAGTTCTCGAATGCTTCTGCAACCGCCCGTAATGCTGTTTCGCAGAGCGGCTTCCTGTCTCACGCTGGAGCCGGAAAGAAGCAACTCACTCCACTTGGCGAAGACGTGGTGAAAGCACTGCCCGACCGCGATGCTATGGCGCAGGCTATTGCGGATGCACCCAAACGCCGCAGACCACGCGGCAAGAGCAAGCCGGGCCGAAAGTCAAAGAGCGGCGCGTGAGGCTAACCCATGCTGCAACAAGTCCGCCAAGGGTTGACGGCTTCTCTGAATGACCAACTGGTTGATGAGATGCTGTCGGCACACCAAGAGGCCAAACGGAACTACTACTTGGGCGGTCTTCGGCTCAGTGCCGTGGAGGGTGGGCGGTTCTGCGAAGCCGCGTTCCGCTTGCTCCAACAGATTACCACCGGGTCGTTCGAGCCGCTGGGAACCCAACTGAACACTGACGGCCTGATCCGCACACTCAGCAACATCCCGAACGGCCAGCATCCCGACTCTGTGCGGCTCCACCTGCCCCGTGCTCTGCGGATGGTCTACGACATTCGGAACAAACGGGACAACGCACACCTTGCGGATGGCATCGACCCCAACCTACAGGATGCCGGGCTGGTAGTGGCGGTGTTGGACTGGGCGCTTGCCGAGTTCGTGCGGCTGTACCACTCGGTCCCCGCCAATGTTGCGCAGCGGACTGTTGACAGCATCGTTACGCGCGCTGCCCCCGCAATCGAGGACTTTGACGGGTTTCTGAAGGTGCTGCGAACCGACCTTGGGGCCAGTGACTTCGTGCTCTTGCTGCTCTATCAGCGCGGGCCGGAGGGAGCAAAGTACGCTGAACTGGAGTCCTGGGCACGTCCGTCGATGAGAAGAAACCTCAGCCGGACTCTGCGCGGGCTGGTGGACCACAAAGCCCTTGTCCACCGGGACGGTGAACGGTTCAGAATCACCCGAACAGGCCAACAGCATGTTGAGTCCAAGCGGCTGATGACACCATGACCATCGAACTTGTGATAGTGACCCGCCTCCCGCACCAGTGACCCATCGGTCCAATAAAAACGCCCCTGGCATCGTGCCAGAGGCGTTTTCAAGCGAGGCGGACGGGACTCGAACCCGCAACCACCGGATCGACAGTCCGGTACTCTAACCAATTGAGCTACCGCCCCAATCGTCTGCTTGTCGCCACGCGCCTGGCTGGCGGCGGGTCGAGCGGCCTCTCCGGGTCGCTCGTCCGGGCCTTGGGGCCGGGGCACCGGAAACATACGCCGCAGGGGGTGGGGGTCAAGTCCGCGGGGGACCTGCGGCTTGCGGATGGGTCGCCTGGGCAACCGCTCCCTCACGATCGCGGCTCGTCGGGTCGGCGGCGTCGGGTCGCGTGAAGGCGTGCCGACTCACCGCCCCTGCTGCGGCAGCGTGATGCGCCCCGGCTCCTGGATCGAGATCGCGTCGCCCTTGGGGCTGAGTTTCGAGCCTTGGACGTAGACGAACGCGCACGCCGCGAGCAGCGCCAGCGTCGCCAGCACGGCCAGGGCGGTGTAGACATCGGGGCTTGCGCCGCGGTGGGCACGTCCGCCCGGCATCTGCATCCCGAACTGGCTCATGGGTCGCTCCTGGGAGATGAGGCGGAAGGCCGGAGGGAACCGGCCGAAGGTGCGTGGGCGGGATCGATCATCAGTAGAGTCGGCTCAGGACGAGGTCGCCTTCACGGACAGCGTCGCCGGCGAGCAGGTCCACCCGCGCCACCGAGTTGTTCAGGTCGGTCGTCACGACGACGAGGTTCGCCACGAACTGGTCGCGCCCGCGGCCGACGTAGAGCTTCATGTTCTCCGCCACGCGGTCGTTGGTACCGACGTTCAGTTCGACGAGCGTCTGGCCGGTGGCGGGATCCTTGCGGACCTTGGTGACGCGGCCGGTGATGAGCGCGCCCGTGGCCTCGTAGGGCTGGTCGGCCCGCCCGCCCGCGGTGAGCGTGCCCTGCTGGGCCGACTGGAGCGCGCGCTGCGTCGCCACGAGCTGCTCCTGCAGCGCGCGGGTGGTCTGCTCGTAGACCTGCCGCTGGCTTTCGAGGTCGTTCAGCCTGTCCTCGAGGCTGAGGGTCTCACGGCGCAAGCGCAGTTCGCTGGTGCGCAGCGAGGTCACCTCGGCCCGGTACGACTCGATGAGCGACGCCTGGGCCTTGATTGACTCGACGAAGTCCCCGATCTGGTTCTTCGTGGACTGGGCGTCTTCCTCCGCCTTGCGCTTGTCGGCGAGCAGGCGTGAGTTCTCGGTGAGCAGGTCGCGGATCTGCGAGCGCAGGTTCGCGTTGTCCGTGCTCAGCTGGTCGACCTGCCTGGTCAGCCGGTTCTGCATCTCGGAGAACTGGCTGGTCGCGGCGTCGCGTGCGGCGGCGGCCTCTGCGGCGCGGGCCAGCGCGTTGCGATAGTCCGCCTCGACGCGGTCCGCGTTGACGCTGTAGGTCATCGTCAGCGCGGCCAGCACCAGCGCCAGCACGGCGGCGAACACGACGAACACCTTGGTGAGAATGTGCACGGTCTGCTCCTCGGGCGTGTGTGCCCGCCTCTCGTGGCGGCGACCCCGCGACACGCCGCTCGGGCGCATCGGCGGGAGGTGGGTCCAGGCTCCTCTTCGCGTCCCGAGCCGCCGCGGCTGCCGATCCGCCGGCAGGGCGACCCCCCACGGGCCGGACGCGCGTCCCGTTTGATACCGGGCCGATCGTAGCCTGTCAATCGCGGACTGCCAGAACGCCCGTCACGCCGGCGGGGGCCCTCCTTCCGGGGTGGGGCCTTGCCGACCCTGTACTCACCGCCCTGCCGACCTGTCCGCGTACCGGAGCACTCCCGCTGCTGCCGCCACCCGAACCCGCTCCTCCGGGTCTCTGAGCAGGGCTTCAAGGCGAGCGGCGTTGTTCGGACCGGTCGTCTCGCCGAAGACCACGGCCGCCTGGGCACGCACCAGCGGGCTGGGATGAGCTGCGTACTCCTCGGCGATGAACGAACCGTCGGTCTGGCCCAGTTTCGCCAGGGCGCCCGCCGCGGCAAGGCGGACCTCCGCGGGCATCTGGTTCCCGCGCTCGTCGCGGAAGACCGCGAGGTTCCGCAGGTCGGGGATCGAGGAGCGGTTGCCGACCTCCCCGAGAATCTGGGCGGCGAGCGCGGCGGTCTCCAAGTGCTCGGGTCGGGAAACGAAAAGTGCGGCGTGGAGGGGATGCAACTGCTCGTCGTCGCCCAGTTTGAGCATCGCCTCGGCGACTTGGAGGCGCATCAGGCGCACTTCCGCATCGCCGGCGCGGGGCATCGGGCGCGCCGCCGCCTCTCGAAGCAGCGGCAACGCTGACGGATCGCCCAACTCTCCGAGCGCCCAGACGGCGTGCGCCCGGACCGACGGCCTCGGATCGCCCAGCGCGAACGATGCCAGCGGCGTCGGATCCACTTCGCGCCCAAGACGCCGCAGCGCGTAGATCGCCGAGGTCTGCACGCGCGGCGAGGGGTCCGAGAGGAGCGGCTCGACCGCCGAGGCGAGGCGCGTCAGCCGCGCCTTGCCGACGGCCATCGCCGCCACCGCGCGCACGCCCTCGTTCGAGTCGCGCAGCCCCGCGGCCGCGATCGGTTCGAGCCGCGCCGGGGCGATGACCAGTGCCTCGAGCACGTTCGCACGCACCTGCGGGTCGATATCCGACGACAACTCCGTCAGCGTCGCGATCGCCTGCTCGCGCAACCCCGTGATCCGCACCGGATCGGACGCTCGGTCGCTCCTCGCCGCCGTGCGAGGCTGCGTCGTCGGATTCTCGGCCTGCCGTCCCGATGAGCCGCACCCGCCCAGGATCAGCGTGGCGGCGATGGTCATGGCGAGCGTGGATCGTGTGTTCATGGTGGCAGCCTCGGAGGATCGGGTCGACGGGTTTGAACCGCTCCCTGACGGTCGCGGCTCGTTCCCTTGGGGACCGTGAGGATCGTCATACGCCGGTCCTTCCACCGGCGTTCAAGTCCGATGGATCATTGGTCGGCAGAGTCTGCCGACGGACTGGCGAAGTTTCGTCCCCTGCGGCCCCGAGTCGCCGTCCAGCCCAGCCCAGCGAGCGTCAGGGCCAACGACACCCAACCCGCCGCGTCGCCGACACGGGCGTAGATGGTCCCCCCCGCACCCAGCGGGAGGGTGACGACGAGCACCCCTTCGGTGTTCGACGGCATCTCGGCGAGCGGTTTGCCACGGGGGTCGATCGCCGCCGAGATGCCCGTGTTCGCTGCCCGGACCATCGGCGTGCCGAGTTCGGCGCACCGCCATCGAGCGAGCCGCAGGTGTTCCGCGCGCCCCGAGTCGGCACGGCCGAACCATCCCTCGTTCGTGAGTTGCACCATCAGGTCCGCCTGCCGCTCGCCGCCGGCGTAGACCAGCCTCCTGCAGACCCGCGCGACCGTCGCTTCGAAGCAGATCGGCGTCGCCGCCCGGACTTCGCCCCCCCCCGGCCGCGGCACGCGCAGCACAACCGACGCACGCCCCGGCGAGAGGTCGAAACTCATCCCCGACGCGCCCACGCCGATCCGCAGCATCGTCCGTTCCAGCCAGGGCCACGCCGAGATGTACGGCATGACCTCGCCGAAGGGAGTCAGGTGCAGTTTGTCGTAGCGCTGCGGCGTGACGCGCCCCTCGTGCAGCACGAACGCGCTGTTGTAGTGCCGCTGGTAACTCGGACGCACGCCCTTCTCGTCCGCCTCGATGCGCAGTCCCTCGTACCCGTCCGCGCCGACGAGCATCGGCACGCCGATCGCCGCCTGCCAGACCAGCAGCGTGTCGTACGCCGCCATCGAGGGAACGACGAGCCATTCGCCGCTGTCAACGGCCCGTTCGATGCGCGTCGGCTCCTCGTCGCCGTCCAGGCCGCGCCACATGATGCGCTCCCACTCCGGCGGATCTGGCCGGCGTTCCTCGCGCCACACGATGCGGGCGGCACGCTCCGCCAACGCATCCTCGTCCGCGAGGGACTCGCCCGGGAACATCGTCTCGGGCCAGACGATGAGGTCCGGCCCTTCGCGGGCCGCTTCGATGGTCATGGCGATGAACGAGTCGAGGTCGGTCAGCCGCTGGAGCGGCGGCCACGTGCCCCGCACGCTCTGCGGCACGTTCGTCTGCACCACGGCGACGCGGTACTCCCCCCCCCGCTCCGGCCCGGGCGCCAGCCCGCACGCGCTCCACAGCGCGATCGCAACGACGATCATCCCGACTGTCAACGAGTGGCGAGTCCTCAACGAGCCGCGACCGTCAGGGAGCGGTCCCCCGCCCCTCCCGTGCGCCCCCGCCGCCCACGCGCCGACTGCGCATCCCACCGCCGACACGAGCAAGGATGCCCAGTACGCGCCAGCCGCCGACGCCACTGCCGGGCCGAACGGTGCGTCGAGGAGCGGGTGCCCGACGAGGTACCACGGGTATCCGTGCCAGACGATCTCGCCGCGCAGGAACTCGACGCCGACCCATGCCACCGCCGCCCACACACCAACCACCCGCGGCCACGCCCTCGCCCCGCGCCCGACCGCCCATACGAACAGCCACTGTTGCAGCGAAAGGTACGCGATGAGAAGCGGCAAGCCCGCGATCGCCACGCCGGCGATCCACCGCTGCTCGAACGCCCAGAACGCCGAGGCGCCCAGGGCGGCCCAGAACCCGGCCCTTCCCGGCCGATCGGCACGCAACGCCACCCACACCAGCGGCGCGGGGGCGAGCAGCGCTGCGGGCCAGATGTCCACCGGCGAGAACGCCGCCACCATCAGCGCGGCGTGCAGCAGCCCCAGCGCGAACGCGACGCGCCGCCGAAGGGGGGGGTGGCAGGGCGGCGCGTTCGACCGCTGATTCGCTCGCGTGCGCGTCACTTGCCGGCGTAGTCGATGACCCGGGCGATCTCGCTCCGAAGGTCGTGCCGCGACACCACCCGGTCGATGATCCCCGACTTGAGCAGGAACTCACTCCGCTGGAAGCCCGGGGGCAGTTCCTGGCGGATCGTCTGCTGGATCACCCGCGGCCCGGCAAACCCGATCAGCGCGTTCGGCTCGGCCAGGATCACGTCCCCCAGCATCGCGAACGACGCCGTCACGCCACCCGTCGTCGGGTCCGTCAGCACGCTGATGAACAGCCCTCCGGCCCGGTCGAGCCGCGCGAGCGCGGCGCTCGTCTTGGCCATCTGCATCAGCGAAAGGCCCGACTCCTGCATCCGCGCACCGCCCGAGCAGCTCACGATCACCAGTGGCAGGTTCCGGTCCGTCGCCGTCTCGATCGACCGCGTCACGATCTCGCCCACCACGCTCCCCATCGACCCCATCATGAAGGTCAGGTCCAGGCAGCAGAGCATCGCCTGCCGGCCCTTCACGAAGGCGACGCCGGCGAGGGCCGCGTCCGTCTGCCCCGTCCGCAACTGCTCCGAGCGCAGACGCTCCGAGTACGCCTTCAGGTCGCGGAATCCGAGCGGGTCGCCCGGTGCAAGGTCAGTGAACATCGGCTGAAACGAGCCGGGGTCGGCCAGTTGCGCGACGCGCTCCGTCGCGCTGATCCGGAAGTGGTGCGAGCACTCGGGGCAGACGTGCAGGTTCGCCTCCATCTGCCGGCGGTAGACCATCTGCGCGCACCCGGGGCAGCGCATCCACAGCCCCTCGGGGATCGCGGCACGCCGCTGCGGCCGAACGTCGCTCCAACTGCGGTTCGCCAGCTGTGTCATGGCCCTGCTTCCTTCCAGATGCGCCTGCGGCGCGCGGGCGGTCGTGTCAACTTCCGGCGCGGGCGCGCTCGACGCCCGCTCTCAGTTCATCCCGGCGCGCCGAACGCCATTCGACCGCCGGCGCCTCGTCCATCATCGCCCACAGCCTCGAGGGAGGCACCTTCTGCAGCGCGCTGCGCACCAGCGCGTGCGCCATCGGCCGGAGCACCACGCTCGTGGCACCCTTCGCCTTGGCCAGTCCGCGCGACAACGCACCGATGATGCGCTCCTCGGCCTCCGCGAGCGACTCGCCCCCTGGAGGCGTCACGCTCGTTGGGTCGTCCTTCCATTGGCGGTACGCCGTGGGGTATTTCTCCTCGACTTCGCTCGCCAACATGCCTTCCCACAGGCCAAGCCCGATCTCGGCCAGATCGTCGAGTTCTCGGACCTTCGCGCCGGTCCGCTCCGCCAAGGCCTTGGCCGTCTCGACGCTCGCTTCGTCCGGTCCGCAGAGGACGACAGAGACCGTCTCGCCGTTGACGGCAGATACCGATTCTTTCACGTCCCGCCGACCCTCCAGCGAGAGCGGGAGGTCGCACGTGCCGCAGAGACGACCCGCAGCCTCCCATTCGGTGGCGCCGGTCCGGACCAGCAACAGCCTGATGTCGGTGGATTTGGCCATAGGCCCGTGTCGTGCCCCGGCGGCGTATCCCGGCCGCTGCTCCGCCCCCGCGACTCTCCGGCTGCGCCGGGTCCGGGGTTCGAGGCCGCTCAGTGTAGCATCGGCACCCCGTGTCGGTTGACAATCAACAATCGTCCAGGTGTTTACCCTTGACTCAAGCCGACTTCTGCCCGTCAGCGTGACCCGCGTAGAGCAAAAATCACAGGAGTTCGCTGCGCCTCGGGCACGCCGAAGACGGCCGACGCCGCCACGAGCACGTCGCACCCCGCCTCCCGCACCCCCGCCGCGTTGCCCGGTCCGATTCCGCCATCCATTTCCAGTCGCTGATCCGGGCGAAGGCAGGCCGAGATCGCCCGTGTCTTGTCCAGCACCGCACCGATGAACGCCTGCCCGCTGAAGCCGGGATTGACGCTCATCACCAGCACGAGGTCGAACGCCGCCACTTCCGGCAGCACGGCCTCAGCCGGGGTGGCCGGGTTGATTGCCACGCCCGCCGTCGCGCCCAGCGAGCGCACACGCTCCGCCAGCCGCACGCATGCTTCCAACCCGATCGCCTCGACGTGGA
>JAANMW010003109.1_pt1 | contig 13591 bp, 10 predicted proteins | sample 7279671 | NCBI WGS metagenome assembly JAANMW01 (sample SAMN14094541, study PRJNA606508) | bioreactor metagenome | isolation source: A lab-scale SPAN reactor treating ammonium-rich wastewater day 247 | place: Ireland: Galway | collected 2017-09-19
CAAGTACGTGCTGCTGGTGCCCGGCGATTCGGTGCTGGGCTTCTTCGCGGTGCTGCTGCTGTGCGTGGCGTCCAGCGTGATCGCCATCAGGATGGCACTGAAGGTCGATCCGGCCGAAGCGATCGGGGGTTGAACATGGCCGCCACCGGCATCCGCATCGAAGGCCTGCGCAAGCGCTACGGCAGCGGCGACACCGCGGTGCTGGCGCTGAAGGACGTCAACATGCAGGTCGCGCCCGGCGAAGTGGTCGGGCTGATCGGCCCCTCGGGCTCCGGCAAGAGCACGCTGCTGAAATGCCTGGGCGCGGTGATCGACCCCACCGCCGGGCGCATGCAGCTGGGCGACGAGGTGATCTTCGACGACGGCTGGAAGGTGCGCGACCTGCGCGCGCTGCGCCGCGACAGGATCGGCTTCGTGTTCCAGGCCCCCTACCTGATCCCGTTCCTCGATGTCACCGACAACGTCGCCCTGCTGCCGATGCTGGCCGGGGTGCGCAACGCCGAGGCGCGCGCGCGCGCGCTGGAACTGCTCACCGCGCTGGACGTGCAGCACCGCGCGCGGGCGATGCCCGCGCAGCTGTCCGGCGGCGAGCAGCAACGGGTGGCGATCGCGCGCGGGCTGGTCAACCGCCCGCCGGTGATCCTCGCCGACGAACCCACCGCGCCGCTGGATTCGCAGCGCGCACTGGCGGTGATCCGCCTGCTCAACGACATGGCCCGGCGCTTCCAGACCGCGGTCATCGTGGTGACCCACGACGAGAAGATCATCCCCACCTTCAAGCGCATCTACCACATCCGCGACGGCGTGACCTTCGAGGAAGCGGGCGAAGGCCGCGGCTTCGACTGAGGCCGCGGCGGCCGGCGTAGCTACGGCGCGGGCACGCCGCCATCGCGCTGCGCCTGCTGCAGCACGGCCAAGCACTGATCCCCCGGCAACGGTGGCGCCTTCAGGTAGCCCTGCATCTGCGCGCAGCGGTGCTCGCGCAGGAACGCCAGCTGCGCCTGCGTTTCCACGCCCTCGGCCAGCACGCGCAGGCCAAGGTTGTCGGCCAGCGCGATGATGGTCCGCACGATCGCCGCGTCGCTGGGGTCGCCCGGCACATCGGCGATGAACGAACGGTCGATCTTCAGGCAATGCAGCGGGAACGCCTTGAGGTAGCCCAGCGAGGAATAGCCGGTGCCGAAATCGTCGATGGCGATTTGCACGCCCAGCTTCTTCAACTCATCCAGCACCGCCGCGGCGACGGCCAGGTCGTCCATCAGCATCGACTCGGTGACTTCCAGCTCCAGCGAAGAAGGCGGCAGGTCGTTCTCCCGCAGCACCTGCCCGACCATGTCCACCAGGTCCCGCTGGCGGAACTGCCGCGCCGACAGGTTCACCGCCATCGTGCCCGGCGCCAGCCCCGCCTCGCGCCAGGCGCGCAGCTGCCGGCAGGCTTCGCGCAGCACCCAGTTGCCGATCGCCAGGATCAAGCCGGAGCGCTCGGCCACCGGCACGAACTCGCTGGGAGCCACCTCGCCCAGCTCCGCCGAGCGCCAGCGCAGCAGCGCCTCCCAGCCTACCAGCGCGCCGCTATCGACTTCCCACTGTGGCTGGTAGTGCAGCACCATTTCGCCACGGCCCAGTGCCAATCGCAGCTGCGATTCCAGCAGCATCTCCCGGTCGAACTCGGCACCCAGCGACCGGCTGTACGCCTCCATGCAGTTGCGCCCGGACTGCTTGGCCCGATGCAGCGCCAAGTCTGCATGCCGCATCACCGTGCCCGGCGCTTGCCCCGGCTCGGCGCAGGCCACCAGGCCGATGCTGGTGCTGATCTGGATGCGGTCCTGGCCGATCCCGAATTCGCGCGCCATCGCCTGCAGCAACAGCTCGCCCATCTCGCGCGCGGCGGCGGGCGGCTGGCCTTCCAGCACCACCACGAATTCATCGCCACTCAGCCGCGCCACGAACGCGCCCTTGGGCAGGCTGGCGCGGATGCGCGATGCCACCGCCACCAGCAGCCGGTCGCCCTGCGCGTAACCCAGGGTGTCGTTGACGTGGCGGAAATGATCCAGCCCCAGCAGCAGCAACGCGCAGTCGCCGTTCGCCGCTTCCCGGCGCGCCAGCACCAGTCCAAGGTGGTCGGCCAGGCCCACCCGGTTCGGCAACCCGGTCAACACGTCGTGGGTCAGCATGTCGCGCATGCGCCGGAACGGACGCCGGATCGCTTCGGCATAGATGGCGCGATACAGGAAGTAATAGGCCACCAGCTTGTAGGCATGGCCGAGCAGGTTGGCGGTACTGGCCACCCGCACGTACAGGGTGAAGAACAGCTCGCCCGCGGCCAGCAGCAGCAACGCCAGCAGCAGGCTGTGGAAGTCGATGTCCACCAGTCGCCGGCGTCGCAGCAACAGCAACAGCGCGCCGCCCAGGTACAGCGCGCAGGCGCCCCACTCCAGCGCGACCTTCAGCGGGGTCAGGCCCACGCCAACGCGATACATCGGCGCGATGCGCCCGGGTTCCACCAGCGGCAACCACGATGCGCATAGCACTAGCAGCAGCACGCCGGCATACCAGCCTTGCCGCCGCAGCCGCGACACCGGCAGCGGGCGCTCCGCCAGCAACAGGTAGCCCAGCAACCCGAGCCCTGCGGCATAGCGCGACAACAGCCAGAACAGGATCGATTTGTGCGGGGAGTTCGCACTCACCAAGTCCGGCATGCCGGCATAGCTCAACAGGTGCTGCGCATCGAACAGCGCCACCGCCAAGAATGCGCCGCCCAGCAGCATGGCGCGGGTCGAACGCTCGGCCTCGGTGGTGCCCACGCCGATGAAGAACACCAGCACCGCCACCGCCACCGCGAACACCTCCAGCAGCGAATGCAGCGCCAGGAAGTCCGCGTGCGGGATCGGCTGCTGGTGCGCCGGCGCCGCCTGCCAGGCCAGCAGCGGAACCGCCAGCGCCAGCAACAGCATGCCGACGATGCGGTGCAGCGCGGGCCTGTGCGTCACGCCTTGCGTGTCATCAAGCATCCCATCCCCATCCGTCATCGCCCTGGCGATGGTTCGCCGCGCAGCATCCCCCATGGCCGGGGGCATCCACAAGCCCACGTCCATGGCTGGTCTACCTTGCCGCGGCAATGGCGGCGCACTGCTGCTGGAACAGGGGCCCACCACGCCGTTGCTAGCCACCATGCTGGCCATGCGGCCGGCAGGCTATGCGGAGCGTCGCGCTGGACGCGACCTTGCGCGTGCATTCCGCGCAGGCAGGAGAGGCCTGCCAGTGCGTGGCCCCCGGCCAACGCAGGTGCGCGACTGGCTGCTGCGTGCCACCATGCATGGCCATCTGCCTGATGACATCGCAATGTCCGATCTCGATACCCTGCGCGCGCGCGCGCTGCAGGCCGCACGCCAGGCCTATGCCCCGTATTCGCGGCTGCGCGTCGGCGCCGCGCTGCGTTCGGCCGCAGGCGGTGTCTACACCGGCTGCAACGTGGAGAACGCGTCCTACACCCTGGGCAATTGCGCGGAGCGCGCCGCCATCGCCGCGGCGGTGCAGGCCGAGGGCGCCGGCTTCCGGCTAGCCGCCATCGCGGTCACCGCCTTCGATGCCGCCGGCGATGTATTGCCGATCTCGCCCTGCGGCGGCTGCCGGCAGGCGCTGGTGGAATTCGGCGAAGACGCAACCGTGAGCTTCCGCCAACCCGACGGGCAGTGGCTCGAGGTGACGGCAGGCGCACTGCTGCCGCATCGCTTCAGCTTTCCCGAGCGCTGAAGCACAGGCAACGCTGCGGTCATCGCGCGGGCTTGTGACTGACCTCGTCGACGACAGGCAGACTCCCCGCGCTACAGCCAACGCCACGCCGGTACCGCCACGGGCGCGGTCTCGCCCAGCGTGAATGCCGCACGCACCTGCGCCCCCGCACGCTCGGCATCGGCGGCGGTGCGCGCATGCACGATGGCCAAGGCCGCACCTGCTTCCAGCCACTGGCCGCGTTCGGCCACGTTGGACAGGCCCACCGCCGGGTCGATGGCGGCGCCGGGCACCCGCCGGCCGCCACCCAGGTCGACCACGCATTCGCCCAGCGCGCGCACGTCGATGGCCTGCACCACGCCGCCCGCCTGCGCCGTGGCCACCTGCTGCACCGGCGCCTGCGGCAGCGCGTGCGCGAACACGTCGGCCGGCCCGCCCAGCGCCGCCACCATCCGCGCGAAGCGCTCCGCCGCCGCGCCGCTGTCCAGCGCCTGGCGCGCACGCAGCAGCGCCGCGTCCTCGTCCTCCGCCAGCCCCGCCATGTGCAGCAGGCGCGCCGCCTGTGCGAGTACCAGCGCCTGCAGGCGCAGGCAACGTGGACGGCCTGCCAGCAGGTCGAGCACGCCCTGCACCTCCAGCGCGTTGCCCGCGGTGCGCCCGAGCACCTGGCCCATGTCGCTGAGCATCGCCGCCAGCTGCAGGCCACTGCCTGCCGCCACCGCCTGCATGCGCGCGGCCAGCGCCTGCGCATCGGCTTCGGCCGGCGTCTGCGCGCCGCTGCCGGTCTTGATGTCCAGCACCAGCGCCTGCGCACCGCCGGCCAGCTTCTTCGACAGGATCGAGGCCACGATCAATTCGGGCACGTCGACCGTGGCGGTGACGTCGCGCACCGCGTACAGGCGGCGGTCGGCCGGCACCAGGTCCGCGCTTTGGCCGACGATGGCGCAGCCGGCCTCGCGTACCACCCGCGCCAGCCGCGCGGGGTCGGGATTCACGTCATAGCCGGGCAGGCTTTCCAGCTTGTCCAGGGTGCCGCCGGTATGGCCCAGGCCGCGCCCGGAGATCATCGGCACGAAGCCGCCGCAGGCCGCCAGCAGCGGCGCCAGTGCCAGGCTCACGCAGTCGCCGACGCCGCCGGTGGAATGCTTGTCCAGCACCGGGCGGGGCAGGTCGCGCCAGTCCAGCCGGCGGCCGGAATCGCGTAGCGCGAAGGTGAAGTCGCGGCACTCGCCGGCATCCAACCCACGCCATGCCACCGCCATCGCGAACGCGCCGACCTGCCCCTCGCTCCACGCCTCGCTGGCGATGCCCTCGGCCAGCGCCTGCCACTGCGCGGCGTCGAGCCTGCGCCCCTCGCGCTTGGCGCGGATCAGCGCGGTGGCGGGCCAAGGGTTCATGCAGAGCGCGCGCGGCGCGGGCCGCGCGAAAGGGGGCGAAGCGACATCGGGATCACCACAGGCAGCCGAAGACCGGCGCCGCCAGCCTAGGCGCGACGGCGCGCGCCAGCCTTGATCCAGGACAACCTTCGCCGCTGCTTATTCCACCGTGACCGACTTGGCCAGGTTGCGCGGCTTGTCCACATCGGTACCGCGTGCGAGCGCGGTGTGGTAGGCCAGCAACTGCACCGGGATGGCATGCACGATCGGCGAGAGGATGCCGACGTGGCGCGGCGTGCGGATCACGTGCACGCCTTCGGATTCGCTAAAGCTGCTGTCGGCGTCGGCGAACACGAACATCTCGCCGCCGCGCGCGCGCACTTCCTGGATGTTCGACTTCACCTTCTCCAGCAGCGCGTCATTCGGGGCGATCACCACCACCGGCATCTGCGTGTCCACCAGCGCCAGCGGGCCGTGCTTGAGCTCGCCGGCCGGGTAGCCCTCGGCGTGGATGTAGGAGATTTCCTTGAGCTTGAGCGCGCCTTCCAGCGCGATCGGGTAGTGGGTGCCGCGGCCGAGGAACAGCGCGTGCTGGCGCGGCGCGAACTTCTCGGCCCACGATGCCACCTGCGGTTCCAGGTTGAGTGCGTGCTGCACGCTGCCGGGCAGATGGCGCAGGGCCTCCAGCAGCTCGCCTTCACTCGCCTCGTCGATCTTCCCGCGCAGCTTGCCCAGCGTGACCGCCAGCGCGAACAGCGCCACCAGCTGCGTGGTGAAGGCCTTGGTGGAAGCAACGCCGATCTCGGCGCCGGCGCGGGTCAGGAACACCAGCCTGCTGGCGCGCGGGATGGCCGACTCCGGCACGTTGCAGATGGACAGGGTCTTGTCCTGTCCCTGCGCCTTGGCGTACTTCAGCGCCTCCATCGTGTCCAGGGTTTCGCCGGACTGCGAAATGGTGACCACCAGCTGCTTCGGGTTGCCCACCACGGTGCGGTAGCGGTACTCGCTGGCGATGTCGACCGCGCAGGGCAGGCCGGCGAGCGCCTCGATCCAGTAGCGCGCGGTCAACCCGGCGTAGTAGCTGGTGCCGCAGGCGAGGACCTGCACCGACTCGACGTCGGCCAATACGCTGGCCGCGTCCTTGCCGAACAACGCAGGGTCGAAGCCGCCGGCATCGAGGATGCCTTCCACGGTGTCGCCGATCGCACGCGGCTGCTCGTGGATTTCCTTCTGCATGAAGTGGCGGTAAGGGCCCAATTCCAGCGAGGCCAGCGACACGTCGGACACGTGCACCTCGCGTGCCACCGGCGCATCGCCGGCGTCGAACACCTGCACGCCGTCGCGGGTCAGCTCGGCGGTGTCGCCCTCTTCGAGGAAGATCACCCGCCGCGTCGCGGAGACAATCGCGGAGACGTCCGAGGCGACGAAATTCTCGCCCTCGCCCAGCCCCACCAGCAGCGGGCAACCCATGCGCGCGGCCACCAGCGTGGACGGATCGCGCTTGTCGATCACCGCCAGCGCATAGGCGCCGTGCAGCTCCTTCACCGCCGCCTGCAGCGCGGACAGGAGGCTGCCGCCCTGGGCGCGGTGGTGGTGGATCAGGTGGGCGACCACTTCGGTATCGGTCTGCGAGGTGAACTCGTAGCCCAGCGCCTGCAGGCGTTGCCGCTGCGCCTCGTGGTTCTCGATGATGCCGTTGTGCACCAGCGCCAACTCGCCATGGCTGATGTGCGGATGCGCGTTGGATTCGGTGACCCCGCCGTGGGTGGCCCAGCGGGTGTGGCCGATGCCGAGGTGGGCATCCAGGCCTTCCGCCAGCGCGGCGGCCTCCATCTCGGCGACACGGCCGGTACGGCGCACCCGGCGCACGTCCGCCCCGGACAGCACCGCGATGCCGGCCGAGTCGTAGCCGCGGTATTCCAGTCGCTTCAGGCCGTCCACCAGCAGGGGCACCACGTCACGATTGGCGATGGCGCCGACGATTCCACACATGCTGGCACTGCTCCGTTGGGTGAAAGGGGAAGTTTAGTCGCAGCGGGCTGGCAGGTGTCCGCGCGGACGCCGCGATGCGTCCGTCCGGACAGCAGGCCCGGCCACCGACCACTTACAAATCAAGCACTTGCGATTGGCACGCGGATTGCTGAAGGGAAGGCATGGAGACTACCCCCGCCGACGCCCGCATGGACCCACAACGCCGCATCCGCGATACCTCCGGCCAGGACCAGGTCATGGCCACGCCGTTCCGCCCCGCCCGCCGCAGGCGGATCGCCATCGCCGCGACCAGCGCCGCGGTGGTGCTGGCGCTGGGCGGCTGGGTGGCTTCCGGCTGGCTGTCGGGCGACCGCTCGTTCGATGCCTCGCGCTTGCGCATCGCCAGCGTCACCCGCGGCGACCTGGTGCGCGACCTCAGCGCCGAGGGCCGGGTGATCGCGGCCAACAGCCCCACCCTGTACGCCATCGCCGCGGGCACCGTGTCCCTGCAGGTGGTAGCCGGCGACAAGGTGGCCAAGGGGCAGGCGCTGGCGGTGATCGACAGTCCCGAGCTGCGCAGCAAGCTGGTGCAGGAGGAATCCACCCTCGCCAGCCTGGAGGCCGAAGCCAGCCGCGCGGTGCTGGATGCACGGATCGCGCGCGCCAACGCGCAGCGCGCACTGGACCAGGCCAGCGTCGACCGCACCGCGGCGATGCGCGACCTGGAGCGCTACCAGCGCGCCTATGAAGGTGGGGCGGTGCCGCAGAACGACCTGGCGCGCGCGCAGGACCTGATGAAGAAGGCCGACATCGGCCTGTCCGCCGCGCGCAAGGATTTCTCGCTGCAAAGCAGCGGCGCCGGGCTGGACACGCGCAACAAGCAGCTGCAGGCGCAGCGCCAGCGCGCAGTGGTGGAGGAAGCGCGCCGGCAGGTGGAGGCGCTGACCCTGCGCGCGCCGTTCGACGGCCAGGTCGGGCAGGTGCAGGTGCCGCAGGGCACGCAGGTCGCCACCAACGGCCCGGTGCTCAGCGTGGTGGACCTCAGCCGCTTCGAGGTCGAGATCAAGGTGCCGGAGAGCTTCGCGCGTGACCTGGGCATCGGCATGCCGGCGCAGATCAGCGCCAACAACGCGCGCTACGCCGGCGAGATCGCCGCGGTGTCGCCCGAGGTGGTGAACGGCGAGGTCACCGCCCGCGTGCGCTTCGCCGAAGGCAAGCAGCCGCCGGCCCTGCGCCAAAACCAGCGCCTGAGCGTGCGGATCGTGATGGACACCCGCCGCGACGTGCTGATGGTGGAGCGCGGCCCGTTCCTGGAGCAGGACGGCGGCAACACCGCCTGGGTCGTGGATGGCAGCAGCGCGGCGCGCCGGCCGATCCGCACCGGCGCATCCAGCCTGTCCTCCGTCGAAATCGTCTCGGGCCTGGAGGTCGGCGACCGCATCGTCGTCTCCGGCACCGACCAGTTCGGCACCGCCGAACGCGTCCGCATCTCCGGCGACTGACACCGCGCCCGCCGCTTCGCTCCGCACTTCCCGACCCGACAACCACACAAGGAATCCCCGTCATGCTGGACATGCGCCAGGTCACCAAGGTCTACCGCACCGAACTCGTGGAAACGCACGCACTGCGCTCGCTCGACCTGCAGGTCGGCGAGGGCGAGTTCGTCGCCGTCACCGGGCCGTCGGGCTCGGGCAAGACCACCTTCCTCAACATCGCCGGCCTGCTGGAGGAATTCACCGGCGGCGACTACGTGCTCGACGGCGTCGACGTGAAGGGCCTGGACGACAACGCCCGCTCGCGCCTGCGCAACGAGAAGATCGGCTTCATCTTCCAGGGCTTCAACCTGATCCCCGACCTCAACCTGTTCGACAACTGCGACGTGCCGCTGCGCTACCGGGGCATGCCGGCATCCGAGCGCAAGCTGCGCATCGAGGACGCGCTGGGCCTGGTGGGGCTGGGCTCGCGGATGAAGCACTACCCGGCCGAGCTCTCCGGCGGCCAGCAGCAGCGCGCCGCGATCGCCCGCGCGCTGGCCGGCAGCCCGCGCCTGCTGCTGGCGGACGAACCGACCGGCAACCTGGACTCGCAGATGGCGCGCAGCGTGATGGAGCTGCTGGAGGACATCAACCAGCAGGGCACCACCATCGTGATGGTCACCCATGACCCGGAGCTGGCCGCACGCGCGCAGCGCAACGTCCACATCGTCGACGGCATGGCCTCGGACGTGGTCATGGAGGCCGCCATCGCCCATTCGCCGCACGCCCGCGTCGCCATCGCCTGAGGACACCGCCATGTTCGGCTACTACCTCAACCTCGCCCTGCGCAGCTTCCGCCGCAACCGCGTGCTCACCGCGCTGATGGTGCTGGCGATCGCGCTCGGCATCGGCGCCAGCATGACCACGCTGACCGTCTTCCACGTCCTTTCCGGCGACCCCATCCCGCAGAAGAGCGACCGCCTGTTCTACGTCCAGCTGGATCCGGAAACCCGCGACGGCTACAAGCCGGGCGACGAGCCGCAGGACCAGCTCACCCGCTTCGATGCCGAGGAACTGCTGCGCCAGAAGAAGGCCAAGCGGCAGGCCATGATGACCGGCGGCGGCGGCGTGGTGGAGCCGGAAGGCAACAAGCTCAAGCCGTTCACGGTTGGCCTGCGCTATACCTCGGCCGACTTCTTCGCGATGTTCGACGTGCCGTTCCTGCGCGGCCGCTCATGGACCGGCGGCGATGATGACGGCCGTGCGCGGGTGACGGTGGTGACCCGGGAACTGGGCGAGAAGCTGTTCGGCGGCAGCGACCCGGTGGGCCGCGAGCTGCGCATCGATGGCCACGCGCTGCGCATCGTCGGCGTGATCGACGAATGGCAGCCGGCGCCGCACTTCTACGACCTCAACACCGGCCGCTACGACAGCGACGAGCAGGCGTTCGTGCCGATCAGCACCGCGCTGGACCTCAAGCTGGGCCGCAACGGCAGCATGAACTGCTTCGGCCGCACCATCGTCAACGATCCGACCGCGCAGAACGTGCCGTGCAGCTGGATGCAGTACTGGGTGGAGCTGGAGAGCGCCGGCGACGCGGCCGCGTACAAGCGCTATCTCGACAACTATTCCGAGCAGCAGCGCAGCGCCGGCCGTTTCGAGCGCCCGGCCAATACCCGCCTGCGCAACGTGATGGAGTGGCTGGAGTATCGCCAGGTCGTGCCCGGCGACGTGCGCCTGCAGATGTGGCTGGCGTTCGCCTTCCTGCTGGTCTGCCTGCTCAATACCGTCGGCCTGCTGCTGGCCAAGTTCCTGCGCCGCAGCGGCGAGATCGGCGTGCGCCGCGCGCTGGGCGCGTCGCGGATGGAGATCTTCAAGCAGTGCCTGGTCGAAGCCGGCACGGTCGGCGTGGCAGGCGGCGCCCTCGGCCTGGTGCTGGCCCTGCTGGGTCTGTGGGCGGTACGCCAGCGCCCGGCCGAGTACGCGCAGCTGGCGCACCTGGACGGCGGCATGCTCGCGCTGACCTTCGTGCTGGCCATCGGCGCCAGCCTGCTCGCCGGCCTGCTACCCGCCTGGCGCGCGATGCGCGTGCCGCCGGCGCTGCAGCTGAAATCGCAATGACCCGCGCGACACCGCGCGGCACCTGACATCCCGGAGAATCCCGATGGAAATCCGTCCCATCCTGTCCACCCTGTCGCGCCACAAGACCGCGGCTGCGCTGATCGTGCTGGAGATCGCGCTGACCTGCGCGATCCTGTGCAACGCGCTGTTCCTGGTCGCGCAGCGGCTGGAAACCCTCAACATGCCCAGCGGCATGGACGATGCGCACCTGATCATGGCCCGCGCCACCGGCATCGGCACCCAGGTCGATGCCAACGCCCGCACCCGCGAGGACCTGGCCGCGCTGCGCGCGATCCCCGGCGTGACCGACGTGGTGATCGTCAACCAGACGCCGTTCCGGAACGGCTCCTGGAATACCTCGCTCGGCACCAGCCCCGACCAGGAAGTACCGACCCTCAACGCGGCGCAGTACATGGTCAGCGAAGGCACGCTGAAGGCGATGGGCCTGAAGCTGATCGCCGGCCGCGACTTCCAGGCCGACGAGTTCCGCAACACCACCGAACTGGAAACCGCGACCGACGCATCGGCGCTGAAGTCGCCGCTGATCCTCAGCGCCGCGGCCGCGCGCAAGCTGTTCCCCGAGGGCAGCCCGCTCGGCAAGACCGTGTACATGGCCGACGTCCCGCTGACCGTGGTGGGCGTGGTCGAGACTCTGGTGCGGCCGGCGCGGATGGGCGGCAACCGCGACTATTCGCTGATTTTCCCGTTCCGCATGCACTTCGCCAACGGCGGCATCTACCTGGTGCGCGTGGCCGATCCAGCACGTCGCGACGAGATCCTCAAGCAGGTGGACGCCACCCTGGAGAAGGTCGACCCCAATCGCCTGATCCGGCCGTCGATCACCTTCTCCGAGAACCGCCGCGAGTTCTTCGCCGACGACCGCGACATGATCGGCCTGCTGCTGATCGTGTGCGGCCTGCTGCTGCTGGTCACCGCGCTGGGCATCGTCGGCCTGGCCAGCTTCTGGGTGCAGCAGCGGACCAAGCAGATCGGCATCCGCCGCGCCCTCGGCGCCACCCGCGGGCAGATCCTGCGCTACTTCCAGACCGAGAATTTCCTGCTGGCCACGGTCGGCATCGTGCTGGGGATGGTGCTGGCGTTCGGCATCAACCAGCTGCTGATCAGCAAGTACGAAATGCCGCGGCTGCCGCTGGCCTACCTGCCGGTCGGTGCGCTGGGGCTGTGGCTGCTGGGCCAGCTGGCAGTGCTGGGCCCGGCCCGGCGCGCCGCATCGGTGCCGCCGGCCGTGGCCACGCGCTCGGTCTGAACCCGCCACCGCTGCCACTACAATCGCGCCCATGCCCGTCATCCTGGTCATCGACGACAACCCTTCGGTCGGCACCGCGCTGGACGTCCTGTTCTCGCTGCACGACATCCGCACGCTGTGCGCGCAGTCGCCGGAGCAGGGCCTGGACATCCTGGCGCGGGAGCCGGTGGACCTGGTGATCCAGGACATGAACTTCGTCGCCGACACCACCTCCGGCGACGAGGGCGTGGCCCTGTTCCACCGCATCCGCCAGAGCCATCCCGACCTGCCGGTGATCCTGCTGACGGCATGGACGCATCTGGAAGCAGCGGTCGACCTGATCAAGGCCGGCGCCGCCGACTACCTGGCCAAGCCCTGGGACGACCGCAAGCTGGTCGCCACCGTCAACAACCTGCTCGAACTCGGCGACAGCCGCCGCCAGCTGCAGCAGGCGCGCGCCGGCGAGCGCCAGCGGCGCACCGCGCTGGAACGCGAATACGACCTGCGCGGGATCGTCTACGCCGACCCCGCCAGCGAAGCCGCGCTCACCCTGGCCTGCCAGGTGGCGCGCGCCGACATCCCGGTGCTGGTCACCGGGCCGAACGGTGCGGGCAAGGAGCGCTACGCCGAGATCATCCACGCCAATTCGCGGGTGGCGCAGGGACCGTTCGTCGCGCTCAATTGCGGCGCCCTGCCCGGCGAGCTGATCGAAGCCGAACTGTTCGGCGCCGATGCCGGCGCCTACACCGGCGCCAACAAGCCACGCGAAGGCAAGTTCGAGGCAGCCGACGGCGGCACCCTGTTCCTCGACGAAATCGGCACCCTGCCGCTGGCCGGGCAGGTGAAGCTGCTGCGGGTGCTGGAGACCGGCTGCTTCGCGCGATTGGGTAGCAACCGCGAGCGGCAGGTGAAGGTGCGCATCATCAGCGCCACCAACGCCGACCTGCCGACCCTCATCGCCGAAGGGAAGTTCCGCGAAGACCTGTTCTACCGCCTCAATGGCATCGAGCTGCGGGTGCCGCCGCTGGCGGCCCGCCCGCGCGACATCCTGCCGCTGGCGCGGCACTTCCTCGGCGCCGGCAAGCACCTGGGCGAAGACGCCGAACGCGCGCTGCAGCGCCATCCCTGGCCCGGCAACGTGCGCGAACTGCGCAACGTGATGCAGCGGGCGATGCTGCTGGCCCGCGGCGAGACCGTCAGCGCGGCCGACCTTGGCCTGCCACCTCCGCCTGCCGGCGCACCGCCTGCCGGCGAGGAGCCGGATCGCGCGCTGATCGAGGCCGCGCTGGCCCGCAGCGGCGGGGTGCTGGCGCAGGCGGCGGCGGACCTGGGGCTGTCGCGGCAGGCGCTGTACCGCCGGCTGGATCGGCTCGGCATCCCGAGGACCTGATGCGCGTCCTCCGCGTCCTGCCCATCGCAGTCCGCATGATCGCCATCGCGGCGGCGGGCATCGCGGCCACCGCCGCCGCCACCGCGCTGCTGGTGCAATGGCTGCAGCCGTGGGCCGCGGCGCTGTTGGCGGCGGGCGTCATCGGCGCACTGGTGGGCGCGGTGATTTGGCGCACGCTGGTGCCGATGCGCGCCCTGTTCCGCGCCCTGGCCGGCACCGTGGCCAGCTACCGCGACGGCGACTTCAGTTTCGGCATCACCTGGGACAAGGCCAGCGACCT
>JAANMW010003110.1_pt1 | contig 13589 bp, 12 predicted proteins | sample 7279671 | NCBI WGS metagenome assembly JAANMW01 (sample SAMN14094541, study PRJNA606508) | bioreactor metagenome | isolation source: A lab-scale SPAN reactor treating ammonium-rich wastewater day 247 | place: Ireland: Galway | collected 2017-09-19
GGCGCCGTCGCGAGCGAGCGGAACAGGAGCGCGGGGAACAGCACGAAGTAGACGAGGCGCTCGACCCCTTCCCAGAACGCGGGGCCGTAGGAGAACCGGCGCGCCAGCAGCGCGCCCAGCGCGATCAGCAGGAAGTCCGGTGCGACGAGCAGCGCGGCGTTCATCGGAGCGATGCGCGGCTTCGTCGCGGCCGGAGGTCGTCAGGCCGAGGCCAGGCCCGCGGGCGGACGATCGGCGCGGGGCGAGCCGGCATCGAAGGCGTTCGAGGTCACCGGCTCAGGACGATCCGGCGCCGCGGATCCGCGCGACGAGCGAGGTCGTCGAGCGGTCGTGCTCGAAGGGCACCGCGACGAAGCGTCCCCCCGCGGCGAGGACCTCCGCGGCACCCGCGGTGGTCGCGGCGGTGTAGTCGCCGCCCTTGACCAGAATTTCGGGCATGCAGGCGACGATCAGCGCGCGCGGCGTGTCGTCGTCGAACGGAATCACGAGGTCCACGCAGGCGAGCGCCGCGAGGACGGCCATCCGGTCCTCGAGCGGGTTGAGCGGGCGCTCGTCGCCCTTGCCCATCCGGCGCACCGACGCGTCGCTGTTGACCGCGATCGTGAGCGAGCCGCCGAGCGCGCGCGCGCGTTCGAGGTAGGTCACGTGGCCGCGGTGCAGGAGGTCGAACACCCCGTTGGTGAACACCCGCGGGCGCGCGAGCGCCGCGAAGCGGGCCGGGCCCTCGCCGGGACGGGCGATCCGGGCGAGCGAGGCGGGCGGCGGCAGCGCGCGCGACTCGCTCATCGCCGCACCGGTCAGCCGGTGATCTCGAACAGCTTGACGACGCGAGCCACGCCAGTGGTCGTCGCCGCGATCTGCGCGGCCGCGTCGGCCTCGGTCCGCGAGACGATGCCCATCAGGTAGACGACGCTGCGCTCGGTGACGACCTTCACGTGCGTCGCGGAGAACTTGTTCGCCTCGACGAAGCGGGTCTTCACCTTGGAGGTGATGTAGGAGTCGTTGGTTCGCGCCGACAAGTCGGTGGTCGGGCCGACGACCATCTCGTCGTGCACCGCGCGCACGCGGTCCACGCCGCGCGCGTACGCCGCGATGGCGTCGCGGGTCGCCTGGTCGGGCGCCTCGCCGGTCAGGAGCACGACGCCGTTGTAGCTCGTGACGTTGAGGTGGATGCGGTCGCCGTAGCGGGTGCCCATCTCGGTCGTGATCTTGAGTTCGATCGACTGGTCGTCGAGTTGCGCGCCGGCCGAACGCCGGTCGGTGGCCACGAGCGCGCCGCCCGCCGCCGCGCCGACCACGACCGCGGGCACGCAGGCGTTCATCAGCGGAGCGCAGAGGACGACGAGCGCGAGGACGAGAGGCAGATGCGAAGGTCGGGTCATGCCTCGTCTCCGAGGAGGGCCTGGTCGATCGCGTCGCACAGGCAGTGGAGCGTGAGGAGGTGCACTTCCTGGATGCGCGCGGTCCGCGAATGCGGGACGCAGAGGTGGACATCGTCCGCGCCCAGGAGTTCGCCGATGCGGCCGCCGCCCTTGCCGGTGAGGGCCACCACGTGCATCTCGTGCTCGTGCGCGGCGGCGATCGCCTCGATCACGTTGGGCGAGTTGCCCGAGGTCGAGAACGCGAGCAGCACGTCGCCGCGCCGGCCGAGCGCCCGCACCTGCTTCGCGAACACCTGCTCGAACGCGTAGTCGTTCGCGACCGCGGTCAGGAGCGAGGTGTCGGTGGTGAGCGCGATCGCCGGCAGTCCGGGTCGTTCGCGTTCGAAGCGGCCGACGAGTTCGGCCGCGAAGTGCTGCGCGTCGGCCGCGGAGCCTCCGTTGCCGCAGGCGAGGATGCGTCCGTCGGCGAGGAGGGCGCCGGTCATCAGCTCCGCCGCACGCGCGATCAGCGGAGTTATTGGTTCGGTGGTGGTGAGTTTGAGTTTCGTGTTCGCGGTGAAATGCGTGTGGACGCGCTCGACGGGATCCATGGGTTGGATTTTAGTAAAGGGGGCGCCCGATCCCGCCGGGTCCCGCCGTGCAGGGCCGTCAGTCGTCCGCGTCGAACGCGTTCTGCAGCCACTCGATCCGGTCCGGGTCGAGACGGTCGAGGAGCACGACGTCGAAGCGGCAGTCGGGTGTGCGGGCGAGCCGTGCCAGGTATCCACGTGCGGCGGCGAGGAGGCGCGCGCGCTTGGCGGCGGTGATGCTGCCGGCCGCGCCGCCATGGCTCCCGGAGCGGCGCAGCCGCACCTCGACGAAGACGAGCGACGCGCCGTCGCGGGCGACGAGGTCGATCTCGCCGTGGCGCGAGCGCACGTTCCGCGCGACGATCGCGAGTCCCTGCGCGCGGAGGTAGTCGGCGGCGAGGCGCTCCGCCGAGCGCCCGTCGTCGCCGCGGGCGGTGCCCATCGTCGGGCGATCAGCGCGTGGCGTCGAGCGGCACGATCTCGCCCGAGCGGAAGGTCGCGAGGCGTCCTTCGCGCGCGATCTGCCGCGCGTCGGAGAGCTCGACGTGGCCGGTGGCGCCGTCGAACGACAGCCGGTCGGGCGGCGCCGCGACGAACGCCTCGGCGACGCGGAACGCGTCGAGACCGAGCGCGTAGAGGCGGTCGAGCGCGGGGCTCGCGAACGAAGGACGCGGCAGCTTCGCGAACGCCGCGGCGTCCGGCGCCACGAGCCAGCTCACGTCGACGTAGCGCACGTCGTCCAGGTCGCGCATCGCGGAGGCGTCGGGGCGCTGATAGACCTGCGCGCTCGCCCAGGTCGGCACGCGCGGGGCATAGGTCTTGACCAGCGCGGCGTCGGGCCCGTCGACCGCCATCACGATCGCGTCGACCTGCATGCGTCCGAGGTCGCGGCGCATCGCGCGCAGGCCGTCCTGCGTCGCGACGAGCGGGTACGACTGCGGCGGATTGCCGCCCGCGAGGATCCACTCGGCGACGAACGCCTGCGCGAAGCGGCGCATCAGCGGCGTGTCGCCGACGATCACCACGATGTTCTCTGCCCGCTCGTCGCGCATCCGGCGCGCGATCGTGCGGGCGTCGGACTCGATGGCGAGCGCGAACGTGTAGACGCGCGGCGGCAGCGTCGCGGTGTCGTCGAGCTGGTTCAGCGCGATGGTCACCGGCAACGGGGGGTCGGCGGCCGCGATCGCGCGCAGGTCGTCGCGGACCAGCGGGCCGACCACCACGCGCGCGCCGTCCTGCCGCGCCTCGTCGAACGCCGCGAGCACCCCGTTGGCGCCGTGGGGAATCACGCGAACGCGGTCGGTCGCCCCCGCTGCGGCCGCCGCGGCGAGGAAACCATCACGCACCGCCTCGGCCGCGCGAGCGTAGTCCGGCGACTCGAGCGGCAGCACCAGGGCGATCGGCGGACCGGGCGGCCTCGGCGGCGGGGGCGGCGCCAGCGGAGGAGCGGTCGCCGGCTCCGGCGCCTGAGCGGCATCCGGGGGAGGGGCGGGGGCCCTGGCCGGATCCTCGACGCTTGCCGGAGGCGATTGCGCTCCGCAGAATGCGGCGATCAGCAGGCATGCGAGGCCGGCCGCCCACGCGGCGCGGGGCGATCGCCTGCGGCGTGGCATCGACAGCGGAGCGAAGGGCATCGTGGAGACGGCGGGCCGTCGCGGGAAGGGGGAGCGGAGCGAGTCCGGCGCGGTGGGGACGGCGCGGGCCGGCGCGCAGCGCGCCCGAGCCGGGACATTATATGTGGTCGCGACGCCGCTCGGTAACCTGCGCGACCTGACGCTGCGGGCGATCGACGTGCTCTCGAGCGTCGACCGGATCGCCGCCGAGGACACGCGCGTGACCGCCACGCTGCTCGCGCACCTCGGCATCGCGACGCGCGCGTTCGCGGTCCACGAGCACAACGAGCGCGCGCGTGCGAAGGAGATCGTCGCCGCGCTCGCGGGCGGCGCGAGCGTCGCGCTCGTCACCGACGCGGGGACGCCGGGCATCAGCGATCCGGGCGCGCGCGTCGTGCGCGCGGTGCACGATGCCGGACTGCCGGTCGTGCCGGTGCCCGGGCCCTCCGCGCTGGCGGCGGCGATGTCCGTGGCGGGACTCGACGCATCGCGCTTCGCCTTCCTCGGGTTCCTGCCGACGCAGGCGAAGGCGCGTCGTGCGCTGCTCGATGCGTTCGCGGTGCTTCCGCTGGCCCTCGTCGTCTACGAAGCGCCGCACCGCGTGCGGGCGACCGTCGCCGCGCTCGCGGATGCGCTCGGCGGCGCGCGCGAACTCGTCGTCGCGCGCGAGATCACCAAGACCTTCGAGACCATCGCGAGGACGACACTCGCACAGGCCGCGGCGTGGTTCGCCGCTGACGCGAATCGGGAGCGCGGCGAACTGGTGCTCGTCGTCGACGCGCCGGGCGAGGCGCCGAAGGATTCCGCGCTCTCCTCCGACGCGGCCGCGTGGCTCGATGCCCTCGTCCGCGAACTCCCGCCGTCGCGCGCCGCGCGCATCGTCGCGGAGCGGACCGGCGCGTCGCGCGACCTGCTCTACGCCCGGGCGCTCGACCGTGGGGGCGAACCTCCCGGTTGACCGCGGTCAAGGCGGCCGGAAGCGGGCGGGCGGACACTCCCGCCATGCTCCACGCCGTCCCCGCCGACACCCTGGACGGGCCGCGTCCCGCCTCCTCGCCGCTCGCCTTCGACGCCGACCTGATCCGGCGCTACGACGTCTCCGGGCCGCGCTACACGTCCTATCCGACCGCCGACCGCTTCCACGAGGGCTTCGGCCCCGCCGAGTACCGCCAGGTGCTCGAAGCGCGGCGCGCGACCCGGCCGCGCGACCCGCTCTCGCTCTACGTGCACCTGCCGTTCTGCGACACGCTGTGCTACTACTGCGCGTGCAACAAGGTCATCACGCGCGACCGCACGCGCAGCGCGAAGTACGTGCGCTACGTCGCGCGCGAGATCGACGAGATCGCGTCGGCGCTCGCCGCGCCGGGACCGCGCGCGCCGGTCGAGCAACTGCATTTCGGCGGGGGCACGCCGACCTACCTGTCGCGCGACGAGATGGAGACGATGTTCGCTGCGCTGCGCTCCGCGTTCGCGTTCGCGCCGGACATCGAGGCGTCGATCGAAGTCGACCCGCGCAAGGTGGACGCCGCGCAGATCGCGTTCCTGGGCTCATTGGGGTTCAACCGCATCTCGATCGGCGTGCAGGACTTCGATCCGGCGGTGCAGCGCGCGGTCAACCGCCTGCAGAGCGTCGAGGTGACGCGCACCGTCGTCGAGGCGGCGCGCGCGAACGGCTTCGCGTCGGTCAACCTCGACCTGATCTACGGGCTGCCGAAGCAGACGGTCGCCGGCTTCTCGGCGACGATCGACCGCGTGATCGACCTCTCGCCCGACCGCGTCGCGCTCTACGGCTACGCGCACGTGCCGCACCTGTTCAAGCCGCAGCGGCGCATCGCGCCGGAGCAACTTCCGCCGCCCGCCGACAAGCTCGCGATCCTCGCGCTCGCCGTCGAGCGCCTCGGCGCCGCGGGCTACGTCTACATCGGCATGGACCACTTCGCGAAGCCCGGCGACGACCTCGCGCGCGCGCAGCGCGAACGCCGGCTGCACCGCAACTTCCAGGGCTACTCGACCAGGCCCGACTGCGACCTCGTCGCCTTCGGGATCTCGGCGATCGGCAAGATCGGCAACGCCTACGTGCAGAACGTGCGCACGCTCGACGAGTACTACGACCGGCTCGACGGCGGGACGCTGCCCGCGTTCCGCGGCTACGCGCTGACCGGCGACGACGCCATCCGCCGCGACGCGATCGGGCGCCTGATGTGCGACTTCGACCTGCCGATCCCGGAGTTCGAGGCGCGCCACGGCGTGGCGTTCTCGCGCGCGTTCGCCGCCGAACTGGTGGCGCTCGCGCCGCTCGTCGACGACGGCCTGGTCGAGGTCTCGCCGCGCCGCATCCGCGTCACCGACCGCGGACGCATGGTCGTGCGCGCGGTCGCGATGGTGTTCGACCGGCACCTGCGCGAGGCGCGCGCGGCCGCGAAGTACTCGAAGGTGATCTGATTCAAAGGTCAAAGGGGTCAGACTCGATTGAATTCGAACTCTCCCGAGCCTCGCTCCATCGACCGAAGATCAAAGGGGTCAGACTCGATTGAATTCGAACTCTCCCGAGCCTCGCTCCATCGACCGGATCAATCGAGTCTGACCCCTTTGATCCTTTGATCAGTAGGTCTCGAGGTGGTAGCGCCCCTGCTGCCGCAGCGCGGGCAGGAGCGTCTCCCAGTCGTGACCGTGCGCGCGGCAGACGTCGGCGAACGCCTGCGCGACGCCGTCCTCCATGCCCTTGAGGCCGCAGATGTAGACGAAGGTGTCGGGATCGGCGATGAGGCGCGCGACGTCGGCGCCGCGCTCGCGGATGCGGTCCTGCACGTAGCGCTTCGGCTCGCCCGGCGAGCGCGAGAACGCGAAGTTGATGTCGATGAAGTCCTTTGGCAGCTTGAGGAGCGGCCCGAAGTAGGGGAGTTCCTCCTCGCGCCGCGCGCCGAAGAACAGCATCAGCGTACCGCCTTCGTTCAACGCGATGCGCCGGCGCCTCCGCTCGGTCATCGCGCGCATCGGCGCGGAGCCGGTGCCGGTGCACACCATCAGCAGGTTCGCGCCCGGGTGGTTCGGCATCAGGAAGCTCGTGCCGAACGGGCCGATCACCTTCACCGTGTCGCCCTTCGCGAGGTCGCACAGATGGTTCGACGCGACGCCGCGCATCGGCGTGCCGTCGTGGTCCTCGGTCACGCGCTTCACGGTGAGCGCGAGGTTGTTGTAGCGCGGGCGCTCGCCTTCGCGCGGGCTCGCGACCGAGTAGAGCCTCGGGTGGTGCGGACGGCCGTGCGCGTCGGTGCCCGGAGGCAGGACGCCGATCGTCTGGCCTTCGAGCACCGGGAACGCCACCGGCCCGAAGTCGAGCACGATGTGCCGCACGTCGGAGGACGCGTCTTCGCCGGTCAGACGGAAGTTGCCGCTGACGGTGGCGATCGCGGGCTTCGCGACGGAGTGGAGGTTGACGTACGGGTGCGCGGCCGACCACGGCGGCGGCGCCGCGCCGCCCTGTCCCTCGGTCGCGTCGGCGACGATGCGCGCGACCTCGGGCGGCATCTCCGACGACGCTGCGGCGGCGGGAAGCTCGCGCTGCGCGGGCAGCGTGTCCCAGCCCAGCTGCTCGGCGAGCGAGTACGCGGACGCCCTCGGCACCTGGCGCCAGCTGTCGATCGCGCCGGTCGGGCAGGGCGCGATGCAGGCGGTGCAGTTCTCGCACTTCGCCGGATCGACGACGTAGTTGCGCGCGTCGTGGCTGATCGCGCCGATCGGGCAGGTCTCCTCGCAGGTGTTGCACCGGATGCAGATCTCCGGGTCGATCAGGTGCTGGCGGAAGACCTCGGTGACGGGGGCGTCCATGGCGGGCGGTCCGGAAGGCGACGGTCGTGGATCCGCGGGGCGCGGGCTCAGCCGAAGCGCACGTACGCGAAGTCGACCGGCTGGTTGTTGATGCCGCGCGCGGGCGGAGCGATCCAGTTCGCGAACCGGCCGGGCTCGGCGACGCGGCCCATCAGCGAGGCGACGAACGCGCGGTCCTCCGCGGAGGGCAGCCACTCGCGCTCGTGCTTCGCCCAGGTGGCCGCGTCGACGACGTGGCCGTCGGGGTCGACGTGCACCGCGGCGAGCGGGCCGATCTTGCGGTGGAACGCCTTGTGCGGCACGCGCAGGCGGAACGGGATCCCGGCCTTCTCGGGGATGCGGTTCCAGCGTTCGACGCCGGCCGCCGCGTCGCGGATGTAGTCGTCGCGCAGCTTCTCGTTCAGCGCGTTGAGCGCGGGCACCTCGATGGCGTGGAGCGCGCCGCCGCGCACCTCGAGCACCGGATACGACGCGCCGGCGAGCAGGTGGTCGTCGCCGATCTTCGTCTCGTCGAAGCGGCCCTTGAGCCCGGTCGAGTAGAACGTCGCGGCGTTCGACGACACGTCGGCGCCGAAGAGGTCCATCGTCACCGAGAAATGGAAGTTGAGGTAGCGCTGGATCGTCGGGAGGTCGATCACGCCGGCGGCGCGGAGCTTCGCCGGGTCGTCGGTCCTGAGCTCGTTCATCGCGTCGCAGGTACGCTGGATCACGCGGCCGACGCCCGACTCGCCGACGAACATGTGGTGCGCCTCTTCGGTCAGCATGAACCGGCAGGTGCGCGCGAGCGGATCGAAGCCCGACTCGGCGAGCGAGGCGAGCTGGTACTTGCCGTCGCGGTCGGTGAAGTAGGTGAACATGAAGAACGACAGCCAGTCGGGCGTCTTCTCGTTGAACGCGCCCAGGATGCGCGGATTGTCCGCGTCGCCCGACCGCCGCTCCAGCAGCGCCTCGGCCTCCTCGCGACCGTCGCGCCCGAAGTAGGCGTGCAGCAGGTAGACCATCGCCCACAGGTGGCGGCCTTCCTCGACGTTCACCTGGAACAGGTTGCGAAGATCGTAGAGCGAGGGCGCGGTGAGCCCGAGATGGCGCTGCTGCTCGACCGACGCGGGCTCGGTGTCGCCCTGCGTGACGATCAGCCGGCGCAAGTTCGGCCGGTACTCGCCCGGGACGTCCTGCCACGCGGCCTCGCCCTTGTGGGCGCCGAAGTTCACCTTGCGGCCGGCCTCGGCCGGGGCGAGGAAGATGCCCCAGCGGTAGTCGGGCATCTTCACGTAGTCGAAGTGCGCCCAGCCCTTCGGGTCCACGCTGATCGCGGTGCGCAGGTAGACGTCGTGGTTCGTCGTGCCCTCCGGCCCCATGTCGGCCCACCACGACTGGAACTCCGGCTGCCAGTGTTCGAGCGCGCGTTGCAGCGTCCGGTTGTCGGCGAGGCCGACGTTGTTGGGAATCTTTTCGTCGTAGTTGATCATGGCAGGGGCGAAGGGAGGTTGGAGGTCGGACGTTCGACGTTCAACGTTCAACGTCGAACCATGTTCACTACACGCGGTCGCGGTTGAACCGCGCCTTGTTGCCGGTCCCGAACACCTTGAGCGCACCGGTCTCGCCGGTCGCGTTCGGACGGATGAAGATCCAGTTCTGCCAGGCGGACAGGCGCCCGAACACGCGCGAGGCCATCGTCTCGCCCGGACCGAAGCGGAGGTTCGCCTCCATGCCGGTGAGCGCGTCGGGCGAGAGGCTCGCGCGCTCCTCGAGCGCGAGGCGCACCTCGTCGTCCCAGTCGAGGTCGTCGGGCGCGGCGGTGACGAGGCCGAGCGCGAGCGCCTCGTCCGCGTCGAGTTCCCGGCCGACGCTCGCCTCGGCCGCGCGCAGCGGTTCCTCCTCGTCGTAGAAGCGCGCGGCGAGACGCGTGCGTCCGGTCACCATCGGATGGCGGCCGAAGTTCGCCGGCGACAGCGCGATGCGCGGCGCGCGCGCGGGCTCGTCGGGCAGCGCGAGCATGTAGGCGCGGTCGGCCGCGAACGCGAGTTCGGCCAGCGTGCCCGCGAAGCAGGAACCCGGCTCGACCAGCGCATAGAGCGAGCGCGAGGTGACGTCGAGGCGCGCGAGCGTGCGGCGGAGCATGCCGATCGTTTCGCGGACGAACCAGTGCGCGGCGTGACGTTCGAGCGCGTCGTCGCAGGCCAGCACCCGCGCGGCGTCGCCCTCGGTCTTCAGGATCCAGATGCCGACGTCGAGGTCGTGGGTGCGCAGCATCAGGATCGCGTCGTCCAGCTCGCGCGCCATCGCGAGCGGCCACCACGCCGCGCCCTTCGCGACGATCGCCTCGATCGTGCCGGGCTCGTCCGCGGCCGGCGCCTTGACGGTGATCGTCGCCTGCCTCGCGGCGCGGTCGATCCTCACGTCGACGTTCGGATAGCGGTAGCCGGCGTCGTCGATCGTGCGCGCGAGCGGCGTCAACGCCACGCCTTTCGCATCGGCCGGGCGATCGCTCGTCGCGGCGAGCGCGGCGACGCGGCGCTCGAGCAACTCCGCGAACTGCTGCGGCTTCGCGTGGTCGTCGACGAGCCGCCACTCCTTCGCGCGCGGCGCGCGCACGCCCTCGACCAGCGTGCAGAACACGTCGGCGTGGTCGCGACGCACGCGGCGCTTGTCGGTGAGGCGCGTGAGCCCGCCGGTGCCGGGCAGCACGCCGAGCAGCGGCACCTCGGGGAGGCTCACCGCCGAGCTGCGGTCGTCGACCAGCAGGATCTCGTCGCAGGCGAGCGCGAGTTCGTAGCCGCCGCCGGCGGTCGTGCCGTTGCAGGCGGCGATGAACTTGAGTCCCGAGTGGCGGCTCGAGTCCTCGATCCCGTTGCGCGTCTCGTTGGTGAATTTGCAGAAGTTCACCTTCCAGGCGTGCGACGACTGGCCCAGCATGAAGATGTTCGCGCCGGAGCAGAACACGCGCTCCTTCGCGCTGGTGATCACGACGACGCGCACCGAAGGATGTTCGAAGCGGATGCGCTGCAGCGCGTCGTGGAGCTCGATGTCGACGCCGAGGTCGTAGCTGTTGAGCTTGAGCTTGTAGCCGGGCACGAGGCCGCGGTCCTCGTCGACGTCCATCGAGAGCGTCGCCGTGGTTCGGTCGATCGCGAGCTTCCAGTGCCAGTAGCGGTCCGGCTGCCGGTCATAGGTGACGAGCGGTGCCCGGGCGGGGGCGGACATGAGTGCGGGTTCGGCCATCGGGGGCTCCGTGGGCGCGCGCGGGTCTAAGCGCGCGTGAGTTCCTTGAGGGCGGCGATCGAGCGCGCCGGGTCCGTGCCGGTCGTGTCGACGATCGCGTCGGCCTTGCGGTAGAGGGGCTCGCGCGCGGCGAGGATGCGTTTCAGGTCCTCCATCGCCTCGGCGCTGCCCTCCATCGGGCGCAAGTCGCCCTGCGCCACGACGCGGCCCATGTGCTCCTCGGGTGCGGCCTTCACCCACACGGTGTAGCAGCGGTCGAGAAGCAACTGGTAGGTGTCCGGCTCCGAGACGATGCCGCCGCCGACCGCGAGCACGAAGCGCTCGTTCGCGTCGAGCGCGCGTTCGAGGCAGCGCCGCTCGATCCGGCGGTAGCCCGACTGCCCGTAGAGCATGAAGAGTTCGGCGAGGCTCATGCCGGCGTCGCGCTCGATCTCGCGGTCGAGTTCGACGAACGGCCAGCCGCGCTCGCGCGCGAGCGCGACGCCGAGGGTCGTCTTGCCCGCGCCGCGCAATCCCACGAGCGCGATGCGCGTGCGCCGAGTCGCGTTGCCGCGCCCGAAGTCGCGCACCAGCCGGAACAGCGCTTCCTCGAGGCGGTGCGGCGGGATTTCCTCGAGCACGCGCAGCATCAGCCGGCGCTCCGGCGCGCTGTCGCCGAGGATTTCGGGTAGCGTCGTGCCGAGCGCGTGGGCGACGCGCCGGAGCAGCACGACCGACACGTTGCCGTCGCCGGCCTCGAGCTGGGCGAGGTAGCGCTCGGACACCTGCGCCCCGTTCGACAGCGATCGGCGCGACAGGCCGGCACGGTCACGGGCTTCGCGCACCCGTCGACCGAGCGCCACGAGGAACGACGCGCTGTCGTCGGTCGAAGCCTGCCGAGTCAGGTCGAGAGCGGGAACGTTCAAGGGGACGGTGCGGGAGGCGCGGGAGAGGAGCCACCGAGAGGCACTATAGCGCATCATCGAACGATTGCAAGCACTCCAATGCATGCGCGTAACCTGCCCACGCCCAACCCGGTCCGCCATAGCCGGAATGGCGCTCATGGAACACGCGTCAATTCAAATGGTTGAGTAAATTGCTCCACCATGCGACATAGTGCTTGACAGCGCCGATCGTCGTACCTAGAGTGCATCCGGTTGTTTGCACGCCGGGCAGAGCCTGCCCGACCGGAGCACGCTGCCAAGCGCAGGTTCCGCATCATTCCGGTCCAGGAGAGGTGAGCGATGGTCGAAGGACAGTCGAACGCAGAGCGGAGCGCCGCCGCAACGGCAGGCGTCGACGCGTTCACCTCGCTCGTCGCCGGAGTGACCTCGCGCATCGTGAACCGCGCGCTCGACGCCGACCTCGCCCGCGAACTCAACGCCACGTTGCCGGCCTCGGGGCCGGAAGTCACCGCGATCGCGCAGATGTGTCGTGATGCCATCCGCGACGGCTGGATGTGTTCCCGCGAGGCGGACGGGATCCGCTACGGGCGCGTCGTCAAGGCCGGAGCAGCGACGCACGGCTTCTCGGTCGACGTGGTCGACATGCCCACGATCGCGGGACCGCACCATCGCCACCCGAACGGCGAGATCGACCTGGTGATGCCGCAGGACGCCGGCGCGCGGTTCGACGGCCACGGTGCGGGCTGGGTCGTGTACGGTCCCGGATCCGCGCATCGTCCGACGGTCACCGGCGGCCGCGCGCTCGTCCTCTATCTCCTGCCCGGCGGCGCGATCGAGTTCACGCCGCGGGCGTGACGCCTTCGCCACCGCGCGAAACGACGATGACCGAACGACCCGGACTGTCGCGCGTCGAGACCGGCGGCGAGGCGCCGCGGATCGAGATTCCGCGCATCTACAACGCGGCGCACGACCTCATCGAGCGCAACCTGAAGGCGGGTCGCGCCGCGAAGGTGGCGTACATCGACGATCGCGGGCCGACGACCTACGGCGAACTCGCGGTCCGCGTCGACCGGTTCGCGAGCGCACTCGGTGCGCTGGGCGTGCGGCCGGAGGAGCGCGTGCTCGTGTGTCTCCTCGACACGATCGACTTCCCGACCGCGTTCCTCGGCAGCATCAAGGCCGGCGTGGTCCCGATCGCCGCCAACACGCTCCTCACGACGCACGATTACGAGTTCATGCTGCGCGACAGCCGCGCGGGCACGCTCGTGGTGTCGGCGGCGCTCGTCCCGGCGTTCCGCCCGCTGCTCGGGGCGATTCCCACGCTGCGCCAGGTCATCGTGTCGGGCGCCGCGGCGGCCGATCTCCCGCCGGGCGCGATCGACTTCGCGGCGTTTCTCGCCGGCGGGCGGGACGCGTTCGACCCGGTCGCCACGACGCGCGACGACGTGTGCTTCTGGCTCTACTCGTCGGGCTCGACCGGCGCGCCGAAGGGCACGATGCACGTGCAGTCGAGCATGATCACCACGGCGTACCTGCACGGCGGTCCGGTCGTCGGAGTCCGCGAGGACGACGTGCTGTTCTCGGCGGCGAAACTCTTCTTCGCCTACGGGCTGGGCAACGCGCTCACCTACACGCTCGCCTTCGGCACGACCACGATCCTGATGGCGGAGCGCCCGACGCCCGACGCGGTGTTCAAGCGGCTCGTCGAGCGACGCCCGACCGTGTTCTACGGCGTGCCGACGCTGTTCGCGGCGATGCTCGCGAGCCCCAACCTGCCGCCCCGGGACGCCGTGGCCATGCGCATCGCGACCTCGGCGGGCGAGGCGCTGCCCGAGCACATCGGGCGGCGCTTCCGCGACCACTTCGGCGTCGACGTGCTCGACGGCATCGGCTCGACCGAGATGCTGCACGTCTTCCTGTCGAACCGGCCCGGCGACGTGCGCTACGGCACGAGCGGGCGCCCGGTTCCCGGCTACGGACTGCGCATCGTCGACGACCAGGGGGCTCCGGTACCGGCGGGCGAGGTCGGGGAGCTGCAGGTCGCGGGGCCCACCTCGGCGATGGCGTACTGGAACAACCGCGACAAGTCGC
>JAANMW010003111.1_pt1 | contig 13589 bp, 12 predicted proteins | sample 7279671 | NCBI WGS metagenome assembly JAANMW01 (sample SAMN14094541, study PRJNA606508) | bioreactor metagenome | isolation source: A lab-scale SPAN reactor treating ammonium-rich wastewater day 247 | place: Ireland: Galway | collected 2017-09-19
ATGGAATCCGCCTCCCTGCGGAAGAAAACAATCCGTACGGGAGCAGGATAACCGAACGCCAGAGAGCGTGGCGAGAACGACGCTCGGATGCTAGCACTTTACGAGGGCAGAACGGGAATGCACCCGTTCAGTTGTACAAGACAGCACATCGTAGACGTATTTGCTTACTCGCTCATCGCGGTAAGGAGAAAACGGTCTAAGAACGCACTTGCCTCTGGCGTCACCTGCTTCTTGACTTGTTGCAATGCGGTAGCCTCAGCCAGCCGGATTCGCATCGTCATCAGATTGCTGAATTCCTGCGAACGAACGAATTGCCCTTCCGCGAGATCGCCCGACGCAGGTAAGAATGCGGTGGACTGGCAGGGGAATACGACAATCCAGATTCCGTCGGGGTCCTTGGCAACTGTTGGCGGGTTGGAGACGCAGTTGAACGTGTTCTGCAAGTACCAGGGGCTCGATGCCTGTAGAAAGAAAGAGTATGTGAACTGATTTACATACCATTTCGCATCCCCCCGAACCAACTGCTCGCTGCGCAGCAGGTAGATCAGAAGATTCTGAGCCAAGATTGGGTTGTCCTTGAGCATTAGGCGGCTCTCAATCTGCCGAAGAGTTTCTTGCATGCGGTCGAACTGCTGCTTCAGTTCACCAGCTTCGAAACGCAACTTCGCCTCGCTCAAAGCCCGTTTATGTTCCTCGTCCAACTTCTCCTGCGATTCTTTCTCACCATACAGCGAGTCAAGGGATTCACGGGTTCGCTGGGACTGGATAAGTGACCGGATCGTTTCGGCATCAACGTCGAGGTTCCGCTTCTCGGTTTCGAAAGCAGCGAGAAGCGCGCTCGTGTCGGCGTCATCCAGACGGGCGGCGATCAGCGGCAATACCGCGTCTCCCTGCATCAGAGACTGTTGAGCGAGAGCAATGTCCACGAGTACGGTAGCACGGTCGACGAGCTCTTCGGCCAGTCGTACCATCTTCGGGTCCGGCTCTTCTCCAGCGGACAGGTCGACGAAACGGTAACCGGCATCCTCCCGAGTACCGATGAAATAACATGCCGAAGAGACCATTAATGCCGCATCGGCGAACTCTCACACACGAACAGGGCTCAGCAATTCTTCCACTTGCAGTCGGCTGAACTTGGCCGAGGGGACCGTTTGCGAGGCGCGTGCGTCGAGACTGCTTACCGAAAGTGCGGGAGAGCTGAGGGCCCACAGCCAGTCGTGCCATCGATTCTCTCCCACAAGATCACGGATTGCACGCCATCGATGGAGCGTTCGCTGATACTTTGGATGGGCGGGGTTGGAAGCAAAGCGGAGAAGTGCCAGGAATCGGCTGGTCCCGCCCTGAGTTTCAGCGAACTTGCGCAGTGAATTTGCGACTAAAACTGCCTCCGTCCGTGCATCCGCGTCTTCCCTCAGGAGGTTGACAATTTCGTCCAGGGTTTTCGGGCGGTATTCCTCTTCGTTCGCGAGGAATTGCAGGGCCATACGATACCCACTTACCAACTGATGCAGCTCGCCCATATTTTCCAGTACCGTTGTCAGTTTCTCGTCCATGACGCCCAGCCGATCGACAATCTCACGATGGTTGCGGGCGATTTTGTCGGACAAGTCAGCGAGGTCCTGCCGGATGTGCAGCGTCTGGACATAAGTCTGCCGCGCTGTACGTTCGATATTTCGCAGCTTTGCCATGACCTCGGCGTGTCGCTGTTCGGCGGCGTTGGGACCGCCACCGAACAGCGCGCCTATCAAACCAATCACAGCGCCGACAAAATCGCGGTTTGCGATCTTGCTGGCCGCGTTGTTCAAGGCGGAGCCGGCTTTGATCGCAAACGAGGCAATCTTTGTGATTTCTGGATCGAGACCAAGTTTTGCGAGGACCTGCAGAGCGGCGTTTGCGGATCGCATGTAAGTATCGATATCTTCCATGGCCACTTCGAGCTTCAGACGCGTCTTGAGCGCGGCGAGCTTCTCGGGGGCAACCTTGAGCAGGTCCGGGGTTTCCCGCAGCATGCGCAACTGGTTGCGGCTGTTGGAACTCAAGAACTGCTCCCGGAGCAGGACATTGACTCCACGCGTCGAGCGGTGAAGCAGTACGTGATTCTTGCGTGTTGTCTCCTCAATCCGACCTAACGTCTCATTCGACCGCAGTATGACTTTTTCCAGGTTTTCTACCGCGGTGCGAGTTTGCCGTTGTTCTTCGCCCAAGACTGCGACAGCCACGTTCAGGTCGGCGATAGAATGTGCAGCGTCCACCTGCTGCGCCAAGATTCGCCGAATCTGAAACTGAGCGTTCCAATTCAGCAACAAGTTGGCCATTGCTGCCCCCCGCAAGACGGCAACGTCTTTGCCAAAGCCCTGCCGTTCCGTCAGGTTGTTTTCCACCATGGCCCTTAACTCGGCGATGTCCTCTCGAACTTCGTCGATTTCAGAACCGAAGATAGCAGATCGCATTCTGTCGACGATCTCATCCTCAATCGCCTTGCCCACCAAATCGAAGCCTTTGCCAGCAATAGACTCCAGCAGCTTCCCTGTCCATCCTGCCGGAAGTGATCCTAACTTGGCGAGGTTGGAGGTTGAGAAGGAACTCTGTTGGAAAAGTTCCTCTGCTAGAGCCTCCTGTTCTTTTGCCGTTACACCAAACGTGTCGAAAGCTGCTCGTTCACGAGCCTCGAGCAGCGGTTGGATTCTCATCACCGCGTCATGGTATGGGTTACCACAATTGGTTACCTCGAACCAGTTCAGTGGTCGCGTTTCGTCCCGGAGCCACGCGGGCATGGTTGTCCGCATTCGCTCGTTGAAGAAGCTCGTCCACTGTGCGAGGCCCGCTTCGACATCGGTCGTCGGCGAAATGTCGAGTCGCTGCCTCCGACGAACCGCGTCATGGTTCAAGGCATAGCGGTGCACAGCAAGGGGCACGCTGGATGAGATCGCCGGCAACGCAACCGGCTCTGCGGAGAACACCAGCAGCGGTTGGAATTGCAAGAGGAAGATCATAACAGTTGCAGTGGGCTTCGATAGTCGCTTAAGCATCAATCGACTCCTAAGGTCAGGCAGATTCGAGTTCTTATCGTGATCGGATGCAGAGCATGCCTCATTCACTTTGCTGGCCGATTACAGGTTCCGACTCCTGAATCGCTTTCTCAAGTTCTGCCATCAGTTCCTTGTCCGCGATCACTTCTCGCATATACGCGCGGCGGAACTCGGGGTCGTTCGCGACCTCCTCTTTAAAGACCCGGGCGAGTGTCACGATGTCGCGGCGCAACTGTTCTTCTAGATCGAGCAACGAGTCAGCCCCAACCATTTCGACGACATGGAGAAAGCCCTGGTTACCGTTGTCGCCTTCGCCCATCACTCCAATTCCCCACGGCTGTGCTGCCCACTCAAGCTCGATGGCGTACTCTCCTGGCGGCAGGTCGCAGATGCAGGTGTCTGCCAGATGGTTCGTAAGACCTGTGCAAGTCAACTGTCCCAGGCTCGTCACTTCGCCAGTACGTTTGTTGCGTGCCTGCAGGAAAAAGCGTAGCTGCTCGACGTTCCGGGGCCCAGCCTCGATGCGCACCCTCGGGATGCGAACTGCGATCAGGACCGGATGCCCATGCGCCAGTATGTCCACTGACATTGCGACAGAACGCTCAGGCCCGGCCTTCTGGGTGCCGGCCTTTAGCTCGGCTTTAGCCACTTTGGCCGGACGAATCGATGAGCCGGTGTGGGTTTCGCTGGCTCGTGACAGACCAAGAACCCCCACAGCCACCAAAACCGTCAGTACAGTCATCGTGGTTCGAATTGTTTGCTTCCAGATGCAACGCGAATCAGCCAGCGCGGCGAATCCCGGAGATGCTACACGTGCCATGACATTTGCTCCTGCGTGAACGAAGTGGTCGGAAAAAAGGCAACCCAAGCGGTCGCGATAGCGGACCTGCAACGTGCAAAGCCGCGCCCGATTGCAGCAACCCATACTGCCAGAAAACTGACTTTCATGGTCAGCAGCCGCCGGAGATTTTTGAGAAAGGAGTCGCATCTATGCGTAATCCATTGTTTTTCAGAGCGTTGCGACGTTGGCGCCAGTTGGCGCCAGGCAGCGCCACAATTCGACGCACAATTCGAACGAGGTATAAACTGGCACTCGCCTGGCTAAGTCCAGCTGCGGAGGCGTCGTACCAGCCATCCTTGGCCTGCACGGCAGCCTGGTCGCGGTAGGATGTGGACTTCGAATTTCCGCAGTTCGCGGCGCGTAAAATGAGATACCCTGAACTCTGCCGGCAGGATGACTCCTGCCGCACGATTTTTCCGCGGCGATGGAGGCGCTGCCCGAGTCCGATAACCGCCGGTGGATGCTCAAGCTGCTGGATGAAGCGCTGCGGCGGACCAGGTATGAGCGACGACGATTTGCTGGAACAACTGCTGGACCGCCCCCTGTCCGCGCTGGAACTATCCACGCGGACGATCAACAACCTGGAGGAGCACGGGGCCCGCACGGTGCGGGAGCTGCTGCGGAAGCGCCCCGAGGAATTGCTGTCCCAACCCAACTTCGGCGCCTGCACGCTGGCGGAAGTGTACCGGGCCCTGGAGCTGGTGGGACTGCGGAGAGGCGAGGAGCCGCGCTTGCGGCCGGAGCCCGAGCCCGAAAGACCGTTTCGCCAACAATGGCGGCTTGCTGGACGTCCCGTTTACCGGTGGGCCGACCAAATAGCTTACTCGCGTAAGGTATTGGCGATCCCCATTCCAACGACCCAATTCCGCAATCACGAGGGGCGATAATCCCTTCGGTCCGGCATACAGCTTCCACTGGATCTCCCTACTCGGCCCGCCGGATGCGCGCCGCGCAGGGCTTTGTCCCGGGGGCAAGGCCGCCTGGCCCTCCGCGGCCGTTTTCGCCCTTCGCCCTGCCCTTGCCGGGCGGGGGCGGTACCGTGGGTCACCGGAGGCCATCGTAAGTGTTTCCAAGGCCCAGGCTCGGTCGCTTTCAGCCATCCTGGTTCGAGCCGTCTGGCCTTGCCTGCGCATCCTGCGGTAAGTGCCGGGAGAAGAATCAAAACCAGCCCGACCACCGCTGAGCGGCGGTGCCCGGCCCCCCGGCTCCAAAGGCAAAAAACGCGGCACTCCGCCTGAAGGAAAGTGACGACTTCCGACAACAGCGGCTTGCCAATCGAATCGATCGTAACGAAGATCATGTTGTTTTATCACCACACCACCCCGGCTGCCCAATTCCGCCCCTCAGTGGCTGGTGTTTTAATTCGCCCGATGACACAAAGTCGAATTGCTGGGAAAGGCCTATCGCGAGTTGCAACCGGTCGCGCCGTAGCGCTGCTGTCGATCGGACGTCAGGCTTGCTCGACAACTTGGATTTTGAGGTTCGTGAGGAAGGTTCTGAAATGCATTTGCCCCGTCGCGATTTTCTGGGCTTGATCTCTGTGTCGGCTCTCAGCTGGCAACTCAGCCAACGGGCGGCCGAAGCGAACGAGTCGGCCTCCGCGACGGCACCTTCACTCATCACCAGTCCGCCGGTCGTGCAGCACCCTTCTGCCGACGGCTTCACCGTTCACTTTGCGGTCTCCTCTCTCGCCACGGGCTGGATCGAATGGGGTTGGGCGGCCGATCGCCTCGATCACATGGCTCTTGCGGCCCACCACGGACTCATCCGTGCCAGCGACGCGGCGTTGTCGGTCCGCGTTCGGCTCGACGAGGCCATCGCTGCTCACAAGCCCGTCTTCTACCGTGTCGTCGCGCAGCCGCTGGCCTATAGGAACGCCTATCAGCTGGAGCGAGGCCCGAGCGTTGCCAGTGCAGTGCAACGGTTGAAGTTGCCCACGGCAGGGGCCAACCAGATCACCATCGCGATCGTGAATGACACGCACGAGAATCAGGCGACGCTGGACGCCCTGCACGCACGCGTGGCCACTGTTGAGCCCGACGTTCTGGTTTGGAATGGAGACACCTGCAACGACTTCGACGCCAAAGATGACCCGATGCAGATCGTGCTCAACCCGCAGAGGGACATCGCCCAAGGATGGGCGGCCGAGCGGCCGCTGTTGTTCGTTCCCGGCAACCACGACGTTCGTGGCCAGAGAGCCCGAGAACTTTCCGCGGGGTTGAGCGGCTGGCCCGATCAATCCGAGTTGCCCTACAACTTCGCGCTGCGGTTGGGACCATTGGCCTTGGTGGGACTTGATACCGGCGAGGACAAACCCGATGCGCACCCGGTCTTCGCAGGCACGGCAGCTTACGAGCCCTATCGGGAGCAGCAGGCGGCCTGGCTGAAACAGGTCGTCAAGCGACCGGAGATCGCAGAAGCGCCAATCCGCATGGCCGTCTGCCACATCCCACTGCGCGGGCTCCCCGGCCAGAATGACGGAACGACGCTCGAAGGGTTCGCCGCGTACAGCGGCATGGGGGCGAAACTTTGGTTGCCGATCTTGCGCGAACCCCGCTTCGCAGCCATCATTTCCGGACATACACACCAGCACCGGATCGACGATCCCACCGACATCGAGCCCGTCATGCAGGTCGTGGGAGGCGGCCCTCGCCCGGAAGTCGCTACCCTGACGATCGTCCATGCCGATTCGGACACGGCAGAACTGCGTGTCGAGGATCTCGCGGGCAAGGTGCTGAGCCACCGCAAGTGGACGCTCTCCGCCCGATGAGTGTGTTCCCGAGGCGGCAGGAGATGAACCGCCAGACTGATAATCGAGGAACGCCGCGAGAGTTCCAGAACAAGACGTGCGGACAGGCGGTTTGTGAAGCAACCCGGCGAACCCGCTCGGCGACTAAGATGCCCCTCTTCGGGAGGGGCTGCGATGAGCAAGAGGAAGAAGAAGCACCTCGGCGAGTGTGCCTACGGCCCTAAACCGGCGACGATGGAGGACCACGTTCCGCCAAGGGGCATGTTTGCAAAGAGCATGCCGAACAAGCCGTGGGTGCCTGTCTGCGAGTCCTGCAACGGTGACGCGAGCAAGGACGACGAGTACATGCAGCGCCTCTCGATGCTTTGGGGGCGGACGCCCGTGCCGACGCCGTCGAGGTGGGCGAGAAATTCATGCGGTCGCTCAATTACCGCAACACCTGGGTGTTTCGCATCGTGCTCAGTCACAGCCGCAAGGCGTACAGCGAGGTCGCTTATCGGCAGACGACCGAAGATTTCATCCGTTGTCTGGAGAATGCCTTCTGGCATTTGGGCGGCATGCGCGACTGGTTCGCATCTTCAATCAACGCTTCGAGCAGATCGCGATTCACGTGCGGCGCGGGCCTGGACGGCATCTGCCCCACACTGCAACAAATCTTCGCCCGCCGGGGCTGTCTTCGGCCGAGATCCGCCAGGCCGGCCTCGGCAATTCGCAGAGGGTTGGCCGAGAAGATGTCGGTTAGCGTTACGCTGAAAAACGAACGACGCCACCACCCTACTACTGCAAGCCCGTTGGAGTCGCGTCCTCCAACGGGCGTCGCCAAGGCCGCTTGCAATGGCCCCCAACTGATAGCTAAAGCAAAGCGTGCCAGGCGGGGCCGCCCTGCGGGGCGGCCCCTCTCCTGTCAATCTTCATCAAGCCATCGGGACCTATCGGCGCGGACGCCGGTCGCTGTCCAGGCGAATATCACCGGAGCAGAGGGCGATCAGCAGCAAGGCGGCTCCAACCAGCAGAAACACGGTCCAGCTCTGGAAGAACAGGCCGGCAATCCCGGAAATAATCAAACACCCGTTGATCGCGGCCGCGTTGAGCTTGTGGCGGGCGGTATGCTTCATTCGTTTTCCTTGGGGCTAGAAAGAAAGGGCGACCCCGCGCGCGAATCGTGGGGCGCCAACCAGATCGAAGCGGGACAGGTCGGCCCGCGCGGCATGGACCCATGATCCCGCCAGTCCAGCCTGCCCTCGTGCGCTCATCGAGCGGCGGCTTCAATAATCCGCGGCCTGCTCCAGGGCTTTGAAGGCGTCGATCAGTTGGCTGGCCTCGGCCAGCGAGAGCTGTTCGACGAAGCGATGGCCGTAGCGGCTCTGCAGTTCCTGCGGCAGGTTCAGCTGGCGGCGGTTGGCGATGGCGTGGATCGCCCGAATTTGCGAAACGGTGGCGGGACGGCTGGCGGTGCGGGAAGCACCATTGCCATGGCCATTACCATTATTGCCATGGCCATTGCTAGCCGTTTCGGCATGGTGGCCATTGCACGCCGCCGGGGCATGGTTCGGCGAGCCGTGTCCCGCCAGTTCCTCGTCCACGGAAGTGCGAGCCAGCCGGAACAAGGCTCGGATGCGCTCCTGCAGCGTGTGGGTGTCGCCGGCCAGGGCCGATTCGACTTCCAGCTCCAGATGGACGCTGGCCCCGCGGCTACCATAGTTGGCCTCGCCCACCTTGCGGCTGAGGCCGACGTTGAGTTTCAGCATAAGGCATGTCTCCTTTCTCTTGGGAGTGGGGCAGAGATAGCTGAAGTCTTGCTGTTGGCCGCGTTCGAATGAAGTTGCGATTACCCCTCAATCGCCTGCAGCTGCCGCAGCGAACATCCACCTGCTGCTCGTGCGGCTCGATGGTCACCGGCTCATTCTTGCCCCCTTCGCACTGCTTGAACATTTCGAAGGGAATGGCGAAGGACCGCTCGGGCCGATCCAGCGGCATCGTGTACAGCACGGCACATCCGGAGTTCTGCACGGCAATGGTCAGGTTGCCGCCGGCCAAGCGAAACTGCACGGGCGTTTGCGAATGGCGGGCGGAACTGCCCAACCCGCGGGCAAACACGGCCCGCAGGCGTTTGAGGTGGGAACGGGTGAGGGTGATCAAGGTTGGTTTACCTCCTTGGGGAATAGGGGAAGGTAAGGTGGGGAAACAAAAGAAGCCCGTCGACAGCTCTGTGGGAGCCGAGGCCGGGCGAAGGATTGTCGGGGTAATTTTGTAAACGGGGACGAACGCCGTCGCCTCGTCAGGTGCAGGCGTGGAGTGTTCTGCAGCAGCCGCTGGACGGCGTTGAAGGCGTCGTCCGTACACGCCGCCGACCGTACGCTCGTGGTGATTCTCCGATTGCTTGCCGCCGCCAGACCTGCGGGTCTACAATAAGCTCCGGCATGGAAAACCGGTCCGCATGGCCCCCCATAGCCGCGCAAAGCAGTTGAGTCCAACGGGATTCTATGCCGCTCGATCAACCTCGCGCGCACTCCGCCCGACTTCGAGCGGCATAGAATCCTTAACGTTATGCAGCAATCCCGACGTGAGTACTCGATTCACAGTTGCCCCCGAACAGTTTGACGAGTGGCAGAGCATCCTACTTGCCGCCCTTACCGATGTCCTACGTCGAGCGGCTTCATTCGTTCAGGCGATCGAACCATCGGAAGACGGCCACCGACCAATCAACGGTATTGCATATGAGTTGGCTCCGTGGTTCGGATACATTGACGTATGTCTGCGCGACGAATCAGACCGCATACCCGACTACCCCCGCAGTTCAGACTCACCCGGTTGGAAATACCCCGGGATTCTGGATGAGATCGGTGACTCGGCTGAAACACTCAAAGCACGGGAACTGATTCAAGAAGTCTACGAACAATCCCAAGGCCACAATGCAACCCGAACTGCTCACTTGCTGTTCATTGCTGCGGCTCAGGCATTACTTGAACCGGAAATCGTGACACTTCTGAAGGCGGCAGGTATCGATGCTTGGGTGCTGCCTGATTACTTTGACATTCTTCCCAGCCGCACTCGGCTTGAAATCGGACACTTCGACTTTATCGTTGAAGATCCGGATGGCACTGTCCGCGGCAACTACTGCGACTTGGTTTTACTCGACCGCGCGACTCGAGGTTGTATCTCTCCGAGAGACTCGCACTAGCTGCATAATCGGGTAGGCGCCGCCATTGCTGACGGCGCCCCCACACCACCGTGCGTGCGGGTCCGCATACGGCGGTTCAACGAAGGATTTGAGTCCGGGGCACAAGTGGCGTTCGGAGAGCGGGCTCGCTGTTGGACGCACCGACCACCGCTTCGAGCAGCCACTCGGACAACAAACTCAAGGCAGGCTTCTCAATCCGCGCCAGTGCGGTACGTCCCGGTCGGGACAACGAACCAGTGGTCTCTTCGAATGAAGAGGGATTCCCTCGCACTGAGTTGATCGATGGCTCCTCCTTCTTTATCGTTCGGTCGTTCCCGTCTTCGTTGGCATCGAAGGGATCGGTACTACGACCTCGGCTGACTCCTGGCTCACCCGCCGTGGATTGCTCCGTAGCGTTCCAACCTTTCAGGCAAGCCTTACTCGTCGGAGCGAAACAGGTCTCCCCGGATAAGAGCGTGATGCTTCGCTGCGCAAGCTCGTCATTTACCTGGACGGGCGTTTGCGAATGGCGGGCGGAACTGCCCAGCCCGCGGGCAAACACGGCCCGCAGGCGTTTGAGGTGGGAACGATAGAGGGTGATCAAGGTTGGTTTACCTCCTTGGCGTTAAAGGTGGAAATGGCGGGACGAAAATGCCCGGCGCAAGCGGGAAGCCTAAGCAGGGCGTGGGAGTATGGTGTGGGGCGTGGGGGAGAGGAGGACAGATTGAATGGTGGGACGGGGATGGCTTATTGTTCCTGGCGGGCCCCCCGAAGGATCGGCCAGCCCAACAGGCGATTCGCTGGCCAGCCGGTAATCGTGTGTGCAGTACCTGCGATTACTTTCCCCGTCCCGTCGCCACACCGCGGGCCTGAAATGGTGCAGCCGATGCGGTTGCTCTCCTGCGCGCCTTTTCGTGGAATAGCCCCGGCAGAATGGCTATCATGGCGGAGAATCCCCCCGGGCAGGGCACCAGGCAGAAGCTCCTGTGGCCCCGCGGGGGTCCGTGGCCGCGAGTATCTCGTTTGACGTTGAGGGCCAAGCATGGGGCAACTGACTGCAGGTTCCACCTCTTCCAGCCTGATTCAGCAAGTACAGGCCAACGAACCCGCCGCCTGGGATCGGCTGTGCACGTTGTACGCACCGCTGGTAGTCGATTGGTGCCGTCAGGCTGGCCTGCAGGCGGCCGATACGGCTGACGTGGTGCAGGACGTGTTCGCATCGGTGTACCAGAACGTCGGCAGTTTCCGTCGCACATCCCCGGGAGACAGTTTCCGCGGCTGGCTGTGGATCATCGTCCGCAACGCGGTGCGGCTGCACTTCCGCAAAGCCGGGCAACAAGTGGCGGCGGCCGGCGGCTCGCAGGTTCAAGAAATGCTCCGCGAATTGCCGGAGTTCTTTGAGGAGGCATCGCAGCCAGCTCACGCGGCCGAGCAGCACGCCCTGCTGCAACGAGCCTTACGAATGGTGCGGCCGGAATTCTCCGAAACCACCTGGCAGGCCTTCTGGCGGACGACCGTGGACCGCGTGCCAGGGCCGGATGTGGCCACGGAGCTGGGCATCTCGCCCGGGGCTGTCCGGCAGGCCAAGTACGCCGTGCTCCAGCGGCTCCGCGGCCTGCTGGCCGACGACTGAGCCGGCCGACGGCCTGTCCCTTGCTAACTTCCTGCAACCACTGCACTTGCACTCCCCGCACTGCCGTTTTTCCAAAAAAACTCTGACGCTCGCGCATTGTATCTATAGAGGCCTGCTCTCCACGGCAGCTCACCGGCCGATTCAACACTCAGGGATTCATCATGCCGCTCCACGACCACGACCGCCAAGTCGCCGATGATGCGGAATTCACCACCGACTCTCACGATCAGGCGGAGTTGCGAACGCTGGAAGAGATGCTGCACCAGTTGCCTCCACTGCCTGAGGCGGATGATTCGGAGTGCCAGCGGCTCGTGCAGCAGGTGCAGCAGATTGGCCGACAGCCTCGGGAGGAAGATCGCCATCCTTCGCAGACGGCAGTTAGCCTCGATCTGGCCTCGCTGGGCCAGTACAAGCTGCTCGCCAAGCTCGGCCAAGGGGGGATGGGTACGGTCTATAAGGCTCTGCACACCCGGCTCAACAAGCTGGTCGCCCTCAAGTTGCTGCCGGCCGGGCGGATGCAGGATGCGGCGGCCGTAGCCCGCTTCGAGCGAGAGATGCGGGCCGTGGGAGCCCTGGCTCACGAGAACATCGTGGCCGCCCACGATGCGGGCGAGATCGACGGCACCCACTACCTGGTGATGGAACTGGTGCAGGGCGTGGATTTGAGCACGGTCCTCAAGCAGCAGCAAACACTGTCGGTGGCCGATGCCTGCGAGATCATCCGCCAGGTCGCGATGGGCCTGCAGCACGCCTACGAAAACAACCTTGTGCATCGGGACATCAAGCCCAGCAACCTGATGCTGGCTGCCGGTTCCCAGGGTGCCCAAGTAAAGATTCTCGACATGGGCCTGGCCCTGCTCGACGAACAGCACGTGGAGAATCCCGATCTCACGGCCGCCGGCCAAGTGATGGGCACGCTCGATTACATGGCGCCGGAACAGGCCGGCGACACGCACACCGTGGACATCCGGGCGGATATCTACAGCCTGGGGGCCACGCTCTACAAGCTGCTCACTGGCCAAGTGCCGTTTCAGGGGCCACAGTATGCGAGCACGATCAAGAAGCTCACGGCGTTGGCCACGCAGGACCCGCCGCGGATCGATAGTCTTCGAGCGGATCTTCCGGCAGAGTTGGTGGAGATCGTGCAGCGGATGCTGGCCCGGCAACCGGAGAACCGCTTCGCCACACCGCGGGAATTGGCGGAGGCGATTGCCCCGTTCGCAGCCGGGGCGAACCTGGCAGCCCTGCTGGAAGCGGCAGCTGCCGACGCGGACGAGGATGCCGAGCGGACGGCCATGCTCCGCACGTCGGCCAAAGGGGCTGAAAGCGTGAGCGTCCGCAGCAGCGTGGTCGATACGCGGTCGCAGGTGGTGCCGGGTCGCAGGCCAGAACCGCAACCTGCCAGTCCCGCGGTAAAAGGACAGCAGATTCCTCCCCGCCGCCGCAAGAACGTGCTGCTGGCCTGCGTGGCGGTACCGGTGGCGATCGTGCTGGGTGTGATTCTGTTGTCGCTTCGCATGCCGCACGGCGAGGTGGTGGTGGAACTGGCCGACGGCATCCCGGCCGAAATGGCCAAGAACCTCAAGATCGAAGTCTCCGGCGAAGGCGGCGTCAAGGTGGCTGACGAGAAAGCCGGCTGGAGCATCGACATTGCCGAAGGGAAGTACCAAACGCGTCTCTCTGGCGGCAGCGACCGCTTCCAGTTGGACCAGAACCAGGTGACTGTCACCCGAGGCGAAAAGACGCTGCTCAAGGTGTCGCTGAAGCCGGCCGGACAAACGCCGCCCGCGGGTGAGCAAACGGCAAAGACTGGCCCCGCTCCAGTCAGCCCGCCGGCCGAGCCGCTTCCGCCCACGTTTACCAACAGCATCGGGATGGAGTTCGTGCTGGTGCCGCGGGGCGAGTTCCTGATGGGCGGCGGCGGCGGAACGCCGGGCAAGGAATGGGTGAGCATCGAGCACGATTTCTACCTGGGCAAGTACGAGGTGACGCAGGAGGAATGGGAGAAGGTGACTTCGCTCCGGCCCAGCACATTTTCCCGCACGGGGGGAAATGCCGAGGACGTGAAGGATGTTCTCGATGAAGACATGAAACGGTTCCCCGTGGAGATGGTGTCCTGGGACGATGCGCAGTTGTTTCTCGAAGTGCTGAACAACCGCGAGAAAGAATCGGGCTGG
>JAANMW010003114.1_pt1 | contig 13577 bp, 13 predicted proteins | sample 7279671 | NCBI WGS metagenome assembly JAANMW01 (sample SAMN14094541, study PRJNA606508) | bioreactor metagenome | isolation source: A lab-scale SPAN reactor treating ammonium-rich wastewater day 247 | place: Ireland: Galway | collected 2017-09-19
CGCCACCGCCGCCCAGGTCGCGGCGGCGCGCGGCCAGGGCCAAGTGCCGTGCCGCCGCCGATGGGCGATCACGGCGAGCGCCATCACCACCAGCGCCAGCGGCGCCAGCGCCTTGGATTGCAGCACCGCGGCGAGCGGCGCTGCCGCCAGGCCCGCCGCGACCGGCATGCTCGGCGCGCGGAGCGGATTCCCGCCGGTCGGCGCGGCTGCTTCGTCCGTGGCGGCCGGGTGACCGCGCCGGTCCGGCGCCGGGGACGCCGGGCTCATGCTGGGGAGGGTGGAGGGTGGGCCATCCGCCCTCACCCCAACCCTCTCCCGCGCGTGCGGGAGAGAGGGCGCCAACGGCGGCGGAACGGCACTGCTCCCTCTCCCACGGAGTGGCCTTGGCGGCATGCCGCCAAGGCCGGGGCGAGGGCCGCGGCCACCAGCGACGATCGCCGGTCGCCGCTTCAGACCGCCGCGATGCTCTCGCGCCGGAGGTCCACCGCAAGCCCGTCCAGCGCCTTGGCGGTGCGGTCGAGCATCTCGTCCACCTCGGCCTTGGTGATCACCAGCGGCGGGGAGAAGCCGATCGAGTCGTTGACCATGGCGCGCAGGATGACCCCGTTCGCCTCGCCATGCTTCAGCAGCCGCGGGCCGGCCTTGCGCGCGGGGTCGAAATTCCTGTGCGCCGCCTTGTCCTCGACCAGCTCCAGCGCGGCGACCAGGCCGACGCCGCGCACCTCGCCGACCAGCGGGTGGCCGGTGAAGCGCTCGCGCATCCGCTGCTGCATGTACGGGCCGACCTCGCGCACATGGGCGCCGATGTCGATCTCGTCGTAGATCTTCAGCGTCTCGATCGCGACCGCGGCGGCGACCGGGTGGCCGGAATAGGTGAAGCCGTGGCCCCAGGTGCCGACCGTGGAGGAGCCCTCGGCGATGCCCTGGAACACCCTGTCGTTCACCAGCACCCCCGAGATCGGCAGGTAGGAGGAGGAGAGCGCCTTGGCGCAGACCAGGATGTCCGGCCGGATGCCGAAGGTCTGGCAGCCCCAGTAGTTGCCGGTGCGCCAGAAGCCGCAGATCACCTCGTCGGCGACGAACAGCACGTCGTGCTTCTTCAGCACCGCCTGGATCTTCTCGTAGTAGGTGCGCGGCGGGACGATGACGCCGCCGGCGCCCATCACCGGCTCGGCCCAGAACGCGGCGACCGTCTCCGGCCCCTCCTTGACGATGAGGTCGTCGAGTTCCTGCGCCAGCCGCGTCGCGAAATCCTCCTCCGACTCGCCCGGCCTGGCGCCGTGATAGTGGTGCGGCGTCGAGACATGCAGGAAGCCCGGCAGCGGCAGGTCGAACAGCTTGTGGTTCGCCGGCAGGCCGGTGAGCGAGGCGGAGGCCAGGGTGATGCCGTGATACGCCTTGAGGCGGGAGATGATCTTCTTCTTCTGCGGCCGCCCGAGGGCGTTGTTCATGTACCAGACCATCTTGATGGCCGAGTCGTTCGCCTCCGAGCCGGAATTGGCGAAGAACGCCTTGCTCATCGGCTTGCCGTCGGTCGAGACGGGCGAGCGCTCGACCAGCATCTCGGCGAGGTCGATCATCGGCTCGTGCGACTTCGCCGTGAAGGAGTGATAGAAGGGCAGCTTGTGCATCTGGTCGGCGGCGGCCTTGACCAGACGCTCGTTGTCGAAGCCGAGCGAGGCGCACCACAGCCCGGCCAGCGCCTCGATGTATTCCTTGCCCTGGTCGTCCCAGACGCGCACGCCCTTGCCGCGGCTGATCACCACCGGGCCGACTTCCTGATGCGCCTTGGCGTCGGTGTACGGATGCAGGACGTTGGCGATGTCGCGCGCGGCGTTGGAATTGCGGGGCGGGGTCATGGCGGGGGCCTTCCTCCGGCGAAAACGGAACAACAGTGTAGGCGCGAATGGTCCCGCAACCCAAGCCCGGGGTGCCGGCGGTGCGAGCGGCGCGGAGAGCGGTGCCATGGCCGCGGCCGGGCCGAGGCGGTGGATCGGGCGGCTCCCGCCGACGCGGTTGCCGCGCCGCGCCGCCCGGTGCACCTTCCGGCGCCCGGAGAACGCCATGACCGAAATCAAGCCGCACGCCGCCCATTGGGGTTTTTTCGATGCCGTCGTCGAGGATGGGCGTCTGGTCGAGGTGCGTCCCTTCGCGCGCGATCCCTTCCCCGGCTCGCTGATCCGCTCGATGCCCGAGGTGGTGCACGCGCCGAGCCGCATCGACCGCCCCCATGTCCGCCGCGGCTGGCTGCGCGGCGCGCGGCGTGGCCGCATGATCGCCGAGCTCTCGAGCGGCGAGGACGTGCACGTGAACGTGCTCGACGCCGCCGATGAGGCGCGGGTCGCAGCACTCGTCGCCGCCGCGCCGGACGTGACGCCCGGGCGCGTGCACCTGCACCGCATCCCCACCGACGAGCCCTGGTGCCGCGATCACGGCCCGATCTTCGTGACCCGTCCCGGCGAGGTCGCCGTGATCGATTGGGGCTACAACGCCTGGGGCGGGAAATATCCGCCGTTCGACCGCGACGACGCCGTACCGTCGCGAATAGCTGCGCTGCTCGGTCTCCGCGCCTTCCATCCCGGTATCGTCATGGAAGGCGGGGCGCTCGACGTGAACGGCCGCGGGACGCTGCTGACGACCGAGTCGTGCCTACTGAACCCCAACCGCAATCCGACCCTCGACCGGGCGGCGATCGCCGATCACCTGCGAGAGTACCTGGGCGTGCGCCATGTCGTCTGGCTCGGTGACGGCATTGCCGGCGACGACACCGACGGCCACGTCGACGACATCAGCCGCTTCGTCGCGCCGGACACGATCGTCACCGTCGTCGAGCCCGACCCTGCCGACGAGAACCACCGCCCGCTCGCCGACAACCTCGAGCGCTTGCGCGCCGCCCGCGATCAGGACGGCCGCCCGTTCACGATCCTCGAGCTGCCGCTGCCGGCGCCCGTGGTGCGCGACGGCCAGCGCCTGCCGGCGAGCTACGCCAACTTCTATATAGGGAACGCGGTGGTACTCGTGCCGACCTTCGCCGACCGCAACGATGCTGCGGCGCTGGCGCTGCTGCGCCGCTGCTTTCCTTCGCGCCGCGTCGTCGGCATCGACAGCCGCGATCTGGTGTGGGGGCTCGGGGCGTTCCATTGCGCCACCCAGCAGCAGCCCGAGAAACCGGCTTGACCCACGAGTGGCCCGCACCTAGGGTCGACGCGCAAACGAGGATTCCGGTTACGTCCGCCGCCCCCCACACCCGCGTACTCGCCGCCGTCGCGCTCGTCCTGCTGCTCGCGGGGCCGGGGGGGTCGAGCCCGGCGCAGGCGCAGCTCGGCGACCCGGCGCAGGCGAAGGCCGTCGTCGCCTGCGCCAGGAACGTCTCCGCGGCCGGGCGTACCTACATGGCGAACGGCTACAAGGCGCTCAAGAAGTGCGTCGATACGGTGTTTACCTGCGTCGAGCTCAAGCACGAGGACGCCGGCTGCCTCCTGAAGGCGCAGGTGACCTGCGACAAGCAGTTCGCCAAGCTCGACAGCGAAGCCCTGAAGCTCGAGCGCACGATCGACAAGAAGTGCGCCGAGGACCGGATCGCGTTTGCGACCCTGCGCTCCGAGCTCGCCGCCGGCATCGACGGTCTGCTCGCCGACTGCCGCCCCTACGTGGCCGCTCTGGGCTCGCTCAACGACTACAAGGACTGTCTCCGCAGCGCCTACGAGTGCCGGATCGACGAGCTGCTGCGCTTCGCGGCGCCGCGGGCGGGCGAGATGCTCGGCCAGGTGCAGCGGAGCCTCGCGGTCTGTCCGACGCCGACGCCCGGCGCGACGAGCGCGACGCCGACGCGCACGCCGACGCCGCCGCGCACCCGCACCCCGACGCCGACGCGCACGGCGACGCCGGGCGGCCCGCCGGCGACGCTCACGGCCTCGGCGACGTTGACCCCGAGTGCCACCGCGGCGACGCCGACGGCGACCGCGACACCGACGCCCACGGTGACGGCGACGCCGCAATTGAACCGCGTCTTCGTCACCTCGACGCTGCAGAATGGCGGCTTCGGCGGTCTCGCCGGCGCCGACGCCATCTGCGCCGCGCGCGCCGCCGCCGTATCGCTGCCGGGCACGTACGTAGCCTGGCTCTCGACGACCGGGACGGCGGCGCCTGACCGGCTAGGCTCGGCGCAGGGCTTCGTACGTGTCGACGGCAAGCCCTTCGCGAACAGCGTCGCCGACATCCTCGCCAACGAGATCTTCGCGCCGCTGCGGATCGACGAGAACGGGGTCGACGTGTCGGTGGGCGAGCCGCCGACCGCGAGCCCGCTCACGGTGTGGACCGGCACCGCCAAGGACGGCAGCATCGCTGCGTACACCTGCAACGACTGGACGTCGCCGGACGCCGCGGCGAGCGGTATGGCCGGACGCCTGACCGGAGGACCGGCGGCGTGGACGGCGCGCAGCAATGCCGGCTGCGATACGGCCCGGCGCCTCTACTGCTTCCAGGTCGACCATACTGCGAGCCTCGGCCCGGCGCCGACGAGCGGCAAGATCGCCTTCGTCAGCACCAAGGCCTTCACTCCGGGACCGGGTGTCGGCTTGGCCGGCGCCGACGCGCTCTGCGCCGGCAACGCCGCCGCTGTCGGGCTCGGCGGCACCTACAAGGCGCTCCTCGCGACGACGACGGCGAGCGCGGCGTCGCGGATGGCGCTGGCCCCGCTCTACGTGCGTCCGGACGGTACGCCGATCGCGACCGGTGCGACGCTCGCGGCCGGCGGCGCGCTCGAGAGCGGCATCTGGCAACGGGCCGACGGGAGCTACGTACCGTCGGCGGGCGATCTCGTGTACACCGGCGCGGCGGCGCCGGCGGTGGCGGGCACGGCGGCGTCCACCTGCGACGACTGGAGCGCACAGACATCGACGGCGGCCACGATCGGCGCCTCGGTGTACGCCGACACGACCTGGTGGTCGCACGCGACCAACGCCGCCTGTTCGGCGACGATCGCGGTCTACTGCCTCGAGCAGTAGCAGCGTCGCCGCCGGCGCGGCGGCGTCCTCCCTCTCGCGGACGTTGCGACGCGAGCGTTGGCACGACGTCCCGATGCGCGATCCGGTAGGCCAGAGCCGCGTCCTCCCTCCCGCGGACGTTGCAACCAGGCCGCCGACGCGGCTATGGAGCGCCCATGGGTCGAGCGGCAAAGCCGGCGAAGCCGCGAGCGCGCTCCGCAGGCGCCGCGCCGCGCCCGCGGCGCCGCGCCGTAGCCCGGCGCGCCCGGCCCCCGCGGCCGGCGCTGCTCACCCGCGGCGAGGTGGTGCGCGCCGTCGTCGAGCTCGCCAACAAGCTGGCGCCGGCGGACGTCGGCGATCTGCTGGTAGTCGAGTCGCCGATCCGCGAGCGTGCGGCCAGGCTCGCCGGCGTACCGGGCCAAAGCCTGCGTGCGCAGCTCGACCTGGCGCTGCTCTGCCTCAAGGACCACGCCGCCGGCCGCTGCCCGCAGATCCCGTACTACGCGATCAGCCTCCTCGCGGCGGGGGTTGCCTACCTCGCCGACCAGCTCGACTTCGTACCCGACTTCCTGCCGCGGATCGGCATGATCGACGACGCGCTGGTGATGGCGGTCGCTTGCGACCTCGGCCGCGGGGGTCTCGAGCGCTATTGCGTGTGGAAGGGAATCACGCCGCCGTTCGCACGCCGGGCGCAGCGTCCCGCCGCCGTTCGCGACCGCCGCCGCCGGCGCGCGTCTACGGGATCGTGAGCGCCGAGGCCGGACCGCCGTCGACCGAGAAGGTCTGACCGGTCACGAATCCCGACGCCTCGGAGGCGAGGAAGACGCACGGCCAGGCGATTTCCTCGACGCGACCGAGGCGCTTCAGCGCCGTCGAGGCCTCCACCAGCTTCTTCATCTCCGGAGTGCCCCAGCTCCGCGTCTGCGCTTCCGGGGTGTCGATCGGGCCGGGAGCGATGCAGTTCACGAGGATCCCGTACTGGGCCCACTCCATGGCCAGGGTGCGGGTGAGCTGCTGCACGCCGGCCTTGGCGGCCGCGTAGTGCACCATGCCGGGAGCGCCGTAGATGCCGGCCTCCGACGACATGTTGATGATGCGCCCGCCTTGCTTCTTCTCGATCCAGCGCCGGGCGACGGCGCGGGCGCAGAGGAAGGTACCGTTCAGATTGATGGCGACGATGGTGGCGAAGCCGTTCGGGCTCAAGTCCTCGGAGCGGGCGTAGAAGCTGGCGCCGTGGTTGCTGATCATGACGTCGACGCCGCCGAACTGCGCTTCGGCGCGGTCGACCATCGCTTCCACCTGATCCGGATCGCGGACGTCGCAGGTGATGCTGTCGACGCTGCCGCCGGCGTCGCGGAGCGCCTTCGCGACCGGGCCCAAGTGCTCGCCGTTGCGGCTCGCGATCAACACCTTGGCGCCGCGCTCGCTAAACACGCGGGCGATGGCGGCGCCGATGCCGGTACCGCCGCCGGTGACGATCACCGACTTGCCGGCGACCGCGAAGGGGTCGTGGACAGGGCTCATGATTGCTTTCCCGCCGGATCGCGCGGCGCCGGCGACCAGCGTCCGTCGCGTCCGATCGTCTGGTCGATCTGGCGCTGCGCGTCGTCCATCTCGCGCGCCCAGTCGCGGGTCTTCTTCGGAGCGGTGCGGAACTCTTCGTAGAGCGGCCGCGCCAGCTCACGCCGGCTGACGCCCTCGGGTGCCACCATGATGTCGACCTGCGCGCTCGTGAGGTCGAAGCCGCTGTGCACGAGGTCGTCAGCCGCCATACCGAGGTCGGTGAGGATCTGCCGGAGCGTAGCGGCGTTGGTACCGAAGCGGCGCGCGACTTCATGGATGTTCTGGATGCGGTAACCGCCCTCGGGCGTGATGCCGAGGTGGTAGGCGCAGAAGAGGTCGAAGGGGTCGATGGCGCCGGTGGCGGGCGCCGGAGCCGCCGCGGTCCCGGTTCGTGGCCGGTACGGGGGCGCCGCCGGGCGCGGCCGCGATCGACCGGCGTCGTCGGCTCGCCGCGGGCGCTGCTCCTCGCCGCGGAGATCGCGTGCGAAGACGCGAGGGCGGGCGGCCTCCGCGCCGCGGCGTCCGCGCGGCGGACCGCCGTGCGGACGATGGAGCTGCCAGCGCGTCAACGGCGAGGGCGGCGGCGTGTAGGTGCGGGACTGCGGGACGGGGCCGTCGTCGCGGCGCCCGTCCGGACCGACGCGCGGCTGGGCGTCGGACTCGGATTCCTCGGGTGCGTTCTCGGGACGGCGTCCCTTCCGCCTGCGGACCATCGCAGGCGCGACTATGCCTCAAGCCTTCCGGGGCGTCGAGGGCGGTGCGCTTTCCCGGGTGGGGGCGGCGCGCTATGAGCGCCGGCGATGATCGCCGCGCCGATCCGCCTCGCCGACCTCGCGGCGTTGACGCTCGTCGCAGCGCTGGCCTGCGCGTGGCCGCTCGTCGCGCCGCCGATCTGTACGCACGGCGAGGCGCGCGAGGGGCTCGTGGTGCAGGACATAGTAGCGCGCGGCCGCTGGGTGCTGCCGTACCGCAACGGCGAGATTCCGTCGAAGCCGCCGCTCTTCCACTGGATCGCCGGCGCTGCCGCCACGTTCGTCGGGCTCTCCGATGCCGTCGTGCGCTTGCCGTCGGCGCTCGCGGCGTGGACGATGCTGGTGGCGGTGTACCTCGTCGGTGCCGGCGCCGGCGGCCGCGCCTGCGGCTGGCTCGCCGCCGGCGCGCTCGCCGGCATGCACGGCTTCGTCGCGGCGGCGAGCGAGGCGCGGGTCGACATGCTCTTCGCGACCGCCGTCACCGTGGCGCTCGCGGCCTTCCTGCGCTGGCATCGCAGCGACGATCGGCGCGCCCGCGCCCTCTGCTACGCCGCCGTCGCCGCCGCGGTCCTCACCAAGGGACCGGCGGGGGCCGTGCTCGTCGGCCTCGTCGTCGTCGGCTTCCTGGCGCTCGAACGCCGGCTCGATCGCCTGCGGGCGTTCTGGTCGTGGCGGCTCGTCGCGCTCGTGGTCGCGGTCGATCTCGGGTGGTACGCGGCAGCGACGTGGGCGGGCGGCCGCGACTTCCTGAGCCGCCAGATCCTGCACGAGAACCTCGACCGCTTCGTCGGCCGCGGCGTCTTCGGCCAGCACGGCGGCCGCTCGCGGCTGGCGATGATCGGGCATCTCGCGACCGACCTCCTGCCGTGGAATCTGGTGCTGATCGCCGCCGTGGTGCGCTGGCGGCGCGGCGTCCGCGAGGACGAAGTCGGGCGCTTCCTGCACGTCTGGTGGATCACGATCCTCTCCTTCTTCACGCTCGCATACGGCAAGCGCAGCGCCTATCTCCTGCCGCTCTATCCGGCGGTCGCGCTCCTCGCCGGGCGCGCTCTCGCCTCCGCGCGGGACGCCTGGCGCGATCCGGGTCGGGCTCCGGGGCCGGTTCGCGCGGCGCTCGGGCGGGTCACGACGGCGGCGCCGGCGCGCGTGCTCGCGGCCGCGGTGGTCGCGATCGACTTCGGCGTCCTCGTCAGCGGACAGAGCGTGCGCGTACACCGCGCCGCCCGCCGTTCGCTCGTGCCCTTCGCCGACGCGGTCGCGGCCGAGGTGGCCGAGGCGGCGCCGCTCGTCGCCGACCCCCGGCTCGACGAGAGCGATCTGCTGGTGCTCGCCTATCGTCTGCGACGGCCGCTGGCGCGCGCCGCGTGTACGCCGGGGGCGTATCGGCTGGCGGCTCCGCGCGCGGGCGCAGCGGTGGTCGATCCCCTCGTCGTGTCGCACCGTCACGGGGTTCCGGTGGCGCTCGTCCGCGACACCGCAGAGACGTGCGCGCTTGCTCTCGGGCGCGACGGCGATAGGTAGGCGCCGCCATGGCGATCGCCAAGACCGCGCCGCCGAAGATCATGCTCGGCTTCGTCGTCCGCCAGTGCGCGGTGGCGCTCGGCCACCGCCCGTCGCCCGAGGAGCTAATGGCGTGGGCGAACGATCAGGGCGAGGGCCGGGCGCGCCACTGCCTCTTCGGACGGCCGATCACGCTCGCCGAGGCGCGCGTCATCCTCCGTCATCCCGGCCGCCCGGTCACGGTGCGCAGCACCGATCCGTACCCGATCTTCGCCCTCGCGCGTCGTTAGCGGACGGGCAGGGCGGGGCCAACGCGGCGACGAGTCCGGCGGCGGCCGCGGTGCTTCACACCACGAGGATCGGCGAGCGCACCTTGTCCTCGAGCCACTGCGAGAGGTCGGCGAGGCTCGCGGCGCAGATCTCGTGGCCCATGTCGTACTCGCGGTACACCGCCGGTACGTGCAGCGCCCGCAGCGTCTCTAGCGACTGCTGGGCGCGGGCGACGGCGATGATCTCGTCGGCGACGCCGTGCTGGACGAGGGTCGGAAGCTCGTCGCGGCCGGCGACGTCGGGCAGCGCGGCTACCAACTGCGGCGGCAGCCACGAGCTCAGCGCCGCGAGCCCGGCGAAGCGCCGCGGCGCCGCCAGCGCCAGGCGATAGGCGAGCACGCCGCCCTGGCTGAAGCCGAGGATCGCGAGCTTGCGGCGATCGACGGCGTAGCGCGCCAAAGCCGCTGCGAGGAAGCCTTCGAGGCGCGCCGCGGCTTCCTCTAGCGGCCCTTCGATCGCCGGCTGCACGGCGCTCAGCGGAAACCAGCCGAATCCCACCGCGCCGGTCCCCCCGAGCGGGACGACGAGCGGCCCCTGCGGACAGATCACCTGGAAGCGGCCGCCGCCGAGGTGCGGCGCCAGACCCACCAGGTCGAGGGCGCTCGCCCCCCAACCGTGTAGAGCGACGATGGTCGGGTGCGGACCGGCTCCTTCCGGCTCGTACAGCGTGTGCGCGAGATCCACGGCTTGCTCTCCTGACGTTGGTGGCGCGGTTTGCCTCTGCTAGCCTTTCGCGATGCGCGTCCGCAAGGAGACTGCATGAGCGCCGATTATCGGATCGTCGTCCAGAAGGATTCGCTCAAGTTCTCGGCCGCGCACTTCATTGCCTACAAGGGCTTTCGCGAGCGGCTGCACGGCCACAACTACCAGGTCTCGGTGGCGATCTCCGGCAGCGTCGGCGCCGACGGCTACGTGCTCGACTTCGGCATCGTGAAGCGCGTGACCCGCACCGTCTGCGAGGAGCTCGACGAGCGCGTCCTGGTGCCGGCCCGCAGCGACTGCCTGACGGTGGCGCGCGAGGGGCCGAGCGTCGTCTTGACCTACGAGGACGGGGCGCGCTTCCTCTTCCCGGCCGCCGACTGCGTGCTGCTGCCGATCGTGCACGTATCGGCCGAGGAGCTCGCCGAGTACGTACTGTCGCGCCTGCGCGACGGACTCGACCGACACGCGATGCGCGGACTCACGGAAATCGAGGTCGGCGTCAGCGAGGCGCCGGGCCAGGCCGCGTACCGCCGCGCCGAGCTTTGAGGGTCGCCACGGTGGAGGGCGCGCACTGCCGGTCGCGCTTGTCAACGCCGGGCGACCCGGATAGCCGGTGGCGCGCATGCGGAGGGGGCGTCGGTTGCTGGTGGTCGGCTCGCTGGCGGTCGCCGCCGGTTGCGCGCACCCGCTTCCCGATCCCGGCTCGCCGGGGGCGCGGATCTACGAGGAGCGTTGCGGGGGGTGTCACGCGTTGCACGAGCCGCGGTCGCTCACGGCGGCCATGTGGGAGATCCAGGTGCGGAAGATGCGCGAGACCATGCGGCGCCGCGGCGTGCGGCCGCTGAACGACGACGAGGAAGGCGTGCTCCTGCAGTACCTGCGCGCGCACGCGACCGACGCGGGAGGGCAGTCGTGAGGATCCGCCTGAGCGCGGCGCCGCCGGAGCGCGTCGACGCCGCTCTCGTGGTGCTGGTGGTCGCGAGCGACAAGCTCGCGCGCCTGCGCGCCGCCAGGGCCGCCGGTCCGGCCGTCGTGCGCGCCCTCGAGCGCCAGCGCTTCACCGCTGCCGAGGGAACGTCGATCCTGCTGCGCACCGTCGGCCGCGGCGCGGCGCCGCTCGCCATCGTCGGTGTCGGCGCCAGCACGGCGGCGAACGTCGCCGACGCCTATCGCCGCGCCGGCGACCAGACGGTCGCGCGGGCGCGCGAAGCCAAGGCGCGGACGGTCGTCGTGGCATTCCTCGCCGAGCCGACGCGGCTCCCGGTCGAGCGCCCCGAGACGTTGGCGGCGTTCGTCGAGGGGGCGCTGCTCACCGGCTACGGTTTCAGCCGCTACAAGCGCGATCGCGACCGGGTCGAGCTGGCGACCCTGACGCTCGCCGGGCTCGTCGGGCCGCGCGATCCGGCGCTCAGGCGGGCGCTGCGCACCGCCGAGATCCTGGCCCGCGCCACCAACCGGGCGCGCGACTGGATCAACGAGCCCGCGGCGACGATGACCCCGGCAGCCTTCGCCGCCGAGGCGGCGCGCGTGCTTGGCGCCGCCGGACTCGAAGTGCGCGTCGACGGGCCGTCGGGCATCCGCAAGCTCGGCATGGGAGCGCTTCTCGCGGTCGCGCGCGGCAGCGCCGAGGAGCCGCGGTTCATCCGCGTCGCCTATGATCCGCCGGCATCCGGCAAGGCCGCGGCGGCGGCACGTCCTGCCGCGGTCCGCCTCGCCTTCGTCGGCAAGGGCATCACCTTCGATAGCGGCGGGCTGTCGCTGAAGCGCCCCGACGGCATGGAGCACATGAAGCGTGACATGGCGGGCGGCGCCGCCGTGCTCGGCGCCATGCTGGCGCTGGCGGAGCTGGCGCCGTCGATCACGGTGCACGCGTACGTGCCGGCCAGCGAGAACATGCCGGGCGGCGCCGCCATGAAGCCCGGCGACGTGGTGCGGACGGCGTCGGGGAAGACCGTGGAGATCGTGAACACCGACGCCGAGGGGCGGCTCGTCCTCGCCGACGCGCTGGCGATCGCGGTCCGCGATCGGCCCGATGGCATCGTAGATGTCGCCACCCTGACCGGCGCCGTCCGCAGCGCGCTCGGGACCCGCATCGCCGGCATCATGGGGAGCGATCGCGCGCTCGTGGCAGCGCTGATCGCCGCCGGCGCGCAGGGCGGCGAGCGGCTCTGGGAGCTGCCGCTCGTTCGCGACTACCTGCCCGACCTCGAGGGCTCGATCGCCGATCTCGCCAACGTGGCCGCCGGCGGCTACGGCGGCGCCATCCATGCCGGGCTCTTCCTGCGCGAGTTCGTGGGCGAGATCCCTTGGGCCCACCTCGACATCGCCGGAGTCGGCTTCACGGACCGCGACCTTCCGAACGCGCCGCGCGGCGGCGTCGGCTTCGGCGTGCGCTTGCTGGCGCGCTACGCGCTCGCTGCCGCGGTGGGCGGGCCGCAGGCGATGCCGCGCTCCTGAAGGAGCGGGCGGTGCTCGCCATGGCACAGCGACTGATAGGCGTCGGCCTGGCGGTCGCGGCGGCGCTCGTTGCCGTCGCCCTCGTCGAGGGCCTGGCGAGCCTCGCGATCCTAGCCGGCCTCTTCTTCGGCCCGAGCGGTCACGTCGCCCTCGATCGCTTCGCCCGCTACGACCCGGAGCTCGGCTGGGCGAGCATCCCCGGGATCTCGCTCCCCGACTTCTACGGCCCCGGCGTGGGATTCCATACCAACGCCCACGGCTTCCGCGGCCGCGTCGACCCGGTAGCGGCGCTCCCGCCGGGGAAGGTACGGGTGGTCTGCAGCGGCGACTCGTTCACGCTCGGTCCCGGCGTCGGCGACGACGATACCTGGTGCGCGCAGCTTGCCGCCCTCGATCCCCGGCTGGAGACGATCAACATGGGGCAAGGCGGCTACGGCGCCGACCAGGCCTTCCTCTGGTATCGCCGCGACGGCGCCGGGCTGGCGCCGGCCGTGCACCTCTTCGCCTTCATCGACGGCGACTTCGAGCGCATGCGCAGCGGCCGCTTCCTCGGCGACTACGGCAAGCCGACCCTGGCGGTGCGCGACGGTGCGCTCGTCGTCGAGCACGTGCCGGCGTGGCGGCGCCCCTTCTGGATGCCGACGGTGCGCGTCCGCGAGATCGTGAAGCGGACCAAGACCTACGAGCTCGTCGAGCGGATCGGCCGCCGCCTGTCGGCGGGGATGCCGCCGCCGGCCGTCGATCCGGCAGCGCAGGCGCCGGTGATCGACGCCGCTCTCGCGGTCTTCGCGGCGCTGCAGGAGACCGCGGCGCAGACGGGCGGAGCGCTCGTGCTCGTCTATCTGCCGACGCTCTTCGACTGCCGGCTACCGGCTGCGGCGCCGAGCGGCCTCGTCTGGTGGCCGGCGATCGGGCCGCGCGCTGCGACTGCCGGCTTCCGGGTGGTCGATCTCTCGCCGGCGTGCCGCCGCCTACCGGCCGCGGAGCAGGAGGCGCTCTTCTTCCCCGAGGGCGCGGTCCGGTTCTACGCCGCCGCCGGCCACTACACCGTCGCCGGCCATCGTTTCATGGCGGCGGCGCTGCAGCGCGAGCTCGCGTCGGTGTTCGACGGGGCGGCAGCGGCGCGCTGAGCGGCGGCGGCCGCGCTCCGGCGGACCGTCGCCGGACGGCAGCCGTGGCGCGGTGGCGCTACTCGATGTCGCCGAGGGCTCGGAGCGCTACTTCGTGCTCGGGTGTCCGCGGTGGCGGCTGCGGTCGCGTGGGCCTGCGGTCGCGGCCCGCGGCGCGC
>JAANMW010003125.1_pt1 | contig 13546 bp, 10 predicted proteins | sample 7279671 | NCBI WGS metagenome assembly JAANMW01 (sample SAMN14094541, study PRJNA606508) | bioreactor metagenome | isolation source: A lab-scale SPAN reactor treating ammonium-rich wastewater day 247 | place: Ireland: Galway | collected 2017-09-19
GCGGCGAGCGCGGGGGCGAATACGGCAATCAGGATGGCTTTCATGGTATGGTCTCGCCAGTCGGGGGACAAGAGTACGCGCTAATCTAGACCGCCGACAGGCCGGGAAGGTTAGACATGGAGAACGTCTGAATTCGAATCCCGGATCGCCGCTGGCGACCCCGGCGCGCCGGGATCAGCAGGCCGGATAGGTCGCTTCCTCCGCCTTGACGATCGCCGGACCAAGGGGCTGAACGAGGATCGTGCCTATTCTCACGCGGTGCGATGCTTGGACTCCTCACGCACCGACCGTGGCCTTGCGGAGTGTCCGCCGGGCCAGCCGGTCCGGCGACGGCGCGTAGTCGATCCACGGGCCCGTCGAGACGCCGAACACGCCCGGCCGCCGCGGGGTCACCGCCGGCTCGCACAGGTCCTCGGTGTAGAACTTGGAGGAAGGGAAGATGTCGGCCGGGTAGGTGTTGCCCGGCAGGCTGGCCAGTTCGATGCAGACGGCCGCCCCGACGCTCGATTCAAGCATGCCGCCGATCCAGCAGCCGAGTCCCTCGCGCCGTGCCAGCTCGACCATCGCGGCGGCGTGGGCGATCCCACCCACGCGACCGGGTTTGACGTTCAGCACGCGGCAGGCGCCCAGGCGGACGGCCTGCTCGGCCCACCGCGGCGACTTGAGCGACTCGTCCAGGCAGATCGGCGTCGCGACCCGCCGGGCCAGCTCGGCGTGGTCCAGCAGGTCGTCGTGGGCCAGCGGCTGCTCGATCATCGCCAGGTTGAACGCGTCGAGCCGTTTGAACAGGTCCAGGTCGTCCAGCGAGTAGCCGCCGTTGCAGTCGACGTGGAAGACCAGGTTGGGGAACGCGGCGCGGACGGCGCGGACCACCTCGAGGTCCCACCCGCGGCGGACCTTCAGCTTGACGCGCCCGAAGCCGGCTTCGACCGCCCCGCCGACGCGGCCCAGCAGCGCGTCGATCGTGTCGCAGACGCCGAAGTCTTCGCCGGCCGGCACCTCCCCGTCTGCCCCGCCGATCATCGCGTGAAGCGGCTGGCCCGCCTGGCGGCACAGCAGCCCCCAGAACGCCGTCTCGACCGCGGCCTTGGCGAACGGGTTGCCGCGGAACACCGCCAGGCGCTCGTTCAGCGCCGCCGCGTCGACCAGGTCCCGACCGACGACCGCCGGACCCAGCGACCGCTCGATGACCAGGGCGGCGGTCCCGGCCGTCTCCGGCGAATAGGTGGGCTGCCCGAACGGCGTCGCCTCGCCCCAGGCATCCCACGTGGCACAGCCGGCTGCCCTCCCCTCGGCTGTGGCGCCGAATGCGCGCACCAGCACCGATTCGATGACCGGGTCTTCGCCGTAGGCCGTCCGCCACGGCTCGATCAGCGGCAGGGCGACGTGGAAGACCTCCAATCGCTGGATCTTCATGGGTGCTCACCGATGCATGAGGGTTTCGTAGGCACTCTCCCGGTCGCGGCGGCGGGCCAGCTCGCTGGCGTAGTGCCGGCCGAGGTCGTCGGCGTGGGCACGCGCCCAGTCGGTCAGCCGGATCGAGCCGGCCGGCGGGGAGTCCGTGCACAGCAGGCCGGCCGTCAGCCCGGCGATTTCCTGGCGCGTCAGCAGCACGTCGCCCATCGCCAGGCCGACCGCCCGGGCGACGCCATAGCCGACCGACGCCGGGACCGAAACGATGCGGCGACGACGGCCAATGATATCCCCGATCCGCTCGACCAGGCCGCGAAAAGTGAACGTTTCCGGGCCGATGGCGTCGATGACGCGATGGTCCTCCGTCTGGCCGTGCCGAACGGCTAGATCGGCCAGGTCCTCGACGTGGATCGGCTGAAGGCCGTACTGCCCGTCGCCGAACACGCCGAAAACCGGCAGCCGGCGCAGGACCCAGGCGATGTTGTTGATCAGGATGTCCGCGCCGCCGAACAGCACGGCCGGCCGCAGGATCGCGTGAGACAGCCCCGATTCGACCAGGGCCCGTTCAAGCTGCGCCTTTCCGCGGAAGTACTCCAGCGGCGAGCCCTCGGATGGATTGGTGATGCTGACATGGACGACGCGGGCGACCCCGGCCCGGCGGGCGGCGTCGAAAAGCGCCCGCGTGTTGCGGACGGCCTGGCCGTGTGTGAAACCGCCGCCCACGGCGCGGCGATGGTTGAAACGCACCCAGTAGGTGTTATAGAGCGCCGCCGCGCCGCGGAGCGACTCGGCCAGCAGGTCTGGCTCATCGAAACAGTACCGGCGGACCTCGATCCGCTCGCCGAACGGATTGGCCCGGCCGGGCGAATCGGTCAGCGTCCGCACGCGATGGCCTGCCGCCAGAAGCCGCGCGGCGATGTGCCGCCCGCTGTATCCGAAGGCCCCGGTGACCACGTGCAGTCCGGGTTGGCTCATCGAGGGCTCCAGCGCACAGGCCCGGCCTCAACTCGCCCCTCCGCCCCACGGCGTCAGGCCCGGCCGACCGTCACGGCGCCTTCCACACGTCGCCCGACTCCGCCGGAAGCCGGTCGGCCTCCGCCGGGCCCCACGAGCCGGCCTCGTAAAACGCCAGCGGCTTGTCGCCCGCCCGCCAGGCGTCCATGAGCGGCTTGTAGAATTCCCACGCCTCCTCCACCTCGTCCCGCCGCAGGAACTGGGTGGTGTCGCCGGCCAGCACCTCCAGCAGCAGCCGCTCGTAGGCGTCCGGCAGCCGCCGACCGAAGCTGGCACCGTAGCTGAAGTCCATCTTCACCGGCTGGACGCACACCTCCGGCCCCGGGGCCTTGCCCCCGAACATCAGGGCGATGCCCTCGTCGGGCTGGATGCGGATCACCAGGCGGTTGGGCTCGGCTTTCTCAACGCCCATCTGGCGGAACAGGCTCAGCGGGGGGCGGTGGAACTGAATGGCGATCTCGGTCGCCTTGCGGGCCAGCCGCTTGCCGCACCGCAGGTAGAACGGCACGCCCGCCCAGCGCCACGTCTCCACCGACGCCCGGAACGCCAGGTAGGTCTCCACGCCCGAGTCGGGCGCGACGCCCTCCTCCTGGCGATAGCCCGCCACCGCCTCCCCCTCCACCGACCCGGCGGCGTACTGGGCGGCCACCACGTCCCGGTTGGTCAGCCGCCTCAGCGAGCGGATCACCTTCACCTTCTCGTCGCGGATGCCGTCGGGCGAGCCCCCGGCCGGCGGCTCCATCGCCGTCAGCGTCAGCAGCTGCATCAGGTGGTTCTGGGCGATGTCCCGCAGGATGCCGGTCTGCTCGAAGAACCCGCCGCGCCCCTCGATGCCGATCGACTCGGCCGCCGTGATCTGTACGTGGTCCACGTGCTCGCGGTTCCACATCAGCTCGAAGATCGAGTTGCTGAACCGCAGCACCAGCAGGTTCTGCACCGTCTCCTTGCCCAGGTAGTGGTCGATGCGGAAGCTGTTCCGCTCCCCGAAGACGCGCTGGAGCGTCGCGTTCAGCCGCCGGGCCGACTCCAGGTCGTAGCCGAACGGCTTTTCGACGATCACCCGCGCCCAGCCGTTCTCCCGCGGGACCATGCCTCCCTCGGCCAGCGCCGCGACGGTCGGTTCGAACTGCTGGGCCGGCGTCGCCAGGTAGAACAGCACGTTGGGCGCCAGCCCGTGCCGCTGCTGAAGCTCCCGCAGCCGCCCGCCCAGCCGCCGCACAGCCGCGGGGTCGGACAGGTCGGCCGCCTGGTGGAACAGCCGCCCGGCCAGCTCGGCGAACGCCTGCTCGTCGAACCTGCCCCCGCCGTGCTGCCGCAGCGACCGGCGGAGGAAGTCGCGGAACCAGTCGTCGCTGCGGTCTCGCCGGCTGACCCCCAGGATCGCGAAATTGCCGGGCAGCCGCCCCTCGCAGCGCAGGTGCCAGACCGCCGGGCCGAGCTTGCGCCCCGCCAGGTCGCCGGTGGCGCCGATGATGACCATCACGCACGGATCGAGCGCCGCCGCGGCGTCACATGGTTCGCCCACTGCACGTCTCTCCCAGTTGCCAGGTGCCGCGCCCCTCTTGCGGAGCGCGACGCTCAATGGTGAGCCCCGAAAGAACGGGGCGGAAATCCGTCTCCTCCCGACCAAGAGTACGGGACAGGCTGGAGGGGAGAGGGGCGGGGTGAGGGTCGATAATCGGAGCGCGGCCGGACGCCATCATTGAGTCTCGGCCCTCTACCTTTACCCGGCCCATCGACTTACTTCGCCCGCTCAGTACCTCGCCCCGCAAGAAAGGGGCGGGAAAACCAGGCCCGCCAGGGCCGTCTTGCTTAGCCCCATGCGGAAGCATGGGGAAGACCCACAGGCAGAATCGGGTCAGCCCCGTGAGGGGCGCCTTGGCCCAAGGCGCCCCCGACGGAGCTGCCCCCGCCTCGCGACCGCCGCTCCCCAGGCTCACCGCCTGGGGCCAAGAAAGCCGTCACGACTGGTCGGGACTAAACGACCATCCCCTCTTCCGGCTCGCGATGCTCAGTGCGTATGCCCGTGGTCGGCCGCGACCGGCGTCGGCGCCGCCTCGTGGCTGTGCGGCGCCACAGAGGCCGCTGCCTTGGCCGGCATACCCGGCGCCCCGTAATGCGCCGCCAGGCCGTCGATCGCCTTGTTCAGGGCGGTCGCCGACTCCTCGGTCGGCACCTGCTTGCACTTCATCGCCGCGACCAGTACGGCGTGATGGTCGGCCAGGCTCTTCAAATAGGCCTCGTACCCGTCGCCGCCCGGGGCGACCGGCTTGACCCGCTGGGTCAGGAAGTAGGCCGACACCAACTCCTGGATGTGCGTGGCGTGGTCCTCCTTGGTCGTCACCCAGCGGACCGACTGGTTGATGCTGGTCACGTCGTTTTTGCCAGCCAGCATGCCGAGGTTGCGGATGGCCGTCAGGACGGTCGTGGCGTCCTCGCGAAGCTGCTGCACGCGGGCCGGGTCGTCGTAGATGCCGCAGGGCACCTGGCAGTGTGCGTCGGCCGGGCGGACGCTCGGGGTGTGCAGCCACAGGGCGACCGTCCCCAGGGCGGCCAGGGTCGTCAGCGTGATGCCGGTCATCATCAGCTTTCTCATCGTTCTCTCCTTGATCCAGCGGGTTGGCGGGAATCACTGACAACTGTAGGCCCGCCCACGCAGCCGGGCAAGTCGGCCCGAAAGCCGGCCGGGGTCCTCCACCACAGCCTCGACCGGTCGTCGCCTCCCCTCTCCTTCCCAGGAAGAGGGCCGGCGGTGAGGGTGTCGCTTGTCCGCTGGGAGCGGGCGGTCCCGGCCGGTCGCGCCGCTGGGGTGTTGGGCACCGAGGCATTGGCAAGGGCATTCGACCAATCCGCACTCCGTAAACTGCACTTTGCACTTTGCATTCCCGCCCGCGGGGTCGCCCTTGACGCCCCCACCCGGCCGGGACAGAATGAACGTCGCCCTCCAACTGAGGGCACGGGGAACCCGATGGGGCCGACCGCCGTCTGTCCAACCCGCCGACGCATCCCCGAGGAACCCGCTCTGTCGGGTCCGGGCAGGGGGTCCGGGCCGGCGTCGAATTGCTCATGGTGTCTTCGAAGGCAGCCGGAATTACTGTCCCCGGACTGGCTTCGCCCGGTCGAAGGGCTGTTGAAAAGCATTTACCTTTCAGGTGAATTATTTGTTGACAGGGGCCGATGAACGGACATAAGATTTGCCACCGGGAGGCTGCGGAGGGCGTGCAATTCGGCCAGGGAAATGAACCGCGAGTGGGGCCCGCAGATGGCCAGGAAATTGCAGCAGAGGCTTTCCGAACTGGCGGCGGCAAACACCCTGGCGGACATGCGGACGATGCCCGGACGATGCCACGAACTGACGGCTGACCGCAAGGGGCAACTGGCCCTGGACCTGGTTCATCCGAAGCGCCTCGTGTCTGCCCCCGATCACGACCCGCCCCCGAGCAGGCCCGACGGCGGCCTGGACTGGTCCAAGGTTTCCCGGATCATCATCTTTGAGGTGGTGGATTACCACGGCTGAACGTGGCAGGTCGATGGGAGCGAACAGTGAGTAGACGCGCAGACAGCCCGCTGAAGTACGAACCGGACTACGCGGTTGCGCCCGGGGAAACGCTGGCCGAACGGCTGGCCGAGCTGGACATGGACCAGCGCGACCTGTCGGCGCGCCTTGAAATGGCCCCCAAGACCGTGAATCAGATCATTCGAGGCAAGGCCCCGATCACGCATGAAACAGCGATCAAGCTGGAGCGGGTGACGGGCGTACCCGCCCATGTCTGGAACAACCTGGAGATGAACTACCGGGCGGCGCTGGCCCGCATGGAAGATCAAGCGCGGACCATGACGCCCGAAGACCGGCAATGGCTGAAAACAATCCCTGTTAGCGAGCTGGTCAAGCGGGGGCGAATCGAGCAGCTTGACGGCGAAGTGGCGCTACTCCTGGGCGTCTTGAAGTTCTTCGGTGTCAGCAGCCGGCAGGCGTGGCAGGGCGTCTGGAACGAGCCGAAGGCGGCCTGGCGGACGTCAACGTGCTTTGCGTCGGACCCCGGCGCAACCGCCACCTGGCTTCGCCTGGGCGAACTGGACGCCCAGGAAATCCGGTGCAAGCCGTTCGACCGGGCGAAGTTTCTGGAGACGCTTGACGAAATCCGCAAGTTGACCACGGCGGACCCGAAGGCGTTTCAGCCGAAAATGATCGAGCTTTGCGCCCAGGCGGGCGTGGCGGTCGTTTTCGTGCCCGAAATCAAGGGCTGTCGGGCCAGCGGCGCCGCCCGCTGGCTGACGCCCGACAAGGCTTTGATCCAACTAAGCCTGCGCTACCGGACCGACGATCATTTCTGGTTCTCGTTCTTCCATGAGGCCGGGCATGTCCTGAACGACCCCAAGAAGGCCGTTACCATTGACGGTCCGAATGAAGACGGCGGCCAATCGGAGCAGCAGGCCAACCGCTTCTCCGCCGACTTCCTGATCCCGCCCGACGACGCGGCGGAGCTGCCCGGACTGCAAACGGTTCGGGCCGTTCGGGTCTTCGCCAGGCGCATCGGCATAGCGCCCGGCATCGTCGTTGGCCGGCTGCAAAAGGAGGGGATTGTGCCGTACTCCTGGCTGAACGACCTGAAGGCGAAGTTTGTCTGGGCGACGGACTGATTGCGGGACTGTAACCGTTCACGCCCCGAATGCGAGTAGCACACCTGCACAAGCCGGGGGCCCCAAGACCGGCCTTGGCGGGGCGGACGGCCTTTCTCGGCCCCAACGGGGCGAAATCCGCCAGCCCAGGGCAGAGCCGGCCCGACCCCGCGGTCGGGGCGGCGTCGCCCTGGGGTCGTCGCGACCAAACACCATCGTGAGCCCCAACGGGGCGAAATCGCCGTCAGGGCGGCTGGCCGCAACGTCCGACCGGCCAGGCCGTCGGGCCAACGGCGATGACGCCCTTTGGCGGCTGACCCCTCACTGACCCAAAACCCAGGGCGGCGCTCGTTTCGATGGCCCGGGACTCGCTGTGCCCTGGGCTATGGGATTTCGCCCCGTTGGGGCTGAAACCGGCCGCTGGCCGGGACCCACTTTGACGGCCCGCCGCATCCAGGGCGCGGTGTTTACGTTCGGGGTGTGAACGGTTACAAAACCTGCTCGCGACCGGCGTAGATTTTGAGCTGGATTCCAAGCCCCGTCTCAGACCGGACAGCCTGCCTGTCTTGCCGCCCCGACGGTTGCCGCCCTCTCAATTTTGGGAGCGGTCGGGGCCATCGGAACCCGGATTTTGGAAGACGATCGGCCATCAGGCGGCGTCCGCCGCCCAACCCGCGCAATACTCAATTCGTAAGACAAGTTTCAACAAGACATTAGCGAAATGGCCCCAAAAACACCGCCGCGTGGCGACTCTGGCATCCGGTTTGCACTAGGTAGGAATGAGGCGATAGGCCTCACCGGCATATTTGTCAGCAACGGAAGAGGACAGCAAGGCCCCAGAGGCGATGCATCGCCGCGGGGCCTTGGATGGGCCTGGTCGAGAGACCCGACGGCCGCCGTGCCCGGCGGCAGTCAGGACCATCGGGAAAGCAACCTTTCGTCTTAAGGAGGTGCCTTGTGTTGCGAGTCGTTGCAGTGACGGCGTTGGCGTTGGCCTGTGCGGCAGTGCTGCTCGATCCGACCGGGGCGATGGCGGCCCACACCGAGCGCCGCTGCTCCGGCTGCCACGTGCCGCACCAGGCGGCCCCGGAAACCGATCCCAATGCGAGCTGGGGCGTGCCGCTGTGGAGCACCGCCCAGACCGCCGACGGGCTGCCCACTTTTACCCTCTACAGCAGCCCGAAGTTCAACGCCCTTGGCACCGACATCGGTCAGCCCGACGGCGCCAGCAAGCTGTGCCTGGGTTGCCACGACGGCAGCTACAGCCACGTCTCGGCTGAGAGGACCTTCTCGGCCGAGCAAGGGCTGGCCATGTCGCACCCGATCAGCTTCACCTACGACACGGCGCTGTCCACCGCGGTCCCGGGCGGCGCCCTTCGCGACCCAGCGACGGCGTCGGCCGGCCTGGGCGGCACGGCGACCATTCAGACCGCCCTGCTGGACAAGTACAGCAAGATGCAGTGCACGAGCTGCCACGACGTGCACACCACCGGCATCGGCGAGTTCCTGCTCCGCTGGGACATCTCGACATCCACCGGCGCGGCGACGATGTGCAAGACCTGCCACAACAAGTAAGTGGCGGACGCCCCAGCCGGATCGACAACTTTGAGCAGGCCACGGAACGGCCGGGCCCGCGGCAGGTCAGGGCCATCGGGATCGAGCAGCCGCAGGAGAAGCCAGGTGACGCGAATACTTGCAGCCATGAGTCTGGTCCTGGCGGGTGTGGCGATGCTGGCCTGCCCGACGGGGACGCTGGCGGCCCCCCACTCAGACCGCCGCTGCTCCAACTGCCACGTGCCGCACCAGGCGGCGCCGGAAACCGATCCGGCGGCGAGCTGGGGCGTGCCGTTGTGGAGCACCGAACAAACCGCCGACGGGTTGCCCACTTTCACCCTCTACAGCAGCGCGAAGTTCGACGCCCTGGGCACCGACATCGGTCAGCCCGACGGGTCCAGCAAGTTGTGCCTGGGATGCCACGACGGCAGCTACGACTGGGTGTCGACGGAGACGATGTTCACGGCGGAGACGGGGCTGGCCCTGTCGCACCCCATCAGCTTCACGTACGACACCACCCTGGCCAGTAACGTTCCCAATGGCGGGCTGCGCGACCCGGCGACGGCGTCGGCCGGTCTGGGCGGCACGGCGACCATCCAGACGGCGCTGCTGGACAAGTACAGCAAGATGCAGTGCACGAGCTGCCACGACGTTCACGCCAGCGGGATCGGCGAGTCCATGCTCCGCTGGGACATTTCGACCTCGACGGGCGCCGCGACGATGTGCAAGGTTTGCCACAACAAGTAAGAACCGGCAACCTTGATCGACAGCTTTGAAGGGGCCACGGGACGGCATCGGGCAGACGCCGAACCTGTGGCCCCTTTTCTATTGGGCCTTTGATTCGTCCCACGCGGACGACTATACTGAGGGCACGAGGAAAGGAAGCGAGCCATGCACCGGCGAGTCGGGCGGGGGGTCGTGACGGGGCTGCTGGTCCTGCTTGCCGCCGCGGGCCTGGGCGGCTGCGGAGGCGGGGGCGACACCCTGGGGGCGACCAGCGGCAAGACCGTCTTCTACCCCCCTCCCCCCGATCCGCCCCGCTACCAGTTCCTGACCTCCTTCTCGACGGCGGCCCCGTGGATCCCCGAGCAGAAGACCGGCTTTACCGACTTCGTCCTGGGCGCCGAGCGCAACACCGCCAGGCCGACCGGTGAGATCAGCAGCCCGTTCGACGTGGCCTCCCGCGACGGCAAGATCTACGTCTGCGACCTGGGCGCGGGCAAGGTGCACGTGATCGACGCAGTCGCCAAGTCCTACGCCACACTGGGCGATTCGCGCACCATCCTGCACCCGCTGAGCATCACCATCGCCCCCGACGGCACCCGCTACGTGGTCGACGGCAAGCTGCGGAGGGTTGCGGTCTTCGATGCCAACGACACCTTCCTGCGGCACATTGGCGATCCCAAGACGATCGCCCCCAACGATCTGGCCGTCCACGGCGACGAGCTGTTCGTGGTCGATCGCCAGGACGGGGAGATCGAGGTCTGGGACCGCCAGGGCAAGCTGCTGAGGAAGATATCCTCCAAGGGCGGCCGGCCCGAGCAGTTCGACGAGCCCTTCGGGATCGCGGTCGATTCGCGCGGCCAGGTCTATGTCAGCGATGTCTTCCGCAGGCAGGTCAAGGTGTTCGACACCCGCGGTGCGTTCCTCAGAATGCTGGGCGAGGCGGGCGACAGGCCCGGCTATTTCGGCCGGCCGAAGGGCATGGCGGTCGATTCCAGGGACCGCCTTTACGTCGCCGACGTGGACTGGGACGCCATCTATGTATACAGCCCGGAGGGGCAACTGCTGATCTACATCCACGATCGCACGGAGAAGGCGGCCCACAAGATGCTCCACCAGACGGGGCTGTGCATCGACGGCAGTTCCACGATCAAGGCCTTTGAGAAGTTCGTGGCCCCCGGGTTCCGCGTCGAGTACCTGTTGCTGTCAGCCAATCAGCTCGGCGAGAACAAGGTCACGGTGCTGGCGTTCGGAAGCATGGGCGAGCCGTCCCCGATGCTTCCGATTCCGGGCACGCAGCCGGACGGACGGCGGCCCGGCGCCCTGACGGCGGGGCAGGCGAACCAGCCGTAGCGGCGGGTCAACCGGTTGGCGGTCCGGCGCCGGGGCTTCCCGCTGACAGGACGGCCCCTTGGCCGGGCGGTCTCAGCGCTGAGAGCATGGCGGCGCGGCGGCGGCGGCACGGCGCATTGAATACCACGCAAGTCGTTCACGAAGCACTACTTAAAAAATAACACCGCGGCCCGGCGAATTCCACGTTCCTGGCATATCGCTTGCATTAAGATAAGTAAGGAACGGCCAGGCCCCCGTGCGATCCCCCGATCCGGCCGCCTGGTCCGCGGAGCGCGGATGATGAAGCGAATGCACGTCAAGCTGATCGTCGCCTCGGTCGCCGTCGTGCTGGCCGTCGGTTTCCTGGCCCTGGTCGGGGTCAGCAAGGCCCAGGTCGCCTACCTGGAGGTCGATGACTTCCTGGGCAAGCCCGATTATCACGCCCGCACCGTGCGGCTGCGCGGCCTGGTCGCCGACGGCTCGATCCGCAAGGAGTCCGACGGGCTGGTGCTGCGGTTCGACCTGGCCGGTCAGTCCCGCAAGCTGCCGGTGCGTTACGGTGGGGCGGTGCCGGACATGTTCCAGCCCGGCGGCGAGGTGGTCGCCGAGGGGCGGCTGGACGGGCAGGGGGTGTTCCAGGCCGCCACGCTGGTGACCAAGTGCGCCAGCAAGTATAAGCCGCAGGACCATCCGGCGTCGTCGGCGGCGGGCAGCGGCGCCGCCGCGGAGGGCCCGCGATGAACGCCGCCGCGCCGGGCATGGTGGGGCTGTATGCCGCGCTGGGGCTGTCGATGCCGGCCGCCGTGTGCGGCATGTTCGCCGCGGCGTTCGAGTCGGGCTGGGCGGTGCGGCTGGGGCGCTGGCTGATCGGGGCGGTCCTGCTGGGGCTGACGCTCAGCAGTGCGGCCCTGCTGTGGGCGATCCTGACCAACCAGTTCACGCTGGATTACGTGTACGGCTACTCGGAGCGGGCCCTGCCGCTGGGCTACAAGCTGGCGGCGTTCTGGGCGGGCCAGTCGGGCAGCCTGCTGCTGTGGGCCTGGATGATCGCGGCCATGGGGGCGCTGGCGGCGTTCTGGGTCCGCCGCCGACCGGCGGTGTTCCAGGGCGGGGTGGTGCTGACCCTGGCCATCGTCCTGGGCTTCTTCTGCTCGGTGATGTGCTTCGCCAAGGAGTCCGATCCCTTCGACACCTTCACCGTGGCCGGGCAGGCGAGCCCGAGGCAACTGGCGACCATGTTCACCAAGAAAGGCGACCTGGTCGAGTCGATCGATTCGGTCAGCAGGAAGCTGGGGGCCAAGATCGTCATCGACGCCGACAACGTGGTGTTGATCGGCCAAGCGGACCCGGCGACCGCCGCCATCGTGGCCAGCAAGATCACCGAGGCGACCGGGCCATTGGAGCCCGTCCCGGGCCAGGCGCCCGCCGACGGGCGCGGCATGAACCCGATCCTCCAGGACCCGGCGATGGTCCTGCATCCGCCGACCCTGTTCCTCGGTTACGCCGGCTTCACCCTCCCCCTGGCCCTGCTGGTCGGCGGGCTGCTGCTGGGCCGGCTGGACGAGGACTGGCTGGTCCGCACGCGGCGCTGGGCGATGGTGTCCTGGGCACTGCTGGGCGTCGGCATCCTGCTGGGCTCGTGGTGGGCCTACGTCGAGAAGGGCTGGGGGGGCTACTGGTTCTGGGACGCCGTCGAGAACGCCTCGCTGTGGCCCTGGCTGACCGGGACGGCCCTGCTGCACTCCCTGGTGGTGATGAAGTACCGCCGCACGTTCAAGCCTCTGGCGGGCCTCCTGATCGCCCTGACCTTCCTGATGTGCCTGTTCGCCACGTGGGTCACCCGCAGCGGGGTGCTCAATTCGGTCCACTCGTTCGGGGAGTCCAAAAGCTTCCGCCTCTTCTTCGAGCCGTTCATGATCGCCGCGGCCGTGCTGCCGGCGGCGCTGATGGTCGTGCGGCGCCGGGCCCTGCGGGCCGACACCGCCGGCGACTGGGGCGGTCGGGAGTGGCTGCTCTTTGCCGCCTGCGCCCTGGCGGTGATGATGATGGCGGTCACCCTGGTCGGGACGATGTGGCCGGTCATCGGTCCGCCGCTGGCCAAGCTCCGGGGCCACGAGGCCCCGGCCATCCAGGAGGTCTCCAAGAGCTTCTACAACCACTACGTCCTGCTGCTGCTGGGCCTGCCGCTGGCCGGGCTGATGGCCTTCGGTCCGCTGATCGCCTACGGCAAGAAGCTGCCGCAGTATCTGGGCCGGCTGGTCGGCTTCGCCGGAGTCGCGGGGTTGGTCACTCTGGGCGTGATGGCACTGCTGTTGATACCGGACCGTGCGCGGGTCCCTAGGAGTTTCTTCAGCCCCGACGTGCTGCTGTTGCTAGCCCTGCCCCTGGGGCCGCTGACGGCGTACGGCCTATTGCTGGCCTTCGGCAAGAAGCCACCGCAGTATCTGCAACGTCTGGTCAGTTTGACTGGTGTCGCCGAGTTGGTCCTGCTTCTCGTTATAACATCGGTATTGATTCCGGATCGGGCGCGGGTTGCCCAGCAGGCGTTCCCGGATGAACTTGAAGCCGAGATGACGCGGCTTTGGCTGAACGCCCTGTGGACCGGGCTGGTGGCGGCCGTCGCCGTCACCGGCGGGGGCATGCTGGTGCTGGATTTCGTCCGCAGCCTGGGGTCGCGTCGGCGGGCGACGGGCGAATCGGGCCTGCGGGCCGCGATCCGCATGCTCGACGCCAACCGCCGCCGCTACGGCGCCCAGGTCGCCCACCTCGGCGTGCTGCTGATGATGGTCGCCATCGCCGGGTCGTCCATGTTCGACATCGAGCAGACCGTCTCGATCCCCCGCGGGCAGAGCCGCCGCGTCGGGGACTACACCTTCACCTACACCGCGAT